>Ga0182024_10022185_pt1 | contig 11457 bp, 11 predicted proteins | sample P32metaG_FD_120480 | JGI IMG/M metagenome (GOLD analysis project Ga0182024, IMG submission 120480) | Permafrost microbial communities from Stordalen Mire, Sweden - P3-2 metaG (Illumina Assembly) | ecosystem: Environmental > Terrestrial > Soil > Wetlands > Permafrost | place: Sweden: Stordalen... | reverse complement strand
CGATCTCCTTTTTGACTAGAGCCCCCATGATTCCTGCCTCTTCTAAATCTGCCCCTGTTTGGAAAACTGCCCGAAATTCAGGTCGCAGTACCAGCTCCTGGAAGTTGACCGCCCGCCATTTAAGCAATGCCGCAAATGGCTGCCCCTGAGGTTCCTGTGCCCTGAAGAGGGGGCATCTAAACTGGGAAGGCGCCGTTTATCCGCCCCTTCGCCCGGTGGACTGCTGGCACGAAACCGGCAGAGCCGCACGCTAAGCGGATTCGGACTGATGTGTTTCTGCCGGCACAACGTAAAGCCCGGCAATCGGACGACTGCTGGGCTACTTAATGTTCAGTTTGCGAACCCGGACCGGGCATCTACACCTTATGGGCCTTGCTGTCATCGGTAATCCAGCGATATCCGCCGTACGCGATCAGCCCGCCGACCAGGGCGCCAATGGCGATGGCTGGAAGGGTCCTCGCTGCTTGAATTTCGCGGCTGGCGGCGATCGCGGCGTCGGTCCCGCTCAAGGCGCATTCGGCACCTCGTCCACCGCCGAGCATTGCCAACCCAATTGCCATCGGATATTTCATCACCGTCAGGGCGCCGCGTTCAAGTCCACCGTACGCAGCCACGCCACCGTAACCGGCAACACCGCCCAGGGTGCCACCACTGGCAGTAACAGCAAGTTCCATTGCATGGTTCGATAGTGTGGATGAAGCCGAATTATATGATTCGGAGTTTTGAAACGTAGGGATTGTATTATCCGTTAGGCTCATTCTAATCACCGGAGAGGAAGCGGAATTAACTGATTAACTGATTGCATTCTCCGTTCAAAATGTGACCGCGGCGTGACTACAGGCGCGGTAATTACGTAGTCGCGAAGTAAATACTTGATCGAATTTGATCGACCAACACTGGCACAGCTTAGAGTGCTATGTTGTATTTCGAAGCGCTCGAGCATGTTGGATCGATCTCAAACGCGAAAGACTTAGAGAATCCAGATGACGACGTTTTCTCCGTGCTCTCCAGGAATCGTGGAAACGAGACAAACAATTTCTTTGCTCGAAGATTTCACCTTTATATGTCCGTCTTGCGGTAAATTGCGCTCAGCAAGATTCATGCGAGCCATCATCTTATAGCGAGCGATGAGAGCATTGAGAATAGTTCGCGGCAGTTTGCGATCGACGTACAGCATGCCGTTGAGTCGATATTGAACGACTGCCTGCTTCTCTCCGGATGTGATGTGTATATTGGAACAATGGCGTTTGATCGCTCCGCCGAGAATTTGATTGGCGAGCAGTACGATTGCTTCCTCTTGTGCTTTTCGTGCCAGGGCATGCTCGGAAATATTGTCGCCGTCGCCCTCTTCTTCACCGAGGCTCTCGTTTCCAAGCAGGGACGCATCTAAGGTCGGGAATGAGCCAGTGCTCGACGCTTTCGATTCTCGTTGACTCACCGGCGGTGGTGCATCGCCTGATGGTTGGTCCTGCTGACGTGCTGTAGCCGCTGATTCTGTTGACGGTGGTGCTGCGGATTCTGTAGCCGGTGCCGGCGTGGCTTCTGCTGGTGGCGCTGCGGATTCTGTAGCCGGTGCTGGCGTGGATGCTGGGACTTGTGATCGGGTAGTTTCTGCAGCCTGAGTTGGTGCAGTGGCTGCCGGAGCAGATCTGGTTTCTGCACCAGTGGCTGGTGCAGATTCTGCCGAGGATTCTGGCTTGGATTCTGAAGCCGCTGCCGGGGTGGAATCTGAAGCAGGCTTGGATTCTGCGGACGCTGCCGGAGTGGAATCTGAAGCAGGCTTGGATTCTGCGGACGCTGCCGGAGTGGAATCTGAAGCAGGCTTGGATTCTGCGGACGCTGCCGGAGCGGATTCTGAAGCAGGCTTGGATTCTGAAGTCGCTTCCGGAGTGGAATCTGAAGCAGGCTTGGATTCTGAAGCCGCTTCCGGAGCGGATTCCGAAGCAGGCTTGGATTCTGCTGGCTTGGATTCTGCTACCTGCGTTGAAGTGGATTCCGCATTCACCGGCTGTGAGGGCGACGTAGCGCTCGGTTCGGGCAGGATCGCCGGTTTCGAATTTTCTGCAAGTGGTGCGGAAGTAGCTGACTTTTCTGCGGCTCTGCAGGATGGGTTGTTTGCGCTTGCGAGCTGCCCTGATTGATTTTTTCTGCTTCGTTCTGGGATGACACCGGGCCGGGGGTCGCATCGGGTGGAACCGCCGATTTTGGCGGTTCGGTCGCAGATGAAGATTGCGCAGCCGCGATCGATATTTCTGCTGAAGTTGGTGGTTCTACCGGCGGTGCTGCGGCTGGTTGTGGTATCTCAGCTATTGGTTCAGCCGCTGCAGCCGGCGCTTGTTTAGCGACTTCCAGTTCTTGGCGATTGGCGCCGTTCGGCCCTGCATCTTCCGCGCTGCCTGTTTTCAGTGCCGTGTCGAGAAAAGTATTGAACTCGTCCTCGAGACAAACGACAGTTTTAATTGCCGCTCCGTTCAACGTCTTCTTGAGGTCGTCAAGGCTTGCGGAGTTACTCGGGTCGACCATGGCAACCGTAATTCGCGTCCCGTCTCGCGCAATCGGAACAAGCAGGTGTTGCCGAATCAATGACTCAGGCAGCATACCGATCAGCTGCATGTCCGGCTCGAACTTGCGCAAGGACACGAAGTTGACGCCGTATTCGAGTTCTAACGCGTTTTTCAGCTGATTCTCGCCAGCCAATCCCAATCTTGACAAAATATGGGGGAACGAATGTCCCGTTTTTTCTTTCTCAAAGCGAACGCGTTCCAATTCCTCGGGTGTGATCACACCATTATCGACAAGCAGATCGCCAATCTCTCTGCGGGTTACAGTCATTTAGACGTTTCTCTATGCCAGTTCGCTGATGCCAAAAACCAGACGCTTATTCATGCTTCGGTGCCATCGGTCTGATAAATTCGCTTCGACCAACTCGAACCAACAACGTACCGTAGCCCTCCAGCCGCGATATTCATGCCCTAGGACGCCTATAACTAAACCCACTTAAGCGGTAGAGTACAGCTTGCAAATAAATCAGAGGGAAATTCATTCACCCGGGCTCGCGCCGGGGTCGTTTCAGTTTTGTCGGAACTTGAGGGTGATCGGTGGCGCCGGATTGCCATGAGGATATGCTGCTTCGGTGAATAAGCGGTTCTTGCCATGGTTTGTGCTGGTCTGCCTGTTGGATTTCGGGTTGAGGTTTGGCGCACTCACTTTTGACAGCCTGTATCTGGACGAGGCGTACCAGAGCATGTATGAGTCGACCGGGCAGCCGATGGCGGCGTTTATGAAACTGCACGGGGAGCCTTTGCTGTTTCGCTTTGAGGAGCCGCATCCGCTCAATGATGTGTTCGCTCATTTTCGAGAGGTGGATCCTTTGTGTCCACCGCTTTACGGGGTTTTGCTCAATCGCTGGCGGGTACTGGCGGGCAGCTCCGATTTGGCATTGCGCGGATTTTCCGTGCTGTTTTCGGTACTGGCCAATGCTGCGGTGATCACTTTTGCCGCTGCCATGTTCGGCCCGGTCGTCGGGCTGTGTGCAGGATTGCTCCAGGCCGTTTCACCCTTCGATCTGACTTATGGGCAAGAGGTGCGCATGTACTCGCTGGAGCTGTTTCTGGCGACGGCATCGATGGGGTGCCTGATCTGGCTGATTCAATCGGCCAAAGCGCGCTCGCGCACTGTCGCGTGCGCATTATATGCGGTATCAACCTGGGCATTAGTCAACACGCACTATACGGCAATTTTCACAGTCGTTTATCAGGTGATCTTCGCTCTGTTTGTTTGTTGGAAACGCAAGGATAACCGCCTGTTGCTCTGGCTGATTGGTGGATGGACTTTGTCTGGTTTGTTGTTTGTTCCATGGTTCAACTTGTTTCTGCAGTCCGCGTCAAACAGAAATGGCTCGTTCTATGTTGCCAGGCGTTTCACCTGGTGGTGGCCGATTTGGGCGTTGCTGGGCAGAATTCCATTAAATTGGTGCGGATTTTTATCGGGCAATCGAGTACCCGCATATTTTGCTGCGATTTATGTGACATCAGCAGTGGTGCTCGCGTTCGGTATCGTTCGAGCGTTTCGAGAGGTGAAGTCAGCGCACGGGATTGAACGCAATGGCAGCGCCAGCGCAGCAAACACCGCTCTTTCCAATTATTTGTTGCTGTCATGGGCGGTGATGCCACCATTGATGTTGTGGATTCTTGATGTGATTGAAAGTCGCAAAGTCGTCGAAGTTGCGCGCTACCTCATTGCCACCGCACCAGCGGTCTACATGCTGGCCGGATTGGGCATGGCAGCTCTTTTGCGCAGGCGGGGCACGTTGCGGCTCTTGCTGGCTTTGCACGTTCTGCTGGCTCTGGCTAACATCACCTACTATCACATCGTTCCTCAAAGACGACCCTGGAAGTTAATGGCTGCAAAAGTCGAGGAGGTGGTCAAGCCAGATGAGATCCTGATGATTAGCCAATATTACGACATTGTTTGTCTGGATAGATATTTGCACCATCCCGTTCGGCAGGTCGGGCAAAGCCCGAATATGGGAGCTGAATCCGTGCGTGGCACTGTCCATAGTTTCCCTGGCTTAAAGCGCTTCTGGCTGCTGACCGCCGAAGACGGCAATTCGATTACTTCGATGATTCCAACCGAATTTCATGTACAGCAGGAAATACGCATGCCGCACGATCTGCATCTATATTTATACGTGCGTGAGGGAACCGCGCATGACTGAAGCGGTACCAAATCGAATCGGGCGTTGTCGCCAAACGCCCGATTACGATTAGAGGTTGCGAGCCAATTTTCCTTCCACAAACTTGTATTTTCTGGACTCAAAGTCGGTGCGGGCGTAAGCAAAACGCCCGACACGACTTGATGTTGCGAGCCTTCCTTTCCTAAAACTTTCTGTCATCTTTTGAAAGTCAAGTCGGTGCGGGCGTTGTCGCCAACTGCCCGACCACGACCTGAGGGCTGTAAGCCATCCTTCCTTCCACAAACTTCACGTAGTCTTTGAAATTCAAGTCGGTCCGGGCGTTGTCGCCGAACGCCCGACCACGACCTGAGGGTTTTGAGCCATCCTTCCTTCCACAAACTTTTACCGGGGGGCTGAGCATCGGTGCCGGCATATAGCCACGCCGTAGGATTGATGCTCTCTTTGATCATGTATCCCTCTCGTCCTCCAGCCGCCGCCGATGAGAACAAGATACGGTCAGTTCGTTACAGGCGGAAAACACGTTTGCAACATATTTGTGACATGGTCAGTTGTGCGGCGCAAATTCAGCGGCAAACACTTGCAGCTCAAGCAATTCCAGCTGTTTGGCCAAAATCTACGCCGCTAATGCTATGCCTTAGCTTGGGTCGGCTCCCTGACAAATCCAGTGTTCCTGCCAAAACCCCGCGGTCATGCGGTAAACCGTGGTGTTCCATCAGCAGATCGCGCGCCAGAGAGCCTCGATATCGGGTAACACCGTTTGGCTGGACCCAAAAGCGCGTATAGAATTAACGCGAACCATATCGGGGCGGGGCATGCGACCCAGTGTGAAACTGTCTCATAAAGGACTAATTCTGGTGGCAGTGCCGCTGGCGTTCCAGGTCGTCTTTGTGATCGTGTTGCTGGGAATGTTGCAGCAGACGGAGCAAGAGGTCAGTCGCGAGGCCCAGGCGCATGCGATCGTAAAACACCTGAACAATCTTCACATCAGTCTCATGCAGCTAGCCGGCGGCATGGTGGCATATTTCGTTTCTGGTAATCCGAACAACCTCGAGCACGCGATGAGTGCCAGGCAAGGCGTGCCGGCGGAACTGAAGGCGCTCGAGGCGTTGTCGGCGAACAATCCGCATGAAAAGAAGGCCGTCGATGACGTCAAAGTTATTACTGCGTCGATTGATGGCATCACAAATGAAATACGCGTGATGGCTAAAAGCGGTCATGAGATCGATCGCGCGCATGTTTATCAGCTCAAAAAGATCGTTTCGCAGCTGAGAGACAAAGCCGATGTCGTGATGTTCGACGAAAATCTGATCGAGGAAGCGGCGCCGAAAATTAGCCCCGAATCTCGTGTTTTTATCAAGCAATTCATCGTCGGCTGCATGGTCTTTAACATACTGCTGGCGTTCGCTCTCGTGTGGTTTTTCAATAGAAGCACCGCACACCGACTGGGAATCCTTATGGATAACACCAGACGTCTGGCCATGGGTAAGGAACTCAATCCGCCTGTCGGTGGCGCCGATGAAATTGCGGAGTTGGATCGAATCTTCGGCGGAATGGCAAGCGCTCTTGCTGAAGCATCTCGCAAGGAACGCGCGGTCGTCGACAACGTAATGGACGTTATCTGTTCTACAGATGAAGTAGGGCACTTGTTGAAAATCAGTCCTTCATGTTCCAAACTGTGGGGCTACTCGCCTGATGATCTCTTGGGCAGCAACTACCTAGAGCTGTTGCATGCCGATGACCGGGCGGCTACAGCCGCCACAGTAGCGCAGGTGAAATCAGGAGAATCCGATCTGCGCATCGAGAACAGAGTGCGCCGCAAAGATGGACCCATGATCGATGTACTTTGGTCGGCGTATTGGTCGAAGAAAGAACACTCATTCTATTTGGTCGCACACGACATCACTGAGCGCAAACAAGCAGAAGGGTTGCTTAAAGAAGCCGAAGCAAAAATGCGGCTGATTCTGGAAACTATGCCGGTGGGTTTGATGGTGCTGACTAACGATGGCAACATCGAATTGGTCAATCCGACCAGCGAAAAAATGTTCGCCACCTCAATGGATTCGTTGCAAGGCAAACATATCAGCAGCATTTTTCCGGAGATTGGAGAAAGCGAGCGTCGACAGTTCCTGCTGAAACTTTGCCAGAAACCGGAGGGAACGACGGAAGAGAGGGATGCGCGAAAGGCTGATGGAACAACAATTCCAGTCGAAGTCTCCGCCAGCAGGTTTGAAACTTTCAGCGGAGAGAGGCTACTACTAGTAGTGCTCGACATTAGAGAACGAAAAGAGGTTGAAAAGTTGAAACGCGACCTGATTGCGATCGTCAGTCACGAGTTGAAAACTCCGCTAACTTCTATACACGGCTTCCTCTCGTTGTTGGCTGAGAACGTCTACGGACCGCTTTCTGATGAGCTTGCTGGAAGAGTGGAACTGGCTGAGCGAAGTGTCATGCATTTGATCAAGCTGGTGCAGGATTTGCTCGCAGTCGAAAAATTGAAGTCCGGCCGATCCGAGTTGAGGTTGCGAAAATTCAATCTGCAAGATGTGTTCACGCGGGCAACCGATTCTGTTTCACAGATAGCCAAAGAGCAAGAAGTCCAAATCGTCACACCTTCAGAGCAAATTTTAGTTGAGGCTGATCCAGACCGGCTGACGCAGGTGCTGACGAACATTCTTTCCAATGCTGTCAAATACTCGCCGAAGAACAGTTCGATTACAGTAAAAGTTGTGCCGGCAGATGATTGGCTCGAGGTTCGCATCGACGACAAAGGACCGGGTATACCGGAATCCGCTCGGTCGCGGATTTTCGAGAGCTTCCAGCAGGTCAATGCCAGCGAGGACGAGAAAAAGGGAGGCACCGGGCTGGGGCTTGCCATTTGCAAAGCGATCATAGAGCAACACGGTGGAACAATCGGCGTCGACAGCGAAGACGGGAAAGGCAGCACATTCTGGTTCCGCATCCCTGCCATCGATGCGGACGGGAGCGACGCTGAGCCGCCTGCAGCTAGCGACAATGAGCAAACCGCGCGCCCGGCTGAGGTTGCAGCCGAAAGTCCCATGCCAAACGCGAAGCAGGCAGCCAGCGAGCCCTTGAAGGAAACCGCATCTTAATCAGGCGATGTTGCTGCCCGGGACGCCGCCAGGATGGCGGCATTTGCCCGGATTGGTCGTATGTCAATGCCGGCTGCAAGCCGGCGCTCCCAGGAACCGCTCTGTGAGCGGATTAACGAGGTTCTAGCCGTGAATATCGGGCAGTGATGCGATCATCGCCCGTTGATCAGAGTCGGTCATCCCTGTCATTTCGACCCCGTCATTTCGAGCAAACGAGCGAAGCGAGTGCAATCGAGAAATCTCTCGGGCCGTGGCCGTGCCTGAATTAAGGCTGCTGCGCAGCGTTATGAGAGATCTCCGCTACGCACTGCGCGCTCCGGTCGAGATGACAGTGTGTGGCCCAAAAGCCGTTTATTCGCTGCCAATAGTGTATTTTATTTGTTGGGAAGTTCCGTCACTCCAAGCGCAACAGCTACATGGCTAAAGTACTGGTGGTCGAAGATAATCGCGAGCTTGCCTCGATGATCAACGATTGGCTCGTTTTCGAGCATTACCAAGTTGAGTTCGCGTACACCGGTGCCGACGGCATGGAAAAGCTGCAACATTATGTCTATGATGCGATCATCCTCGATTGGGATCTTCCGCAAAAAACTGGCATCGAGATTTGCAGAGATTTTCGCGCCACCGGCAAAATGACCCCCATCTTGATGCTGACGGGCAAAAGTGAAATCGATGACAAAGAAATGGGGTTAGACGCTGGAGCGGATGATTACCTGACAAAGCCGTTCCACATGCGTGAACTTGGTGCACGATTGCGGGCTGTGATCAGAAGGGCAGCCGGCGCACCATCGAATATCTTGAAGGCCCGCGATATTGAATTGAATCCTACTACTTTTGAAGTCACCAGGGGCGGTGCTCCGATCGATCTGCTCAAGCGAGAGTTCGCGCTGCTTGAATTTTTTATGCGCAACCCTAATCGCGTGTTTAGTGCTGAAGCAATTCTCGATCGTGTGTGGAAATCAGAGTCGGACGCCACAGCAGAAGCGCTGCGCACCACGTTGGGCCGCCTGAGAAAGAAAATCGATGTCTCGTCTGGTGAGTCTTTGATCAAGACCGTGCATGGCGTCGGATACAAGCTTCAGCAATAGCTTGCTGCGAGTTGGTAAGATAGCGGATTGACGGAGTTGCCAGTCGCGCATGAACGAACCTACTAAAGATCAAAATCCACCGGACACCTCTGCGAATTCAGAGCACGCTGAATTACCGTCTGCCAAGCCAGACCCGGCCGCGCCAATAGCGAAATCAGCGCGCGTCGATTTCGGCGAATTTAAGCAGCTGAATACCTTGCCTGGACATACCGTATTCACCTTTGTTGGTTTCGCTTTCGTCCTTTTTGAGATGTTGTTCGTTTGCATGTACAGCGACAAATTTTGGTTTGGCGTCGATATTCGCTGGCTTGGAATTCCCTCGGTTTTATTAGCACTCGTGATCGCACATTTTGTGCTGCGCTGGCAGGAAGGTCCTACCGGCTGCCTCCTTTTCGCGCCGATATGTCACCAGAAACCGCCAGTCGTTTATTGGCGATGGGTGCGCTTTAACGATCCGCTTTTTGCGCCCGGGATCAGATTTGGAAACAGACATCTGGTGTGGGATGCAATTGATGAACTGCATTTGAGTATCTGGGGCAATCTGATGATCAAATCGCGAAGGCTTTCTGGACCGGCGAGTCAGTCTGCGGCAGGGTCATCGCCGGTGGTGCTCAGCATAACGCAACCGGATGTAGTGCTGAAGCTGCCATTCGGTGTGGCGTCACCGGAACATCAGCGCGAGTTAGTTGAAACTATAATGAAGTTCCAACCAAATGTGGTGCTGAACGAACGGTTAAAGAAGGCGATTGGAGCAACGACTACTAAAGCTGATGCTGGACCGTCGCAGGCTGTCAACATTGAGAAATTGCGGCAGGGCACGGTAATCGCTTCACTGTTCGGTGCGGTTTTCCTGTTTGTTGTTTTGCTCGACGTGGGTTATTCCGCATTCAACTATCTGCAGACATTGAAGGACTATTACATGTGTGAGGTCGATGCAGATGCCGGCGATTTAAACAGGGCTCAAATAGATTACGACGGTGCCGAAGACATCAGATTGCATCCACTCCCCTGCTCGTGGGTGACGGCCAAACTGATGACCCAGGAGCCGGTTGGTCCGGCTCTCTATCAAGCGAAATCCGAAGCTTTATGGTCGATGGGGAAGAAGAACGAGGCGATTGAAGCTGCCACCAGAGCGCTTGAATTAGCTCCCAAAGGTTTCCGCCACAATCTGCTGCTGGCGCGCATGTTTACAGACGTCGGTAGAGGGCAAGATGCAGAAGCACAGATCGGGAAGGCGATCGAAAACCACAAAGGCAACTTTCTATCGGCACTGTATATGGTGGCATTGAAACAAGGCAGTCCACCTGACCTGACGCCTTCAGCAAAATCCGCTTACGAAAAATATAAAGCCGCTATCGACGATGAGGTGTTCGACAGCAACGGACCGCAATGGCCGCCAGGCGGCGAGCGGTTCCTGCACGACATCTGGTACAAAAATGACGTCGAGTACGTGTTTGACCGGCTGATCGGCCCGGCAAAATCGAAGCAGTAAAACTTTTACCGAACGTTGTGTTCGACTCTGCGCTTTCATGCAACAAAGTTGCGAACCATGTATTGTTTTCAGCTAACATTCAGATGAGCCTCCAAAGGTTGTCACGGATTGCACTCATCGGTGCGAACCGCGACTGGTGGCACGATGCGTTTACTTCTATTGCCCGCAATCCAAACAAAGGTGAGTTATGACAAGCACAGCTAAAGCCGGCGCCAAGACCGTGAAATCGAAACCCGATGGCTATCACACAGTGACCGCCTATTTAATCGTGGACAATGCGACTGCGGCAATTGAGTTTTACAAGAAAGCATTTGGTGCACAAGAGCGGTTTCGCATGCCAGGCAAAGATGGGAAAATCGGCCACGCTGAATTGCAGCTGGGCGATTCCGTTGTGATGTTGGCCGACGAAGCCCCCGAAATGGGAGCGAAGAGCGCGAAAACCATCGGCGCGACGTCCGTCAGCCTTCTGGTCTACGTTGACGACGTCGACGTCATGATCAAGAAAGCGGTCGAAGCCGGTGCAACGATTGAAAGACCAATCGAGGACAAGTTCTACGGCGATCGCAGCGGATCGGTTCGTGACCCCTATGGTTACAGCTGGCACCTCGCGACCCACGTCGAAGACGTCAGCCCGGAAGAGATGGAAAAGCGCGCCAAATCTCAGCACTCAGGCTCGTGCTGCTAGAACGCCGCGAAGGACTACAACCAGGCATGCCTTCGGAGCCCTCCCGAGTGGGGAGGGCTTTCGCTTCTTCCTGGGTCGCGGGGAACATTTGGGGCGGCGCCTTCCGTGACTGGGCGCTTAACCCAGGGTAAACCCTGAATATGCAGCCGCCTTCTTGACATCATGGATTTCCACCTCTAATCTCTCTTGTGATGAGTTCAGATCCCTTACCACAACCTGACAATGCCCTGACTGTCCTCGAAGTTTTGACGGGGCCGAACTCGCCCAAGATTTTTTATGCCGCATTAGGCTGCATGGCTGCGCTGATTGTGGCTCTTCCTTTCACACACCGGTCTGAGTATTTTGCCCTAGTGGCGTTCTTATCTGGAGCGGCGGCTTTCATGGTG
>Ga0182024_10022184_pt1 | contig 11457 bp, 12 predicted proteins | sample P32metaG_FD_120480 | JGI IMG/M metagenome (GOLD analysis project Ga0182024, IMG submission 120480) | Permafrost microbial communities from Stordalen Mire, Sweden - P3-2 metaG (Illumina Assembly) | ecosystem: Environmental > Terrestrial > Soil > Wetlands > Permafrost | place: Sweden: Stordalen... | reverse complement strand
GGAAGCCCCTTGGACTCAAAACCGGGCTAGAACTTGCGTTTGTAAACCACCTAGTGTCAGTGCGAGTCTGAATCAGGATTTCAAAATGGAATTTCCAGCTTAATTCAGTTACTGAACACTAGGTTCAGCGCCCGCTATAATGGTAGTGTACCAAATGTAGCTGTGATGCGGCTCTGATTCTTCTCGGCCTCAACCTGGAGGAACCCATGAGCGTGCGAAGAATTCTTCCTATTCTATTTCTATTCACGGCGGCACTGACGCTCGCCCCTATCTCGGGCATCGCCAGGGTCGGCCTAGTGGTCGGGATCGCGCCGCCCGCGCCTGTGGTCGAGACGGTCCCCCCTCCGCCGGCGCCGCCCGGGAATGTCTGGCAGCCGGGCTACTGGGCCTGGGACGGCACCAAATATATCTGGGTACCCGGGGTATACACGGTGGCTCCTTTTCCCAGCGCCGTGTGGGTGGCGGGTCACTGGGTCAGACACGGCCGCGGCTGGGTTTGGGCTGACGGCCACTGGCGGTGACCTCGTGACCGACTGCGTTTGCCGAGAGTGTGTCTCCTAGCCCACTAAGCCATTCGGCCGCAACGCCGTCTCAAGCTGACCCGCTACCTGTGCGAGCTCAGGGTTGACGCTCCGTCGCCGCCTGTGGGAAGCTTGAACGTTATTGCAGGTTAAGTAGGGAATCTCGGTTGAGGCGGGCTTTGCGATGGTGCATACCGAGCTCGATTTGAACGCCGGGCGGGGCGCGCCGATGCGCTGGGAAACCATGATGAACCAGTGGGCCAATCCGCTGGTTCCGTCGCAAGCGGAAATGATGAGGGAGATCTTCACCGACGAGGAGCGCGCGCGCTTCGAGCGGTACGCGCGGCCGCTGGTCGAAGGCGGCGGCCAGCCGATTCGGTGGCAAAGCTCTTACACATGGGCGCTCAAGGCGTCGCTTCCGAAAGATCCGTAGCAGGTTGTTGAAAAAGTAATCCGCATCCGGCCCTTGCGGGCCTTGCCCGGCTACACAAAAATGCCGAATAATTAAACGGTGGCTTTGCACCGAAGCCCGCAAATCCAGCCCCACCGACGACCTCAGTCACGAATTCGGTCACTGCCACGGCGTCGCTTCAGATCCCTAACAATCACGAAATTCCAAGGCTGGGTGAACCCCACGCTAGCTGCATGGTGAGCGGCTACTAACACGCGCGCTAGGACCTCTTCTGGAATGCGATCGGGCAGAAATTCTCGAATATCGCGGCGCCGAAAAATGGTCTCATAAAGACCTCGGCGCAGATCTACCGGCATGCTAGGCGATTCGTGTGCCACATACGACCTCGCTTATGAATTTGCTGAAGGAAAGGCGATGCTGACGAACACGACGAGAAGTTTAGCATCTACTCGCATTGCCGGATTCGAAGCGCCTACCCTCGGACTTTTGCTCCCGACAAAGAAGTTTTGCAATTTCTTCGTTTTCGATCATCGTCAACCTGACAGCACGCCGCTTCACCGAAAAGGCCACTCGGAGTCCGCACGTTCGAGTCGCGCGCTGAAGTCTCGGCGAGTTGCGATTCTTCAGGAACTTTTATCGTTCTCTCTCGTTTGGTCTCCGACTTCCGGCGCTCATGGGCGGCACCATCGAGTAGCGGGCGGGTGGTCTGGGTGACGCGAGCGGTATGAGCACCTCACTAGCCAGGGAGATCACGGCGGTTAGCCAATAGCGCGGATATAGTAGTGCCGCCACGATATGTGATACGGCAGCTCTGGTCGTTCCAGCGCTCTTTCCCTGTCACTTGCAGGAAGAGGGAGAGGTAAGATGAAGTATCGGCGCGTATGCCAGTTTGATACTGCTATTTGAGGGGGGGGGCGCGATCTGATCAGGGCGCACACGTCACTCAATCGAGGCCGCACGATGACCAGACGCGTCGCTGTAGTGCTCTGGTGTGGGGTCCTGCTTGGCGCTCTGATCGCTTTTACATTCTCGCAGGGGGCTGCGAAGGTAAACGAAAAATCCGAAGCCGCGAGTCGTCTTCTGACACTCGTCGGGGCGCAATTTCCGAATCTGACGGAGGCGGAGCGAGCGTTGCTCGTATTCGTCGACCTCAAGAAACGCGCTCAAGGTGACTTCGCGCTCGCCGGCCCCAACGCAGCCGCCAGTGATGCGAGCAACGAACCCGTGCATGCCGATCAATGGAACCACGAGCGAGATGTTCGCGCCGAGTTGATTCGATGGCTGTCCGTCGACCCCGATGCTTCACGGCTGGTCGACCCGCGCGGCATCCGTCTGCTCGGCGCGAGAGTCATAGGCCGACTCGATCTCTCACGGGTTCACGTCCCCTTCCCGATCGTTTTGCGCAACTGTGCGGTTCCCGAGCGCCTTATCTTCGCGGCGACCAGTATTCTTTTCCTCGACTTGGGGGGCAGCCATATCGGCGAAATGGACGCCCCCGGAATCGAGGTTGATAGCGACCTCCGGCTGGACTCCGGGTTTCAGGCCGCGGGCGAAGTCAATGTCGCCGAAGCGCGAATCGGCGGCGCATTGCTCACCTCGGGCCGCTTCAAGAGTTCAGCCATCGATTTCGATCTGTTCGATCCGAAAAACACGCAGAGGCGGGCATTTTACGGGCTGCAGATGCGCGTGGGGGGCAGCCTGGTTTTCCGCGACGTACATATCGACGGCGGTATCGAACTCAGCGGCTCCACTATTGGCGCAGACCTCATCCTCGATGGAAGTTTTGTTAATCCCGGAATGATGGCGATCGACGCTACCAGCACCAATATTGCCGGGAACGTCATTATCGGCTACGAGGTGCCTTTCGTATCAGATGGGTTGGTGAATTTTGTCACGGCGAGGATCGGCACGGACTTCTTTGTGGCACAGGCGACATTTTCGGGTGCGGCCCGCGAACCCCATGGGCTCGACGCATCCGGAATTTCCGTGAAGAACGCGCTGGTGTGGACCAATGTTGCACTGCCCAATGGCGGCTTTCTGAATTTGACCGGGGCCAGCGCTGAGGCGCTGATCGACGACGAACAAAGCTGGCCCGCGCCGGGCAATCTCCTCATCGATGGTTTCACCTACACCAGATTTTCCCAAATCGGCCCAACCAACGCTGCCGGCGATGCCAGCACGCGCCTGCGCTGGTTGCGGCTCCAGTCGGGGTTTCATTCGCAGCCCTACCGTCAACTCGCCAAGATCTTGCGCGAAAGCGGCGACGAGCCGGGCGCGACTGAAGTGCTGATCGCCAGCGATGACTTAAACTACCGTCGTTTCGGTCTGTCCGGCCGAATCTGGGGGGCATTTCTGAACACGACCATCGGTTACGGGTATCAGCCGCTGCGCGCCATGGGGTGGTCATTTGCAGTCGTGATTTTCGGATCCTTGGTCGTAGCGACAGGCAAGCGCGCGGGCGTGATGCGTTTTAGATGGCCAGAGGACACTCCGTCACCGCCTGGAGATCCAACGGCGGGACTTCATCCAATGCTCTACTCGCTTGACGTGTTTGTGCCGTTCGTAAATCTTCATCAGGAGAACTACTGGTGGCCTGATGAGACAGCGTCGGGCGAGTGCGCGATCTTCGGCCAAAGGGTGCCGGTTCGCGGCTCGGTGCTGCGCTACTATCTATGGCTACAAATCGTCGCTGGTTGGCTGCTGAGCGCGATCTTCATCGCCGGAGTGACCGGTTTAGTCAGGAGCGACTAGTGGCGGCTTTTGTCTTCGAGTGAATTGCCGCGATTGTAGATCGCAAAGGCTTCCAGAATTTCGTTCAGACGGTACGTCTTGTTCCGCAATGCGCGAGGATCGGGTGTGAAAGTGCGCCCGTACCCTCGACAACGGTAAAGCCGGACCGTCTCGAGTTTCTTGGCGCGCGTCCCCTTGGGTCCGACCTTCGTGCTGTTACAAGACGGACAGCGCTCGGAAGGTTTGACGCCCGAGAGCTGGCGGGTGGTGGTCCTGGTGACGCGGGTGGTGTGGACGGTGCGAGGCATGCGGACGTTATAAGGGCGGGATCGCGTATGTCACGGATTTGCAAGGCGACAGGGCGGCCGGGAGGCTTACGAAGGTGACGGATCTGCAAGGTCGATGAGGTGACGGATCCGCAAAAGTGAGAGGGGAAAAAATGTTGTGGGGCAATGGGTTGTGGGGGTGGGTTCAAAACATCGCCGGCGGGCAGGCGAGCGACGCGGCGGCATGAAACGGACGAATCTGGTTTCTGGGCTGGGAAAAGGAAATGCAGACCTCCAGCATGGCAGACCGGCTCAAGCAGGTAGCTGACCGCATCACATTCGCGTCCATGAACTACCGCATCTGGCGGATCTACACGGAGCCTGGCGATCGAGCCAAGTATCTTGGAGTTCTGCAAAGGTACAACTCGTTCTTTCTCACCAGCATTCGAGCGCATTTCGTCGCCACGATTATCACGCTCTACGGTCTCTATGAGACGCGGCGTGAAAGCATCAGCTTGACTCGCCTGGTGCCGGATTTTCCCGACCCGATCCTACGTTCGGAAATCCAGCCGATGCTCGACCGGGCAAATATCATCTGGCGCAAAAAAATCACCATCCTTCGCAACGATGTGTACGCGCACTTGTCAGATACCGACTTTGAAGCGAAATTTTCCGAGGCGAATATTTCGCCGGATGAGATCGAAGCGCTTCTCAAGCTCTCCCAGGACCTGCTCAACAAGCTCTCCTACGCCAACGACCGCAGCACCCGTGCATTCAACCTCGATCCGGCGAGCGACACCTACGCTCTGCTGGACAGGCTTCTCAAAGCGGAAGGCTATGGGATGTAATATAGCCGAGCGCTCTTTGAGAGCAAATTTACTTACCTAATGGTACATCTGAATCTCCTGCCAGCAGCCGTGGGAATAATTGGCGGAACGACCAAGGCGCGCCATCTGTTATTCGGTCGAGCCGGAGCACTACGTCAAAGCGCTCTCTGTTCCACCTCAAGGGCAGATTGGGTAAGATTTGACCCTTCAATATCTGCTGAAGGATGGCGCTCACGATATGCTTGTGCTCCCAGCACACTAATACTACTCCAGTGAGTTTTGAGATCTCTGAGACTAAGTCGCTCTCCTGCCCCACTGCCCATTTTGTGATGGGCTCTAGATGTATCCTGTCGCAGAGAGGCCTAACGGTCTCATAGGGGCGTTTGCTCGATCCGTCTCCAGACCCAGTGACATCGACGGGCTGGTCCGGGTCGGCCGCATATACGAGAGCGGGCTGCGGGTAATCGTCCCCGCCCAAACCTGATCCAAACAGCGCGGCCCAAGCTCCCGCACGCTGCCAACCTCGCACGACCAGAGACCTATTGTCTTCGGCTCCGTCAATGGTCAGTCCAGGACCTGGTTCGCTCTCGTCTGGTTTCTCTGCATGACGGACGACTAGAAGTATCAAGGATGACATCGCTTCTGCTTCCCCTTAATCTGACCTTACTTTTTTATTGCGTGGTTTGCGCTCCGACCTGCAGAAAGTCGCGAGCCGATATTCAAGTATGACCCTATGCTCCTCGGCAGGGGCCTGACTCTGGATGCTCTGATTTGGCTGGCCTGGACTCTCGGCGGCTACGCTTGCGGAGCTCAGGGGCGGCCAATGCCAAGAGAGCCGCGTTTCGCAATTCTTTGTCTGTCGTGCGTTTTGGTATCGTTTCGCAGTATAACCCGCTGACGGAACCACGTCATTTGTCGCAGGGGGGCCATATGCCCGATTTGCGTTTACTTCATCCGATTCTTAGCGGCAGTGGAGGCGGTTCCCATTGCCCTGGAACAAACTCCCACGTTCCTGCAAAAAGATAAGCTCATCGTGGTTTTGGATGCCCGATAGTGAAGACCGGCGGACGGCTCATTCAACATGCACGCTACTATTGGTTGCTGCTGGCGGAGAGTCATCTCACGCGGCGACTGTTCGCGGGCATGCTGGCGAAGATCGCGGCGCTGCCGTCGCCGGTGGGATAAAGTGAGCGCAAAGCAGAGCAACTTTCGATGACGACGCCGGGGATGCAGGGAGAAGTGCCGCCAGAATCGATGCGGAAAACGGCATTTTCAGCCGTCGGGGGCCCTCCAGACGCGAAACCGGCCACTTCCGCAACTACTGGGAACACTGCGGAACAAAATCGGCTAAAGCCTTGCACAGGAAAGCGTTCGAGCTATCGAACGAGCTGGAATTGGGAAGTCAAAAAGGAAATTCCCGTTAAATATGGATAGAAGCGAAACCGTCGTTAAGGAGGTCAGCGCGGCGTTGGCGTACGATCCACGCATAGGCTTCCACAAGCATCCGCTAAAAATCACTCTCGATCCTGACGGCGTTCTCATTCTCGAAGGTGAACTCGAAAACATCCCTGCGAAGAAACTTGCGCTCGAGCATGCAGCCGCGGTCGACGGCGTGATCGGCGTTGTCGACCTCCTGCGGATCAAACCTTCAACCGCGATGGGAGACGGTGAACTTCGTGATCATGTTCGCGACGTCTTGCTCGAAGAGACTGCACTCGATAAATGCGGCATCCGGATGATGAATAGCGGCCGCTGGGAGATCTCGAGGAATGGCGACTTTGCTTGGGAACTGCGGAATGCTCGCGACAGCATAGCTACTGGGAAGGTAATCAGCGGATGAACCAGGGGAATCGCAAGGATCCTGAAATGATCGCCGGCCTGGTCCCCGCGTCAAAAAAGGGCAGGCTCAAGGTCTATCTGGGCGGCGCAGCGGGAGTGGGCAAGACCTACCGAATGCTTGAAGAAGCCCATCAGTTACGTGAACAAGGACACGACGTGGTGCTCGGCTTCGTCGAGACGCACGGGCGGGCCGAGACAGCGGCGCGGATCGGTAACCTCGAAGCCGTCCCGCTCCGCACGATTACATCTCGCGGTGTGATTCTGGAGGAGATGGATGTTGATGCCGTGCTGGTGCGCAAGCCCGAGTTCGCGGTCGTGGACGAGGTGGCGCACACCAACGCATCGGGCTCTCGGCACGACAAGCGTTATCAAGACATCGAAGAGCTTGTTGGCAGCGGCATTAATGTAATCGCCGCCCTCAATGTCCAGCATTTGGAGAGTCTCAACCAGATGGTACGGCGGATAACCGGGGTCGAGATCAAGGAGACTGTCCCGGATACTTTTCTCGCCCACGCCGATCAGGTCGTGCCGGTTGACATCTCGGTGGCGGAACTTCGCCAGCGCCTCCGCGAAGGGAAAATCTACCCGCCCGAACAAGTCGAGCAGGCGCTCAAAAACTTCTTCAAGCCTAGCAATCTTGCCGCCCTGCGCGAACTGGCTTTGCGTGAAGTAGCGCGCGATCAGAGCTGGAAGCGCGAAGAGCTGGAGCTCCTCCAGCGCGAAGGCGGGCGCCGCCTGGCCGTAACCGAGCGGGTGATGGTCTGCTTGTCCTCCAACCGGGAAGGCGGCCAAGAACTGCTGCGCAAGGCGGGACGCATCGCGGCTCAGCTGAACGCAGACTGGTACGCAGTGCACGTGGAAACACCGGCAGAATCTATTCAGAAGATCAGCGGCGTAGATTTTGGAAATTTGCTGGACAATATCAAACTCGCCGCTGATATGGGGGCCGAGATTGCCTGGCTCAAGGCGCCTGACGTCATCAAGGCGCTGATCGAATTCGCACGGGACAAGAAGATAACTCTGATCGTGGCTGGGCAAACGCACTCGGACGTGTGGAGTCGGATATTTCGCCGGTCCCTTACGAGCAGGCTGCTTGCCAAAGCTCGTGATTTCAATATCGAGATCGTCGCTCAGAAAGAATAGGCGCAAGGTCCTGAGCGCGTCCTTACTCCGCAATCGCCTGTGCCTCCCGAAAACCTTTTCCGGGATGACGTGCAACTGGAAGTATGGTAACGAAGCGGCCGATGGTCGCGTTTGTGACTCTGCTGCTGCTTGCTATCCGGTCGCGGTTCATGCAACGAGCGTGACCGAATCACATTCGCGTCAATGAACTACCGCATCTGGCGGATCTACACAGAGCCTGGCGATCGAGTCCAGGTATCTTGGAATTCTGCAATAAATTCCTGTTTGAGTTCCTGATGCCGTTGCGGGTGCCGCGGACCGGTGTCGCGTTGGGAGCGAATGGCGGCAATCTCGCTTCGATCGTGAATTTCAAAGACAAGCACCTGACGATAAGTATGGCGGAAGAGCCTTGTTACAATACCGATTGCAACGAGAGTTACCTCGACGTGGGGAGATATGCGAGCCCCGAGGGGCTCATGAAAATCGCACAATAGCCACCAAACGCTCCAGTTCGCGCACCACGCGCACGCCACCGATCGAGGTATCGACCACCGTGGCCAGGCATTCGCGGCTACAGCCTCGGCAATCTGTGGCGGCGACTGGCGCTGCCCGCGCCGATCGGGAAGTGGTCGCTGACCAGCTTGCAGCAGCGGTTAATGAAGACCGGCGGACAGTTGATAAAGCACGCCCGTTACTACTGGTTGCTGCTCGCGGAGAGTCACCTGACGCGCCGCCTGTTTGTTGGCATGCCGCGGAGGATCGCGGCGCTGCCGTCGCTGGTGGGATAAAGTGAGCGCAAAGCAGAGCAAATTTCGATGACGACGCCGGGGACGCAGGGAGAAGTGTCGCCAGAATCGATGGGGAAAACGGCATCTTCAGCCGTTAGGAGCCCTGCACACGCGAAACCGGCCCCCTCCCCGCACTACTGGGAACACTGCGGACCAAAATCGGCTAAACCTTGCAGGGGAAAGCCGTTCGATCTATGGAACGAGTTGGAATTGGAAAGTCAAAAAGGAAATCCCGGCTTAGAGGTGTTCAATTTTCCTGTTCAAGCAATTCTCATTCGGCGCGCTGATTGCCGTTGTCGCTATAGTCGCTGGGCTGCTCTCCATGGTTAGAGCTTTCCAGGCGACCCAAGAGTTAGCGCGGTTACGGGAGCGGGGAGCGCAAATAGCTGCCGTTTATGCAGAGATACGCCAACTGCGCCACGAAATCTACAATTTGCAGCCTTCCCCGGACTTGCTTATCCAACTGGACAGGACAGAAGAGCAGCTCCAGAACGGCCACGCGTCCGTGGATCAAACACGGACCAGGCTTCAAACCTTGGAAAAAGAGTTTGCCGAGAGCGCGAAAAGGAGTGAGGTTGGCGAATTCAGCATATTGAGCGCGCTCGGCTAAACATACCTGCCGTGGCGAGTGTAGGCCTTGCACCAGGCAGCTGTCACTGTGCGGCAGGTCCATGGCAAAGAAGTGGATCTTCCGCTCCACCCCGCCGATCACCGCCAGCGCTTCGCCGAAGTCGACTTGTGCGTGCCCCGGATCGTGGCGCAACGGCACGAACATCTCGCGCTGAGCTGAGGTTAGAAAGTTCTGTCGCTCTTTATGGCTACTAATACTCATTTCATTCTTCCCCGTAGTCATCAGAACTTCGGGGCTTTCGGTTGAAACGAGTTATAGTATTCCGCAAGCGCGTCGTCAGTCGCTGCTAACCACTTCTCCTCATTTTGAATTATGAATAGTGGAAGTTTGCCACGGGCAGTGTCTACTCGCCCCGTTTCTATGTACCGCGCATTTGTCAGCGACCTATAAAGCGCAGTTCGATTTACGCCGTTCCCAAGGTGGATTCGGCAAATGACCATTCGTTCATCTATATGCCACAGGTCGCGAGGCGTGAAGTCCTCAGTAAACCCTCTGAGAAATGGCATCGGGGCTGCCCTAAGATCAGATACCCAGCTGTCAACATCGGAGCGGCCAGAGTTGATCTGAGGATTAGCGCGTAGGTACTCAGCCGCCACGGCGGCATTGCCACGTTGTTCCCACTCAGGACCGTTACGCACGGCCCAGAGGCGCAGCTTGTCGCCTTTCACACTGATCAGCCCAACGCGACGAATATGATCCTTGAAGCGAAGCGAGCCCATGCTGCGCGTCAACGCCATCTCAGCCCCTGGGCGCCGCCGGAGTTCTTCGGGCATAGCCTCCGTGACATCCGCCGCACGCCAGATATCGGAGGTTCTTAGCATACCGTCAGGATTGTGAATCGTTCTGTCCACAAACCGAGCGATATCAGATAACGATACATCATTGGCCAATTCGAAAAATGCCTCAGTTTTCATAGCCGGGGCGTGTGGAGAAAAACCGGCAAAGTTGATTAAGTGTTTGAATCGGTAGAGCAGGGCTGACAACGCCACTGGGTCACTAAGTTTCGCGGCAACGAGGTCCGCCATCTCTCTGCTCATGGGATCGGCGGGCGACTGATACACGAGCCAACGACGCTCGGTATCGCTGCTGATGAAGATCGGATTTACTTCGTTCGTAGTGAAAAAGAAGTTGGTTTTGTTTGGAATCTCGACCTGTCGTTCACACTTCGGATTTAGAATATGCGTCTTCGAAGTAACCCAGTTTTTAACTTTGTTCGCGGCAGCCCGCCCAACATCGATCTCTTGGCCCTGTACGAACAACGCCCCCTTCAGGTAGCCGTCATATGGACTAGCGACGTTGGCGCCGTCGACACGCCTGACGTGCTGCTCACCGATCAGCCTGCAGATCGCTTCGCCGATCTGATCCTTGCCGATTCCGTGAGCGCCGATCACCACGATGGCGACGTGTTGCTTCCACTGCTCGGGATGAGCGAATGGCCACGCGAACACGCGTTCCATAGCTGTGCGCACAGTCTCGTCCGGGATGACGTGTGCGAGCAGGCCGCCGGGTCCGTCCCACCACGACGTGTCGCCCCGCACGGCGAGCTCGACAGAAAATCCTGTGAACAGGTTTAAGCACCCCTCGGGAGTACCGCCGGGATCAAGCACCAGACTTTTGAAAGTCTGGCGTTGACTATCGCGCAGCCATCGCGCAGCCGCGCTGCACTCCTTGCCCCGGCTATCCGTGAACGTATAATGCGCTGCTGCTACGTTCAGAAACGCATAGACAGATAGAGTCTGACCGATGACGCGATCATAGATCGACCAGGTATCCTCTATCAGAGAAAATCGCTTTTCGATCTTTGTCTTTTGTATCGCGTAGTCGTGGGAGGCGTTGTTGATGTCCTCCTTCAATTCCAGCGCACACAGATCGGCGAAAGTAGCGCTCGGATTCGCGGCTCGCCAGTCGTCAATCGCGATCGCTTTGATGTTTGAGTCGGTGGGCTGAGGTAGCGCGACGATATGAACCGCGGCGCCTTTGCTGCGCATGAAAGCCGCCACTCTACGCACAGCTGCGAGAACATTAGGGTTCCTTTGCACATCGCTATCAAACAGAATCCATACCTGCCGCGGAAACTCGTTACCCGCTGCGTCTCTACCTCTCCAGGCGATCAGTTCTGATTGCAGATCATCGCTGACCGTCTTCCCGCTCTTCGCGTTGATGCCGCGGAATCCGAACGCGCCACCGAAGCCTATCGAGCAGACCTCGGCGTCAGGCCAACTCCCAGCAGCCGAGTCGGTTTTCGGAATCGATTCGTTGACCAACAGCGGAATGTTCGGGTCGTCGAGATGTTCTTTCGTCAGCGGCGATACATGAAGCGC
>Ga0182024_10022183_pt1 | contig 11457 bp, 8 predicted proteins | sample P32metaG_FD_120480 | JGI IMG/M metagenome (GOLD analysis project Ga0182024, IMG submission 120480) | Permafrost microbial communities from Stordalen Mire, Sweden - P3-2 metaG (Illumina Assembly) | ecosystem: Environmental > Terrestrial > Soil > Wetlands > Permafrost | place: Sweden: Stordalen... | reverse complement strand
ACTCCGCGCTCTGAAGCGTCTGCGCCCGTCAGCCCGCCGAGTTGGGTCAGCGCCCATTCGCGATCTCCGACATGAGCCGCGTTGACCACCTGATACGCGAGATCGTCCGCGGACTTCGGAAACGTCAGCTCCCGCAGAACGTTGTTGTTGGGATCGAAGAGCACCATTTGCGGTCTCGACCGCATACCGGCGATCGCGACGGTTTGATCGTTCCGCTCGATCAGCGTTCTGGTCCAGTACTTGCGGTCGCCCGCGTAGGCCGCAATCTCAACCCACGCGCGAAATGGTTTTCCATCGTGATTCTCTTGCCTAACGTCCAGTTGCAACGTATGGGAACCTGAATCGTAGCGTTGCGTCACGTAGTAGTGCGGATGAGCGGCGCGATAGAACCATTCGTTCTCGAACCACGTTAGGTCGGTGCCCAGCGATTTGCCGATCGCGGCGAAGAATTGGTGAGTCGTGACGTTTCGGAATTGGTACTCGATCAGGTAGTCGTGCAACGCCTTGAAGAAGCGCTTGTCGCCGAATCTGTGGCGCAGCATATGCAAGATCTCGCCCGGACGCTCGTGCCCGCTCGCATCGAAGAGATCGAGCGGCTCGCTGTAGACGTAGTCGACGACGGGGCGGTAGTAGTGACTCGTTTCCTTGAAATAGGCCTGCTGCGACCGGTATCGTTCGTATTCGAACGCGGCCTCCCCGAAACGCTTTTCGATCCAGAGCTCGTGAAAATACGTTGCGAAGCCCTCGTGGATCCACGCGTTCGACCAATCCGCCATGGTGACGTCGTCGCCCCACCACTGCTGCGCGAGTTCGTGCGAAACCAGAACGTCGCACGAGCTCTCCACGTCTTCGATCGCGGGGTGCAGGGCGAGCGCCTTTTGAATAGTGGCCGACGCGTTTTCCATGCCGCCGTACGTAAATCGCTCGGCGGTCGTCTGGTCGTACTTCTCCCATGGATATTTCACGCCTATGACCTGCTGAAAATAGGCGACCATGTCGTTCGTCCGGCCGAAACAGCCAGCGTTGAGATCTGCGTACGGTGGTTGTACGTACGAATCGACGGCGATGTCGCCGTTGCCGTATCGCGCCACGTCGCCGTAGGCGGCTTGGCCCAGAGTCGTGTGGTGCTTCGAAAGTGGTCCCGCCGCGAACGCGATCAGATACGTGGCTTTCGGCAGCGGTGCGTTCCAATCCCAAATCTCCGACGCCGCCGTGCGGCCGTGCGACTTCAAGTAACCATTCGCGACGGCGGTCCATCCTCGTGGTACGGTGATGATGAGTTCGCTCGGCGTTTTCTGATTTGGTTCGTCCCACGTCGGAAACCAGCGCCGATTGTCGATCGGCTGGCCCTGGGTCCAGATTTCCGGAGTAACGCCCGGGTAAGCTTCGTCGGGGCGAACGAAATAAACGCCGCGTTGCGGCTGCGTCAGATACTTAAAATCGATGACGAGTCGCTCGCCCGCCGTCGCAGGTGCCCCGAGCGCTACGTTGATGAGCTGGCGCTTCTGGTCGATAGCGTACGATACCGGTTTACCGTTCACCGTAACTCGGTCGTAGCGAATGCCGAGCGAATTGAACGGCAGCGTTCGCAGGCCGCCGTGCTTTGCGCGAACGATCGCGGTCTCGTCGCCGTACACGATTCCGGATTCGAAGTCGAAGCGCACTCGAACGATCGTGTTTTCAAACGTGTAAGGCGCGACGTTCGTGGGATGAAAGTAAGCGCTGCCCCGGCCAAACGGCCGAGGCAGCGGTTGTGGGCCCGAAGCCGCGACCACAAGTGCGATAGGCAAAAATATCATGGAGCGCTGGGCTCGACGTACGATCGATCGAGCGCCGCGATGGCGGGGCAGCCCAGCAATCGCAGCGTGCGGATCGTATCCGAGCGGAGGATCTCGATGGCTCGTGCGACGCCCGGTCCGCCGGCGGCTCCAAGCCCGTAGGCGTACGCCCGCCCGACGAGGACCGCCCGCGCACCGAGACAAATGGCTTTTACGACGTCGCTGCCTCTGCGTATTCCGCTGTCGAGCAGAACTTCGGTACGGTCACCGACCGCTGCAACGACTTCCGGCAAGGCGCGCAAGGTCGGTGCGACGCAGTCGAGTTGCCGCGCGCCGTGATTGGACACGACGACGGCAGCGGCCCCTTCGTCGACCGCGCGGCGCGCGTCGTCTCCGGAGAGAACGCCCTTGACGACCACCGGACCGTTCCAAGCTTCGCGGATCCAGCGCAGATCTTGCCACGAGACGGTCGACTGCTCGAGCGCCGCGCCGATGTCGGCGTACGACATCGGGCCTTCCTGGGGCAAAACGACATTGGGGAATTCCATCAAGCCGCCGTCTCGCAAAAAGTCCATAAGCCAGCGCGGGCGTGCCAGGAACTGCGATGCGTACGGCAACATCGCCCCGAACTTGCGCGTGAGAAGCTCCTTCGCACCGTTGCGCATGTCGCGCTCGCGAAGTCCGGCGACTGCAGTATCGATCGTTACGACGAGTGCCGAGAATCCGGCAGCTCGGGCTCGTTCGATAGCGGCCGTCGCGACGTCGCGGCCTCCTATCAAATAGAGCTGGTACCAAACCGGACCGCTCGAAGAGGCTTTAACGTCTTCCAGCCTGCATCCCGATAGCGTCGAGAGGGTGTATGCAGTACCGGCGGCCCCCGCCTCACGGGCTGCAATGCATTCCCCGCGCGGATAGAACATCCGGCTGCTGCCGACCGGAGCGAGCAGGAACGGCAGTTCGAGAGTGGTTCCGAGGACAGTCGTTTGCAGATCGCAGCTCGCTATAGCGACTGCGTTGCGCGGCCGAAATATCGTCGATTCAAAAGCTCGGCAGTTCTCGCGCAACGTCACTTCGGCGTCTGCGCCGCCGTCGATGTAGTCGAAAACGACCCGCGGCAGGCGCCGCTTTGCCATTCGCCGCAGATCTTCGATATGCACCGCGCGCACGCCCATACGGCAACCTTCGTCCCCGAAATCGCGCGTTCATCTTTGAGCCGCGGAGGCGGAATTGACGAGACAAGGTACATGCGGTAGTTTGGGGCCATAGCGTTCGACCATAACCGTTCGGAGGTTCATTGCTGTGCGATCGATTTTACTCGGCTTCGGCGGCTCGATTGCAGCCGTTGCGCTCGCAGCCTGCGCGGGAAGCACGGGCAGCTTTACGCCTGGAGGTTCCCTTGCGGGGAGCGTGCGTGCCATCCCCGGCGCGGACTATTCGGTGCGCGCTTTCTCCTATCACATCATGCCGCTGCGCACGGAGCGCAAGCGCGCCCCGTCCGCGGGCCTTCGATACCCGGACGATCTGACGAACTACGGCGGACCGATGATGGGGAGCGAAGTGTCGCACAACATCTACGTGAACTGCCGGACAAAGAATCAAGACTGCTGGGGCGCACCCGAGCAATTTCAAACGAAGCTCACCGGCAGTTCGTTTGCCGGTCTGCTGAAGCAGTACACGGGGACCGGCCCAGGGTCGTTCACTTTCGGAGAAGGAACGGCAGTGACGTATCCCGTCTACGCCGGAACGGCGCTCTATGAAAACGATCTGATGCAGATCTTGCACGGGGTCGCGTCGTCGTTGAAAAAGACGGGGTACGCCAACCTCTATCATATTTTCTTGCCTAAGGGTACCGACACGTGTTTCGACTTTAGCCGCGACTGTTACTCGCCGGACAAGCCCGCAGTATCCGATTTCTGCGCCTACCACGCCGTCGTGAGGTTCTCGGACATCGGCGTCGTGGTTTATTCGGTCGAGCCGTACCAAGATATCAAAGGGTGTTTGACCAAGAAATCGGCGGGAGCCAGCGAGCTGACCAACTCGACGATCTCGACGCTCGCGCACGAAACGTTCGAGTCGATCACGGACCCGGGCTTCCGGCTCGCATGGTACAACTACGTCGGCGGCGAGGTGGCCGACGAGTGCGAGTTCTTCGTCTCTAGCGTTGCGCTAGGCGGCACCGTTTACAACACCCAGCCGATGTACTCCAACAAATATCACGCGTGCGCGACGCGGCCTTAAAAGGAGGGGCACCGAGAGGCCTGGTCGCTTTCCTGTTCACGGACATCGAGGGCAGCACGACGCGCTGGGAGGCGCACCGTGAGGCAATGCAGGAGGCTCTTCGCCGCCACGATGACTTGATGCGCGCTGCCATCGAATCGCGCGGGGGCTACGTTTTTAAGACCATCGGCGACGCGTTTTGCGCTGCATTCGCTTCGACCGACGACGCGCTTTTGGCAGCGATCGAAGCGCAGCGCCGCATCGGTGCCGAGGATTGGAGCGCCGTAAACGGCTTGCGCGTGCGTATGGCGATCCATGCCGGCGAAACGGACGAGCGCTCTGGAGACTATTTTGGTCCGGCGGTTAATCGGGTCGCCCGGCTGCTCGCGGTCGGACACGGAGGGCAGGTTTTGCTTTCCGGATTTGCGACCGAGCTTGCCGCGCCGCACCTGCCGCCCGGCGTTGCACTGCGTCATCTCGGAACGCTGCCGCTCAAGGACCTGAAGGAACCCGAGCGAGTCCACCAACTGACCGTTCCCGACTTGCAGTCCGACTTCAAAGCGCTGCGCGCACTCGAAACGCCGCCGAACAACTTGCCGCGACAGCCTACGAGTTTCGTCGGGCGCGACGAGGAACTGTCGCGCGTCCAGGAGTTGGTGCGCAGCAACGTGCTGGTGACGATCGTCGGTGCGGGCGGGATGGGTAAGACGCGTTTTGCGTTGAGGATCGCAACCAATCTGTTGAACGAGACGAGCGGCGGCGCGTGGTTCGTCGACCTCGCACCCGTGTCCGATGCGTCGCTGGTCGCAAGCACGATTCTATCGGCGTTGGGTGCGGATCAAACGGGCAGCACGCCGCCGCTCGATCGCCTGATCGCATATCTCAAAAAACGCGCGCTGCTGCTGCTGATCGACAATTGCGAACATTTGCTCGACGAAGTCGCCCGCGTCGTTACGACGATTCTAGCGCAGTGTCCGGAGGTCGTTATTCTCGCAACGAGTCGCGAGCGGCTCAACGTTGCCGGCGAGTATCTGCATCACCTCGCATCGCTGGAACCGTCCTCGGCCGTGCGGCTTTTTGAAGAGCGCGCCCGCGCCGCCAATCCGCGATTCGCACTCAACGATGCAAATCGCGATCTGATCGCCGACATTTGCCGGCGTTTGGACGGTATTGCGCTCGGGATTGAATTGGCGGCGGCACGGGTGCGAAGCATTTCGATCGAAGATCTGGCTAAACGCTTAGAGTTCCGTATGCTCTCCGGCGGTGGTCGCGAGCGGCTCGCGCGACAGCAAACCATGCGGGCACTCGTGGACTGGAGCTACGACCTGCTCACCGCCGATGAGAAGACCCTTTTTCGAAGGCTCGCCGTGTTTGCCGGCGGCTTCACTCTGGATGCAGCGATGGCGGCGTGCGCAGACGAGTCGATCGACGAATTGAGCGTCCTTGATTTGCTTGAATCGCTCGCGGATAAATCGCTGCTGGTGGTTGACTCCGAGGAAAAGGGCCAGCGCTACCGCTTTCTCGCACCCATCAAGGATTACGCGCGCGAGCAGCTCGACGCGAACCGCGAGAGCGACGAGGCGCTGCGCCGCCACGCGCTGACGTTTGCGGCGGCAGCGGAGCGCGCATACGAGGAGTGGGATACCGCACCCGGGCCCGATTGGCTGATGCGACAGGAACGCGAGCTGGACAACTACCGCTGCGCACTCCGTTGGTCCGTCGACGAGCATCGCGATCCCCAAGCCGGCGTGCGGATCGCCGGGAGCGCCGCGCCGGCGTTCATGCGCCTGTCGCTGTTGCCGGAAGCCATCGCCTGGTGCGAGCGTGCGATGGAGGCCGCCGCAACCATGCCGCCGGCGACCGAGGCACGCCTGCTCTACGTTCTCTCGATGCTCTACAACAATCGCGGTTTGTTCGATAGGTCGCTGACGGCCGCCGAGCGAGCTGCGGAAAACTACCGTAAGACGTCGGATCAGCATGGGCTAGCGCTGGCCCTTTCGCAGGTGGCGCAGCAGAGTGCGAAGGTGCGCTCTCTCGAAGCCGCGCAGGCCGTGGCTAGCGAAGCGGTGACGTTGGCGCGACGGCTCGGGGACCGCCGTCTTCTAGCGTTAACCCTAACGCGTTGCGCGACGGTGTTTGGGTCGGACCGCATCGAGGAAGCTCGTGCCGCGCACGCCGAAAGTCTCGCTATACTTCGCGAACTGGGCCGCGACGATGAAACGACGCGCGCACTCGTGTGGTGGATGAACACGGAAGCGCTGGCCGGGCAAACGCGAGCCGCCGCAGCGATCGCGGAAGAGGCGCTGCAACTCGCAGATCTAGCGGACGGCGAACTACGCATGTCCCTGTCGATTTCGGCAGCGGACTTATACTTGGAATTGGGCGAGCGCGAACGGGCCATACCGCTGGCAAGAACGGCACTAGCGCGTTCGGTAAAGGCCGATCACCCGGTCGCTACGTCTTTCGCGATCGCCTATCTCGCCCACGCTGCGAGCCGGACCGATCCAGTCGAGGCGGCTCGCATGCTCGGCTACGTACGGGAGCGCCAACGCATGTTTGGGTGGATTGCCGACGACCACGAGCGCGAGCTGTTGGACGGGTTACAACGCACGCTCGACGCACAGATTGCCGCCGATAGGCTGACGGAACTCTTCGCAGAAGGCGCATCTTGGAGTGAAGAGAACGCGGTCGCTCGCGCCGCGAGAATCTGACTTCGCTCTAGCAGGGGTTGAGGCGAAAGGTATTCGGACGGTCGGATTGGTTCCCGTTCTGCGACAACGCCGTCGCCGTCACGTAATAACACTTCTCGTTAGCCCGGAACGTACCCGACTGGTTGCTGCAGCGATCGATCGCATCGTAACGCCCGGCGAGCACGTGCGTCTTTGCGTTGTAGGTGGCGTTGAACGAAAACGTGCAAGGGCTGGCGAGCAGCGCGACGGAGTTTCCACCCAGCGCGGTCTGCGAAAGCGTCAACGCGGCGACGGCTGGGACCGTCTTGGCCCCGTACTTCGACTTAAGGGAGCCGCCGATCGTCGTACCGGACTGAGAAAACTGAATAACGATGGTGCCTTTTCCGTACGCGCTGTCCTTTACGTTGCCCGTGTACTCTCCCCCCACGAGAAGTCCGACGGGCGAGGCCGCCGAGGGATTCAGCGGCACCGCTGCGGGCGCTCCAGCGATTCCGCTGCTGCTGCCTGCGCACGCGTTCGTCCCGATTGCCAATACGAGAATTGCCGCCGTTTGGAGCATACGATGTGCATTCATGAATCCGGTATTACCGTTACGTAGTGTCTCTCCTGCCGGTGCGTTTCACGTCATTGCGGGTAGGTTAAACGTCCCGTCGACGAGCTTTATGAAGTTGCGCTCTTCGCGGAGAATCACGCGCTTGCTCTGCGCGCGGTTGAAGTCGACGACTGCCTGCGGGTCTTGCTTTAGCCTCGCCCGGTATGCTTCGTACGAAGCCAAGCTATCGAAGCCGATCAAACCCCACGCAACGTCGTTGGTGCCCTCGTAAGGGAGAAAGTAGCCGATGAGGTGGCCGCCGCAGCGCGGGATGATGCTGATGAGTTGCTTCGCGTGATATTCGAACTCGTCTCGTTGAAACGGATCGATCTGATATCGAATGATACAGACGACGATCATCGGCTCTCCTTGTAGACGCTGTCCGGATGGATCGTGGGCCGCTCCGAGCGTCACGCTGGCGGCAGCGGCCGCGAACCCTGCGAGGGCTTGACGACGATTTGCGCGCGCGGCTCCGGAGCGTTCCATCGTGCCAGCGTAATCCAAAAAAGCATCACGTGCGAGTGAACTGTCGATGTTGGGCCGGCTTCACAGCGATCTGGCCCCGACGCAGTACGAAAGCGTCTCCAGCTGATTGATTGCCGCCTCTTTCAGCATGCGTATCAGCGGCGTATCGTATTTGTCGAGAATGCGAAGCAGGTCCAGGAATTTAGTTCGATTGAAATGTGCGATCGTATCGAACGTTTCGTCCGCTCGCGGCGCCGTAAGATCGGAACTTAGGATCTTGCGAAAAACGGCGCGCGGCACGTCCGGCGCGGCGGTAAATCCAAGTACGAGGAAGGGCAGGTGTATCGTACTGCCGTCGCGCGTGACGCGCGGATAGCGAATACCGTCGTGAAGATCGTGAACGTTGATGTCGCGGGCGACGGAAATTCGTTTCTGTCCGTCGATATCGACGGTCACGGCGAGGCTATGCGCGAACACGGCGCGATCGCTGAAACTGGAGTACAGCGCGTGGCCGATGCTGTCTCCGAGATTGTAGCGGCCGAATACTTCGTCGTCGAACTTTCCGGTAAGGCCGATCCCATCCTTGACGACGTAGCCCGCAGCGCTGCTCGAGTGATTCCCCAACTCTACCACCGGGGCTAGGTACGGCTTGGCGCGGTTCGTAAAATATCTCGTTCGGACGAACGCATACAAGCACAGCTCGACGGTTGGAGGAAGGAAGCGCCGATCGGGATCCTCGAGAGCACCTATATTGGTTATGGCAAGGATGACCTCGGGCGGCAGCCGGCTCCACTCGGTCTGCGATCTCCAAAGCTCGTCGAATAATCCGGCGCCCCAACCGAAGTATCTTTGAAAGTTCTGGAAGAATTCACGCTCGCGCGGGCCGAGGCTGCTTTCGGCTTTCACCATCATCTGGCCGTTGCGAATTTCGACGTCGTCTACGAGCACTAGGAGGTTCTCGGAGGCGTGCAGCGTCGCCGGCTTTGCCGGATCGACGACGAAGATTCCTCTCCCGAATGGTCCCTCGCCAAGTCGAACGTTTTCCGCAACGCCGCCGAGGTCGCGAAACTCTGCAAACAGCCGTTCCCAATCCACGCTACGATTACTCGATAAGGAAGTTTTGCATCATGCCGGTATCCTCGTGCGGGAGGATGTGGCAATGATGCAGACTCTTGCCTTTGAATTGTACGAACCGAATTCGCAACGTAATACTTCCGGGCTTGCCGTCAGTGCGGCTGGAACGCGGCGGAACGTAGAACGTATCCCAAATTTCGGGACTCGCGCCGGCGGCCTGGTCGTTGATCTCGGTTAGTTGAAACGAGTTGACGTGGATGTGGAACGGATGTAAGCCCAGGCTCTTGTTCTCGATGCGCCATTCCCATTCCGAGCCGAGCTCGACGGTCGTCGGAATCCCCATTTCGTCGTAGAGCTCGCCGTTCACGTAAAAGGCAAGCCCCGTGAGGACGGCAGGCGGCGTGTCCAAACCGGCCACGCTGTACGTAAAGGTCTTCTTTCGGCTTTCGGGCACTTCTCCGATAATCGGATACTCGCGCGTCGGTTTGGGAAGCGTCCGTGGGATCTTCATATCCAACTCGTTGCCCGCTACGGTGAACTGGGCGAGCGTGTACGTAGGCAGCTTCCCGCCGTTGAGGCCGTCGCTGCCCAGGGACTTAAGCGCGTACGTTCCGGGCTTCTTGGGGGCTTTGATCAGCAACTCGATGCGGTTCCCGGGCATCGACATTCGCACGGGGGCCGTGATGAAGTTCTTGGCCGTGAGCTGTTCCACGATATTCCCCTGGTCGTCGATACCGCTCATGTTCTTAGGGTTCGGCGCGGTGAGGTTGACGCCGTCGAACCCGATCTGCCAGACCTCGAATCCTTCGAGAACGAGCGGGATAGGATCGTGATTGAAGCCGTTGAGCATGCGAAGACGCCTTACTTCGCCCGGCTGCATCGTCACTTGGAACGGCTCGAGCGGCGTGTAGCGTTCCGTTTCTCCATCGCGCTCGTCCCACGCAACGCCTTGTCCGTTGACGGTGAGCATACTGAAGTCGGGCTCGAGCTGATAGCCTCCCTCCTGTGGAGCCTTATAGGCTTCGTATTCCAGTTCGTAGACGCTCGGATCGTGCTTGCCTTTGTTCCCGCCGAGCGCTTGAAATACCATAAAGATCTCTTTGGCGGCCGCGATCTCCGGTACGTCGTCGATCGGTCCGCGCACTACGATCAGTCCGGCCATTCCGCTCGAGACTTGAACGTCGGTCGCACCGTGGTGGTGCGGATGATACCAGTGCAGTCCGCTGGGATGATCGTCGGGGACCGGGAGATGATACGTAAACGATTCACCCGGCTCGATCGCGATCATCATGGATTTCGGATCGCTCGTGCCGATCGGCGAAAAGATGTGCGGGATCGTTTGGATACCGTGAACGTGCAGGTTCGTCGTGTTGAAGTCGTGGGGGTTGTTCATCGGATCGATCTGGACGCTCGATAGCCGAAAGCGCCGCGGGCGGTTGTTCATCGCTTCCATCTCGTCGCTTACGAGCGGTACTCGGACCGGGCCGCGGGGAACTTTGGCGTGCGGATTCTTTGGAAACTTGTTGACGATCGTGACGTCGAGCATTTGACCCGGCCGAACGGTTAACATCGGTCCGTGCGTTTTGCCGTCGTACGTGCGCGTGTGAAACGTTTTCCCGCCGATGACGTTGGTGGCATACTCGCACGTCAAGGTGAAGCTTGCCTTGCTGCGGCCCTCGAAGACCGACAAGATGTCGGGAAGTCCGTTGCTTCCGCCACCGCTGCCGTATCTCGAGGAACAGCCGACCGCAGCCGCGGCAGTTACGGCGGCTGCGGAAATTGAAATAAGCGCGAAGCGTTTACGGTTCATCGCTCGGTTCTTCGACGCAGAGCAAATGGAAACCCCGTATCTTTACCGAACCAGCGCACGCAGTGAATCAGAACAAGACGCTCTGGATCGTATTAACCGTCGTTTGGATCTTAGCGGGCGTCGGTTCGGCCTTCCTCGCGTTGATGTCGGTTTTCATGTTCGACGCACCGGGCTCGGAGTCGAGTCCGCTCACGATCGCGCTGTTCGTCTGCATGGTCGTCTTACCGGGATTTTGGTTTTTAAGCGCAGGCATACCTTGGCTGCTTCGCACCAGGACGTTCGCTACGTGGTTTTTTCTGCTGCCGGTGGTGGATCTCGCCGCGATCGTAGCCCTGTTCGCCGCGATCGAACAGGTTTGCGGCGGCATGCTCGCCTGCAAGTAGCGCGCAAACGAACCTTGGGCTAACCCGAAAGTTCGAAAGCCGAATCGGCCGCCGGTTGTCGCAACTGGTCCATCGTGCAGTCTGCGGCAGCCTTGTCCGGACGAAGGCGAACGGGCTTGGCGCCGTGCCGGAACCGGCCCGCCGTCACGTGATCGAACTCTACCTCGAGTACGATAGACGGATCGACCGGAACCCACGCCGTATCCTTGCCGCGGTTCCAGCGACTCGGGCCGCCCGGTGTACGACCGGTAAACGATCGAGCCGCTTTCATTGTGGTGAGTCGCTTCAAAAGCGCCGCTTTTTCGCGGGCTGCGAATCCGGACGTGTGACCGACGTGGTCGAGAAGCCCCTCGTCGTCGTACAGGCCCAGCAGCACCGAACCGAGGGAACGGCCGTCAACCGACATGCGATATCCGCCGATGACGCAGTCTGCCGTGCGTATGCGCTT
>Ga0182024_10022182_pt1 | contig 11457 bp, 6 predicted proteins | sample P32metaG_FD_120480 | JGI IMG/M metagenome (GOLD analysis project Ga0182024, IMG submission 120480) | Permafrost microbial communities from Stordalen Mire, Sweden - P3-2 metaG (Illumina Assembly) | ecosystem: Environmental > Terrestrial > Soil > Wetlands > Permafrost | place: Sweden: Stordalen... | reverse complement strand
TTGGCGGTGACGCCCTGAGTCGAACTCGAAGCCCCGGCGGAGACGACCGGAACCGCCACCATCGCTGTCATGGCAGTGGCCAAACCGACCGCGGTCAGTAAACCTTTTCGCATGCTTCCCTCCTTGGCCTCATCTACAAACAAACTGAACTCGGCGTCCACGTTCACTCTTGCCTTTTGTCCCCCCTTGCTTGGTCTCGAGCTATTAACGGTTAGTTCACACTCGCTCTGAGCACGTCCCGCGCCCATGTACCTGAGTAGGCGACGGACTCTTCTGCGTCCGCGAAGTCGGGGCGGTCGACCTCTACGATGTACCAACCGTCAAAGTTCACAGCGTTGAGTTCGTCGATCACACCCGAAATGCCGGCATCCCCCCGACCGGGTTCCGTCCAGAGGTTGTGGGTAAGGGTCGCAGTCACGTAATCAAGGTCTTCGTCTGCTGCGTCCTTGACAACTGCAGCGTGCACGTCTTTCAGATGAACCGCCACGACGCGGTCGCGGTGGCGGCGTACGACCGATTGCGGATCGATACCGGCCCAATACAAGTGACCAGTATCCGGGCCGAAGGCCAGAAGATCGGAGGGCACCTTCTCCAGTACTGCTTCAAGCTCTTCGCCGCTCTCGATCCAACTTCCGACGTGCTGGTGGATGGCAGGTGTGACCCCAAGGGAGCTCATGGCCTCAGCGACGGCCTCGGTCAAACGTATAATGCGGTCGAATGTCGAAGCATCGTGGCTCGCGCCCTGAGCTGGTAGCTGTATGCGGGCAGGTGACATGTTCGCCGCGAGGAAGCTCACTCCGAGGCCAAGTTCCAGATGCAGTTCGGCGTGCTGCCGCGCCAGGTCCACGACAGCTTCGGTAGTCATCGAACCGTCAGCTGTCATCGAGAAGTACCCCGGAGCCGGGCTGAGGTTGTGATCCTGAAGGAGGCCACGGTAGGTGGAGGGAGCCATGCCAGACGGGATCTCGACGGCTAGTCCATCGAACCCCGCTGCCGTGATTGCGCGAAGTGCTCGGAGCAGAACCGCTTCATCAAATCCGTAACCGGTCGAGGTGAACAACCAGGGCAACGCAGTGGTGCCGACGTGTGTCACGACAACTCCTTGACCCGGATGTTGCGCCAGCGGCATGCAGCACCCCTTCCCCAGCACGCTGGGTTGACCTCGCTGTCATGGACTTCGAGCGCGATCCTTCCTCGCGGACCAAGAAAGTCGGCCGCCTGGTCAGCGTCGTAGTTGGGATAGGTCAAAGTGGCTAGGTCCAGCTCAGCAATTTTCGTGCCGTTCACCCACGTCGTGATCACCGGCTTGGCTCCGACAACTCGAATGCGGAGTTCGTTCCATTCCGCAGGGCGCCACGCGGCCAGGAAGTCCGCAAGTGTGGCGCCGTAGGTCAAGAGTTTCGCCTTGTCCTCAAGGGACTCGTACGAGGCACTCGGGTCGTCCTCGCTTTCTCTCAGGGCATTGACGCGTCCAGCTTCGTCAAGCGAGGCGTCGAAGGTGAAGGAGATGGCATGGAAATTGCCGATACCGCCCCCATAGAACCCACCGATCGATCCTGACGGCCGATGATCGACCACGACCTGGATTCCGGGCAACGAGAAAGGGTGTTTGCGGACTACGACACCGGTATCCGCGGGCCAATCAGGGTTGGCCTCGAGCGCCAACTCGAAGTCACCGAACTCGCGTTCAGTGACGAGATACCCACCGTACCCACTGTCGAGGTCATCCTGCCGACCCACGAGAGCACCGTCCTCCACGGTCCAGACCGCCGGTCGCTGAGGAGCGTTCTCCCTGTACTCCTCTGAGAAGAGAGTCGGCATCAAGTCCTGGAGTGTGGGTCCTCCGATCCACAGCGGCCCATAGATGCGCGGCGTTGCGAACCACCCGCTCAGATCTCGCCCGTTGAAGATGCTTTCGAACCCCGCTTCTCCCTGACCCATTCTGCGCCTCCTCTCATCGCGTCCGGCAACGGCGCAGGCCGCTCACCCAGTCCCCCACGGCAACTCACATCCCGGCGTGACCGAATCGCTCTCCGCACCCGGATCCGGCGAAAGACGAAGAAGCGGCACTAATGGTCTCTCCCGACCGGGTCCCGCTCACATTGACTCTGGTTTTCAACTTCCGCATTGCAGTCTTTTGTGATTTTACGGAATAACTTAGGAACTTCAACGTCTTTATTATGTCTTTTTAAAGCCGAAATTAGTGCTCAAAGGTCGCTATGATGGTCAAGCAGTGCGAGAACTACCGAACAGCTTTCGGCTGACCCTGCCAGCGCCCCGGCTGTCAGCCCGAGTGAGTCGGCAAGCCTTCGCGAGCACTCTCGCCCGCCTTGTGGCCAGCGGCACAGCGTCTTCTAAGGCAGAGCTTGGGCGCATCACTGGGCTGTCGAGGACCACAGTCGACGCAGGAGTTCAAACGCTCTTGGAGCTGGGCACCCTTCGAGTAGTGGGTCTCCAGTCGGTCCAGGGTCGCGGGAGACGGGCAGAAACGCTTGCGCTCAATCCGAACTTCGGCGTTGTCATGGTGGCTGATTGCGGGGCCAGCCACACCTCCATCGCCATCTTCGACCTCGGACAGCGGATGCTCGGTCACGAAACCATCCAGCAACAGATCGGAGCAGGCCCGGAGAGCGTCCTCGGACGGCTCGTACCCCTGTTTGAGCAGATGCTCCGTGACCTCGGTCTCGAGGACGTACAACGCACGCTCGTCATGGGGTTGCCCGGACCCGTTGATCATTGGGGTGGCATGGTGGTCAGGCCGCCGATCATGCCCGGATGGGACGGCTACCCGGTCGTCGAAGCCGCGTCCAGCCTCATTGGGGGACGAGTGCTCTTGGAGAACGACGTCAATCTGCGGGTGCTCGGGGAGGCACGCGCATACCCACCTGACCGTGGGCCCGTCGCTTATGTGAAGGTCGGAACCGGAATCGGGTTGGGGATTGTCTCCATCGACGGTACCCTGCTTCGTGGCGCCGACGGGGCGGCAGGAGACCTTGGTCACGTACAGTCCAACTCTACGACCGAGCGTTGCGATTGTGGCAACTTCGGGTGCCTCGAAGCCGTGGCCTCCGTGCGGGCGATCGCACGGTCACTGGCCCTCTCAGACGAAGGTGGCGGCGCCATAGACACGCTCACGGATTTGATCAAGCGACAAGATGTGCACGCCCTCACGGCCGTGAAGGAGGCTGCAGAGCACATCGGGGACGTGGTCGTGAGCCTCGTCCACATCCTCAACCCCGAGCGAGTTCTCATTGGCGGTAACCTCGCCTTCGCAAGTGACCACCTGCTCTCCGTGATTCGCTCAATCGTCTATCGCCGAGCGCTCCCGCTCGCGACACGAAACCTCACGATGGCTCGCCCAGCGCTCGGTCAGCAATCCGGCCTCGCCGGTGGACTGGCGATCGGGATCGAGGCCGAGTTCGATCCAGAGGCATTGGCGGAGCGTCTCCGCGGCCGACGGTGAGACCCACCCCCAAAATACCAGCGAATTCCTTTCTTAAAGGACATTATTCAAGCCTTGTAAAGCCTTCTAGACAACGCAATACTGACCCCATCCTCCTTTAGAACTGTAGCCTCGCGAGCGGCAGTTCGCACCGAAACGACGCTCGGTTGACGGCCGAGACGACGTGCTATTGCTGCGTCGGAACCCGCGTTGGCAGTTGACACACTTGAGTCCACGCCGACACGCCGTCCCCAATTCGCCCATCGACGACTACAACGAACCACAGGAGATACGAGCGTGGACATGCCACAGCTACTGCCCGGACAAGCCTGCCGAATCTGGACCGCCGAATTGGGCAAGGAACCCCTAAAGCAGTTCGAATCGTTCGAGTACCTGCTCGAGTCCCCAAACTGGCTGTCGTCCGGTGACACCCTGGTCCTCAACGGAGACGGACGGTTGTGGCGATTGTCCCTAGTCGGAAGGCCACAGCTCGGTCAGATCGTGATCACCGACATCCCACAACTCAACAACGACCACGTACTCGATCCGGATGGCAAGCACATCTACCTCTCTGCCTACGACGGACAGATGTATCGAGCCGAGGTGCTCGGCGGAGTCGCCGAACTGGTTACCAAGGACGCCCCCGATGGGCTGCTCCACTACCTCCATGGTGTAGACCCGAGCGGCGACCGACTGGCCTTCATCGGAATTCAGGTCGGGACGGGAAATTGGTGGGAACGAGCCGACGTCTTCACCATGTCGGTCAACGGCGGAGACTACCGCCAACTCACATCAGGCCCCGGGCCTTCTGACGGGTGTGAATACACCCCCGATGGAGAATGGATCTATTTCAACACAGAGATCTTCGACGGGCATGCCCAAATCGCCCGCGTGCGGGTCGACGGAAGTGGTATCGAGCAATTGACCTTTGACGAGTTCGTGAACTGGTTTCCCCATATCTCGCCCGACGGTAAATGGGCGAACTACATCTCCTTCCCACCCGGTACTCGAGGCCACCCCTCGAACGTCTGGGTCGATGTCAAGGCCGTCGCGTTGGAGGACTGGCGCTCCACTGCGACCGTCGCTCATCTCTTCGGTGGCCAGGGCACTCTGAACACGAACAGCTGGTCGCCTGACAGCTCAGCGTTTGCGTTCGTCAGCTATCCGACGAACGCAGGTGAATGACCGGCGCCGGCGCCGGCGCACTAGGACCTCAGCGGCACTCGACCCCATTCGAATGCACACGCAGCTCACCTCCGCCACTCGTCGTCCTGTTGCGGATTACTCTGGAACGGCCGCCTCCTCCGCCAACGCGATCATTCCCTCTGCGGCGCCCTGAAGAATCACACCAGCATCGACCGCCTCGGTCGCCGCGCGCTTTACTTTCGCGACATACACGTCGTGGGTCTCATACAGCGCATGCAGCTTCTCGCGCGAAAAGGGGAGGCGCGAGCCGAGCAGTTCCATCAGGCCGCCCCCGTCACCGAATCCAGTCACGGTCGCCGTCGGGACTTCTACATCGGGCAGACGAACACCGCCCAGAGCGTTGCCATGTTCGTCACGTCGGATGGTCGGCGGATCGCCGACCACGCTAATCGGTGCTACCGGCGGCGGGGTGGTGCCCTCGACGATCCACCGTTCGAGGTGAACGGCCGCAGCCGCGGCTACCGGCTGCCAAGGCAGGAAGTTGGGCGATCCTTCCGGAAAAACCTGGAACTGTACGTCAGGGGAATCAGTTGACCCCAGATTGGCAAAGATGTCACCCGTATGCGCCCTGCCGGCGATCTCCCAATAGTGATAGTGAGCGTCGTCTGGACGCCGTACGGGAAGGAAGTAGAGCGTCTCGCTTTCAGAGTTGACGACAAATACGCATGCGTCGGTGCCTTCGCGTAGTCCAGCTATCGACGGCAACCCACTCTGATCGACGTTGGCCGATTGATCGGTCACGTCGCGCGGCCGACCCACCGTCCGGTCAGAGGCCAGGGGGCACACCTGTCCGCCGTGTACCGTCAAAAGAAATCCGTCGATGACACGCTCGACTGGCTGCACAGCATTGACGTACGTCTGTAACCGCGCCGCTGATTGCGAGGCGCCTTCAGCACGTATCCACCGCACATCCAGACCCTCCAAAGGATCGGGTCCGTGAACGTCAATGGTACGTCGAACAAGGCGGGCTATCTTAGTGAGGATGTCGTAGGAGGCATCGTCTGTTGGGATGCTCAGTGATCCGTAGCGGTCTGGGTCCCAGACCTGCAGGCCGTTCGGATCGACTCGATACCCGTGGACGCCCACCGCCTGTGCTGACACCGCGATGAACACGCCCCCCGCTGCGTAGAAGCTGTCATCCGCGTCGCTGATGACTTCGAATCCGCCCGATACATTGCTCCACGCGAGGCTCACAAACCCGTTGAATCGATCCGGATCCTCGGGCCGGCGGACCAGGATGCGCGTCCGGAACGGCACACGGTCGGCCTCACGGATGCGCCACCGACCGTCGGTGCCGCAAGCGCCGTCACACTCATAGGTAAGTGCTTCTCCGGATACGAAGTACTCGACTTCGACGTAGCCAAACCGTTCCAGGTTGCCCGCAGCCGAACCGAATGGATGACCCCTGGAACCTGCCGTGATCGGCCCCTCTACAACGATCGCTAAGTTATCCATCGAACCGCGCTCTCCTCTCTGTACGGCGACAATGTCGGTTGGTGCTCTCGGTCACAACGAGCGGACCTCGCAAGACCGGCTGGCATTCGCCAACCTCCTCAAAATTCGAAACTCGCCATCCGCGTGCTTCTCGTCCTCTCCTGTTGCGCGACCGTCGCCCGCGAATTGAGGCCGGCTGACCAAGCCGGTAGACCCACGCGCCACTTGTTCAGTATTGACTACGTGATCTGGCTGGGTGCACTTCCTCTTCTGTTCGAACAGTGGCAAGCGATCAGGGGGGTGCCACAGGAGCGGGCACACCCTCCACCGCATCCTCCGCCACCCCGCTGCGCCTGATGGCTCGTTCGTCGGTGCCGAGGTAGCTGGCGATCACGCGGGGATTGTCCCGGATCTCCGAGGAGCGGCCGTCGGCGATCACCGCACCCGCCTCGAGGCAGTACACCCGATCGCTGATGCCCAAGATGAGCGGCATGTCGTGCTCGATGAGCAGCATCGAGGCCGCCAGTTCGCGCCGGACCATCGTGATGAGCGGACCGAACGCCTCGGTCTCACGTTGGGCCAGACCGGCGGTCGGCTCGTCGAGGCAGATCATCTTGGCGTTAAGGGCCAAAAGCCCGGCCAGTTCGACCACGCGCCTGGTCCCGGTCGAGAGGTCGTCGATGTAGTGGTCCCGGTAGGGGCCGAGACCGAGGTAGTGGATGAGCTCGCCGACCTCGGCCGAGGCCGCTCGATTCTTTCGCCTGGCACTTGGCAGGCCGAGGGCGGTGGGCACCATGGCGGTCCGCTCTTTGGCCTCGAGCGCCACCAACAGGGTGTCGGTCACCGTGAGCTCGGGGAACAGCGTGGCCGATTGGAATGTCCGGCCGAGCCCGAGAGCGGCTCGATGCGAGGGCGCCTGGCCGGACACTTCGTGGTCGAGGATCCGAATCGACCCCTGGCTCGGCACGAACCCACCGACCGCGTTCATGAGCGTCGACTTGCCCGCCCCGTTGGTCCCGATGAGTCCGACGATCTCACCGCTGTTGACGGTCAACCACACGTCGTCGACGGCTACGTTCCCGCCGAAGGCCACAGACAGCGCCGACACCGAGAGCGCCGGGACCCCGGGGTCGGTCGGGACCTCGCTCCTTCGCAAGCCTTGCGGATAGGACACCGGCTCGGAGGGGGGGTCCTTGCCGAAGCGGCGATCGGCCCACTCCATGATGGCGTCGCGCAGCGCGAAGCTGATCTGATTCAACCCCCTTGGGAAGTACAAGAGGATCACCAAGAGGCCGAGGCTCGAGGTCAAGAGCGAGACCGTTGTGTTGTTCGGCGCGATGGCCGGGATGCCGATCACCCAGACGGCGCCCACCACCGCTCCGGTCACCGACCCCATCCCCCCGATGACCACCATGGTGACCAGGGCCAAGGAGTTGTCGACCAAGAAGAAGTTGGCTGTGAAGGGTACGTCGGCGAAGGCACCGCTCAAGAGGCACCCGCCCAACCCGGCCAGGGCGCCCCCGAGGGCGAAGGCCCGCACCTTGATGCGAGCCGGCACCAAGGTATACGCCGACGCCGCGTTCTCGTTGTCACGGACCGCCTTCATGGTCCGGCCCACATTGGAGTCTCTGAATCGGCTCAACACGACGAGGACCAAGACCAAGATGATCAGGACGGCGTAGTAGTAGGCCCGCTGGCCTGGGAACGAGATGAACCAGAGCTTGCCCACCGGGAACGGCACGTTGGCCCCGTCCGGGGCGTCGCCGCTGAGGGCCGGCAAGTAGAAGAAGTACTGCTGAGCGGCCAAGGCGAAGGCGAAGGTGACCACGGCCAGATAGAGGCCCCGCACCCTCAGCGAGCTGATCCCGAGGCCGACGGCCAAGAGTGCGCCCCCGAGGGTCATCACCGCCACGGCCGCCCAGAACGGCACCCCCGAGTGCACCAGGCGGGCCGCCACCAACGCGGCGATCCCGGCCAGCGCCATCTGGCCCAAAGAGAGCTGGCCCTGCCACCCGGTGATCACCGTGAGGGAGCAGGCGCAGATGGCGAAGGCGAGCACCGAGGTGTAGAGCTGCTGCGAGGACGGCGTGGTGACGATGAGGGGCAAGACCACGGCAATCGCGCCAAGGATGATGAGGCCGCTCTTGTCGATGTTCCTGGCCCAAAAGAACGAACGCAGCCGCTCGGGGATCGGGCGTGATCGCGGCGTGAAGGCGAAGACCTCCTGCTCTCCGCTGCGCTCACGTCCGTAGAGAATGACAGCCAAGAGCACCGTCACGAACAACACCAACTCGATGAGCCCGGTGTCGGCGACGAAGTCGAAGTTGATCAGGCTCTGGCCGATACCGATCGCCACCCCGGCGATCAGGGCGCGTGGGAACGAGGACATTTGGGCGATGAGTGCCGCCGCCAAGCCAAAAGTCAGCGTTTCCGGCCCGATGCTCGCCAGGCTGCCGGCCAGGCTGGTCTCGCCTCCGATCAACACGAGCGACAGCGTCGCAAAAGCGGCGCCGAGCGCCCACACCATGGTCGACACCAGCTTCGGGCTGATGGAGGAGATCCGGGCCAGCTGAGGGTTCGTGGCGCACGCCTTGACGGTCTTGCCGAGCAGGGTGCGCTCTAAGAACCAGGCCAGTGCGATGATGGCGAGCGGGACCAGGATCAAGATGTCGAGATCCGACCCACGGATGGTCATGCCCCCCAGTGACCAGGACCCGGCAATCCCGCTCGGATAATGAGCGCTCTCGTTGCTGGGCAACGGGATCTCGTCCCCTATGACCTGCATCACCTGGGCCAAGCCGATGGTCCCGACCAAAAGGACGACCCTCGGTGCCTTGCGCAGCCGCCGGATGATGCCGATCTCCACCAGGGCGCCGAGCGCCACGCCGATGAGCAGCGCGATGGCCAGGGCGGCCCAGAATGGGACGTGATACTGCAGCGTCAACAGCGAGAGCGTGGCCGCACCGACCACTCCCATATTCGCCACCGCGAAATTGATGATCCTGGTGGTGCGGTAGATGAGCACCACACCAACTGCGATCATCGCGATGGCGAGGCCCTGGACGATCCCGTCAAAGACGATCTGACTGTTGATCCAGGTGACGCCGAGCATCATCGGCCCGCTACCTCGCCGCCCAAAAAGACCGCCCTCGCCAGGTCGTCCCGCTCCATCAACTCGCGGATCGGTCCGGAGAAGCGCACCCGCCCCTTCTCCAAGAACACCGCCCGATCGGCGAGCGCCGCTGCCACATTGAGGGACTGCTCGACGATGATCATCGTCACGTCCGCCTCTTTGAGGCTTTCGACGGTAGCAATCAACTCTTGGACCACGATGGGGGCGAGTCCGAGCGAGAGCTCGTCGATCATGAGCACCTGGGGGTCGTGCAGCATGGCGATGGCTAGGGCGAGCATCTGCTGTTGGCCACCCGACAGGGTGCTGGCCCGCTGTCGCGCCCTAGTGGCCAGCCCCGGGAAGAGCTCGAGTGAGCGCTCGATGCGCCTCGTCATATCCGCCCGATCGGATCGATAGGCGAAGGCGCCCATCTGGAGGTTCTCGTACACGGTCATTTCGCTGAAAGTGCCCTTGCCACCCGGTAGCAGATGGATCCCAAGGCGGGCACGCTGTTCGGGAGAGGTGAAGGTGACGGTGCCCCCGTGCAGGCGCACCGCCCCTTGTCCGGGCATCTCGAGACCGGCTGCCACGCGCAATGCCGTCGACTTGCCGGCTCCGTTCGTCCCGAGGAGCGCCAAGACCTCGCCTTGGCGGACGTCGAAACTCACGTCGAAAAGGACCTGGACGTGGCCGTAGCTGAAGTTGACCCCGCTCAGCTGGAGGACCGGGACCGAGTCGGGGTTGTCTTGTTGGCGCCGGTGCTCTTCGAGTTCCTCTTTTAGCTCTACGACGATGGCGGAGAGGTCGTTGCGGATGTAGTGCGAGCTGCGCATCACGAGGACTCCCCCGACGATGACGGCCGGGATCATCAACGTCAGTATGGCCGGGCGCACCCCGAACGAGCTCTCGAGGAGGGCCGAGGCAACAGCCCCGCCCGCCCCCCCGATGAAGAAGATATAGATCCCTGCGACCGCCCCCACGAGGCCACGCAGGCGGTAGGGAGCGACCGAGGTGAGGATCGGCCCGATCATGGCGAACGCCCCGAAGGTGAGGATCCCGCTCAGCACCGCCAAGGCCGCGAACAGGACCGGATTGGGCATGAAGTATTGGATCGGCGTCACGACGGCCACCGGCAAGAGCATGAGGCCGATGAGATTGAGCGCCTTGGCCGGGTCCACACGATAGGTCCGGTCGTAGTAGCGGCCGATGAAAGGCAGGGCGACGAGAGCCCCCGCGCTCGAGACGGTGGCGACGATCCCTCGGTGGAACGCGTTCAGGTGGAAGTGCTGCTGCAGGAAGAGGCTCGAGAGGGTGGGCACGGTGAAGAGCATGAACCCGAGCGCGCAGAACGCCACGAGACACGTCTTGATGGTCTTGATCTGCTTGACCCGGTCGAACGCCGCCTCGAGGGAGGGCGGGGCGGGGGCGGTGTCGTCCAGGGCTTGGCCCAACACGTCGAGCTTCTCGAACTGCCCCCGGGGGGGTTCTTTGATCCGAAAGCCTACAAACGCCATCACGACGATGGGGATGGCCAGGATGTAAAAGGCCCACCGCCACCCGTTGGGACCGCCCTCCCAGGTGGCGATCGCCCCGACGAGCAGTGGGCTGAGGGCCGCCGCGCCGCCGGCGGCGATCGATCCCGACGCGCCGATCAGGCGACCGCGCAGGCTGATCGGGTACGTGTCGGCCAAAAGCGACCCGTGCACGGTGGCGGTACTGGCTTGGGAGATCCCAGCACCGAAGCGGGCCAAGAAGAACAGGAAGATGTTCTTGGCCGCGCCCGAGGCGAACACCATCACCCCGAAGAAGGCGGTGGCGAAGACGACGATCGGAGCCCGTCGGTAGCGGTCGTTCAGCCACCCCATGGGGAGGATACCCAAGATGAGAAAGCCACCCGAGAGTCCGCTCACCAAGACGATGACCGCGTTGGACACGTGTAACGACGCCCGGATGTTGGGCGCCAGCGTCGCCAGACCGGAGGACTGGAGGTTGTCCAGCGCCACAATGGTCATCAAGATGCCGAAGGTGCCCGTCCCGTAGCGACGGAGACCATCCCATAGCGACATGGACTCCTCGTGGGTCCCCGGGAGGAGATCCTCGGGGAGGATGACGTCGCTCTGGACCTGGGGCTGTTGGCGATCGGCGCCGGTATCGATGACCGCTCGGGCGAAGTCAGCCGGGCTCGCCGCGCTGGATCCGCCAGTAGGCGAACTCGAGGTCACTACTGCCTCGCCTACGAAGAGGACTTCGTGGCGAACTTGAG
>Ga0182024_10022181_pt1 | contig 11457 bp, 14 predicted proteins | sample P32metaG_FD_120480 | JGI IMG/M metagenome (GOLD analysis project Ga0182024, IMG submission 120480) | Permafrost microbial communities from Stordalen Mire, Sweden - P3-2 metaG (Illumina Assembly) | ecosystem: Environmental > Terrestrial > Soil > Wetlands > Permafrost | place: Sweden: Stordalen... | reverse complement strand
TTCGCTGTACGCTGCCAGATCATCTGGGCAAAGAATACGTTTGCGTGGGGATTTGGCAGATACAAATTTCGTCACGAGCCCCGTTGTGGGAAGAAAAGAAGCCCGCGGCGAACCGGATTCATCCGACGGCGAAGCCAGTCGAACTGGTTGAACGTGCACTTCTCAACAGCAGCAAGACAGGTGATATCATCGCAGACCTGTTCGGGGGCTCGGGCAGCACTCTGATCGCGTGCGAGCGGCGCGGGCGTCGCGCGCGGCTGATGGAGATCGATCCAAAATACGCCGATTGCATCGTGCGCCGGTTTCAAGAGTACTCGGGGAAAAGCGCCGTGCTCGAAGGTGACGGACGTAGCTTCCATGCGATCGCGCAGGAACGATCGAAGGATTCGGCATGAATCGGTTTATGAACAGTGCGAAAGAGCCTTGGCGGAAGCCATCACCGAAACCGGCTTTCCGGTTCGCATGACGGCACGGGACTGGGATTTTCGGGACGATCAGCTGGAGAATCTGGAACGAATTCATCCCGATTTGGCAGCAGGTGGCATCTGATGGCAGGTCACGGAGAAAAACTCGGACGAAAACAGGAAGATGCGATCGCGGCGTTGCTGTCGCAGCGGACCGTTGAAGAAGCGGCCCACGTGACCGGTGTGGGCGTAAGGACGCTGTTGCGCTGGATGAAAATTCCGGAGTTTGATGCGGACTATCGGCGAGTGCGGCTGTGGCGCAATCCGGCGCCCGGTTGCAGCAGGCCACGAGTGCCGCAACGACTACGTTGCTGAAGATCATGGTCGACGCGGCTACGCCACCCTCTACACGCGTGAGGGCTGCGGAGGCGGTATTGAGTCATGCTGCCAAAGCGATTGAAATCGAGGATATCGAGGTGCGTGTGACGGAACTGGAGAAAGCGGCAGAAGGATCGAAGTCTTAATCGATCAGTAGACCCAACCACGCGCAGAAAAGCTGTGTGGCGGAAGTGTTGGAGCGTACATGAATTTACATCGACGATTAGAGGCACTTGAGAAGCGGCATCTAAGAGATCCGATCGTTTTGCAAATGCCGGACGGCCGAATCGTGACGCTTCCAAATCGCAATGGCTACCTACTCGACCTGGTTTTGCGCGTCCTCAACGGAGAACGCACACCGGAGATGGAGCTTATCGCTCAGAGCACAAGCTCGATCGAGCCGGGCCGTGGACATATGCTCGACATCGTGCGCGCTTTTTGGCCCGAGCCAAAGGTGGACACGACTGATGCGGATTTAGATGAATGCGGACGCTGATTCCGACGGGGAACGCGAACGGGATTCAAACGCGCGCGGCAGAGTGCCGTCGATACTGGCCGTCGCCCGGCGAACCGTCGCCAAACATTGGAAAGCAATATGACAAGTATTCAAAAACGGCTGATGCATTTGGAGCGTAGGCTTCAGTGCGATCCGATAGTTCTGGAGATGCCAGACGGTTCAGAAAAAACAATCACCATTGGCTCTGCCGACGGAGTAGTTGCTTTGTTCGGGCGGTCAATGCAGGAACTGGAGGCTGGGGTCGGATTTTCGCGCGACGTGGATGCGATTCGGCGATCGATTGGCGGAACTGAAAAGGGCGGGCACATGGTCGAGCTCTGTCGCGCGCTGATGAATTCGCCGGCAAGTATGGAGGAGGAGATTTCACAACACGCTTAACGACTTCTACGAATGTGTGGGTACGAGCGGAGAGCGCGTTTTAACGGCCGCATTTGCAGCAAGTACCGAACTCCAGTAAGGCGGGTATGCCGGGTTACACAGGCACTTCTAACAGTCAATTGAAACTTGCGATTGGTGTGCAAACGTTGCTGACCCAGTCCGCACTAGATTACCGCGCGGCGGAGGCAATCCAATTGACGTACTCCCTGAATCCAGATATATTCATGACCGGTACCATCACGGCCTATAGTCCGATTACCGGATCGATGACAGTCAACATCACCGGGATCGCTACAGGCGGAGTGCAGCTACAGCCGGTGTGGAACACTCAGCAATGGGGTTCCACCGGTGAATTCACTAGCTGGAATCTGACGCTTATCGGAGGCGTTCCGGTATCGACGGCGACGGTGACTCCAACCATCATGGTCCGGAATCTTGGATCGAATTGGGATCCGAAGCGCGGGAATGGGCTTGCCGACTTCTTACCCGATATCGATGCAGTCGCGCAGATTATTAAACAGCGTTTGCAGTTGCTACGCGGCGAGTGGTTTGAGAATCTCAATCTCGGGTTGCCCCTCTTTCAAAGCATCCTTGGAGTGTCTAACACAAATCAAGCCGTTGCTCTGATTTATCGCGAGCAAATATTGGCGGTACCATACGTCACCGAAATCACTTCCTTTCAAGTGACGTTCGCGCTAACTGGAAGAACCTTCACCTTCACTGCCTCGGTCGAGACGATTTTTGGAACAATTATCGTATCGAACGACGCCAACTAACATGGGATCCTGCGTTCCGTCAAATACAGGCTCAACCGAATCGTGACGCCCCCAATACCTTGTTCAGCCCGCATCATCCGATGCGTCGTCTCACACGCCGATGTCCAAGTTCCACAGAAATCTCGCGCGCGGGAATACGTTGGCAGCGAGGTTTCGCGCGTTTGGCCTGATTCTGACGACCCGCGGTCCTGATGCCATGAAACTTGGGACGTTGAGCGCAGCAGAGCCGAGAAAAGCCGCCGGGGTTGAATCCGGCGGCTGAAGGAATCTAGGTCAAGATTCAGGCTTTGATGGAGTACGTGCGCTCTCCGTCCTCGCCCTTGGTGGACGTCACGGTCAGGCCCATCTTCTTGCCCACCGTACCTGACAGGAACCCGCGGAGGGAATGTGGCTGCCAGCCGGTGGCTTTGAGCAATTCCTTAGCGGTGGCTCCGTCGGGTCGCTTCAGCAAGTCGAGGATTGTTGCGGTTTTGCTGCCTTCCCGGGCGTCGTTTCGTGCGCTCCTGGGGGCCTTCTTCTTCGGGGTGGCCTTCTTGCCCGCTTTGCCCTTGGCGGGCGCAACGTTGGCGCGACGTGGGCCACGGGTGGCCTTTTTGGTGGCCTTCGTCTCGGGCGCCGTTTCCGTTTGTTCAGAGGTCGATGTCATGTTTTTTCTCCTTGGGCGGTGATTACCGCAATCACATGAATTGCTCTGAAGGGCTCGGAAAGCAAGAGAAATCGACGTTGGCGAATGTCTGGCGATGGAGTTCGGCGCGCAATGAGCCTATCTAATAGTCCCGAATCCCACGCACGCCCTTCGAGCCCGTTGGTCCGCCGCTGGCCGCTTAGTCACTTGGATTACGATGGGGGAATGGCTGGGTGGGCGACAGCGAGAGCACTTGTCTGGATCGGTACGCTGTTATCTGCAACAATCGCGCAGGCGGCCGATTTTGAGTTGATTGGCCATATCCAACCTGAGCAGCCGCTCCCGGTGTACTTACAGGGAGCCAATGCTCCGTTTCGCGCGACTACCGAAGCTGATCTGAACGGGAGGTTTCATTTTCGGAAGCTACTTGCCGGCGCATATGTGCTGGCGGTGGGCAGCCTCCAACGAACGGTGGAAGTGGGGCCGAGCCTCGCGGATGCCAAGGGACGCGTGGCGGTGACCATCGACCTGCGAGACGCCGATCGCGAACCGGGCGCTGAGCGGCACCGCGTTTCGGTCCGTGAGCTTTCACTCTCGAAAGAGGCGCGGCGTGAGTACGAAGACGCCCTTAAGGCGCTCGCCCGGCCAGATGTGCCTGCCGCCGTCGCGCACCTGAGGCGCGCGGTCGAGTTGGCCCCTCAGTTCTCGGCCGCATGGAATCATCTTGGGACCATCGCCTATCAGACTGGTCAGTTCGTGGAAGCGGAGGGCGATTTCCGCAGAGGACTGGAGGCCGACCCCGAGGCGTATGCACCGTTGGTAAATCTGGGCGGTGTGCTCATCAATCTCGCCAAGTGGGAAGAGGCCCTCACGTTCAACCGGAGGGCTGTGCTCAAAAATCCCTACGATGCGCTAGCCAACTCGCAGCTCGGCATGGCCTACTTCTATTCAGGTCAGCTCGACTCAGCTGAGAAACACCTTACGGAAGCAAAGCGAATCGATCCGGCGCACTTTTCGCATCCGCAGTTGCTGCTGGCCGAGATCCATCTGCGCCGGAACGAGCCAGAGGCCGCGGCCGGGGAGTTGCAGGACTTACTCAAACAGCATCCAGATTTGCCGAATGCCGCCAAGGTCAAGGAGCAAATTGCGCGTCTGCGGGCAAGAAACTAGACACGGCGTGCGAGGAAGTTAGCCGTTAATGCCAATTATCAGGTCAGTTCGATTCAACAACATAATACCATGATTATGTTCTATATAAACTGTGATTTTCAGAACTCTAAGCCTCCCGCCGAGTATGTCGCCGATCTGGTTGTAGGACTGCCCCAGCAGCTTGCGTGCGGCTTCCTCCTAGCATTAGCCAGTCGGTCGGGAATTCGAATCTCTGGGCACCAACGAAATGAACAACTTAAACGAAGGCCAGAGTCATCCCGTCGCCAATGTTGCGGATGGGGATGCGATAACCCTCAGAATTCCGACGTCTATTCGACGCCTGCATCGTCGCGAATCCGTGAAAGTCGCACAGCATCTTCGGCCGCGAGTTTCACTTTCAAATTCTCGCGGTAGCGCTTCTGAATGATCCTTTGACGTTCTCGGTGATCGGGCCGCTGCGCACAGAACGCACGGCGGCAGTCCTTACAGCAGAATCTGTCCATCTTTCGCTCCGAAATGTGCCATCGCTTACGGCACTCCTCGCAGAGATGCGCCTTATGTAGCTGCCGGCTCGCGGCAAGCCGGGACAGCGCAGCGACCACAGTGGATTCGTTGACTTGCACCGCGAGGCTGCCGTCCGAAACCTCGATGACGCGCCCATGCATAGCCTTTGGAGTGGCGTCGTAGCGGAGGATACCAGCATTCGGATCGCAAGCGAGCATGGGAATAAACATGTAGCGCGATAGACGCTGATTCACGAGGTTGAGTCTCAGACGGATCTCTGCATCGATCGTGGATTGCCGCTTCTGCTGGCGAATGGTATCGAGCATTACATTGAGATGCTCCAAGTGGGCGCGAATCCGGATTACGCGCCGATAAGCCTGGGTTCCCTTGGTGGCGTTCATCCACTCGACGATGAGGCGCGCATCACTAAATGAAATCACGAGGTTACGGTGTTTCAATTCCGTTCGAGTTCTCGGGTGCGGCGCCGCGGCTTCCGTGAACTTTCGTCTTTGCGTTATGACGTTGTTGTTCATAGCAACGTACTCATCATATCGCTCGAAAAACAAGGCGTCAAGGATCATACTTCGTCTCTGTCACGCACACATATTCCCAAACGAGCGGCGGCAATCGCACAGAAACGGCGTTACGCCACCGACACCGAAATAGCCGAAATCTACGGTGTCAGCGTCCTCACCCTCCGGAAATGGCGATTGTTCGGCCGCGGGCCGCGCTTCTATAAAATCGGACGTTCAGTCAAATACGACATCGACGAGGTTGAGCGGTACGTACGGTCGACGGGCAGCGTGCGAGCAGGCCGGAACGACTATTCCCGGTCATCGAAAGAGGAGCAGCCATGAACGATGACCGGCTGACCGAAAAGCTGGCTGACCGAGTATTGGGCTGGAAGACTGCGCCTGGCAGGTTCATTAAACCTGGGCGAAGCTGGATCCCGACGTCGCGCTTTAAGCCTTTTGTCCGCATCGAGGACGCTTTCGAGTTGCTTCAGGGGGCCGGTGCGGAGTACCGACTGAGTGCCACAAGGGGCCAGATATTCACCGCGGAAGTTCGAGTGGGTCGCAGCAAAGGCAAGGCGTTTGGTGCGGAAAAGGCGAGGGTGATCACGATGGCCTTGGTCAGAGCTCTGGAATTGGATCGCGGGTCGGACGCAACGCCGGGGAAGAGTGGAATACGAATATGAATTCCTCGACTCGATCGCAGGGCCTCGTCGATCCCACGCAGCACACGACACGAGATCTTCTTCCAAACCATCTCGCGGATCTGCGGCGCTCGGGATTGACCGACTCCACCATTGAGAGCTGGGGCTGTTTTTCGATCGATCCTCAGAGCGCGTCCATGCTCAAAAGCTTCGGCAAGAACGTTACTGCACCTGGGCTTGCGTTACCGATCCTGTCGCCGGAGTCGCTAAAGTCGGCTGGATTCGCTTACAAGCCGGATAACCCTCGAGAGTCGATTAAGAACGGGAAGGTTCGGAAGTGCAGATACGAGTTGCCTCGGCGCGGGCTCAATCGCATTCACGTCCCGCGAGCGGCACAATATCTTTTTCGCCCACCGGATGGTCGGGAAGGTCCAATGCGGGTAGTCATCACCGAAGGCCAAAAGAAAGCAGAAAAAGCCGCGCAGGAGGGTATTGGCTGCATCGCTATATTCGGGGTGTGGAGCTGGCTCGATAACATCGGTGGCCAAAGCATACCCATCGGAGAGTTGGCCGATATCGACTGGTCCCGCTATTCGGTCGAGCTGTGCTTCGACAGCGATGCCTTGACTAATCCCAACGTTCGGCAAGCCGAACAGGCTTTTGCTCGCTGGTTGCGCAGCCGCGGCGCCGCAAAAGTGTCGATAGTACGGCTGCCCGCAGGCGAGGGTGGGTCCAAAGCAGGGTTGGATGACTACCTATTGGCTCATTCGGCCCAGGAGTTTGAAGCCCTGCCCCGATTGGACGATGATCAACTTCCGCTTGAGGACGCGGTCGAAATGCTCACCCCGGAGACCAAGAAGAAGGAAAGGAACGCGACTCTGGCGCGGATCGTGGCTGAAGAGACAGACCTCGCAGAGCGAGAGCGTCTCCTGAAGAAGGCGGGTAGTCCCACTTCCATAGCAAATCCGGCTGCCGTTGTATCCCGCGACGTTACAAAGGGATAATCTGGGCCGTGTAAGAGCGACAGCGCAAAACCCTGAGTGCCTTCGACAATGATGTCGGCACCGCGATCGAGAGCATCGTGGAGCAGTGGCGCAACAGTTTCTATACGACAACGGGTTCGGAGTGCTGAAGAATCCTTGGCGAGACGCACCTCGGCTTGCCGAGACATTCGCCGTACCAACGCTGCGCCGGTTCCGGAGCACGTGCTGGCGATGTCCCTCAATTCGCGGCGTTCGACGTCTCGATCCCCTTCGGTGACAATTACGGCACGGGGATCAACGATGATCTGGTCGCGATCAACGTTGAGCATGTTGAGCTCGCCAAGGAACACCTCCTCATCTATCACGCAGCCGGCGGCAACACAGAATGTGGCTTTGTGCGGCTCCACGCAACAGGGAACCTGGCGCAGAACGAGATCTTCGCCGTCGATCCTTACTGTGTGCCCCGAATTCGGTCCACCGCAGCGGACGAGCCACGGCGCGTTTAGACGGCTGGCCAATAGAGCGACGACTTTGCCTTTGCCTTCGGACCCATATTGGCCGCCCACTACAATTGTTGCTGGCATGATAGTCTTCAATAGCTCCGCGTTACTAATTCGGTCGTCAAGAGTTGCTCCATTTCCGGAAAGTAACCGTTAAATCATCAATCCTGCGCTTCGCGACTGCCGCAAAACGGTATGCAAGTCCCGCGGCTGATTCGGTATTGACGCGCTCCTCGTCAGGCGGCCTTTCCATTGTCTCTCGATTCCAGCGGCAAGGGCACCGAGGTTGTTCCATGGGTCGTCGCGGTCGATCGCGCGCGAATACAAAGGCAAAGCCGTCGGCCCTTACTGCTCCCGCAGCACCGTCATCGGGTTCACCCGCGTGGCTCGGCGAGCTGGCACCACGCACGCCGCCAAAACGCCGCCGCCAGCGTCAGGATCACAGCGGACATCACCGCTGGGTCCAGCGGTTTCACGTGGTTAAGGCTGGCCCGCCACCACTGAGCGCATCGCCGGTGGAACCCTACGGCGCCAAGGAGCAAGTCGGCGCCGAGCAGCCGCGCTGCTCGTCTAAGGCCGGATGGCGTCTGTCGCACGTCAGTCCGTGGAGCGATTCACAGCGCCGCGTGTGAGAAAGTTCGACGTGGCGACCCAAAATAGCCAGAGGCTTACTCATAGCGTAGTAGAACGAGCGGATCGACGCGAGCAGCCCGGCGAGCAGGAATCCAGCAGGCGCCAAGTGCCACCGCACTCAGCAGCAGCGCCATCCCGATCAACGTGACAGGATCGTTCGCGCGAACTTCGTACGGCATACCTGAAAGCACGCGGCTGAGCGCGAGCGATCCGGCGAGGCCCGTCACAATTCCGACGGCAATCATCCCCAGCCCTTGCCGGAGCACGAGGCGAATCACATCACGCGGCTGCGCCCCGAGCGCCTGTCGCACGGCCAGCTCACGCATCTGCCAGCGCACCCGGCACGAAACGACACCGTACACACCAATGATCCCGAGGATCGCCGCCAGCCCGGCGAATGCGCACAGCAATGCCGCGGTGAATCGCGGCGTCGATACCGATTTGGTCAGGCGATCGTCCAGCGATTCGACCGTCGCGACCGGCTGATTCGGGTCGATACTCAAAACCGCCTCGCGAAGCTCGCCGGCGACGACACCCGCGCTGAGGGGCGATCGCAGGATCAACCCCACGTTGGACATTGAATTAGACTGATTGTAGGGATAGTAGACGGCAGGCTCGGGAGCGGCGGTGAGGCCCGAAGTTTTCACGTCGGCCACCACTCCTACGATCTCGCACCATGGAGCAGTATTCGCGCCGAAGCGGATGCGCTGGCCGATGGCTTTTTCATCCTGAAAATACTTTTCAACGAGGGCGCGATTCACAACCACGACATTTCCTCGATTAGACGTATCGAAAAGGCGTCCTTGCAACAGTGGAATTTTCAGGATGCCAAAGATACCGGTGCTCGCCGACTGAAATCGCGCGATCGGACGATGGCCCGGCTGCGGCAATTCGCGGCCTTCAACGATGAAGACGTTCGTCGCATGCCATGTTCCCGGCGGAATTTCGCCGGAGTTCGTGATCGCGGCAGTTCTAACCCCGGGCAGGCTCTGGGCGCGCTCCAGCAGTTGATCGGCGAACGCTGACCGTTGCGCGCCCCCACGATATCGGTCGCCGGAAAGAGTCAGCGTTGCAGCGATCAAATGATCCGGCGCGAAGCCCAGATTCTGATAGCGCAATTTCCAGAAGCTTTTGAGCATCACGCCGGCGCCGGTTGACAACATCAACAGCGTCGCGATTTCGGCAGCGGCAATCATCGAAAGAACCCGCCGCGATCCTCGCCCGCCAACCACGGTTGCCTCACCGGCCTTCACCGATTCTGCCAAGCGAATTTCGGTGGCGCGAAACGCGGGAATCACACCGAACAGGATCACGGTGGCCAGTCCGCAGGCGACCGCAAACGCCAGCACTCGTCCGTCGAACGGCAGATTCTCAAGCCCTGCCAGCTTATACGGACTGAAGGCCAGAATCGGCCGGCGTAACCACCATGCGAGGGCAACGCCCAGGCCGCACGCCACGAAACTAAGCAGCGCGCTTTCGGTCATCAATTGGGTGATCAACCGAGCGCGAGATCCACCCAGCGCGGCTCTGATCGACAGTTCGCGATCGCGTTCGGTCAATCGCGCGAGCAGCAGATTGCTAACGTTCGCGCAAGCGATCCATAAAAGGAATCCGGCTGCTGCCAGCAGTACGAGGCCCGCCGTCTTCGCATTGCCGTAAAGATAATCTCGAAGCGGGAGCATTTGAATCGTGATCGTCGGCTTCCAGGGCGGCAGCGGCAGGCGCGATTGGATCACCATCAGGTCGGCGTTCGCCTGCTCGGGCGTGACACCGGGCTTCAATCGTCCGACGACGTTGCGAATGATCGTGACGGAATCGTGAAACTGAAGCTCGGCCGCTTCGTCCTTGGCGAGCGGCGTGAGCAGATCCACTTCATCCAGGCCCGGAAACACAAAGCTGCGCGGTAGCACGCCAGTGACGATGTATTGGTCGCCGTCGAGCATGATCGGCCGGCCAGGGATCTTTGGGTCAGCGCCGAACTGGCGCTGCCAGAGTTGATCGGTCAGGATCGCAACGCGATCGTGGCCCTTCGCATCTTCCTGCATGGTGAAATTGCGCCCGATCGCGGGTTCGACACCCAGCAGCGGAAGCAACGCAGCCGATGCGCGCGCCGTGTGAACTTCGATGGGCGCCTCGAGTCCCGTTAGATTGCGAGTCTGGTAATTGTACGCCGCGAGACCCGCGAAGGTCTGGTTCTGGCGCCGCCACTCCAGGAAATGCGGCGTGAACGTGACCTCATCCGTGCTACTGCCGTGCAGAAGCTGCGTCATCCAAACCAAGTGGCCGGGATCGGAATACGGGAGCGGCCGGAGCGCCACCGCGTTCACCACAGTGAAGATGGCAGTTGTCACACCGATTCCCAGCGCCAGCGACAAGATGGCGGCGAACCGCGAAACCAGGCCGGCGCAGCAGAAGCCGCGCGGCATAGAACAGGTCCTGGATGAGATAAGAGAGCCCGTGCATGACCAGCTTAGACTCCGGTGATCAGAAACTAGTTCCCCTTCGCTACGCGAACGAAGAATTGCCACGCCAAGCCGCCTGCGGGGCCGGATCTGCCTGATCCGGCATCTACTGCGGGGGCGTGGTAACCATATATAGGAAATTCGAATGTTGTCTTCACATTCGTGAAACGACTTTACAAAAAGGCAGTCGATCGCGCGCGAGGCAATCTAAATGCCACATTCTACGTGCGTTATGTGGAGTCCACGTGGAGTCCAAAACGCCTCTGGAGTCCAAATGGAGTCCAAATCTTTTTCGCGTAACTCTTTTTTTCATAGAACATGGTCTGTAAGTTGTTGATCTGACATCCCTGAAAAGGCCGGCGGCGGCGGTTCGATTCCGTCCCTGGCCACTTCTTTAAACCATTCATAACTCAACACTTGCTAGCGCTTTCCAGTGCCTGTGCCAATTCTGTGCCGTGAACTTTCCGGATTAAGTCGTCTTGCAGGCCCTGGAACTCCGGCGTCCATTTCGCATAGTAGCGACGAACTGTTATTGGGCTATCGCCCAGGATGCCGGCAACTTTCTCGATCGACTCGCCCTTTCCCAAAAGCTCGGACGTCAGCGTGTGCCGAAAACGGTGCGGGTGCGCCTCCCGCGACGCCAGATCGCGTGAACACGGAGTCCAGCGTGCGCCAAGCTGCCTTTACGAGAGTTTGCAGACACGTTGTGTCACTGAAAAACAATCGGCGATTGTCTCTCGCAGCGGCTTTGGGAAGCGAGAAGCTCCAATGCCTCCAATGCGGCCCGAGACGGCCGAGAGTAAAATGCTCTCGGCAAGCAACTGTCCGATCAGTCGCACTTTTCCGGCGCCCAGCGCGAGCCGCACCGCTATCTCGCTCTGACGTCCGGCCGAGCGCGCCAGCAGCAAATTTGCGAGGTTCACGCAAGAGATCAGCAGAACGAACGCGACCGCGCCGAACAGCACGAACAACTCCGTCCGCATATTGCCGAC
>Ga0182024_10022180_pt1 | contig 11458 bp, 9 predicted proteins | sample P32metaG_FD_120480 | JGI IMG/M metagenome (GOLD analysis project Ga0182024, IMG submission 120480) | Permafrost microbial communities from Stordalen Mire, Sweden - P3-2 metaG (Illumina Assembly) | ecosystem: Environmental > Terrestrial > Soil > Wetlands > Permafrost | place: Sweden: Stordalen... | reverse complement strand
CGGACCTGGATGCCAAGGATTTCGCCGTCTTTGAAGAAGGAAAACAGCAAAAAATTGAGTTTTTTACGCGCGAACGAAGCCAGCCGGTGGTGGCCGGATTCCTGATCGATACCAGCAATGCCAGCCGCTTGCACTGGAAAAATTATTCGGACGCCGCCAGCGAGTTGGTGCAAAACCTGATTCCGGGCGACAACCCGAAGTTTAGCGGGTATTTGATCGCATATTCGAACGACGCGGAATTGGTGGTCAACACCACCACCGACCCCGAGCCGATGGTGCAGAAGCTCTCCAAGCTGAAGCCGAGCGGGGGTTCAGCGCTGTACGACGCTATTTACATGGCGTGTACCAACCGTAAGCTGGTCCAGGGAGAGCCGATCGAGCCGCGGCGGGTGCTGGTGATCGTGGGCGACGGGCACGACAATGCCAGCAAGAAGACGCTGGAGGAGGCGCTCGAAATCGCCCAGCGGAATCTGGTGACGATTTACGGTGTGAGCACGGTTGCCTTTGGGTTCGATAACGAGGACGAAAAAAATCTGATCCGGCTGGCGGAAGAGACCGGCGGCCGCGTGGTTTGGCCGTTGCAGAACGTATATGAGGACGTGCAGGGATTTGTTTCGGTGCCGTCGGATGAGGGCAACTTCGCCCTGAAGGTGGGAACGGGCGGCTACGCGTCGGCGCTCGCGACCGGGATGTACAAGGCGGTCGAATCGGTGGTCGGCGAGGTTACCACGCAGTACCTCATCCGCTACATTCCTGACAACTTTGACGATATGCGCCAGTTCCGGAATATCGAGGTTCGGGTGAATTTGGCCAATGTGAAAGTGCGCGCCCGCAAGGGGTACTATCCGTACGCGCCTTAGCGCGGCCTGCGGGTGAACGAAACGCGCTTGCGCCTTTTTTTGAAAATCCGCGCCGATAAGGGAATTAGATGTCCCCGCGTGCGACTATAGAGACCCAGCGCGCCCAATATTCGATCGTTCAGCTAGAGCTGCCAGGCGAGGGGCTGGTCAACCTGGGCGTGCTTCTTCTCGATCCTCAAACCAACGAACTGCATGTGCGTCTTCGGCGCGATTTCGAAAAGCTTACCGAAGAAGACGATCTGAACGCGACGCTGTCGGTGCTCGCCGACGACTTCGCGCAAAAAGCGGACGAAATGGGCGCGCAGGCGCTGGTCGAATATCTGGAACAATCACTGTCCAATGTTCTGCGGATCACCGACCGCGAAGAGGTTCTCGCGGAGGATTTCGGACGCGCGTTGGAGCGCCTCTATCGCAAGCACATTCAAAGCAACGTGCTCGAGTTCCGCACCCATCTGCCGCGCTATTCGCTGCGTGCGGCAGCGGGGAAGTTTCTCGATAACGCCGAAGTTTCAGAAGAAGGGTGGATCGAGACGCCTGAGGATCTGCGGCTGACTCCGGATATGTTCGTTGCGGAGATCGCGGGGCATTCGATGGAACCCCTAATTCCCGATGGGTCACTGTGCGTTTTCCGTTACGGTGTGGCGGGCGCGCGCAGTGGGCGGCTGGTTCTGGCTGAAGATCTAGGGTCGACCGGCAACGATCGCTACGCGGTGAAGCGCTATCAAAGCAAGAAAGTGGCCTCGGGCGATAGCTGGCGGCATGAGCGCGTCTGGTTGGAGTCCCTCAATCCCGATCCCGAATTCAAGCCCTGGGATCTGGACCCGAATGAAGACCGGTACCGCATCATCGCCGAGTATGTCCGCGTTCTAGATTGATCTAGGCCCCCGCGCGCGCGGCCGCCAAGTTGCGAACCACGTACGGCAGAATCCCGCCATTGCGGTAATACTCTACTTCCTGCGGCGTATCGATTCGCACGATCGCTTCGAAAGTTTTCTCTGCTCCATCTCCTTTGGCCCTCACACGCGCCCGCGAGCCGGATTGGAGCGCCTGCGGGATGCCTTCAATCGAGTACAGCTCGAAACCGGTCAGGCCCAGCGTCTCGCGATTTTGGCCAGGCAGGAACTGAATCGGCAGCACGCCCATCCCGACCAAGTTCGAGCGGTGAATGCGCTCAAAGCTCTCGGCAAGCACGGCGCGCACGCCCAGTAGCAACGTGCCTTTGGCGGCCCAATCGCGCGAGGAACCTGAGCCGTACTCCTTGCCGGCGATGATGACGAGCGGCGTTCCCTCCCGCTGATAACGAACCGACGCGTCGTAGATGAACAGCTTTTCGCCGCTCGGGATATACGTGGTCCAGCTGCCCTCGGTTCCCGGAGCCAGCAGGTTCCTCAATCGGATATTCGCAAGGGTGCCCCGCACCATCACCTCATGATTGCCCCGGCGCGCGCCGTAGGAATTGAAATCGGCCGGCTTCACGCCATGTTCGACGAGGTATTTGCCCGCGGGGCTGTCGACCGGAATGTTCCCGGCCGGCGAAATATGATCGGTGGTGACCGAATCGCCCAGCAGCGCCAGGGCACGCAGCCCCGTGAGATCGCGCACCGAGGTGGCGGGATCGACCATTTTCTCGAAATAGGGCGGGTTGCGGATGTAGGTGGACCTATCGCTCCACTCGTACAGGTCGCCGGCAGGAACTTTGACGCTATTCCAACGGTCGTCGCCTCGGAAAACTTCCGAATATTCCTTTTGGAACATCTCCCGCCGCACCGAGCGCTTGACCACCGCGCTGATCTCCTCGGGAGTTGGCCAGATGTCCTTGAGGTAGACGTCTTTTCCGGCCGTATCGGTTCCGATCGGGTCGTTTTGAAGATCGATGTCCACGCGGCCCGCCAGCGCGTAGGCCACCACCAGCGGCGGCGATGCCAGATAATTCGCGCGCACCAGGGGATTGATGCGTCCCTCGAAATTACGATTGCCGCTCAACACCGCCGCGACCACCAGCTTTTCCCTTTGCACGGCCTCGGCCACGGGCTCGGGCAGCGGTCCACTGTTTCCGATGCAAGTGGTGCAGCCGTAGCCGACCAGGTTGAACTGCAGCTTCTCCAGATACGGCGTCAGGCCGGCGTCGTCCAAGTAATCCGAGACCACCTTCGACCCGGGCGCCAGGCTCGACTTCACCCACGGCTTGGTTCTGAGCCCTTTCTCGACCGCTTTCTTGGCCAGCAGGCCGGCAGCCACCATCACCGACGGATTCGACGTATTGGTGCAACTGGTGATGGCGGCGATGACCACCGAGCCGTCCTGAATGGTGGTCTTCGAGCCATTGGAGCCGATCACGGCGGTCTTCGGAGGAGCCTGCAGGGTGTCGAGGAAGTTCTTTTTTACGTCCGGCAGATTGATGCGATCCTGCGGCCGTTTGGGGCCAGCCATCGACGGCACGACGTTCGCCAGATCGAGCCCCAGCGTGTCGGAATATTCCGGCTCCGGCGACTCCTTGGTGAGGAACAGTCCCTGGGCCTTGGCGTAGGCCTCCACCAGGGCAATTAAATCGGGCGGGCGATTGGTAAGGCGCAGATAATCGAGCGATTGCTCGTCGATGGGGAAGAAACCGATGGTTGCGCCATACTCGGGCGCCATGTTGCCGATAGTGGCGCGGTCTGCGAGCGGAAGCGAGGCGACGCCGGGTCCGTAGAATTCGACGAACTTGCCAACCACGCCCTTTTTGCGCAGCATCTGCGTCACGGTTAGGACCAAGTCCGTAGCGGTGGAACCCTCCGGGAGGCGGCCGGTGAGCTTGAATCCGACCACTTCGGGAAGAAGCATCGAAATGGGCTGGCCGAGCATGCACGCCTCGGCCTCAATGCCGCCCACGCCCCATCCGACCACTCCCAGGCCGTTGATCATGGTGGTATGCGAATCGGTACCGACCAGCGTGTCCGGATACGCTAACGCGGGCGAATGTTTGGAATCGGTGAAAACCACCGATGCCAGGTATTCCAGGTTCACCTGATGCACGATGCCGGTATCGGGCGGCACGACGCGAAAATTCCGGAAAGCCTTCTGGCCCCAGCGCAGGAATGCGTAGCGTTCCTGATTGCGCTGAAATTCAAGCAGGGCATTGACGCCGAAAGCCTGCGAGGTACCGAACTCGTCCACTTGCACGGAATGGTCGATCACCAGGTCGGCGGGAATGAGAGGATTGGCCAGCTTTGGATCGGAACCAGCGGCGCGCAGCGCGTCGCGCATGGCGGCCAGATCCACGACGCAGGGAACGCCCGTGAAATCCTGCAACAGGACGCGCGCAGGCCGGAAGTTGATCTCTTTTGAGGGCGCGCCGATCTGCCACTGAGCCACATACTCGATGTCGGAGGGCTTCACGGTGCGTCCGTCTTCGGAGCGCAGCAGATTCTCGAGCAGGATCTTGATGGAATAGGGGATGCGGGAGATCTTCGCCACACCGCGTTTTTCGAGCGATTCCAACGAGTAATAGTGGTACTGGTTGCCGGCCACGTTCAGACGCGAGGAGGCGCCAAAGCTATTGGATTTGTCCATTGATTTCATTGTAATTGGTCAAGCGTGTACACTGAACTGGATAAGGAGCGATGGCTTGATCAAAATGAGCGTACTGTATCCGAAGCAGGATGGCGGCCGTTTCGACATGGATTACTTCTTGAAAGTCCACATTCCGATGGTTCAGGAAAAGTTAGGCGCCGCTTGTAAGAGCGTTGCCGTCGAGGAGGGCATGAGCGGAGTGATGCCGGGAACGCCCCCCACCTATTGCGTTCTATGCCACCTGGGGTTCGAATCGGTCGAGAAATTTCAATCCGCTTTCGCTCAACACGCCAACGCGCTCATGGCGGATATTCCGAACTATACTTCCTTGCAGCCCGTTATTCAGATTGGCGAAGTGAAGATGTAGCAGGACGGCGAGGCCGCGGCCCGCGCTACATATATTCCGGCACCGAGATGCCCAATACGTCCAAGGTGCGCTCGATCTGCGCGCGAACGTATTCGGTCATCCACAGCAGGAAGGTTCGCTTCTCCCGGTCTTCTTCGGTCAAGACCGGAGAGTCGTGATAGAAATTGCTGAACGCCTGCGCGAGTTGAAAGGCGTACTTGGCTACGTGGGCCGGCTCGCCGGAAGCCAGCGCTCGCTCAACGGCTGAGGCGGCTTTAGAGGCCAGCAGCAGCAATTGCCAGAGATCTTCGTTGGCCAGCTGGCGCCGCATGGCGGATTCATCCAGCTCGCAAGTGAAGTTGGGCAAAGTTTCGCCGCGCTCGGTCAGCTTGCGCAAGATATTGCGGGCGCGCACGGCGGCGTATTGCACGTAGGGGCCGGTCTCGCCCTCAAAACTCAGGGCCTCTTGAAAATCGAAGGCGATCACGGAATTGCGCGTGAACTTCAGCATGAAATAGCGCAGCGCGCCGATGGCGATTTGAGTGGCTACCTGACGGCGTTCGGACGCGGGCTCTTCGGGATGGCGCGAGTCTACTTCTTCGAGCGCTTTTTCGATGAGCTTGTCGATGAGGTCGTCCGCTTTGACTCCTAGGCCTTTCCGGCCGGACACCTCGATATGGGGCCTCTTTTTGTCGTCTTCAGAAAGCTGGATGCCCAGTTCGACGCAGGTGGCCGGTGAAAGCGCGACCATTTCGTAAGAAAAGTGGATGGACCGGTCGGCTTGATCGTTGTAGCCGAGCGCGCGCAGGCCTGCCACCACCACGTCCTGTAAGTAAGACTGGCGGGAATCGATCACGTTATAAACGGCTTCGCCACGGCCAAATTGAGGTCCCGGGGGCTGCGGCTCCGCGGTGGTGACATACAGTGTGCGGCCGTCGATCACGTCCAAGGGCCGGTAGTAAAAGTCCTTGCCCAATAAGCCAAATTTCCAGAGCTGATAGGCGATGTCCTTGCCGACGTAGGTGACCGTATTGTTCGAGCGCACGATCACTTTGCTGTCTTCGGTGTCTTCGCGGGTCTGTTCCTTGAACGCGCTGGCAGGCATCACCCAGCAGCCTTTATTTTTGCCTTCGGTTTCGAAATAGATGGCCTTGCGCTCTTTTAGCTGGTCGAAGGCGGTTTCCCAAAATTTGAGTTGCAGGATTTCGCTCTCGCGGGGCAGCACGTCGTAGTAGATGCCGAGCCGTCGCATGGTCGCAAGATGGCACTGCACAATGGCGTCGGAGACCAGCGCGGCCAAGTTGACGAAATCGCCCGTCCGATGCTCGATGTCGTGGAGCGTCTTCAAGCGCCACGCCAGATCTTCCGGATGATCTTTGTAATGCGCCGAGATGCGGGCGTAGAGGTCCCAGCAGTAGTAATCGAAGCGAACGTTTGGATCGCTGAGCAGCTTCTCGACGTCCGAAGCGGAGTTATTTTCGAGATAGTGGAACCCCACCACCACATCCGCCACTTGGACGCCGGTATTGTCGATGTAATTTTGAACCTCGACGCTGCGGCCGCTGGATCTCAGCATGCGCACGAAAGTGTCGCCGAGGATGGCGTTCCGCAGATGGCCGATGTGGGCGGCTTTATTGGGATTGATGTTGGTGTGTTCGACAATAATCTTGCCCGGAACCAGCTCGCGCTCCTCGCCAGCGCCTCGCAAGACGCCGTAACCGTACGCGCCGCGGTCCAGCCGGACGTTGATGTAGCCATTCCCGGCCACTTCCAGGCCCGAGACATTCTCCAGAGGGCCGATTTCGGCTACGATCTCTGACGCAATCGCCTTCGGCGCGCGCTTCAGTTGACGCGCCAAATGAAAGGCAACCGGGATCGCCAACTCGCCAAACGAGGACTGCTTGGGTTGTTCCAGAGCGCCGGAAATATCCACGCCATAGCGTGCGCGAACATGCTCGGATACACGGCTAGAAATCTTCGTCTCGATGAAATGGAACACTCGCTACCAGTATGCAGTAGCTAGCCGTGATTCCGCTCTGCAGGAGTGCGCTAAATGATTTTCTCGATTTCGAGTTTGAAAATCGCCGTAGACGCTTCCTGAATGAACAGCTTCATGGCTTCGAGCATGGCGGGTACGCTGGGCGGCTCGCTGCCGCACATGAAAAGGCGGTTTTCGGGAACGACGATGTGAACCACGGTTTCGGTCAATACCGGCCGACGCTCTTCTCCGTAGTTCGACGTGCTCATATCGGCCATAACCAAAACTCCATCCTGAAGCATTAGACGCCGAATCGCCGCCGGGGGCAACGACTAATTTGAAAATTGAACCTGGAGGGACGCCTAGGGCTGCTGGTACCCCCAGACGCACTTTGGCATCGCTTTAGGGCGCGTCCGAGACTTGGAAAATACGGAAAACGATATACTTAAGGCGTGCCTAAGCTCACCATTGACGGGAAGACCATAGAATTCGACACGGGACAACTTCCCTATCACGAGCATGGCAAACCTGAATCCATTCTGGACGTCTGCCTGAACGCCGGGGTCCAGCTCGAGCATGCCTGCGGGGGAAACTGCGCCTGCACCACCTGCCACGTCATCGTTACCGAGGGCATCGAAAACCTGTCCGAGATGGACGACGACGAAGCCGACCGCCTGGACATGGCTGCCGGCCTGACCTTGCGCTCGCGCCTGGGATGCCAATGCGTGGTCCAAGGCGAAGTCAAAGTGGAGATCCCGTCCTGGAACCGCAACTATGTGAGCGAGGGCGGCGGATCGATGAATCTCGGGGATGCCATCCCGGCGGGCAAGCGCTAGGCGCGCCCTTCAGCGCTTCGGCAGCAGGTCGAGAAAACGGTCCACTTGATCGGCCGGAATATCGGCGGTGACCTGAGTCTGGGTCTGTTGCTGAGTCACGTTGATGGCGTCATAGAGCTTGAGCAGATCCGGCTGATTGTCGGGTGTCCTTAGGCGAGCAAAGCCGATCATTCCCCGCAGCATGTCATGAATAAACTTGGCATCGCCCTCGGATTTGGAGTTCATCCGCGCGACGGCCTGGATACCGTTCTTGAGATCCAGTCCAAGGGTTGCGCTGTCCACGGATCGGAAGTTTGCGAGATTCCCGTTCTGCGGCAGGTTGCGAGTCAACTCTTCTAAGCCGCCCGTGAGCGCCGCGTAAATCTGATCGGAAGCGGGAAGCGTGCGGAGCAAATCGGCGAGCGCCGGCGGCAGCCCGCGATTGCCCTCGCGATCGATGAGGGAGCGTAACTCGCCGGCCGGTCCCGCGGCCACGGTAGAATCATTCAGCAAAACGACGGCCCCACTCTCGTCGCCGAATAAACGGTGGTTTTTGTAGTCAAAAGACGAACCAATTTCGATATCGGCCCTTGAAAACTTCCCGCGCGCCAGCACCAGACCGCGCTTGCCGTCCCAACAAAAAAGAACCTTGGATGCGGCCTTGAATCTTGCAATCTGCGCGGCGTCAAAGTGGGTCACCAACTGGCGATAGACGGGCGTCCCGCGAATCGCGTCCACATCGGCGCCTGCGACCCCTATAGTATCGGCTGGCACCAACGCTTCCAGGCTCGCATCAATGTGAAGCGAGGCCGATTTCTTGGACTGGCATCCCGCGAGCGCGAAGCAGAAGATTGCTACGCCAAGCATTCGCATTCAGAAATCCTTTCTCGCAAAAATCGCCAGCGCACCCGCGAGTACCACTGCTCCGAATAGCGCCGAAGTCCAGATCGGCATGAAACCGCCGAAGGTCCGGCTTTGAATCGCATCCAAGGTAATCTTGCCGAGGTCGTAGACTTTTGGGAACGAGTAGTAAAGGGCTCGCCAAAGATCGCGCGACCATTCCGAAGATAACAGCCGCATCATCACGCTGGTCTGCGCCAGAATCGGGCTCATCAGCATCAAAGCGACTGTGATCATGGTGGCCAGGGCCGCGCTTTCAAACAGGACGCCGACGAATACCACCACCGAGAGCAATATCGCAAAGATGAAGCTGGTGGTCAGGATAGCGATCAAGAACGCCGGCGACCAGATCCCCGTCTTCGCGCCCAGGATCGTCCATACGCCCAGCACCAGATAAACGATGTTGCACAAGACCACCAGAACGTTGCCTGCGTAGCGGCCGAGCAGAATATGTGTGCGCGATATGGGCTTGGAGACCAGCACCTCGATGCGGCCCGGCTCCAACACGCTCGGAATGAGGCCGGACGACGCGAAGACCGCCAGGAACATTCCAAAGGTGTAGAGGAAGGCGGCGATAGCGCCGTAGACATTGCGCACCAGGCGATCCAGCTCGGTTACGCGATTGCTCGATGCGCCGAATAGCGATACCGTGGCCGTGGCGCCCTCTACGATGTCGATCTTCAGCAAGAAAAGGAAGAACAAGATCATGACGGTCGAAAGCCCGAACAGTCCCCAAAAGATTTTCCGTGCGAAGGCTTCGCGGAAGGTGTCGCGGATGAGCGCCAGGGTTGCCGTCATGCCCGCCTCATTGCTGTACTGTCCGGAGAAACACGTCTTCTAGCGTGCTGGTGGCGGGCGTCAGCGCCTCGATCTCACAACTTTGGGCGCGCAGCAGATCGAGCGCTGCGTTGGCGGACTCGCGAGTCGGAAAGCGAAAATTCACAAATCCATTCGCGGCTTCCATGGAGGTCGCGGTCACTCGAAGCTTCTCGGCAAGCGCCTCGGGAGGATGAGCCACGCTCAACCGGTAACCCTTGCCGGCCGTCAGATCCTGCACGTTTCCAGTAAGCGCGACTTTTCCCGCATGCAGGATCGCTACTTGCCGGCAAAACATCTCGACCTCGGCCAGCAGATGTGAATTGATGAAGATGGTTGCGCCTTTCTCCTCGCATCGCGTCAGGACCTCTCGGATGTGACGCCGCCCCACCGGGTCGACGCCATCGGTGGGCTCGTCCAGGATGAGGAGCGAAGGCTCATGGATGAGGGCTTGGGCCAGTCCCAGCCGCTGCAGCATTCCTTTCGAGTACTTACCGAGCGGGACGCCGCCCCATCCGGCCAGCCCCACCAGCTCCAGCAACTCGGGAATGCGCACCTTTCTTCGAGCCGCGTCTAAGCCGGATAAAGCCCCATAAAAATCGAGCATCCCGGCGCCAGTGAAGTAAGTAGGAAAGCGGTGGTTCTCGGGAAGGTAACCGATGGGGCGCCGCGATTCCGGCTCCCGGGCGTCACGTCCGAAAATCAGCGCGTTGCCTTTGGTCGGGTGGACCGCCGAGAGCAGCGTCTTGACAAAGGTGGTCTTCCCAGCGCCGTTCGGCCCCAACAGCCCAAAAATCGCGCCGCGCGGAATTTGAAGCGATACCCCATCAATCGCCCGAATTCGACGCCCGGTCCAGCGCGAGCGGTAGATTTTGGTCAGGTCGCTGGTCTCGATGGCGTACTCGGATTGCACTCATCCCTAGGATACGCGGGAAACCGGAAGTTTGTTCCCACGAGCGGGCCGATTGGCGAGGGATTCCACTTAGTAACAAAGTTCTCGCGCTGATGTCATAAACTTAAGACATAAATCCAGATGATTTCTTCGAACCGCTCCAATCCACTTCTCGAGATACGATTTCAAATACCATTCGATGAAATCCGCGCTGAAGACGTTCAGCCTGCCATTGAGGAGCTGTTGCGCGACACTCGCGAGCGTCTCGATCAGCTGACGTCCGATCCAGCCCCGCGGACCTTCGCCAACACGATGGACCGTTTAGACCACCTAACCGACCGCCTGGAATACGCGATGCAGTTGACCAGAAATCTGGAGGCGGTTGCGACCACGCCGGAGCTACGGGCGGCCTACAACGTCGCCCAACCGCAAGTGAGCGAGTTCTTCTCGTCGCTCCCATTGAACGATGCGCTCTGGCACGCCGTGCAGGCGTATTCGCGCACCGACGAGGCTCACAGTCTGACAGGCGTCCGCAAGCGTTTCCTGGAGAAGACCATCGATAATTTTCGCCGCCATGGAGCCGAACTGGACCCGGCGGGAAAGAAGCGCATCGCCGAGATCGATGTCGAGCTGACTAAGCAGACCATCCGGTTTTCGGAAAATGTGTTGGATTCCACCAACGAATTCGAGCTGGTAATTCGAGACCAGGGGAAACTGGCTGGATTGCCGGAGAGCGCGCTGTCCATGGCTCGCGCCAGTGCGGCTTCAAAAGGTTTAGAAGAACCTGCCTGGCGATTTACAATGCAGGCGCCTAGTTATCTCGCCGTGATGACTTATCTTGACGATGAAGAAATACGGCGGCAGGTTTATGACGCCTTCGTGCGGCGCGCAATCAGCGGGGATCATAACAACCGGCCGCTGATGCTGCGCATTCTGGAACTTCGCCGGGAGAAGGCCGTTTTGCTGGGCTATCGCGACTTTGCCGACCTAGTGTTGGAAGATCGAATGGCGCACACGGGTGCGCGGGCGCATGAGTTCCTGACAGAGCTTAAGGAAAAGACCAGATCCCATTTCCGCCTGGAGAATCAGGAGTTGGCTGCGTTCGCCGGGAAAGCCCAACTGAACCCCTGGGACATCGCCTACTATGCCGAAAAGCAACGGGCAGCGCTCTATGACTTCGACGAAGAAGCGCTCCGGCCGTATTTTCCGCTCGACAGCGTAGTAAATGGAATGTTCGAAATCGTGCGGCGTCTGTACGGGATTCGCATTGTCGAAAAAAGCACTCGCGCGGTTTGGGAT
>Ga0182024_10022179_pt1 | contig 11458 bp, 7 predicted proteins | sample P32metaG_FD_120480 | JGI IMG/M metagenome (GOLD analysis project Ga0182024, IMG submission 120480) | Permafrost microbial communities from Stordalen Mire, Sweden - P3-2 metaG (Illumina Assembly) | ecosystem: Environmental > Terrestrial > Soil > Wetlands > Permafrost | place: Sweden: Stordalen... | reverse complement strand
GGTTGCGTCACAGCGTCGATCGCCGCTTCGTGCCGGTTCAGCCAACGGAAGCTGGCCGATGGCAGCGCCGGGTCTTCCAAAGCCTTGACCAGAGGGAGAACCGGTTGCACATCCAAGCCGTCCGCGGGGGCACGCACGGCCAGCGCCGCTTTGGGGATTACTCGCACCGGATCGGCGGCCTTCCGCGGAACGCGATACACGCGGTTGTCGCCATCGCGCCACAGCTCCGGCAGCACGCCCGAGAACTTCTCGGGATTGCGGAACGGCTTGATCGGTTCGCTGCTCTTTGGTCCCGTGACGCCCACGGCGTCGGCGCCATACAGCGTGAGCCACAGGACGGAATATTCGGCGTCGCGAGCACCCGCATTTTGCCCGCTGTAGATCGTATAGTCGGCGATCCGGTCTTCGAAATCGGGCACGCTCTGGTCGCAGCAGCCCGCCATTTGCGGTACATCAGTAAATAGATTCATCCATAGCGACACATTGCCGGGAGCGAAGACTCGCGCTCCGTTCATGTGCGCGGCGAACCATTTCGACATCCGGTATTCGGTCGTGGTCGTGATATCGATTGAATTGGTAATCTCGCGCGCATAACGCCGGGTATGCCGCGTCTGAGCGACCACCAGGATCGCCGCGACCGCGAGAGCCGCAACTTGCGCCCCGCGAGTCAGCTTGCCGAAACCGGCCATGAGGAACCAAGCCAGCATTGCCACGAACGTCAAATCGAACTCTAATTGAAAGCGTTGGGGCTGCGGCAATAATTTCCAGTTGAACCACTCATGGCCCATCGAGACTGCGCCAGTGAGCAGCGCGTAGAACGCGAAAAAGCGTACCCACGGTTCGACTCGCCAACGCTGGAACATCGCCAGCAACAGTGCCAGCGCTGCCAGCACCAGAAGCGCGGGAAACAACTGCTGCCTGCCAAAGTGCATGTAGTCGGAATGTTGCGCGTTGCCAAAGACGGCCAAGACAGCCGACGGCGGTATCCACGGTATCGCGACCAGATACGCGACGCCGACGACGGCCGCGAAGGTGGGCCAATGGACCGCGCCTTTATCGAAAGCACGCGATAAGAAGTACGCGCCGATTCCCAGGCTCAGACCGATCGTTCCCGGCCAGTTGGTCAGCGCAACGGCCGCCAGCGCAGCCGGAGCCAACATTACGAAGATCCGGCGTCGAAGCGTCACAGCCCCGTGCAGCACCAGAATCACTACGGGAATCAGCGCCACCGCCGCCAGGTGCGGTGCTTCACCATAATGCACCAGGACTTGATAGCGCCGGGGCAGCCAGGCTCCGCCAACGTCGGCACGCGTGAATGGGCCCAGCAGGCAGGCTGGCGATAGCAGTGAATAAAGCAGACCAGCGAAAAAACCGTAGGCTCTGCTCTTCGTCATCGTGTAACACAAGTAAAATAGCGTCACGGGACCGGCGCAGTACGCGATAGCCGCCAAGAAATGAAAGGCGTGTTGCGGCGTCCACCTCAACAAACCGGCCAGCGCCGCCACGGAAAGATGGAACCCAGGCTGATATACCTTGTGAAACGGCACGCCCCCGAACCACAGCGGAAACCAGGTCAGATCGCGCCAGTTGTCCATGGCCCAGCGGCTGATGGACATGTAGGATCCCTCGATCGATTCCATCTGGGTGCTGAACTCCAGGCCGAATAGCCCCAGGCAGATATAGACGTTCAAAGCGAACAGCGAAAGCGCGCACAACAGGGTTCCTGTCGGCTGCATCCAATAGCTCGATAATTTTCTGGATGGCATGGATCGTTGGCGCAGCGCCTGGAGAGCTATAACATTATGGCGCGGCATGCCAATGGCTAGGCGGCATGAGCGCCCGGCGCCCACGGCCCGCTAAAATAGAATCTTCTTCATGAAGATTGCACTCGCACAGACCAACACCACCGTGGGTGATCTTTGCGGTAACGCGCAGCGCATCCTTTCCTTCGCGCGCCGCGCCGCCGAGTTGAATGCGAATGTGGTCGTTTTCCCGGAACTCACACTCACCGGTTATCCGCCGCGAGACCTGCTCGAAAAGCAGAGCTTTCTGGACGGCGCGGAACGGGAGATCGAGCGCATCGCCGCCGAATCGGCTGGGCTTTCAATTTCCATCATCTGCGGAACGGTCACCCGCACCGGCTCCACTTCCGGCAATCCCATCTACAACTCGGCCGCGGTGCTCCAGGGCGGTCGCGTAGTCTTTCGCCAGAACAAGATGTTGCTGCCGAGTTACGACGTTTTCGATGAAAAACGTTACTTCGAACCCGCCGCCAAGCAATGCTCCTTGACGCTCGACAACGCGCCCGTGGCACTGACGGTTTGCGAGGACGCCTGGAACGACAAGCAATATTGGGAGCGCCGCCTCTACAGCCGCGATCCGGTGGAAGAGCTCGCTCAATATGGCGCGCGGCTTCTGATCAGTATCAACGCCTCGCCGTATCACATGGGCAAGCGCACGCAGCGGCATGAAATTTTCGCTGCCACCGCGCGGCGATTTCAGATGCCCATCGTCTATGTCAATCAGGTGGGGGGCGACGATCAACTCATCTTCGATGGCTCGAGCTTCGCGCTGGACGCCCAAGGGCGGCTGATTGCCTCGGCTGCATCCTTCGACGAGGATCTGGCGCTCTTCGATACCGAAACGTTGACGGGCGACCGGCATGATACCTATTCGGACGAATGCGAGGCGGTCTATCAGGCGCTGGTGGTGGGAACGCGCGACTACATACGCAAATGCGGCTTCGAGCGCGTGATCATCGGGCTGAGCGGCGGCATCGACTCCTCGCTCACCGCGGCCATTGCCGTGGACGCCGTCGGCGAGCAGAACGTGATCGGCGTCGGAATGCCCGGACCTTATTCGTCCGAGCACAGCGTGGTGGATGCGCGCGACCTAGCCCGTAATCTGGGGATTCGCTTCGAGCTGATCTCCATCCGCGAGCAATACGATGCGTTTCTAAAGGCTCTGAATCCTGTGTTCGACGGCGGAACGGTGGGCGTGACCGAGGAGAACCTTCAATCGCGCCTGCGCGGCGTAACGCTGATGGCGATGTCCAACAAATGGGGCGCTCTGGTGCTCACTACCGGCAACAAGAGCGAACTAGCCGTCGGCTATTGCACGTTGTACGGCGATATGTGCGGGGGCTTGGCCGTGATTAGCGATGTGCCCAAAACCATGGTCTATGCGCTTTCACGCGTCGCCAATAAGCGGCACCCCAACGCCATTCCCGAAAATGTCTTCGTCAAGCCTCCCTCCGCCGAGTTGCGGCCCAATCAAAAGGACACTGATTCGCTTCCCGAATACGACGTACTGGATCAAATCCTGCGTTGCTATATCGAAAGCAACGAGTCGCCCCAGCAGATCGCCGATTCGCTTCATCTGCCCGTAACGCTGGTCCGCGATATTGTGAATAAGGTGGATCGCAACGAATACAAGCGGCAACAGGCCGCTCCCGGTCTGAAAGTAACCACGAAAGCATTCGGCATTGGGCGCCGTTTTCCGATCGCCCAGCGGTTCTTCGAATGAAAATCTCACAAATTGGCGCTCACAGCGCGGTTCTGCTGCTGGTTGTCGCACTAGCGGTCATTTCCTCCTCGCAACCTGCCCCGCGCGAACAAGTGGGAGTTCTTCCCGACGGCGGATTTCTGCTGAACAGCGGTTGGCGCGTTAAGGCCGCCGGCACGCAAGTGCAGCTCGATACGCTGCCGATGTCGTCGGCGCTTTCGCCGAATGGACGTTTTCTGGTGGTCCTCAATGGCGGCTATCGGCCTCCCTCATTGAGCGTGCTCGATACCAGCGACGGGCACGAAATCGGGCGCACGCAGGTTCCCGACGCCTGGCTCGGACTGGCGTTTTCATCCAACGGCCGCACGCTGTGGGTAGGTGGCGGTTCTCAAGCAGCCATCCTGGAATTTTCTTTCAGCGAGGATGGCCAACTGCAGCCGGCGCATACTTACGAAGTGGTAAAGGCGTCCGACCGGACCTCGCGCGACTTCATAGGCGATGTCGCAGTCTCGCCGGACGGCCATCTGCTGTACGCTTGCGATCTCTACCACGACAGCATCGTGGTCATGAATCCGCAGTCCGGTTTGATTGTGGATCGTTATAAGACCGGCCGCCGCCCGTATCGCATTCTCTTTCATCCCGATGGCAAGACGTTCTATGTGACCAGTTGGGCCGACGGCGCCATGAATCGCCACCAGACCAGCGATGGCGCGCAACTTCAATCAATCCGCATTGGGGCGCACCCCACCGACATGATCTGGCGCGAGCGCGCCACGGCTTCCGAAGAAGGCGGAGAAACGGGCTGGAAGGCGCGCATCTTTGTGTCCGCGGCCAATACCAACAATGTTTACGCGGTAGCTGTGGCAGACAACGGCGACCTCCGCCCGGTGGAAACCATCAACGTCGGCACGACGCCCAATCATCCACTCGGCATGACGCCCAGCGCGCTCGCGCTCAGCCCGGATCAGAACCGCCTGTACGTGGTTTGCTCGGATGCCAACGCGGCTGCTGTAGTCGACGTCACCGAGGCTCGTAGCCACGTGCTCGGATTTGTTCCCACCGGTTGGTATCCTACGGCGGCGAAGGCTTTGGCTGACGGCCGGCTGGTCATTATCAATGGCCGCGGCTCCCGCAGCTATCCGAATCCCAATGGCCCGAATCCGACGAAACGCGGAAATAGGGTAGACCAATACGTCGCGCAAATGCAGACCGGCTCCGCGTCGTTCATTCCGCCGTTCTCAGAAGAAGCTCTGAAGGATTACACTGCTGAAGTCTTATCCAACTCGCCGTATCGCGATGAGAACCTCGACGCCATCCCCGACGGGATTCCCGCCGCGCTCCAGCACGTCATTTACATCGTTAAAGAGAATCGCACCTATGATCAAATCCTCGGCGATATCGGAAAGGGCGCCAGCGATCCGTCGCTGTGCCTGTTCCCCGAGAACGTGGGTCCGAATCATCACAAGTTGGCGCGCGAGTTCGTTTTGTTCGACAACTTCTATGTGAATAGCGATGTCAGCGCCGATGGGCACAACTGGTCGACGTCGGCCATCGCTAATGATTACGTCGAAAAGCTTTGGCCCAGCACTTATGCCAACCGGCTGAAGCGATACGACTATGAAGGTGGCGAACCGGCCGCCCTGCCGCCCGCGGGCTATCTGTGGACCAACGCCGCCGAGCGCGAGATCTCAATGCGCAACTACGGCTATTGGGTGCGGAATAAAAAGACGCCTGGCGCCGACGAGATTCAAATCGAGGCGGTCTTGGATCCGGTGCTCACAAAAGTTACCAACATGAAGTACCGCAGCTTTGACCTCGATTATCCTGACGTCAAGCGCGCCCAGGTGTTCCTGGACGACCTGAAACAGTTTGAAACGTCCAACCAAATGCCGGCGCTGATCTTCATGCGGCTCGGCAACGATCACACCTCCGGAACCACGCCCGGCAAGATCGCGCCCCTGTCGGCATTTGCTGACAACGACTACGCTCTTGGGATGCTGGTCGAAGGCGTTTCGCGCAGCAAGTTTTGGGCTAACACTGCGATTTTTGTTCTCGAAGACGACGCCCAGAACGGTCCGGACCACATCGATTCGCATCGCTCGGTCGCGTTCGTCATTTCGCCCTACACGCATACCGGCGCCGTCAACAGCAGCATGTACAACACTACGTCCGTGCTGCGTACCATGGAACTGATTTTGCAGCTTCGCCCCATGACGCACTTCGACGCGGGCGCGCGCCCGATGATCAATAGCTTTTCGAAACAACCGGTAATGACAGCCTATCAAGCCGAAAAACCGCGCATCTCGCTCGAAGAGCGTAATCCAGGCAATGCGCCTGCCGCCGCCCGTTCCGCGCGGCTGGATTTTAGTGAAGCCGATCTGAACGACGACGATGAACTGAACGACATCCTGTGGCGCGCCATCCGCCGCACCGATCCGCCGCCTCCGATGCGCAGCATGTTCGTAAAGTAGCTAGGTCAAAGAGGGATCATGCCCCGTATTCACCTGTGCTTCGTCTGGCACATGCACCAGCCCCTGTACAAGGATCTGGTGACGGGAGAATACCGCCTGCCCTGGACGCGATTCCATGCCTTGAAGGATTACTACGGCATGGTGAAAGTGCTGGAGGAATTTCCCAACGTTCACCAGACCTTCAATCTGGTTCCGTCCATGATAGTTCAGATTGAAGATTACGCATCGGGCCAAGCCGCGGACCCGTTTCTCGATTGTGCCATCAAGCCGGCCGAGTTGTTGACCGAGGGCGAGCAGGAGTTCATCCTTCGATATTTTTTTCAGGCCAATTCGGCGCGTCTGATTTATCGCTATCCGCGCTACGCCGAACTCTTTGAAGCCTGGCAAAAGTCGGGCAACAATCCACAACGCGGCCGCCGGCTATTTGCCACTCAGGATTATCGCGACCTGCAGGTGCTTTCGCAGCTCGCCTGGTTCGACGAAGAGTTTCAAGACAAGGATGCAGAGGTAAAAGGGCTCGTCAGCAAGGGCCGCAATTATTCCCTCGAAGATCAAGCGCTGATGGCTCGCAAGCAGCGCGAGATCCTAGCCGCGGTGGTGCCGGTGTATAAGGAATTCGCCGCGCGCGGCCAAATCGAAATCTCCACCACGCCCTTCTACCATCCGATCCTGCCGCTGATATGCGATTCCAATATTGCGGCCGTTTCACATCCGGGCGTGACACTGCCAAGCCGGTTCCGCTATCCTCAGGATGCTCAGCATCAACTTAAAACCGCGCGCGAATTCATCGAGCGCGAATTCGGCCGTGCGCCCGTGGGTTTGTGGCCATCGGAAGGCTCGGTTTCCGACCAAGCGTTATCCCTGGCCGCCGACGCCGGTTTCGAGTGGGCCGCCAGCGACAATGGCGTGCTGGCGCGAACATTGCAGAAGCCCGCTGGGCCCGATCTTACCTATCGCTCCTATCTTTGGCAGCAGGGCGGCCGCCAGATCCGGATGATTTTCCGCGACCATTTCTTGAGCGATGAAGTGGGTTTCGTCTATTCCAAGATGGGCGCTGACGAATCCGCCACTCGATTCCTGGAGGGCATTCGAGCCAATGCACAGCCGCTGCTCTCCAAAGGCGCAGACGTGCTGGTGCCCATCATCCTGGATGGCGAAAACGCCTGGGAATATTATGACCAAAACGGACGGCCCTTCCTCAAAGAACTCTACCGGCGCATCAGCGAATCGTCCGACCTGGCCGCTCTTACGGTCAGCGAAGCTTTGAAGCTCGATGAGCCGCACACGCTCGATCATATTTGGCCGGGGTCCTGGATCAATGCCAACTTCGATGTATGGATCGGCGCGCAGGAGGACAACAAAGCCTGGGAATACTTGCTACGAGCCCGGCAGAAATTTGACGAAGTCGCTCACACTGTGTCAGAGGAAAATCGAAATCTCGCCTACGAAGAACTCCTGATCTCGGAAGGCAGCGATTGGTGTTGGTGGTACGGCCCCGAGCACCAATCCGACAACCGCGTTGAATTCGACGCGCTCTATCGCCAGCACCTGTCCAATGTTTATCGCGCGCTGCGCCTCAAGGCGCCCGAAGAACTGGCCCGGCCAATCTTGATGGATCAAGCGCCGGACCTGCTCGAGCCTCCCGGGAACCTCATCCATCCGGTCATCGATGGCGACGTCACTTCCTATTTCGAGTGGATGGGCGCCGGGCATGTTCATCCCGACCACCGCTCCGGCGCGATGCATGGCGGTGAGTCCCCGGTCAGCGATTTCTATTACGGCACTGATCGCGAGAACCTGTTCCTCAGGCTGGACCTGCTGGATAATCTGGAGCTCACAAAGATCGAGCTGCGGACCGAAGCAGCCTCCATTTCGCTGCTCGAAAATGCCGCCGTCCGTTTCAGCCGGCGAAAGATCCTGGAGATCCAAGTGCCTTTTCAGGTACTCGGAATTCTCCACCAGCAAACGGTCCGTTTTCAGTTGACTCTACTCAACGGCAATTTGATTGTCGCGGCGATCCCGGCCGAGGGCTGGATCGAGTTACTTCCTGCTTGAATATTTGTCAAGCAGCGCGATCAGCTTGCCGGCCGAGGCAGGGGCGGGCGTATTTCCCAGCACGATGTCACGGTTGGACATGGCCTTCCCGTAGAGCTCTTTGTCCCAATCCTCATCCGGCCGAAGTGTCGCTCCCTGGAGCGAGATGCCCGCGAACAGGCCGCGCGACCGCGAGTAAGTGAGAATTTCGGCATGCAGTTGGGCGTCGGTTTCAGCCGAGGAGTCGCGTCCCACTGGTCCGGCCGCAGCTTGCGCATCGGCGCCAATCGTGAACTTGCTCTCCAGCAGCTTTTTTGCGCCGACTTCGCTGTTCACCAGCATGACTACGTCGGTTTCCGAACCGCCGATCTGGAATCCGAAGCTGCCGCCCTCCACGCGAATCGCCGCCGGCGCAGACCAGCCTACGCCGCTCTGCTTGCGGCACAGCATAAAACCCTTGCCATACTTTGCGCCCACGATGAATGCGCCCTTTATCAACCCCGGCACCACCACGATGCACTGGGCCTTTTCCAATAGATCTTGAGGAATGCCTTTGTCGGGAGCCGACATGATCTCAGTGAGCATGTCCGCTGAAGCCTCTAGCCGGTCCGACGCGATCGCGCCCTGGAGCAAACCGCAACTCATCGCAATTAATGCAAGATACGTTAATTTCATCTGCTCTCCTAGACGTGATTCTAGCAAGTCCTCGAGCCGATATGATGAAATTTGAAAGGCCGCATCGCAATCCCGGCATTAATCCTCGCGTCGGCCGCCGCGGCTCTCAATCCCCAGGCCGAGAATGTCAGCCATAAGCTGGACGCGATCGAGAGCGGACAAACCAAACCAGGTACGGTGCTCGTCCTCACCCAACCGGATTTGAATGCGTGGGTGCGCGCCAAGGCGCCCACGATCGTCCCCGAGGGCTTCCGCCAGCCCCGGCTCCAGTTGGGCAACGGGACCGCGACCGCGTACGCGCTGGTGGATTTCCTGAAGATCCGAAATGCCGCCGGTCTTGAGACCAACTGGATCATTGCAAGGCTGCTGGAAGGCGAGAAGCCAGTGACCGCGACCGCGCAAATTCAGTCGGCCAATGGCCGCGCGACGGTTCACCTGGTGCGCGTCGAAATCGGCGGATTGACGGTCAGCGGATCAACGCTGGATTTTTTGATCCGGAATTTCCTGCTTCCGCTATACCCGAATGCGAAAATCGACGAGCCGTTCGAACTGTCGGACTACGTCGACCGCATCGAAGCGGCGCCGGGCGAGGCGCGCGTTTATATCAAGAAGAAGTGATCCGGGCGGCGGCGTCTTTTCCCATGCGAACGCAGTCGGGAAGGCCGATTCCCCGGTAGGCGTTGCCAGCTAGATAAAGACCGGGCAGACTTTGCATAATGGCTTCGATGCGTGCCACCCGTTTCTCGTGCCCGACCGTATATTGCGCCATGGATTCGGGCCAGCGGGCGATGCTATGGAAGAACGGCTCGGCTTTCAGGCCCATGATGCTTCCTAGCTCGCTCCGCGCGGCCTCGACCAGCGAGTCGTCCGTTTGCGCCAACGCGTTGCCGCCCATGAAACACCGCAGCAGCACCAAATCATCGGGGACTCGATAGCTAAACTTGTTGCCAACCCAGGTGCACGCGGCCAGGAATTTTCTCTCTCGCTTGGGAACCAGAAATCCGAAGCCATTCAGCGGATGGTCGAAGGTTGCCTTCCGGTACCCGAGCGACAGGGTGATGGAAGAAGTATAAGGAATCGCAGCGAGAAGATCGGCGAGCTCCGCATGGATCGGCTTGAGCAGCGGGGCGCAATTTCCCGCCGGCATCGCGAGAACGACGTGCTCCGCTTCCAGCCAATCGCCATTTACCCGCACGCGGTAGCTGGACCCCACACGCTCCAGAGCTTCCGCACTGGCCTGAGTCGCGTCCGCGCTGGGCCGCAGCGCCTCCACCAACTGGCCTAGACCGCCCTTCAGTGTGCGGAACAGCGACCCGGAACTTTTCGGCCGTGGTTGCGCCAGCACGCCGCGCGTCAAGCTGCCGTACTTTGCTTCGATTTCGGCAAAGCGCGCCAGCACGCTATTGACGCTCATTTCACTGGGATCGCCGCCGTACACGCCCGCTAGCAGCGGCTCGGCCAAATAGTCGACGGACTCCTGACCGTAATGATCCACCAAGAACTCCGACACAGAACGGTCCGGCCGCGGTCCCGTTGGCCGCCTCAGAAATTCCAGCCCCATGCGAATTTTGGTTCCCCAACTGAGCAGCCTGGTTCCCACCAGAGGCATGATCTTGGTGGGCACCATCATCATGAGGCCGTCGGGCAGCGGGACGAGCCGCCCATGTTTGAAGATGTAAGTCACCCGAAGATGGTCGTTGGAACCGATAACCTGGTCGGCCAGGCCAAGCTCACGGATGAGGTCCATGGCCGCGGGTTTCTGGGCGATGAAGCTATCGGGGCCGGCCTCCAGCAGACAACCGTGCTGGGTAGTGGTACGGATCACGCCGCCAAGCTGCGGCGATTTTTCGATCAAAGTGGGACGAACGCCCGCTTTAGACAGGTAATAAGCGGCAGAAAGACCCGAGATTCCGCCGCCGACGATCAGCGCTTTGTTCGGCACTACCTACATCTTAAACTCACGCACGAAATCGACGAGCGCGCGGACGGGGTCGACGGTGGCGGCTCTAGAAGGGTTGCTAGGCGGCAAGCGGACGCGGCTTCCACGTCGAGTGGCGGCGCGGGCTGATCGGGTACGTGGAGCACGACCGGGAGCGCGGCGGGGCGTTCCGCGGGTGGTTCGGGGAAGGGCTTGGGTTCGTTTGGTAATTTTTGTTGCCGAGACAATTTTGATTGGGCCGCGAGGCGGGCGGCCTGTAAGTCCGTGAGCGTTTTGAGCGTGCGCTGATATTCGCGCTGGAGGCGGGCCTGGCAGCGGTTGAGGAGAGCGAGAGAGCCGTTGCCGTTGGGGCCGCTGAGGGATTCGAAGGCGATGGCGAGGCGGCGGCGGTCGGGGAGGGTCTCGTATTTCTGGTCGAGCCAGTCGGCTTGGTCGTCCATTTTGTGCTGGAGGAGCGCGGTTTCTATGGCGATGTAACGGGTAAGCGCCAAGCAGCGGCAGTGAACTGGTGGACCAGGTCGGTTTCGGGCTTGGTTTGGGGGCGGAAATGGTCGAGGTAGGCGCCGAGGTCGGCTTCGAACTGGGCTTCCGATTCGTTGTGGAGGACTACGGTGCGGGCGGTGAGTCCGTGAGTGGTGGCGTTGCGGGCGCTGGCGAGCTTGCCCTGGGCGGTTTTGGGGCCGTGGGATTTGGCGCCGTTGGCGCGAGCGGCGGAGGAGCGGGCTGGTGAGGTTGGCATATTTGACATAAGAGTCTCGTTCTGAGGATGGGGCCGCGCGGCTTGGTGTGAGGGGCCAGGATTACGGAGGTGATTGGTGAGGCGGGGGATGGAGGC
>Ga0182024_10022178_pt1 | contig 11458 bp, 9 predicted proteins | sample P32metaG_FD_120480 | JGI IMG/M metagenome (GOLD analysis project Ga0182024, IMG submission 120480) | Permafrost microbial communities from Stordalen Mire, Sweden - P3-2 metaG (Illumina Assembly) | ecosystem: Environmental > Terrestrial > Soil > Wetlands > Permafrost | place: Sweden: Stordalen... | reverse complement strand
TGAATCCTCTTCCAGGGCCTCGTCAGCAACAACAAAAACAACAGCAAAAGCAAAAAACCCTAAGAATAAAAAAACATGAGAATACCCTTGAATTCCACAGCCGTCTCATAGAAGCCGCTGAGGTACGCTTTTCTGAGGCCTGGAAGCAAAGAACGTACCTCAGGGGCTAAAGCCCTCATTGGTCCGGCCCTTTTGCGGCACGGCTGAAGCCGTGCCCTTCGTCAAGAGCCGTGACTTTCGTCAAGAGCCGTGACTTTCGTCAAGAGCCGTACCCTTCGTCTGAAGCCGTGCACTTCGTCCTGACTCTTGTGTGGCCTGAAGAGCGCGGGGGGAAGTGTGCGCCTTAAGCCCCTTAGACGCGGCGCTTCTGCATGGTTAGGATTACGGTTCCGCTGGTGACGGCCGAGTTGTATGCGCTGGATGGGACGATTGTTCCGCCTGGCGAGTAGACGTTGATCAGAAAGGCGTTCAACGTCGAGCCGGTGACCTTGGGTTGGACATAGTAGCCGCCGATGTCTTCGAGATAGACGGCGGGGGCCAGGGTGAGCGGAAGCTCGAAGAAGCCTTCGACATCAAGACCGTTGGGATTGCTCAGGGTTGCCAGGTTGAGGGGATCTCCACCCGTGGTGAAGCTGCCGCTGAAGGTGAGCTGGATGAAGACAGTGTGGTTACGCTGCCCGGCTGCACCCGAATAGTCAATGATCGCGCCTGAAACTGCCATGTGTTTCTCCTTAAGTAAGAAATGAAATTATTGAATGCGTGAATGCCGAGTCTGTCTGCCGGCCCGGCGTACCTGGCCCTGCTCGGCGCGGACGAGTTGCTCCATGATTTCGTCCATACCTTCCACGGCCTTCTGTTCGTAGCCCCGGGTCCACGCGCCGTTGCCACGAACCGTAGCCACCAGGGCCGCGGTGGCATAGGCAACGACATAGCCGATGCGGGGGTGAGACAAAAGCACGCTTTCATCGCTGGTCAACGCCGGCGGCCCGAATTCGCCGCGGATGCGCAGATCGACCGCAATGGAACAATTGGTCAGCCAGATTACTTCGCTCCGGAACTCCCATCCAGCCATGCCCTCGCGGGGCTGCAGGTCAGGAAGGACTTCATAATTCCGCACCAGCCGGTAGTAGGCTGGGTCGTCGCCCGCCGGCTTCCAATCGATGCGCAAAGGCTGGTCGGTGAGAGAGGCGAGGGGTCCACTGCCGGTTTGGTAGGGCGCGAGGTTCGGGGTGCCCGGCGGAATGCCCGGCACTTCGACCACGGCGATATCCCACGAGGATTGTGTCGATGCCAGTTGCGAATTGACATCGTCGTAGACCTCGCAGATGAGAGGCACGAGGAAGGCATCGGTTAGATATCCACCCTGGGGATCGTCCAGCAGATTGCGTACCCGGGCCTTTACCTGGCCTAGAGTCCAGCTCACGCGAGGCCTGCTTTGCCTTTCGCTTTATCGCGTTCTGCTTTGATCTGGTTTACGATCTTCCACTCCTCTGCGGTGAGGCGATCCATCTCTACCGCACCGTACGCGATGCGCGTGTTTTTGTACGCCTGGATTACGTTGAAGATGTGGCTGCAGTTCACGCACAGAATGGCCCCGGCTTTGGGGATCACAGCGCAGCTGGGGCAAGCCTCGGGCTGCTTTTCGGTGAGGGTATTGGCTTGCATGACCCAGCGAGGTAATTCCGGGATGAGGCCTTCTTCGACTGCCAGCCGCGCCAGGTCGCGATGGGTGTCGTTTACGTTCATGCGTTGGGAGTCGTTCTCGTACCAGGCGTTGGCCGATTGCAGCCGTTGCAGGATGGAGGTGTTGCGTTTTTTGCGGATGGCGGTCAGGGTTTCGTGGAAGTCTCGTTCGCGCACCTCCACGTAGAATTCTCCGCGATCGCTGTAGGCCACTTCAGGGACGCGGATGGTGCCTCCCTTTTTTATGGTTGCTGGGTCGTGATCGCCGACATAGCAGAGGACTCCGCCGAAGCCGCCATCCTGCTGCACATATTCGCGGATGTATTCCGCAGCAAGGACCAGGGGGATGGCCGGGACTGGCTCCATTTGCATCATGTTCTGCGCGTCACAGCCGAGGTCTTTGTGTCCCCAGCGGGTCTCGCGGATTACATGGATGGTGTAGGGTTTGCCGGGTGGACAGGGGGGGATTTCGTCAGGGAAAAAGACACCGCCATTGATCTTGAGGGGGAAGGGGTTCAGATTGAGGATGGTGACGGGTTTGTCGGCTTCTGCTTGTTTGAGGAGGCGCTGGATTTCGGCGTAACGTTTGACGGTCCAGCGCTGGCCTGGATCGCGGAACTTGCCGGGATCCTTGCCTAGCAAAGCTTCCGCGTTGGCGCGCTGCATTTCCGGGGTGATGACGACTGTTGCCATGGGTAATGCTCCTATTCCAAGAAAGTTGAAGGTTCTGGACGGGTGCCCGTCCAGGGGTCCGGTATTCGCTTATAAGCTGAATTTAGAGAATGCCGATATGCTCGTTGGCATTGCCGGTGCGACGGGCTAAATCCTGCCGCCAGCGGCTTGCTGCCAGGCTGCTGCTGCGCAACGGGGAGATGTGGTCACGCATCATGGCGTCGTACTCGGCCTTGCGTTTCTCCTCTGCCTGTTGCTCTTCGTATTGAAACCGTAGCAGGTACTCTTGCGCTCTGGACTCCGGGCTGCCGCGGCGGCCGTTAATCCCGGCGCTGTACTTGGCGATCAAACCCTGCAGCGTATCCGTTGTGGGCACCTTAAGCCACGGGCCAAACACCATCTCATAGTCGCCGGATTCGGGATAAGGTCCCAACATAGGAGTGAACCCGTCGATCGCTTTATAGGAATACCACTCCGCCTGGGTGCCATAACTCGAGGCCGGGAACCACTTTTCCAGAATCCAACCTTCTGCATGGGGATACTTCCTTACTTCGCGCATCTCCGTGACCACGCGAATCGGCTTATTGTCGTGACGGGAGAAATTGCAGCCCGGCGCGTGAGGATTGGGTTGGAAATTCAACCCACCCTTCTCCGCGGTCGAGAGCCCTTCTGCCCAATCGCGGTAAACACCGGACTCCTTTACCAACCGGTCTCTGCCCACCAGCAATCTCCATTGCGGCTTACCGAAAGGATTCTTGCCGCCGTAACTGGTGAGGAATCGCTGTGTGGTACCGGGCACAATGTGGCTCATCGTTGTAAACCGGGATACGTGAACGGAGCCGTCTTTCTCCCATACCAATTGGCGGACATGGTAGCGTCGGCGCTTTCCAGGTGATAGCCCACCACTTCAGGGATCAACGCCCGTTTCGCGCGCGGCCACATCTTGGCAAATACCATATCGCCGCGGCCAGCATCGGTGTGGGCCACCGGATAATCATCCACGCCGGAGACCGACGGGCTCCACATCTGGAAGAACCCGATGGGAATATAGCCGCCGCCGTCTTTGCTGGTGACGCGCGTGCCCAAGGGAAAGGCATTCAAGTGTACATAGGCATCGCATTCATGTTGCAGCGTGGGCATCTCCAGAAACTTGTCCCACTCCGCATATCCCTTTACGCAGAAGCGGTCGATACCGTAGATCATGCAGGGGTCGAGGTTGGCATTCTGCAGCAGCAAACGGGTCTGCGGCGGCAGCCAGATATCCGCATCCAGATGGACCACCCATGCATCCTGATCCAGCCGGCTCAGACCTTCATTGATGCCCGCGCCTTTGCAGAATTGATTCCAGCGTGAATTGAGCGCGTCGGTCTTGATGCACTCGACATGGTGGAACTCGCAGATGCGCTGCGTATCGCGGTCCTCCGCAGAGGTGACCACCACGATCCGGTCGAAGAGATGTTTGTTGGCCGGCAGAGTGCAGCGTAAAAAGTCGGAGTAGTGATCACACACCACGACGGCTTCCATCTTGAAGTGAGGGTCTGGATGGTTCACCGTGCCTCCAGGGCATGGACCGTGATAAGACATCGGGTGGTCTCCATAGTTGTGTGCAGAATCCTGGGCTGTTGAAGGGTACGGGCTTTAGCCCGTACATGAATCCTTCAACAAATGTGGGCTTTAGCCCCTGAGGCAAAAGAGGCCCGTCCCCTCAGGGGCTAAAGCCCGGTTCTGTGGTGGTGTTTATGTACGGGCTGAAGCCCGTACCCTTCAAGGGCTGAGCGGGTTAGCTCAGCCCTTCACCCTGGTTGTTAGTTGTAGACAGGAACCTTCAGGCCGGTGACGGAGGAGATAGCCTGCGGATTGTCCACGGCGTACTGCCGGGCATCCACGTAGTAGCATCCCTCATTCGCCGTCGGATTACCCGAAGCAGGGTCGTAGATTTGAAACACCCACTGTCCGCTGCGGTTCTTGAACCAGAAGGGCGCCTTGCCCCACACCACCTTGAGCCACGAACCGAATTCCATGAAGTCGATGCGTGTCTGGTCGGCGTGTATGTTGCGCACCACCTCGCGGCCGGCAATGGTGAACTGGCCTACGTTGGCAGTGAGTCCGTCGAACCCTGGCATTTTGCCATTGGTCATCAGGATCTCCTGCTTGGCGAAGCCCATCTCCTCGTACGCCTGAATCTGCGAGGGATGCGCGTGCCATACCTGCGACTTGAGAGCATCCGTGCCCAGGCTCTGTTCCACACGGCTCAACGCCGCACGCAACATCGGCAGGGACAACGGAGCACCGCCCGCAGCCACGCCATTCGCAACCACGTAATTCTGGGTACGGTTAATGCCCAGGAACGTGCCCGTGGTGGCGGTGTTATGGAAATACGGGATGCCGTAGAGGAATACCGGAGTGGTCGCCGCGACGCCCGCGACCATGATGAAGTCGCCGGCGACTGTCCCGGCGGGCACCGCGTCCACGGTTATGGACTGCGCCGAGCCGAGCTTGTTGTTGACGTTGTTGACGTAGCAGGTGCCGCGCAGGGTGTAGGTGTTACTCATCACCTGCACCTGCTGGCCCTGCGAGATCAGCCTGGCGCCCCACGGAGAGGACGCGAGCACGATGGGGTTAGCACCGCCGCCCGCGTAACTCGGGTCCACCTGGCCGATCTTTCCGTCACCAGCCTGCTGCAGAAACTGGTCCCGGTTCTTCGCCATCTGCACGGCTACATCTGCAAGAGTCTTGGTTACGGGATTCTCGGAGACGACCTTGGGTCCGCCTTCGCCGATGATGTCCACCAGCCGCGAATACTCAACCGGGATGACGGTGGCGAGCGGAGTCAGCGTGCCCTGATCCCAGGCGCTGAAGTTGCCGGCCGGCAGAATGCCGCCGTCCAGATTGAACAGGGCGACGTTGCCGGGAAATGCGGTTTGGAAGCGCAGACGAAAGCTGCGCAGCGAAACTGGAGTAATTGACCCGCGCTCGGAGATGCGGGCGTCCAGTTTGGCCTCTTTTTCAATGAGCAGCTTGATGACCTCGTTCAAGGCTTCAAGCTGCAGCTGCTGGGTAGTGGATGCAGTGCCGATCAGATTGGACATGAAATGGATTCCTTAGGTGCCGGGTAAACTTCTTGAGTGGCTCACCGAGAGGTCATCAGCTGCAGAACGCGCGGGAGGATTTGTTCTCGCGCTACCTTGTCGAAAGGCTTACCCGGATTGGCTCGTTGCCACTCTGCCTGCGCGTGGTCGAAGGCTGCGCTTGAGGTCATCAAGGCGGCTCCGCTGCCGGCTGGTCCGGTTGATCCTTTCGGTTCGGTTTTCTTCGTGCTGTCGATCTGGGCGTCTACCTTGGCGCGTTTGGCTGCAGAGGCGTTGGCGATCTGCACGCCTGCCTCGCGTAGTTCTTCGCGCGCTACTTCGGGGAGATACTGCTGCACGGCCCGGTCAATGGCCGCGAGACGGCGCTGGCGTGATGCATCGCCGATAGGCAGCCGCTGGAGGGTGTGCATTTGATCCTGCAGCGCCGGGTTCGCCTGGATTTTGCGAATCAGCTTGGCGCCGATGGCTTTGGGGAGAATGTTCTTCAAATAAGGACTGACCACGCCGCCCTGCTTTTCCACGTTGGCGATGATTTTGCCGATGCCGTCGTGGATACGTGTTTGGGCTTCCGTTTGCAATCCATTTTCGAAGGAACGTCTCTCTTCCACCTTCTCGTCGTGCTGGCGCAGGTTGAGTGCGCGTTCCCGCCGGTCTAACTCATCTGCCTTGCGCCGCAGTGTGTCTGGCTGCGCCTCTAACGCGGGGGAAGTGGCCGCGGATTCTTCCCTGAGGAGTTGTAATGCGTCGTTCACGCGTTGGTCGCGTGTGCGTTCCGCCTCAGAGCGATAGTTGTTCGCTTTGAGGCGGGTGGTTACATCCTGTGCGCGGTGTTCGAGATCGAGAGCCACCACGTGGTCGACAAATCCAAAGAAATCTTCTCCGATTACGGGCTTGCCGTTTTGCATGACCACGTTGCCTTCAGCATCGCGCTCGTAGGAGAGTTCGGCGATCTTGCTGAGGGAGGCCATGGTGCCTTCGCGGGTGGTTGAACCGAGGAAGGTTTCGCGCACGTCGATCCAGGTGGAGGAGTGGTCGAGAGCGGCCTTTGCCGAATCGATGTCGGGAAAGATTTCGCGGTAAGGCTTGAGCTCGGCGGCTTCACGGGCGGTTTTGTAGAGCTGGCCCTTTAGTTTGGAATCGGTTTCGAGCAGCTTGCCGAAGTCCGGATTGTCGGTGACCATCTGGCTGAGAACTTCGGGGGTGACGATTGCCTCGAGTTCTAGTTGAAAGTCTTCTTCGGTTGGAACGGTGATCGCTTCGGCCGGTGCTTCCACAGGCTCAGCCACAACAACGGTCTCGTCGATGCTCGCAACGGGCTGCTCCTCTACTAGAGAAACTTGTTCAGGCTCTGCAGGGATGGCAGCTAGCTTTTCAGTGAGCAGAGCCGCCGCATAGTCTTCGCGAATAGGGAACTTGCCTGGATCGACACTGGATGTGGGAACGGACCCGCCACCAAACGAGGGAGCCGGCGCCGCCGGAGCAGGCGCAGGCGCGGGAGTAGGTGCTGCCGCCGGAGCGGGAGCCGCAATCGTAGCTTCAGTCATGGGTCTACTTTCTAAGACGTAAATCTGTTGCGGGGACAGGGTTAGCTTTGTAACTTATCGGCTAACTTGATCAGCGCGTTGGCTGCCTGGACCTGGCCCTGGATATTTCCTGAAGTGGCGTGGGGCGGCAGATGCATCAGCCCTCCCACGGTATTCACCACATCATTGATTTCCTGTGGAGGAATCTGCTGGGTGGCTTCCGCCTTCTGCTGAGCCTCCATCGCCACCGCTGCGGTAAAGTACGCCAACAAGTTCTGCCAGCCGGCGGGATTGTTGTCGGGGATGTCGGAGTTCTCCTGGCAGTACTGCCGCACCACTTGCTTCAGCACGGTGAAGTCGTCGATCGCCTTATCCGGCAGGATCGTCGGCCGCACCTGGCCCGTCGGACGCCCCGTCCGCGGATCGACGACCGGCACGGCCTCGGCATTCAATAGCCTATCGATAATCTGCAGTACCTTCGACCGCATCGCCGCACCGGGGACCACCATATTCGGCACTCCCATCGCCATCGCGGCCTGCTCCTGGTTGGTAGGATCATCAAAGATCGCCTGCGCCAGCGGATTGCTCGCCGCAGCCTGCATCAAATCCATCCATCGCTGCCGCAGTTCGGCCGCGGTCACCGGCAGACCCTGGTCGGTATCCGCGTAGGCATGCACGCTGCCCTGCAGATCATCCAACCGTATGTAATCGTTTCTGAATTCTGATCCGCGCTCCAGGATTACCTGCCGCATGTCCGCCGTCAGGTTGTCCTTGGCGCAATTCACCGCCAGCTCATCCGCTTTCGCGTGCTCCTCTTTCAGGTTCTCCCAATAGATATTCAGCTTGCCCAGCGCGGAATTTAATTGCTGTTGCTGGCCGCCGAAGGTCTCAATCGACGGGTCACCCGCGCCTCCGTACACTTGCGGCGGAATCCCAGCGAACATCTGCGCGTTGTACGCCAGCTTATCCAGATAGCTGAAGGCCTCTTCGTGCATCTGAAACTGGAACTGATAGAGCGCGTCCGCCATGCGCACCGAGCCGGGAGCGCCGGTCCGCTTCAGCTTGACCAGGTTCAGAACCCCGGGCAGCATCGGCTTGCCTTGCATCGATTTGGTATCGATCAGGTCCGCATTGGCCAGCGTCACGCCGGAAGAGCAGCGATCCATAAACTCATGCAGGATATTCGCCATGTCGTTGTAGCGCTTTTGAAAGGGCACAACGATGTCGCCGATGGATGGGGGAAACAGGCCGAAGCCTTCATGCGTGCCCGCCCAGGTCCACTCTCTGGTTAACGATGCTTCACGTGCCGACAGAAACGTTGCCCCCGTACTCACCAGCAATAAGCCGGTAGGATAAGCGGCCCGCATGCGCTCGCCGAAGTCGCGGTCATCTTCGAGATCGAAGGCCCAGGGTTGGATCCATGTGCGAGAAAGCGTGGGCCGCTGGTCTTGCAGAATGCTCGAGGCCGCGCCCGTCTGCGCGTACACTTGCTGCCGGGCTATACGGTCGATGCTGCCGTTGGACGAAAGCTCGCTCGAAGGGCTGGCCGAGATCTGCTCGTACATATCAGGATAGGCTGCCCGCAACGCGCCCAGGTGTACTTCGACCTCGAGGTTAAGAATCGGCGTTTGCCGCAGGTTGTTGGCTGCCGGATCGCAGTCCACCTCCAGCGGGGAGTAGAGGTTCTGGGCCACCATGCCGTTGGGCACTTCCTCCTCGCCCACTTTTTGGATCACCGGCCCGTACTCCGCGGGGAAGAACGAATCTTCGCCCAAGGACCGCTGGCAATGCGCGCAGCGATGTCCATCGAGCGGCATCGCTTCCGACGGAGAAGTCGCGCCGCAATGAAAGCAATGGTAGCGATCGGGCGCCAGCTGGGTTTCGGTTTCGTTGAACACTGGTTCGCGCGTGGTGCCGGCGCGTTCTCCATCCACCACATAGCGTGTATGCCGGAACACCGCACCTGTGGTGTACAGGTACAGCAACTGTTGCTTGAGCAGGGACTGCTCGCGGTTCTGCTGCTCGATAATGCCAATCAGCGTTTGCGCCGCTTTCGCTGTGGTTACGTCCGCCAGCTGTTCGGCGTCCTCCGGCATCCATTTGGATTTAGGGACCTGCGGAGCCAGTGCCGCCACGAAGCCTGTGGCCAGCATCTGGTAGAAGTTATTGCAGTACTGATACAGATCTTTGTCGTCGGCGTCCTCGGCGTGGTCGCCCTGGTTCATCCAGTCGACGGCGTTAAAGAATTCAGACTCTCCCGGGCCAAAGGAGATGAATTGGTTGCCCTTGAAGAACTCCAGGTTCTGCAGGCATCGCTGCATCAGCACCACGCGGTCCTGGGACCACTGGTCTTTGTAACTGCGCACCAACGCGATCAGGCGCTGCTGGTCTTCTTCGCTGAGCTGGGCGCTGTTCTGAGGCTCATCCGCCTTGCCCTGCATGGGGTCTGAGGGCGTATGCTCCATGCCGCGCTGGGCCTGGGGTATCTGCGAAACGGGGGTCATTCCAACGCCGGGATATGTGGCCATTTATAGTTGTTTCTTTCCTGGTGCCTCTAAGGGGAACGTGGCGCTTGACGAAGGGCACGGGTTTAGCCGTGCCATAAAAGCCGTAGCTACGGACAAGCCGCTGAGGTACGATTGTTCTGAGGCCCGGGAACAAAAGCGTACCTCAGGGGCTAAAGCCCTCATTGGCCCGGCCCTATTCGGCACGGCTGAAGCCGTGCCCTGATACAAAGCATCAAAGCGGTGAGGTGTTTGAGACCCAGCGCTTTCGGCAGCCTTGGGTTAGATCCGAGACTGACGTTCATACATTTCTGGTTGAACGCTTTGTATCAGGGCAGGACTTCAGTCGGGCCGTAATGGCTCGAGAGAAAAATGGGCTTTAGCCCCTGCGCTCTTCGCCGATGCTTCGGCCTCATCGAGTGCCGCGGTTACAGCTTCCACTTTAGGTATCCACTTCACGTTGGCGCCGGTCTGCACCCGGCGGTAATCCCGATAAGCTTTACGGGTGAGGGCATCGGCCAGCTTCGAGGGCCTCCGCCGCGACTGCAGCAAGCTCTGCATCTCTTCCGCTTCGGGGTCAACCGGGTCGGCGGTCTCCGAGGAGTCGTCCGAGGAGGCCGAGCTGAACAGAGGTCCACCCAGCCCAAGCGTAGCCAGCCGGTCCAGCAACACTCTCCGTTCGTGGGCCAACTCGTCCACCTGGGTGGTCACGAGGGCCATCATCTCCTGATGCGAAGAGCGGGATATCCATGGCAGCCTCATTGGGTGCACGTATATCCCCAGGTGTAGAGCGTGCTCGACGCCAACGCGGTGGCGCCCGAGTCAATCGTGAACGCGGTATTCGAACCCACAGGAACATACGCCTTGGCCGCCGCAGTGAGTGCCGAAGCGGCAGCATTCGCCGGCCATAGGGAACACTTAGCCAGGGTCGCGTAGGCTGTCCCAAATGTGCCCGTAACGACCGCCGCGCTCGCGGCAGGCGATGATCCCGTGGTCACTGAGACGTATCCGGAGAGATCGTTATTGTTGCCGTTTGGGGCGACGGTTGGGCTGGTGCCTGCCCCGGTGCCAGCGGCAAACGTGGGCACCGAAGCGTAGGCGCCGGATGCATACCCACCGAAATGCTGCGCGCTTGAGGTACCCGTGGATGTGGTCGGTGGTTCGAGCACACTCGCCGCGGCTGTCATGTCAAGAACAATCGGAAAGCCACAGCCGCCGAAGTGGTTAAAGCTGAAGCTCTCTGTAGAGAGCGTGGGATATTGGTCAAGCCAGCCGACCGACTCCGTCTGCTGTGCTCCACCCGACCAACATTTCGACTGATAATAGAGCACCGCGCCGTTGACGTAGGAGGTTGGGGTCGCACCAGCGGTTGGCAAAAAGTAGTAATTCGGAGGCACAAAGCTTTGGATCATGCCGCCGTTGCGGAATACCATCGAATGGCCCGCGTCCGAATACGTGTAGGTGGTCTGGCCGTTCGCGCTGGTGGGGCCGGTGGGGGTCTGGATCCCGGTAGACCATATATTCCAGATGGAGTGATTTCCAGACGGGCTGCCATCGAAGATCGAACTTGAATAGACCGAGGGGTTGGTGTCATTTACGGATACATTCGTGATGTTTACCAGTCCGGTCGCGGTCGCGGACAGGTAGATCGATTGTGTCCCGGACACCTGGGAGACACCGGTAAAGTTCAGTCCCGTGCCCGTCAGGCGCACGGTGTTGGTATCGTAGAGGCCATAGGTCCCCACATCCGTGCACTGAATATTGTCCAGGCTTACAGCGTTACCCTCAGTCTGCAGACACCCTTGCACATTCCCATTGCCGACATCATAGAAGCTGAGATTCGATAGCTGCAGATCGTCATTCTGTAACTCGGCCATCTGCAGGCCCCAGCCAGAAATATGTGTTGCCACGATGTTCGAGACCGCGATGTGCGAGATGAATCCCGTACCTGGAGCCGTGCCTACATTGATGTAGAGAGCCTGGGCGC
>Ga0182024_10022177_pt1 | contig 11459 bp, 10 predicted proteins | sample P32metaG_FD_120480 | JGI IMG/M metagenome (GOLD analysis project Ga0182024, IMG submission 120480) | Permafrost microbial communities from Stordalen Mire, Sweden - P3-2 metaG (Illumina Assembly) | ecosystem: Environmental > Terrestrial > Soil > Wetlands > Permafrost | place: Sweden: Stordalen... | reverse complement strand
GGAATGATGGCGTTGTCGGTAATCGTGATGTTCTCGGGACACACCTTCGTGCAGCACTTCGTGATATTGCATAAACCAATTCCGAATTCTTCTCTCAGCGCGGGGATGCGGTCGCCTACATCCAGCGGATGCATTTCAAGCGCGGCAACATAAACAAGAAAGCGCGGGCCGATGAATTGGTCGTGCATGTGATGGTCGCGCAGGACGTGGCAAACATCCTGGCACAAGAAACATTCAATACACTTGCGAAACTCCTGCACGCGGTCCACATCCGATTGCGCCATGCGCCAAGTTCCGTCCGGCGCATCGGGAGGGCGCACCTTGAACGGCGCAATGCGTTCCTTTACGCGATAATTCCAGGACACGTCCGTCACCAGGTCCTTTATATGCGGAAAAGCCTTCATCGGCTCGATCGTCACCGGCTGGTCGAGTGGAATCGAGTTGAGGCGCGTCATGCACATCAGCTTGGGCATGCCGTTAATCTCCGCCGAGCACGATCCGCATTTGCCCGCCTTGCAGTTCCAGCGCGCGGCGAGATCTACGGCCGACTCCGCTTGAATCTGATGCACGGCGTCGAGCACCACCATGCCTTCGCTGACCTCGGTGCTGTAATCGCGGAACTGCCCGGTGCCTCTTTCTCCACGCCAAATGCGAAACGTCGCCGTAGCCATCACTTCATCTCCTGAATGATTTCCTGCAGCTCCGCCGGCATCGGCGGAATTGGTTCCCGGGTCAGCTGCACCTCTCCCTCGGCGCCTTTTCCGACCACGATGTTGAACTTGCCGAAAGCCTCGTCTTTCGCCGGGAAATCGTCGCGGAAATGCGCTCCCCGGCTCTCTTTTCGCTCCAGTGCCGCCCGCGTCACGATCTCGGAAACGGTGAGCAGCGGCCCTAAATCAAGGGCCGTGTGCCAGCCGGAATTGTATTCGCGATTCCCCTGCACCGACGCCTTCTCCGCCCGCGCTTTCAGTTCTTGAATCCGCGCGAGCGCCTGATGCATCTCCTCTTCCACGCGCACAATGCCCACCAGTTCCTGCATCAGATCCTGCAAGTCGTGTTGGATCGTGTAGGGTCCTTCGCCCTTCTCGTGCTCGAACGGTTCGAGAGCCCGCTTTTCGGCTGTCGCCAGGTCGTCATTATTGACCTTGCCTTGCGGATTATCCTTGGCAAATTGTGCGGCGTATTCACCGGCGCGCTTCCCGAAAACCAGCAGGTCGGAGAGTGAATTCCCTCCCAGCCGGTTCGCGCCGTGCAGCCCAGCCGTGCATTCCCCCGCGGCAAACAACCCGGGCACATCCGACATTTGTGAATCGGGATCCACACGAACCCCGCCCATGACGTAGTGCGTCGTCGGCCCCACTTCCATCGGCACCTGCGTAATGTCGATGTCCGCGAGTTGTTTGAACTGGTGGTACATGCTCGGCAGCTTCTTCTTGATGTGCTCGGCTGCGTTGGGAAGGCGCTCCTTGATCCACGCGATGTCGAGGTACACGCCGCCATGCGGACTTCCACGCCCCTCGCGCACCTCGCGCCGAATGCAGCGCGCCACGTGGTCGCGGGTCAGCAATTCCGGCGGACGGCGCGCATTCTTGTCGCCCTGCGTATAACGCCATCCTTCCTCTTCGCTGTTTGCGGTTTGATCCACATACGCCGCCGGAATGTCGTCGAACATGAATCGCCGTCCGTCTTTGTTGCGCAACACGCCGCCTTCGCCGCGCACTCCCTCCGTCACCAGGATTCCCCGCACGCTCGGCGGCCAGATCATTCCGGTGGGATGGAACTGCACGAACTCCATGTCCATCAGCTTCGCCCCGGCATGGTAGGCCAGTGAATGGCCGTCGCCGGTGTATTCCCAGCTGTTGCTGGTGATCTTGTACGCCCTGCCGATGCCTCCGGTAGCCAGCACCACCGCTTTCGCGCGAAACAGATGGAATCGCCCTCGTTCGCGGTCGTATCCAAAGGCGCCCGCGATACGCTCGCCGTCCTTGAGCAGCGTCACGACGGTGTGCTCCATGAAAACGTCGAGACCCAGATGGATTCCGTGATCCTGCAACGTGCGGATCATTTCGAGACCCGTGCGGTCGCCGACGTGCGCCAGCCGCGGGTAGCGATGTCCGCCAAAATTCCGCTGCAGAATGCGCCCGTCCGGCGTGCGATCGAATAGCGCGCCCCAGGCCTCGAGTTCCCTCACTCGTGCTGGCGCTTCCTTGGCGTGCAGTTCCGCCATGCGCCAGCTATTCAGGTATTGGCCGCCGCGCATGGTGTCGGAAAAGTGCACCCGCCAGTTGTCGCGGTCGTCTACATCGGCCAGCGCCGCCGCGATTCCGCCCTCCGCCATCACCGTGTGCGCCTTGCCCAGCAGCGACTTCGTGATCAGCGCCACGCGCGCGCCAGCCGCCGAAGCTTCCACTGCGGCGCGCAGGCCGGCGCCACCCGCTCCAATTACCAGCACGTCGTGCTCGTGTGTTAAATACTCGGGCATTAGAGAATTCTCCAATCGTGCCACACGCCCATCGCGCACAACCGCACGTAGATGTCGGAGAACGCCACCCAGAACAGGCTGCACCAGGCGAAAAGCATGTGCCGCGAATTCAGGCAGCTGACGCAGTCATACGCCTCCTTGCGGATTGGCGAGCCCGACAGCCGATCGCGGAAACCGCCGATCAGATGGCGAAGCGAGTGGCACCCCAGCGTATAGCAACTCAGCAGGATCGCGTTGATCGTCAGCACAATCGTGCCCACGCCAATTCCAAAGTGGCCGTCAAACCACATCGCTTCCCAGGCATCGCGCGCCAGGATGACGATGAATATCAGCGCCAGATAAAGAAAATAACGGTGAATGTTCTGCATGATCAGCGGAAACGATCGCTCGCCAAGATATTTCTTGCGCGGCTCCCCCACCGTGCACGACGGCGGGTCCGCCCAAAACGCTTTGTAATAGGCCCCGCGGTAGTAATAGCAGGTCAGGCGGAACAAACCTGGCGCCCACAGCACCAGCATCGCTCCCGTAACCCACAGTGGAATCCACGCCGGCCTGACTCCAAACCAGCCGTGCAGCGCGTCGCCAAAAATCTCCGGCGAATACATGGGAGAAAGGTAAGGTCCGAACCGGTAATTAGTCCCTTGCAGCGCGGCCCAGGTTGAATAACAGATAAACCCGAAAAGGCCGAGAAATGTGAAGAGAGGCTGTACCCACCAAAGATCCGCGCGTGAAGTCTGCCCAAACCGCGTGCCTACTAACGGAACATCTACTTGCGCCATGCAGGCCCTCCACCTGATGCAAATGATTTGTGCGCCAAAATCCGGTCCCCAAACCGACCCTACAGTTTACAACCTTATGGCCCGTCCCTCCACACACACTCCAGGTTTTTTGGCGAGTCGCGCTATGTGGTTGTCATTCTGAACGAACTGAAGAATCTCTCTGCGCAATTCGCAGTCCCGGTGCACGTTATCAGGTAGTCATCTGTGCGCTGGCCCGCCCCGCCCAGCCGCGAGACCCGAGACCGGCACCCCGCGCAACCATTTGTAAATCGGCGACGCGCCGCAAAAATACCAGATCGCCAGCACCATGTCGCAAATCGCGCATCCCGCCGACGACGTCGCCACGAATGGCACGATCGGCGTGCCATAGAAATGGTGCACCACGTCCCACGCCGTGTGCAGCATCCAGCCCACGCCAATGAACCGGTAATCTTTGAGCCCCCAGTACGCCAGGCACGCCACCACCGGACAAAATGCGAATTCCCACCCGCCCAGCCCGCCATTCAGGTAAGCCGCGCCCGCACCTGCCAGCATAATCGCGCTGAAGTTGCGTCTGCCGGGCTCCTTGAGCAGCGAGCACGCCGCAATAAAAACCACCGCCACGATGGCGGGCCCAATTATCCCGGGAATCGTCAACTCCGGCCTCGGATGCATCAGCATGTCGTTTCCCTCAGATCGTAAAGTTGGCGCTGCCTCGCACGTAAGCCTGCAGCTCCGGATCGCGTTCTGTAATAGCACGACCCGTCGTGCTATTACAAACGCAATCGCGCGCATGGCCGCGGGGCCGGGCGCAACCAGGGATGCCGCCTGGTTTCCCCTTTAATCCCGGATGCGAGATCCCTCGATGAAAAACTTAACGGCTGGAGTAAAATCTGTTGGTGCGCTTCATCACCAGATCGTTGCCGATAATGGTGGCGCTCCTTTTGGTTTTGGCTCCGGTTTCCGCGTCCGCTTGCGATCTCTCCTGCTGGCTACACCAAGCGCATTCCGACTGCCACCTAGCTCAATCCGGTTCCGAATCCGGTTCACAAAATCAGGGCAGTGCCATGTCGATGCCTCCCGGCATGGACATGGGTCCCGGCGCGGGTGCGGGCGCGGGCACCCGCATGCATCCCGGTTCGCGGAATAGCGAAAGCCAAATGACGCCGCGTGAACTCGTGAACGGTACGCCAGATCACTTCATGTCACGAATGGAACTCGTGACTGACGGCGTCGAGCACGCCGCCGAGCGCAATCCGCGCACCAACGCGACGCCTGCTCCTTCGCCCGCCTCTTCGCCCGTTCCTTCAAACGATCTCTTGGATTGCATTCATGGACTGTGCAGTCAGGTTTCAGCGTTGGCTTCCCCGCCGAGTGCGGGTGGATTTCAGCCTGGTTCTCCGCACTCGATCTCGATCGATATTTCCGTTCTCATCAATCGCTCGACCGGCCCCTTGACCGGCCTTCGTGCGTCTGCAATTGGAACGGCTCCGCCAAAGATTCTCGCAGCCGATCGTCTCCTTACCCCTCTCAGGATTTAAACACACTGCACGCTCGCGAATTAACAATCGCAAATTAACGATCACGAATTACTGACCGCGCTATCGGCTCGTCGTGTGGTCGCACTCAGCGCGTGCGCCTATAGAGCACAAATGCGGATTCCGGGAGAACGTAATGAGGACATTTCCAGCCGTGGTTTTGCCGGTTCTGACGGTTTTGACCGTTCTGACGATTCTGGCAGTTCTGCTATTTCCAGCGCTCGCCATCGCGCAGCAGGGTGGCGCCGGCGATCAAGCAGCCGGTGCGCAAGGTACACCAACGGCGCCAACTGCTCCGCCGTCGGCCTGCATGCCAGGCATGCGCATGCCTGGATGCCCCGAACCCGCCGCTGCCGAATCGGCGCAGCCGATTCCCACCACCGATCTTATGACCATGACTCCGCACAATTTCCTCCAGGCGATTGTCACCCACACGACCTCCGGCACGAGCGCGGAGCCGATTTCCACTCCGGCCCCCATGCTGATGATCGCGAAACGCAAGTGGCTCCTCATGTTCCACGCCAATGTGTTCATAACTGACGAGCAGCAATCGAGCCCGCGCGGTGGCGACAAGTTTTTCTCAACAAATTGGTTCATGTCCATGGCGCAACGCAAGCTCGGGCCGGGTGTTTTCACCGTTCGTGCCATGTTGAGTCTGGAACCAGCTACCATAACGGCGGAGCGTTATCCTTTGCTATTCCAACAGGGCGAGACAGCTTTTGGTCTGCCCATCGCCGACGGCCAGCATCCCCATGACTTCATCATGGAGTTAGCCGTTCTCTACGACTTGAAAATCGGGGAGCAGAGTCTTCTTTCATTTTATTTTGCTCCCGTGGGCGATCCCGCCTTGGGGCCGGTAGCCTATCCACATCGGGCTTCTGCCCTTGAAAATCCTGTCGCGACCCTCGGTCATCACCAGGAAGACTCGACGCATATTGCGGATGACGTGGTAACCCTCGGTTTGACACATGCCATCGCGCGCATCGAACTGTCGGGATTCCACGGTCGCGAGCCCGGCGAGTTCCGCTGGAACATCGATCAAGGAAAGATCGATTCCTGGTCAACTCGCTTGACCATCGAGCCGGGGAAGAATTGGAGCGGTCAGTATTCCTATGGGCGCATCAAAAGCCTGGAGGCGCTCTTTCCAACTGAGGATCAGGAACGCATGGCCGCGTCCATCATGTACAACCGCCCCTTTGTGAACGGAAATTTCGCCAGTACTCTTCTCTGGGGACGCACGCGATCGCTTGCGGATGGTGCGATCTTCAATAGCTATCTCCTCGAGTCTACCGTGCGCTTTCGCACCCGGAATTATGCGTGGACCCGCATCGAGAGTGCCGCACGATCGAGCGAACTAATCCTTGGCGAGAACCCATTGCCTCCCGGCTTCCGAGAACAGCCAATTGGCAGAGTCCAGGCCTACACCGTAGGCTATGATCGCGACATCGATTTAGTTCCGCATCTGCGTTCGGCCATTGGCGCGCAATTTACGACCTACGGCGTAGCAGACACATTGCGGCGCATCTACGGTTCGCATCCGTTTGGTGTCGCGGTATTCGTCCGCCTGCGCCCATTCTCCGGAAAGGCCCATTCTCCGGAAAGGAAAGATAGACATGACGCTCCGCCAGCGTGGTGACGCTCGAACGCGTAGGAAGATCGGCATCATGATTTCACTGGTCATGGTCATCGTCGCGGCCGGTTATGAAATAACTCTTGTACGGCGCGGATTCAGCGCACGGGCAGAGCCGTCGTCACTCGAGACTCTTATGGCCACGATGGCGCGTAAGCTGGCGGTGCCCTCAAACTATCGCCAGCTTCACAATCCTTTTCAGGCTTCGGCTGAAAACGTCCAGGCTGGTATGGTGCATTTCGCCGATCACTGCTCGACCTGCCATGCCAACGATGGCGGTGGCGACACGCTGTTCGGGAAAGGCTTGTACCCTAAGCCGCCGGACATGCGCAAAGCCGAAACCCAGAACAAGGCCGATGGCGAGCTATACTACATCATTGAAAATGGAATACGTCTGAGCGGCATGCCCGCTTTCGGAGAACACGCGAGCACCACCGATGCGGAAACCTGGCACCTGGTGACCTTTATCCGCCACTTGCCGGCATTGACGAACGAAGAACTGGAGAAAATGGCCAGCCTCAACCCCAAGACCGAACAAGATCGCCAGGAGGAACAACAGGAACAAGAGTTTCTTCGCGGAGAAACCCCGCAGACCCCGGGTAGTAGCTCACATCATCACTGAAGGGAGAGAAACACCATGAAAGCTCGTCTTTTGATTCTAATGGCCTGCATTTCATTGATCGCCGTCGCAGCTCTGGCTCACGGAGGCGAGGAGCACGTCATCGGCACGGTAGCCAGAGTCTCGCAGGACTCGATCACCGTGGACACCACAAGTAAGATGGTCACGGTTGCCGTCGTACCAGAGACAAAGTTTATTAGGAGCAAGGCGGCGGCCAAATTCGCCGATTTGAACATCGGCGACCGCGTGGTTATTCACGCCAAGGAACCCACCGAAGGCAAACTCGTCGCAGACACAGTCGAGTTCAGCAGCCCGAAGCCAAAGCGTTAGCCACTGCAAACCCGGTCGCTGCCAGTCCCCAACGCAACCCCAAGATGCAACCCCAAGATGCGACTTCAACACCCAATCGCTAAGACGCAACCCCCATATCTCTCTCCGTCACGTCGGAGCCTGAAAACTCTCGATAAATGGCGGTATCGGTAAGTCGCCCCAGACGCAAAAGCCACATACCGGTAATGCGACTTCTTGATTGGATGTGCCGCAGGCCAGTGCCGGCGCTTATGTCCTGGTTCCGGCGGTAGAGAGCGACAAGGAATAACGCACTTTCGACTATGACTCCTGTCCAATATATGCGCGGATATTCGTCTTTGGTTGTAAGCACAACGCTCCAGCTCCGACCTATGAGCAGCATCCCAGTCTTTAGTTCTATTGAGCGTTACCGACTAGCTTCACGAACTCGTCGTTTGTCCCGACCCGCTGCCCAACGATGGAGACATGCTGTGCAACATCGAACTTCAGCTTCTTCATATTTAGATACAACGTTCGCATGCCAGTAGTTGGTGGAGTTGGTTTTGCACCCGGTTCTGGTGGTACATAGAGATCCGCGTTTATCAGAATCTTCTCTTTCGGGAGATAGGCCATCAACATGTCGGCAGAGTGGTTACCTCTGGCCAACGATGGACCGGGGATCTTGAGGTAACTCTCTCCCACTTCGTACGCCATGTCCTGCACATGCCAGATCTGCATCTGGCGCTCGTCATCGCTGATGACGGTCCCCCCCATCATCGTCGTGCCGCCCACAGTCTGAATCGGAGGAGGCCGACGACTGATCATGTACATCGGGTTATATATTGTCATCCGATCCGGGGTCAACGTTCTCGGAAACGGGCTGAACAGGATTCCGACATAATAGTCCTTGTTCGACTCGTGGGTTACGACCGTGGTGCCCTGCGAGAAATACGTGCGGAGACCACCAGCATAACCCATGCGGTGATTTGTATTGACCACGTACCGAATCATTTTACCCGGAACGAGTTTATGAACTTCCGCCATGACCGCCAGTGATCGCGCTTCGTTCTGCGGCGCTTCGACGACTGCAACGAAGTCCTTGAACTCGACGAGCACGCTGTTCATTGGCCCTCCACCCAGCAGCCAGACATGGTCCGCAAGCTTTTGCGTGTCCACCTTGACCGGATCGAGTTTTGCCGTCCGCACCACTTCAGGAACCGGCATCTTGTTCACAACCAGATTGGGCTGAACGTCTTTTACGTAGACCTGAAAATAATTTTCCCCAGGGTTGATCCTGGGATCGCCCTGATGGACATGGATTAACCCGGGAAACATCACGCCGTTGTAATCCTTGTATTGCGTGTAGCGCATTTCATAGGTCATGTCGCCATAGACAGGGTTCGCAATCCACGTGCCCGTAAGTTCGACGAGATTCTTATCGTTGATCGTGCCGTTGATTCTGTACTTTCCATAGCTGAAGGAGACAATCGTCACCCACTGGCCAAACGCTGAGAGCCCGAAGTCCGAGGGACCGACGATGGGTTGCGTGATGGCGGTCGCGTCGGTGGCGGCCAACGCCGCCTTTATAAATCCGTGCGGAGTGAGCACCATCTCGAGTTGCCGCAGATCGGCGTAGGGAATGCCATCGAGATACATGCGTGTGAGAGGCACGGGCGTATCACCCTTCATGTCCCATGCGAAATTGCTGCTCAGGATATTTGAGACGTGAGCCTCCGGCGCTGGTGGATTGCCGTTCGAAGCGTTGCTTCCCTGCTTTTGGTTATAGTCCAGGCGCATATACTTGGCGTCGAAGTCGATGGTGCGCGTGTAGTCTGAAACCTCAACTTGCGGCCAGCCGTCTGTGAGGTTGTACTGCTCACCCACTTTGGCTACAAATCCGTCGCCGGTAAATTGAATCGACTTCAGGTTCGTGGTGCCCATGGCCTTTGCAGCTGCCTCTAAGGCCTTCCGGGCATCCACATCCTGCGCGGACGTCGTTCTGGCGCCAAGTGTAATGAGGGCAACAAAGAGAACTGAAAGAAACCAAAGCTTTCGCGTCATTAGCCTCTCCTCATGGGGAGCAGAAAATCCCCTTTGCGTGCCAGCCCAATCTGCTGGCCAGATTGTATGTAGCCACAGGATCGTTCTCCAAGCGAATTTACTTTGTACTGCCTGTGAATCACAATGCTCAGAGCGGTGTCCCCATCCGAGTGAATGATTCAGTTCCTGATAAACGGGGATTCTCGGTAACTGGCATTTTGCATTCCAAGACTCTGAACTTTATCGGAACTTGGCTCCTGGCCGTTCCGCGACAGCCCAAACGAGAGGTGCCCCCACAGAGTGAAGTGGCTGCCTAAGGGCACTGCACCACTCGATAGGGTTGCCGTTACGCCCTCGGACCCCCGCAAGCGCAATCCGCGTGGAATGGTTTCGATCTGCCGGTGAACCCACGCCCATCGTCCAACCACCACTGTCCAAGCACTACCGCACGATGAACAATGGTCAACAATGGCGAACGATCGAGTCGTAGATCGCCGCACGCTTGTATGTGCAGGTGCGACATTGAGCGGCGTGGTAAAATAGGTTTCTAGTCCCAAGCCAGCCGTGTTCTTGCAGTCGACCTGTTCTTGCAGAGGAGTACACCGTCTAGTGCGTGCCGCCGCCTTGATTCGATGTCTGCGACGTCTTCGATGTCTCCCCGGCGGCCTTTGCCGTTTGAAGCCCGATACTTTTTCACGCCGTCATTCACTTTTCTCTCGCTGTCATGGTGAGCGCAGCGAAGAATCTCTCTGCGCCGCTAACCCCTCCTCCTCGGTTGGCGCTGTGCGCGCAGGTTTCGATGGCAGCGGTCATTTGATAGACTACGTGCCCATGCGCATCCCGATTCCTGCAATCGTGGCTCCCCTGGTGCGATACCCAAGCCAACCGCTGACCCTGCCTCGTCTTCACATTGATTCTGCTTTTTCGGGCCCTCGAAGCTCGTCGAACGATGCCGCGGCTCGGCCGGCAACTCCTTACAAATCACATCCTTACAACACTCAACGCCGCAACTCCCATGGAATGATATCGTTGCAAAATAACCGGGGGGGGCACCCCCACTATCTTCACCGGCACGCGACCCGGTCGCTATGCTCGCTGGGAAGGCTCGACAGGATGGAACATGCTGAATCCGCATAGACTTACAACGTACGGGGTGAAAGTCGGCAAAGTTCAGGTGGGTGGCGGCGCGCCTATCGCCATCCAATCCATGACCAATACCGACACCGCCAACGTCGAAACTACCACGCAACAGTGTCTCGAGCTTGCTGCCGCTGGATCGGAAATGGTGCGCATCACGGTCAATGTTCCGGAAGCGGCCGCGGCCGTGCCCGAAATCAAGAAACGCATGCTTGATGCCGGTTGTGAAGCGCCGCTCATTGGCGATTTCCACTACAACGGTCACGTCCTGCTCACGAAGTACCCCCGCGCGGCGAGTGCCCTCGATAAGTACCGCATCAATCCCGGCAATGTGGGGGCCGGCAAGCGCCGCGACGAGCAGTTCTCGACCATCGGCGCTATTGCGCGCGATAACGGCAAGCCTGTGCGCATCGGCGTCAATGGCGGCTCGCTCAATCAGGAACTGGTCATGCGCAAAATGCAGGAAAATACCGATCGCATCCTCGGCTTCACTTCCGATGAGATCATCAACGAGTGCATGGTGCTTTCCGCACTCGAGTCTACCGACTTGGCCCTGCAATGCGGCCTCCGCCACGACCAGATCATCATCTCCTGCAAAGTCTCGCGCCCGCTCCATCTCATCACCGTTTATCGCTCGCTTGCTGCGCGCACCCGCCAGCCTCTGCATCTCGGACTTACCGAGGCGGGCATGGGCACCAAGGGTGCCGTGTGGTCGTCGGCCGCCATGGGCATTCTGCTGAACGAAGGCATTGGCGACACGATTCGTATTTCGCTCACGCCCAAGCCCGGTGGCGATCGCCGCGAAGAAGTGTACGCTTCATGCGAGCTCCTGCAGGCGCTTGGACTGCGCGCCTTCCTGCCCAGCGTTACGGCCTGTCCCGGGTGCGGGCGCACCACCAGCACCACCTTTCAGCAGCTGGCGGAAAGCATTCAGGGTTATATCCGCGAAAAAATGCCCGAATGGAAG
>Ga0182024_10022176_pt1 | contig 11460 bp, 10 predicted proteins | sample P32metaG_FD_120480 | JGI IMG/M metagenome (GOLD analysis project Ga0182024, IMG submission 120480) | Permafrost microbial communities from Stordalen Mire, Sweden - P3-2 metaG (Illumina Assembly) | ecosystem: Environmental > Terrestrial > Soil > Wetlands > Permafrost | place: Sweden: Stordalen... | reverse complement strand
TCATCGGGCAGCGGGCGCCGTGGCTGTTCGCCGGCGCCGTTGACGCTGTGCCTTCAGATCGATGATGGCACGCAACGTTCCAGATGACTGGTACCGCTTCGCATACCCCCCGGAGATGGTCAAGCTGCCCTGGGCGCAGAAGACGGTCTCCGAAGTCGAGCGAGCGATCGGGATGCTCAAACCGACCGGGGACGAGCGGATTCTGGATCTCGGATGCGGGACAGGCAGACACGCGCTCGAGCTGGTACGCCGTGGGTTCTCCGTCGTCGGGGTGGAGTTACTGGAGGCCAACGTCGCAGTGGCCGAGCGTGACGCCGAAGAGGCAGGACTGGACGTGGAGTTCATCCAGGCCGACCTGCGAGATCTCGAGTTCGAGGACGAATTCGACATCGTGCTCAGCCTCAATGACGGGGCGATCGGGTACTTCGAGTCAGACGCCGAGAACGTGAAGACCTTCAATGTGATCTCGGCCGCGTTGAAGGACTCGGGCCAGCACCTGCTGCAGATCGCAAACGTGCTCCACGCGGAAACACACATGCCGGCGAAGGGCTCGATTGCAGGGCCGGAGGTGATCGAAGTGATCGACCACCACTGGAACAGCGAGACGCGGTGCTTGGAAGGCACCACGATCTCCGTGCCGGTCGGCGAGGCGCCCGAGCAGTTCGATCCGATCCCATTTCGCAAACGGCTGTACTCGGTCGCCGAACTCAAGGAGATCTACGGATCGGTAGGGATGACTCTGACGAACGTGTTCCAGGGCAGCGGGAACAGGGGCAAGCCCAAGGCCAAGCAGTATGAGGTGTTCATCGAGGCTCGCAAGCAGTAGAGCGCTCGCGCTCTACCGGTCAGCCGGAGCGAGGGGTCCTGCGCGTGGCGATCACCATCGCGCTCTGATCGGGGACGAATGCGATCGAGCTTCTCGTCGCCCGCTCCGAGCCAGCAGTGCCAGCCCGCAGGTCGACCTCGGTGAGAACCGTCTGGATGATCCGCTTCATCTCCAGCTGAGCGAAGTTGGCAGCGACACAACGGCGCACGCCACTGCCGAACGGAAGCCACGTGTAGTTTTCAGGTGAGGTGTGAATGAAGCGCTCGGGCACGAAGGCAAACGGGTGCGTGTAGAGGTCCTCACGGTGATGCAGCAGATAAATGCAGGGAGCAACGATCGTGCCGGCGGGAATCGTGTACCCACCGAGCGTCATCGGCTCGACGAGTCCGCGCATCACAATCGCAACGGCCGGGCAGAGACGCAATATCTCCTTGACGACCGCATCCGTGTACGCTTGATCGACGCCGCCGAGCACCTCTTCTCGTAGGCGGTCGAGCTTGTCGGGATGGCGCAGCAGGCGCTCGAAAACCCAGGCAAGCGAAGTCGCGGTAGGTCCGTCGGAGACGAGCGTGATCAGTTCGTCACGCAGCTCCTGATCGGTCATCGGCGAGCCGTGCTCGTCGTAGGCTTCCTGGAGCATTGAGAGAATGCCCTGCTCCTCGGGTAGCGGCGGCGAGGCGCGCCGGCGGCGCACCTCGTCGAGCAGGGCGGCTTCGACCGGCTCGATGACCTTTCCGAAGGCGGCGTTGCGACTCAGCCAGCCCGCACCGAACGTGGTCAGCAGCGTGAGCCGCGACGGATCGTTGAGCCAGTCCGTGAGAGTTCGCAGAGTGCTACGGATGCGGCCGATCTGCGGAGAGCTGGTCGTGCCGAAGACCGCGCGCATCACGACCTCCATGCTGATCGACTGCATCCGCGGCCATATCGCGAAGGGCTCCCCCATCGGCCATCTGGCGATCTCCTCGCGGGCGACGTCGACCATCATCTCGCCGTAGGCTTGCATCCGCTTACCGTGGAACGCGGGCAGCATGAACTTGCGGTGAGTCATGTGATCGGGCTCGTCGAGCAACATCACCGAACGCGGGCCCAGCAGCGGCCCGAGCAAAGGATTCGCTTCGCCGGCGCCGGCGCGGACGAGCTCCGGAGCGATCGTCAGAACCTTGCCGATGTCCTGCGGGTCGCTGAGAAACACCCAAGGGCGCCCGCGACGGATGCGCAGCGTGAAGATGTCGCCGTAACGCTTCCGGCTCGTCTGCATGAATGGCAATGGGCGCTTGGCCCAGCCGATCGCCTGCAGCTGACTGGGCAGCCGCGGGCCGGGCGGTAGGGACGAGCGTCGCGGGCGAACGGGCGAATCGAGGAGTAGCGGAGTCATGTGTTCTCGGTGGGCGGCGCGTCGATCAGTTCGTCCTCGAGCTTGCAGCTGGCCACGATCAACAGATCGAACAGACTGGCGGTGAAATCTGCGGGGATGTCGAGCTCGACGCCGCGCGCGAGGTAGCGGGCCCTGACCTCGGCGACGCGATCGGGCTGCATCATCGGGATGTCGTTGGCGCGCTTATGGGCGGCGACCTCGCGGATGATGTCGAAGCGGGCGCCGAGCAGCCGGGTTAGCTCGTCGTCGAGCGCATCCAGACGGCGACGGAAAGGCTCCAGTGAGCTCATGTTTGCTCGCTCCCGAGGAGTCCGCTTGCGAAGGCGTAGCTACATGGAGCGAGGCTGTCCAACGCGTAGCCACCCTCCTGAACCACACAGATCGGCAGCTGTGACGCCCTGAGCAGGCGCCCGATGTCAGTGAAGATCTCAGAAGAGAAGCTCCAACAGCCGTGCGGATCGCCGGCGACGGTGTCATAGCCGAGCGAGAGAACGAGCGCATCCGCTGACTCGGCGAGAGAGTCGATCGACGCCGCAACCGCGTCGAGATATTGACAATCGGTGGGGGCGATGCTGAACTCGGTGACGTGCTCACGGTTGGTGCGAGGCTGAGCCGAGCGTGTGGGCGAGTTGACCACGGGGGTGCTGTGAAGCGAATAAAGGCTCGTGGTGCTCATACGCTCGGCGATCGCTGATGTGCCATTGGGATAGTGAATATCGAGGTCCAGGATCCCCACATGGCTCTCAGACCCCCCCCCCCTCTGATTTCACTAGTGTCTGGGCTGCCGCGGCAGCGTTGTTTAGATAACAACAGCCTCCAAGCCAGCTGGGTCCAGCATGATGTCCGGGAGGACGACAAAGGGCATAGACAAAGCGACTGCCGGCAAGAACACGCTGCGCCGCGGTGACAGCGGTACGAACACCCTCGATCGCGATCGTCGCGATACCGGTGGAGACAGGTGTGTCTGGAGCCAACCCAGGCGCAGCGAAGTCGGCCATCAGCGTCGGCGCGATCGAATCGACATCCCTCAGCGCCTGCAGGTAACTGGGGTGATGAAGCATCCCGAGGACACGCTCGACATCCTCGCTGCTCGCGTCGGCTTGCTGGGTAATGACGCAGCTGTGGCGAGTGAGGCCGGCCTTCATCTCGAGGATCCTTTGCGTGTGATCGTGTCCGGGCATCTCGTGCCCGTGCTCATCCAGAATCCAAGGTTGCACGTGGGGAGAGTCAGAGGACTGCTCAATCATCAACAGCTCGGTCATGACAGGATCGTCTTTTTCATCCGCGGGCCATTGGGCGTGAAACCGTTGGAGAGATAGAAGGACTCGGTCGCGTCAAAGCGTGCGAAGCTCTCCTGCGGTAACCCAACCTCGACGCGCTCAACGCCTCTCGAGCGGGCGAGCTGCAGGAAAGCGTCGAGCAGGGTCTTGCCGACCCCCCGACCGCGCCAGGCGGGGTGCACCCACAGATCCTGAATCAGCGCGTAGATGCCCGGCGCGTGAATCGCCAGCTGCCAGCTTGACGCCAGCACGCCAACCAGCGACACGTCGGCGTCCGCCACGAGCAGCGCGCCTGCCTGGGGATCGTCGATCAGCGCGCGAACGGCCTCTTCCATTCCTCCCAGGCGGTGGTCGGCGGGCAACGTGGACGAGCTGATCGACGTGCCGGCGAGCTCTTCGAGCAATCCTGCCACGGCGTCGACGATGTCGGGAACGTCGTCGCGACGAGCTTCGCGGACCTGCCAAGCCGGGGCGCCGGAGTCAGTGGCGGTCGGGTTGTTCATGATCAGGCCGCGGAGACGGCGCAATGAGGGTCGAGCTCGATCGTCCAGGTATCGGGAGCGCTTGAGCCGGTCACGGCATGTGCAATAGCAGACATCGGCGCGCGAGCCTTGAGCAAGATCTCCTCGAACTCCTCCGCCGGGTCGGATTGCATCACGATCGCGCCACCCGCCCCGATGGTAGTAACTGGACCCGCCCGCCCCCCACCCGCGCGTCCGCCGCCGGCCCGCGTCACGATCGTGCGGATGACGATGCTCAGATCGACACTGTCGTCGAGGCCGAAGTAGCCGATCGCGCCCGAGTACACGCCGCGCGCCTCGCGCTCGATGTCATCGATCAGCTCCATCGTGCGCAGCTTCGGCGCGCCCGTCATCGACCCGCCCGGAAAGCACGCGCGGACGCAGTCAAGGGGCGAGCGGGAGGTGTCCAGAGCACCCGTGATGTTGGAGATCAACTGATGCACCGTGGCGTAGGACTCGACGAGCATAAAGTCCGGCACGCGGATGCTGTCGAGCTCGCATACACGCCCGAGATCGTTGCGGAGGAGGTCGACGATCATCAGGTGCTCCGCGAACGTCTTCTCGTCGTGCAGTAGCTGCTCGCGGTGCGCGTCGTCCTGCACGGGATCGGTCGACCTGGGCGTGGTGCCCTTGATCGGGCGGGCCTGCACGCGCCGATCGCGGTCGACCGACAGGAAACGCTCGGGCGAGGAGCTCAGCACCGTCGTGTCGCCGAGCTTCAAATATGCGGCAAACGGGGCGGGGTTGCGCCGACGCAGAAGCCGGTAGAGCTCCCACGGATCCGGAGTGGAATCGGTGTGGATCTGATCGGTCAGACAGACCTCATAGGACTCGCCGGCCGCGAGCGCCGCCTGAGCACGGGCGATATCGGCGAGGTACTGCTCGCGGCCACGACCGACGCGGAAGACGACAGGCTCGGCTCCCGCGCGATCGCGGCGATCGTCGAGCTCTGCGGACGGCGCGTCAATTGCCTCACTGACGATCAGCTCCGCGTCCGAGAGCCAACGCTCGGCTTCCTGCTCGTCGCCGTCACACACGGCCAGCAGCTGCACCGTGCCGGCCAGGTGATCGACGACGACGACACGGTTGGCGAAGATCAGCGCCGCGTCGGGCATGTCCGATGTGTGCGCGTTGGGGGAACCACAGTCCGCCTTGCACTCATAGCCCAGATAACCGACAAAGCCACCGATCAAGCCGCGCGGGAGCTCCGGTGGCGGTGCAACGGCATGGGCTCGGACCTCGCGGTCGATGAAGTCGAAGATCGAGCCGGGCTCGGTGAGGGTCTCCTGCGCACGGTGCGAAGTCACGATCCCCTGCTCGACTTCGTATTCGATCACGTTGCGATTCGGTCCCGCCGTGGTCCCCATAAAGGAGCACTGCGCCAGCGGCGAGGAGGCGGCTGAGCTGTCGAGCCAGAATGCGTGCTCAGCGTCGCCGAAGAGCCTTTCGAACAGGAACTCGGCCTGCGGCTCGCCGGCGAGCGTGCGGAGCGCGAGGGCGCAGTGGGACTCGGTGCTTGCACGGCGAAAGCGCCGTGGAGCCACGAGGGGAGTATTCAGCGGCCGCTTGCGGGTCGGCCTGCGGCTACGCGCGAGCGCGTAGAAGTTCTGAAACAGCCGATGTCCATACTCAGACGCAATCGACTCGGGATGAAACTGCACGCCCCACAACGGCCGGCGTGTATGTTCGATGCCCATGACAATCGGGACGGGATCGTCTGTCCAGGCGATCTCGCGACCCTCCGAACCGAGCGACCCCGTCACCGCGAGCGAGTGATAGCGCACAGCCGAGAAGTCCTGGGGAATGCCCTCGAACAGGTCGCTGCCGACGTGCTTGACCTTGCTGAGACGGCCATGCATCGCGAGCGGGGCCGTCGTAATAGGTGCGTTGAGTAACTGCCCCAGACCCTGGTGACCGAGGCACACACCGAGCACCGGGATATCGCTGAAGCGCAAGATGTCAGCACAGACACCGAAGTCATGCCAGCGCTCGGGACGACCTGGCCCGGGCGAGATCACGATCGCATCGAAGTCCCAACGTGAGAGTGCTCGCCACGAGACCATGTCGTTGTGAACGACGATCGGCTCCTCGCCCGTGACCGCCGCGAGTAAATGAAACACGTTGTAGGTGTAGGAGTCGTAATTGTCGATCAGCAGCGTGCTCACGGGGTGCCCTCCAAGCCGAGCCCCCGCGCGCTGCGATCCAACAGCGTATGCACCAGGTGCTCGACGTGTTCGCTGCGCTCCTCTCGCAGGTACCAGCGCGCCAGGCGCCTGAGGTAGTGCGCCAGCGGCCAGATATCGCGTCGCTGCACGGCGAGGCGCAAGTACCGCCGGTACAACTCGGATTGGACCACGGCGAAGCGATAGTCGGGGTCCTCCGCTGGAGGACCCCCCGGAGCGTGCTCGCGGCCGGCATGCGCTCGCGCTCGCGCCAAGTCCCAGCCAAGACTGTCATCCAGCCCAAGCAGGTCCTCGGGATCGAAGTCGATATCCGGAGTGGCGGGCCGGTGCAGGAAAAACCCGAGCGTCACCTGCGCGGCGAGACGTTCGGGCGAGGACTGAGACTGGCGAACGGCTCGTCTTCCGGGGTCGCTATCGATTTGGGTATCGACCCATTCGATCAGCTCATCGATCAGCAGCGCCCCAGCACTCGAAGTCAGCGCGCGCTTCTGCCGCGAGACCATACCGTGGAAGATGGTGTAGGCGGGATTGAAGCCGTCGTGGGATCCCGGCCTGAGGTCCTGCGCGAGTTTCTGTATCGAGCTGAGGTGCGATACCCACTCCGCGCCGCAGACCTGCATCGACTCGACTCCCTCCAGTTCCGGCGCATTCATGCAGTACGCGAGGGACCGCATGTGCTGGGTGGACTGGCCGTCGGCACGCACCAGCGCCAACTCTTCGAGCTCCTCGAGACCTGTTTTGTAGACGATCACTCCGTCTTCGCGACGTTTCAGGACGCCGCTGCGCAAGCCGGTCTCGGTCAGCTCGGCTATCTCCGGTAAGAAGTCGGACTCGAAGAACACCCTGTCGAAGGAGACCCCCAAACGCGCGAGCGTCTTGCGTTGGCCAGAGATCACCCAGGCCCGCGTCTTGTACCAAATCTCCAGCGCATCGTGCTCTCCGGACAGAACGCGCTTGAGCAGGTCATCGGCGGCGTCGTTCTGCACGTGCACCTCACGAGAGAGCGAGTCCTCGGCCTGCTCAAGATCGCCAGGGGTGAACATGCCCCCGCTGGTCGCCACGTAGCTGGCGTAGCACAGTCCGACAAAGTGATCGCTCTTCTCATCTCCGTCGGAGAAGCGCCGAGCCTGCCGTCCGCTCTGCATCACACCCGCCATGGCCTCACCCATGCTGCGACCCATGTCGGAGATCACGCTGCGCCGCTCCACAAGCGCTCCGGCCTGTCCGAGCGCAGCTGAGAGCGCATTGCCGATCGCCAGGTTGCGCAAGTGTCCAGCGTGCAGCGCCTTGGTGGCGTTTGGATCCCAGAACTGCACGGAGAAGCGTTGCGCGCGCGCAAGATCCGCGAGCGTTGCTTCGGCGCCTCCCCCGGCCTCCAAAGCCGCGCCGAGCGCTTCGATCCGGCCCTCAGTGAGACGCAAGCGCACACCATCACGCACCTGGATCACCTCATCCACCCAGGGCTCGGCCTCTATTCGGCCGAGCGCCTGTACCGAATCGGCATCCTCCTGCCAAGTGGGAGAGCTCGAGACAAGGATCAGATCAAACGAGTCACTTGCGCTTCCGGGCGCACGCGCCGTCCAGGGTGAATGAGCGCCGCTCGAGGACGGGAGGCTCTCGAAATAGTCGAACAGGTTGGGGGTCATCAGGACGGGAAGTCATGGCGTTGATCATCGTTAGGAAAGACCCCCCGACGGGATTCGAACCCGCAATCCCATTGCTTTCGCTGCGTGCTAGTCGGTGAGGGCCGTGTGGGGTGCGGAGCCACCGTAAGGACGAGTCCGTACGGCTAGAAGGCTTCACTCATCGTTAGCAGTGCAGTTAATCCCAGCGGGTAGGCGGATTTTAAGTCCGCTGACTTTAGCCTGTTTGTCCACGGGGGGAAGAAGAAACACTGTGTGAAAATCGAAGGTTGTGACTGGTTAGGCGGTGACAAAGTTCACGAGCCTGCCGGGCACCACCACCTCTCTGCAGATTTCGTGGCCTCGGATGTGTTGCTGTGCATGGGAGGAGCGACGAGCGAGGCTTGTGAGCTCATCGGATGAGATGTCCCACTTCACGCGGAGATGGTCGCGTACCTTCCCGTCGACCAGCACGGCGATGTCGCGCTCCTCCATGGCTAAGAAGGCCTGGTCGGCCGTTGGCCAGGGGATCTCCCAAGCGTGCTCGCCGGTGATCTGAAGGTAGGTATCGGCGGCGCACTGCGGGGCAAAGGGAAGGAGCAGCAATGCGACGTTTTCAATCGCAAACCGCATCGTTGCAACCTGGACTCGATCACGAGCTCGGAGCGACTCGCTGAAGAGCCCCATGATGGCCGCGATCGCCACGTGTAAGCGGAGGTCGCTCTCCATCGTGTTGGTTACGTGGTCGATCGTTTGATGGGTCTTGCGAAGTAACTCACGATCCGCTTGGGCGGAAGCGGGACGCTGTGTGGAGGGGTGCGGCGGGAGGTCCCGAGCGACTTCCGACAGTCGCGAGAGAAAGCGTTGCACGCCGCCAATGTGTGCTTCTGAGAAGCGCGTGTCGTTCTGGTGTGGCCCCATGAAGGCCATGTAGCCGCGCACGGTGTCGGCGCCGTACCGGTCGACGTAGGGCTGCGCGGTCGTGATCGGTGTGTGGTCCGCGCCGGTGACGATGCCAAGTGCGAGGGCGCGCACGTATGGCTCTTTGCCCGTGTTCGGGTGCGTGCGCCGAAGGGTCTTCGTCAAGAGCCGCGCTTCATCGATTTGGGTGCAACCGACGATTAGATCGAGGGCGTCCTCCATACCGAGGACATGGCGTTGAAGGCTTGTGATGCGCTCAGGCCAATCGGGCGCTTGGACGTCATCGAACACGCAGTCCTCGAGATCGGTGAGGATGTGGCGACTGCGTGAGCGGTGATAGCGAGTCAGCGTGTCTGCGAAGGACGCTGTCTTGAGGTTTCCGAGCGAGGGTTCGCCGGGTGGAGATGGCGGGGACTGAAGGACGTAGTGCGTGCTACGGGGCGCTTTGGCAGCAGGGTCCGGCCAGCAAGCCTCGACGTCCGCGAAGTCGTATAGCTGCGGCGCGTCTCCTTGACCCTTTGGATGATTCATGTTCCCCTGCCCTCTCCGGCACGCCGCTGTCCGGCGTGTGCAGCCCCACGCTGCGCTGTGATCGTACCAGACGCCGGGGCGATGGATGCCGGGCGACGTCTGAGCCGGTGCTAGACGTCGCGATGGTCGGGGGAGAAGGCTTGGGCGTTCGGGCCGAGCGAAAGGGCGCCACTGCGCGCACCCGGAGGTGCGCGCATAACCTTGGTCGCCATTGCGAGCAACCTGACCATAGGGTTTAGTGACGGCTTGCGGGTCGGGACATTGCCATGAACCACAACCACCAACCGAGCGTATGTCGCGGTTGGGACGGAGCAGTCGGCTTGCGACCCGGCTGTTCCGGCCGCCGTGCCGCCAGACGAGCACAATTGGCTTTCTGAAGCGGAGCTCGGCGCCGAAGGGGCGTTGAGTCGGCCCGATAGATGCCTGGGCGCCTCGTCTTCATTGGCGATCCGCGACTCGAAACTGAGTACCGCCGGACGACCCTCACGAGGTAGACTGATCTGCATGAGCTCACGCCCAACCGTGCGAGTGGAGATCAGCAACGAGATCCTCGAGCGACTCCGCGACAATCACCCCGGGAAGACCGATCGTGAGGTAGTCGAGGAGATGATCAGGGACTATCTCGAGCGGACAGACCGATAGGAGTTGGGCGTGTCAGCATCTGACGTTGATCGCGATCTGTTTCTAGACGATTTGGCGGATCTGCGAGACCTTTTTGAATGGGCCGAGATGCTTGATCAGGCCGATGAGGTGACTAGAGGCCACTGCTGGGCCGAAGGGCGCGCTACGAGCTGGTCGGCCGCGAACCGCGACATGCGTGTCACAAATGGTCCTCCGCGCCGTCGCGCACCGTGCTGGGACGCCGTAGATCCACACCGGTGGCGTTCCAGTGAGGGTTCCTGACAGATCATCGTTGATCCGTTGGGTGATAGAAGGTAGCGCGACCGGATCGATTAAACGGCCGGAAGACCGGTCCGTCTCAAGCGGCGCTCACACTGTGGGAATGTCGGCCGCCACTCCCACAGTGATCGCTATGTTCGTCGCGTTGATCGCGATCGAGATCCGGTGCGTGCTCGCGCCGGATGCGCGAACGAGCGCCGCGATGGCCAGGGCGACGAGGAGCGCCAGGAGGATCTTCCGGCGAAACAGCGCGAACTCGCGCTCCGCCACTCCCAGTTCGCGGTGGCGCCGGCGCGCCTGCGTAGCTGTCATCGCTCCCCTTCCCCTACCCGTGCAGGCCAGTCGGGTCTTCGGTTCATCAAGTGAGCGCGCACGGGTGCGCCCATTGAGTGAGCTGTTCTTGCCGCTCGCCCCCAGCGCGGGACTGTTCGTTTCGCGGACGGGATCTTCATTTCCCGAACGTACTCGCCGCAGCGAGGCCGTAAGCCCCTCCCCTCTCGTCAGGCGCGACAGCACCGCGTTCCCCGACTTCGAAGGCTCTGTCCCAAGGTTTCCGGGAACAGGCGAGCCTGATCTTTGCGTGACTTCACCTAATCCTTTGCACATCACCCCCTGCCCTCAATGGCCTCTGCCGTTACCCGGCGGGACGGACCCTGGATGCCCCGCGTCCACGGATTGTATCAAATACTGACCCCGTTGTAAAAGGGTGAGACAGCAGGGCTGAGAACTGCCCTACGTAAAGCGGGCGTGAACACTTTGAGCGGTAGATTCAGTGTGCCCCTGGCGAATGAAGGCTTGTTGGTGGTCCTGCTTACACCTGTGTCGTTGCACTCGGGCCTGTGAAGGCGGTGGTGCTGGGCAACGAGAGGTGCTGGGGGTCTGAAGGAGGCCCGGTAAAATCAATGGCGTTACGTGAAGCTTTTATAATTTAGTAATAACCGGAAATCTCATCGTATTCAGATTAACTGCCAAGCAAGTCAAGAGAACTATTCCCGGTTGAGTACAAGCACAGCAATCAAGAGTAAAGCCCGTGTTAGCCATCAAGATCACTGTGAGCCATCAAGAAGCCTATCCCCTGCTACCAAATGTAATCCCTCTCCTGTTGACCCTGCTTCCTCCAGGGCCTTTCTTGACCTTGACTATTTCTCATCAGATTACTCTTGCTGCGGTACTACCTTCGCTGCTGCCTTCGCTTCTCACTGCTGTACTTCTCACTTCTCACTGCGGTACTGCATTCACTTCGGTACTGCCTTCGCTACTCACTACGATGCTGCATTACTGACCGCGCCTCCGAAGAGGTG
>Ga0182024_10022175_pt1 | contig 11460 bp, 11 predicted proteins | sample P32metaG_FD_120480 | JGI IMG/M metagenome (GOLD analysis project Ga0182024, IMG submission 120480) | Permafrost microbial communities from Stordalen Mire, Sweden - P3-2 metaG (Illumina Assembly) | ecosystem: Environmental > Terrestrial > Soil > Wetlands > Permafrost | place: Sweden: Stordalen... | reverse complement strand
GTGGATTATCCGTAATGGAGATAAAAAAACGCGAAAATTATCTCCATTACGGATAATCAGGTCTTTACAACCGGAAATAGGGAAGTGGGACGGGAGTGGAGAAAAGTGGGGAGAAGTTTGGGAGAAATCGGTAGCAGTTTAGGTTGGGTACCTGAGTCTGCGGAATTCTGAACGCTCAGGTTTGAGTACCTGAGTCTGCGGAATTCTGAACGCTCAGGTTGCGCTTAGACTTCCGCCGGTGCGTAAGAGACGCCGTTGCCGCCGCGCTGGATAACCAGATCGGCTCCCAGGTCAGCGAGAGCAATCAGCGATTCAAGCTCGGTAAACTCTTCGTTGTAGGCGGCGATGCCAATTGAGGGTGGCAGCCTGATTGGATATTGACACGGAATGACAAGCGATTCGAAGGCTGAGCGGGCGTGCTCTGCGAATTCGGCCGCTTGGGCAAGAGTTTTCTCAGGACAAACGTAAAGGAAGCGCTCGTCACCATACCTGCCAACCAGGTCGACGGGTCCACATCCTCTCAGCAATGTTTGGGCAACACCAGTCAGCGCAAGGCTGTACGGAAGCAATCCATACTGAGCCTTGACCAGTTTCAAACTAGGTAAGGCGATGACAAGAAGAGTGAGAGGGCGACCAAAATGGCGGGACCGCTTTAACTCCCGGTCGAGCATGCGCACAAGGAAACGAAAGTTGTGGGTGTTAGTGAGGGGATCGTAGAAGGCTTTTTCTTCAATCTGTTCCTGCGTCAGAGGCATCTGCGATGGCAATAGCTTCTGTTGCGGCTGCAGCTGTGACATCGTGGTCGGATCTTCCGGCACCGTGTACTGGGCGTTTGGATCGTAGGCAGGCATTCTTGCCTGGGTGGAGTTTTGCGCTCTCATTGCTTGCGAGGCAGACATCGCCTGCAGGCGAGACTGGGTAACGTTAGCGGGCTGTCTCAGTGTTTGAGAGGTGGAAAGGCGCGACTGGGTATGCTCAAGACCTGACTGCGGCGGACCTTGAGTTTGCTGCGTAGGCGGGGTCATCGCCGGGATCCCATGCCCAGTCTTACGCACACCGCTGACACCGCGGTTGAACGCATTGTCTTTTATGACGGCTTTCTCGTCATTCCAGCTGTTGTTATTGTTGTACGACATACCAAGAAACCAGAACCATGACATCCCCCATCTGAGTTATACCCTGCGATCCTACGACTAGACAGGATGACGCGGCTTATTACGTGACTTTAATCACTAATGGCGATGCGTCCGAATAAATCGACGATCAGGCAAGTGGGATGTTCCATGTGACAAGTGGATGTTCCATGCGATTGGGTTTATAACTCTCTATGAATAGATAGCTAAAATGTCGGCGCCGATTTTGCCCTTGCCGCATTGATGAATGAAGTCCATGCCCAACAATCCTTTGAACAAGTGAGAGCTGGTTTCCAGAAAGACCTGGGTGAGCCCGCACATGGTCATCAGTTTGTCCAGTGAGTTGGCGGAGAAATACTGCAGGTGATCCAGCTTGAAGCTGTAGTAGTAGTCAGCCAGCGCGTCATACTCGAATGACACCAGATTTGGTGTGCGAATGACAATACATCCGCCCGCGGCAAGAAGAGGTTTCAGGTTGTTGATCGCCGCGACCGGGTCGTCCAGATGCTCGATAACATCGAAAAGCGTGATGTAATCGCATCGGCTTTCCAAATGCGAGGCTACTTTCGGCAGATCGGCAACGTTGCCCGCCATTGTTTCAAACCCGAATTTGCTCTTGCATATTTCTATGGCGCTTGGCGATGAATCTATACCAAAGTGTCTCATCTGCAACTCGCTTGCTGCTTTGCGCACATAGCCGGCACCAGATCCGATATCAAGCAGCGTCTTAGGCTCGACATGCGGGTTTTGCGAGCCAGTGTTGCTCAAGATCAGGCGCAGCAAGCGACGCGATTTATTCAGCCTCCACTGTTCCTGGCTGACATAATCGCGCATGCCTGAGTGTGGCGCCGTCGGATTTTCAAAATAGTTTTCGTCATAGAGCACAGAATCTGCTTTAATGGGCACAAAGGTTTTGCCGTCAATCTGCCAACCGTGCTGCAATTGTCCATTGCCGACGATCAAGCGATCAGTGTTGCCGCTGATCGAATGGGCGCAGATCGCATCAGGAAACGTGCCATCGAAGGCGGTGCCGCAGCAGCGATAATCCATCTTCGCTTGTTTTGGCGGCATTTTGAAATGGTTGCGCACTCCTTTTTTGATTGCCTCGGTTTTCTCGGTAAGAGACAACAGGCTGAAGAGCGGCTCGGCGTCAAGAACAATGCTTTCCACGAGAGCTCTGGCTTGCCCTTGCTCGATCTCCAGCAAGCGGCAGAATCCATTCTTCCAATGGTCGAAATCATCAAAAAACTGCACCGCATCCGCCACCACAAAGTAGATGCCTGAGGAAGTTTCGTGCCACTGAGCCGAATTGCGGTTAGCCATGAATTGGTTTGTCCGGTTTGTGAAATGCTACACCCATGTTAGAAGTTTGACCGGTAGTCATTTTTAGAATTATGTCAAAGGCGACGAAGGTTGTGTTTCTTAGCAAGTTGGAAATATTTGTCCGCGCCCAATCCACCGGTGGAAATGCAGTGTCGGCTATTTTGGACAGAGGTCCCGCCTTGAGCAACGAATGGAAAGTCCAAACCCAAAAAATTGCATTTGGTTGGTATTCGGTATGTACGAGTTCAAAACCGGTTATTTGCGCCAGTTTGGCAATGGATTTAGCGTCATAAAAGACCCAGTGACGAGGAAAGTGATAAGCGCCCCAATGTTTGCTGCGGAAAATCTTGGCGTCGAGTGACCCTATATTTGGTGTCCAAAACCAGAAGATGCCGCCTGGTTTCAAAATGCGAAATACTTTTTCGGTGAATGCTTTTGGATCGGCGACGTGCTCGATTACGTGACTGGCCCAGACAAAGTCGAAGTAAGATTCGGGCAAATCTACATCTTCGAAGCGCCCGGCATATGCGGTATGGCCGGCCTGGCGCGCCTTCTCGACCGCATGTTGATTGAGGTCCAGACCATGAGTTTCAACTGTGTGAGTGCGCACTTTGCGAAACCAGTTTAAGATGTGACCGTCGGCGCAGCCTATGTCGAGCAATCTTATCTTGTCGCCCTTTGTGAAACTGAGCACTCTTTCCAGACCGGATAGAATCATGGCGTAACGTGCTTTGTAGTACAGGTTTTGGCGCTGGGAGTCGTCGTAGTTGCCCTCTATGGCATAGGCATAGTAATTTGGCGGATAGATTGTCGCTAACTCGCTGACGTCGGGGCGTGGATTCAAATAGACTAAACCGCAATCGCTGCAGCGCACCACTTTGAATTCATCATCGGTGGTGTTTGTGTATTCGTGCTCTTTGCCTACTGTGATTAGAGTGCTCTGCGCGCATCCGCAGTTATTGCAGCTCGTTTCCACTTTGGCTATATTCGATTTCATGACCCGATTTCATGACCACAGTTTAGCGCCTTCGAGCACCACGCTATTCTACTCCGCTATAGACCGGAGCGCTCGTTTTATAAGATGTGCCTCTGAAGAAAGCGATCGTTTCTGCGCGCTGATTTTGGATCTCGACATCATAGACACCAGTGCGCCTGGAAAGTGATCTTTCCCTCGCCACAGCCTTGAGCACGTCTGCAAGCGCTGCGCTGGCGGAGTAGTTGATCACGCAGCTCAGTGCCACTGTTTTTTCATTGCGCGAATTGCATGCATAGGCAAATGCTGTATCTGCCAGGGCGAAAATGATGCCACCGTGGCAGATGCCATGTCCATTCAACATGTCTTCTCTTACTACCATCGACATTTGCGCAAATCCAGGACTGACGCTTTCCAACTTTATGCCAAGCATGGCAGCGGCGTGATCACCTTTGATCATCGCTGCCGCTGACCGCGTGGCAATTGTTTGTAAGTTGTGTAAGTCGTCTAGATCTGGCATTCCGGGGGCAGTCGCAAATGAGGAGAGTCTAGATTTTACTGGAGAAATTTACCGCTTGGCCGCCGCTGATTTCTCCTAAAGGATCAAACTTAATCGTTCTCCATTGCCCCGAAATGGCACCGGCGGGTCGCGTATTGTCAACACTGGCCCGACGCAACAGCTTCGAATAATTTTGCGACACTTTGATCGTCTCGGGATGATCGCGACCGAGATACGTTTGCTTGATCTGAATCGCCTTTTGATAAGCCTTGCCGGCGTCATCGGTCTTATCTTGCAGATGGTAGACGGTGGCCAGGTTATGCACCCCGTCACCGACTAATTCGTGATCGCAACCAAACAGACGCTCGAAAATTGCAATCGATTCAAGCAATGCTGTTTCCACCTTTTCTAATTGTCCCTGCTCAAAATAGCACTTGCCCAGTTCAGCTAGAGAGACAGCCAGCTCTTGTTGCAGTTTCGCCTCGCGTTTCAATTCGCAGGCCAACTTCAACAATGGTTCTGCCGTTTCGAACTGTTTCTGCGACATTTGAATGGTGCTCAACCAATCCACTGTGTAGATTAGCCTTGCATCATCAGAGTCGAATTCTTGCGCTTCGGTTAAGGCGCGCATCCAGATGTCGGATGCTTGCTCCATATTCCTGGCTCGGTAAGCGGCTTCTCCTTCTTGCCGCAGTTGATCCCATTTCTGCTTCTCAATGCCTGAGTAGGAAATAATTCGGTCTCGCAGCAGCTCCCCTTGCATTTGACAATGAAGCAAAGCTGCCAACAGCAACTCCAAGGTGCGTCCGTGATCAGGGGCTGAGGCAATGGCAAACTGGAATCCGGTGGAGTTGAGACCGACTATGCGGTCCAGCCGATTGATCAATCGTACGATCAACAGATAGGCTTTGGAAAGATTTTTGTCGGGCAGCACAAGAACGACACGTCGCCCTCCATGCATGTCATAGTGCGCCATCTGTTCGTATTCATCAGTCAACTGATCGAAGCAATCTTTGAAATGGTCCAACTCGTCGCCAAAACCGTCTCCTGGCAATGTCACCATCACCAGCGACAGTGGGGTTTGATTTCTTCGATGTCGGCTAAATTCGAGGCGCAATAAATAGAAAAGAAAGGGCGCAGAGATGACACCGGTATCAGGACGGCATAAACTTCTTTCCGCATTGCGCGCCAGCGATTCATCTATCTGGAACGGTTCAAGCTCGGGTTGTTTCAGTTGATCTTCTTTGATAATTGAAAAAAGCTTGCAATTGATCAGATTGAAGATCGTTGGAATCCAGACAGTGCGCGGCAAATCACTGATTAGGTCGGAAGCGGCAGTAATGTCTTGGGCGTCATTGTAAATCTTTTTCTGTAATTCCAGATCGGCCACACCGGCAGCAAGAATTTCGTTTAGGGCGGCATTCAAGTAGCCGGGATCTTTTTTCAACTTGGTGGTAGTCTCGTCAAATCCTCTGTCGGCCAGCGCCTGCTGATAGTCTGTAATTGCAGCTGCTTCAAGCAGGAATGATTCCAATCGACGAGTGACGGTTTTTTCTGATGTATTCCAGCCCGGATTGAACCTGAAGGTGCCGGCCTGCCAGGTCAACAGTTCGAGCACGACCTGGTCAGGAGTCAGCCCTAATATCTTGTCCATCGCCGATTCCAGGATAGCGTGCACAATTTTGCCGTCGGCAAAGTAAATCTCACCCTGCGTCGTCTGGTGATAGAGATTGAGACGACCGGTCATCTTGCAAATGCTGATTGATTGAAAGATGCTCGGTAGCTCTACATTGGCAATATCTCCCGCCAGAGTAATCTGATGACCAAGACCAAGACTGGCCGTATTGATTTCGCCTGTGTCTGTTTGTGATTTTTCGATCGGACGCATCATCTGCGAAGTAGTGCGTATGGAGGACACGTTAAGACGCTGCGGGGTATGAGCTGGTGGTGGCGGGGCAGTGGAAGGAGCGCTTGCCGCGGCTGCCCGCGCCATTTCAGATTGGATGAGATTCTTGACCAACTCCAGATCACCGGTCATGTGCGACCAGATAGGCTCCGATGAATCCTCAGTTTCGAAAGACAAGGTCCACTGCGGATTACCTTGACTTTGGGGGGATGACCGCAAGAACATGTCTTTGGCTACTACTACAGCACATGTGAGGGCGTAGCTCATTTTAGGCACGCTTGTGGGCCACTCCACCTGGAATCGTCGGTTAGGACTCCTCTGGGCATCGGAAAGGAGTTGCGACAATATGGAATGGCCGGGACTGGTGGAGAGAAGAGCGAGTTTTACAGGCTTGTTGAAAGAATTCATCGCCAACCCCAAATGAAATGAGCTTAGATATGGCACACAGGCGCTGGTAAAACTGGACCCAAGTGCACAAAAGCCCCTCTTAATGAATTCCCCTTGCCCTGACGGCTAAAACCTGGGTGGGTGGGAATGAGATTATGTTTGATTAACTATTGTGAATGAAAGCGGGCAGCGATTGTTCGGAGATTGATAGCATACAAGAATGAATCAATTGAGTAGCTGGAAGACCAACAAAACCAGGGTTGTATATGATAACCCCTGGATCAAAGTCCGCGAAGATGACGTCGTACAGCCGGATGGCAAGCCTGGCATTTACGGGGTTGTGCATTTTAAGAATAAGGCTATTGGTGTTTTGCCAATTGACGATGATGGAAACATCTATCTCGTTGGCCAGTTTCGTTACCCGCTCGATGTTTATTCATGGGAAATTCCAGAAGGCGGTGGCCCTCATGACGAAGATCCATTGCTGGCTGCACAACGAGAGTTGCAGGAAGAAACCGGTCTTACGGCTGGTCACTGGAAAGAGCTTGGGCGCGCCCATCTCTCAAATTCGGTGAGCGACGAAGAAGCGATTTATTATCTGGCTACGCAGTTAGAAAAGGGCGAAGCTTGCCCTGAAGGAACCGAGGATCTTGCTCATAAACATATTCCATTTCCTGAGGCACTAAATATGGTGCTGCGGGGAGAAATTACTGATGCTCTGAGCGTTATGGCAATCATGCATTATGCTTTACTGGTTCAGCAAAACAAGAGCGCTACTTTTTCTTTGCCTTGCCGGCACTAGAACTGCGTTTCTCTTTGTCAGCTTTTAAGGCTTGAGGGAAGACTTCGTCTTCGAAAAGCGCATGCTGAAGCACCTTAATGGCTGCAATTTGCATCTGGTCGGTATCGTTATCCGAGAACACGCATGCCATAGTCAGCCCTTGCAGAAGACACATAACGACACTGGCAAGCGCCAGAGAATCATACTCTCTGGCATGTTCGTTTGTTTGCAGCCGTTCCAGTGCCTGCGCCAGCTGGCGTAGAAACTGAGCTCGAGGACCATCTTCACAATCTGTTTTTGGATGTGGCAACTGCGTCTTAACCAGAGCGAGAAGATCGCGTTCTTCAGTGCCGATGCGCAGAGCCCATGCAACGAGTTCATGAATGCCGCTTGGTTTTTCCAGCTTCTTAATCACCTGGGCAAAATCACTACTCATGCGGTAGAAAAAGTCTTCACCAATTGCGGTGGCAAGTTCCTCTTTAGAATCAAAATATAGATACAGGGTTCCCGGCGCCACCCCTGCTTCTGCTGCGATATCCGACATCTTCGCTTGCGCGTATCCGTCTCGCAAAAAGATGATACGCCCGGCGCTCAGTATTGATGTTCTTTTTGCGGGATCGACTTTCCGAGCCATAAATGTTTCTGCGCGTTGCCCTATCGGCCCACCATGTTACCTTATTTAGACATGTGGGCGAACAGGTAGTCCTCGGACGTCGGCGCCTCTTGCTCCGGCGCCTCCTGCCTGACTGCAACTGAATTGCCGCCCTTAATTTGTTGCCTGCACAAGAGAGCTCCAGGCACCGAACACAGCAAAGTGGACATGTCTGCCAGTCCTGGACTGAGACTGCCGATCAGCATTCCACAGGCAAGAGTGAGGCAGAGGCTTTTCAAAAGGTAACCGGAGCCGGCCACTGCACTCGCCGTTGCAGTGGGCCTGCCGGCGAACAACGTCCAGCCAATCGACGCGATGGTGGCAATCGAAGCCAACGCTTGCAGCGTCTGCACAATAGCCAGATGGGTTGGCGGTGTTAAGTGCATCCATATAATGCTGATTAAGGCTAGAGACCCAAAGGAGATAATTGCTAAAAGCGTTCTATCAGTGATGGTGCACAACGAAGTCAAAAGCGACAATTCATATTCGCTATTTCGATTCTCAAATGCATAATAAGGTTTCACTGCAAGTCCTCCTTGCTCTGTTTTGATTGGTCGGGCTTATTATAATGAATGAATTCATTTATTGTCTAGATGAATGAATGAATTCATTTATTAAAAATATTAAGTAATTGGAGTTGAGAACAAGGAGAAAGGAGGAACACAATTTTATAGCAGCATCACCTGTGGTGCCGCTCAATCGTGTATCATTTCAGTCTTAATCGCCGTGCGGATGGAGAACCGTGAGGACAATCACACTTTTTGTTCTCTCACTTTCGAGCATTCTTTTGTTAGCATTGCCCAATCGAGCTAGCAACGAGAGTGCAACATCACTGACCCAAGCACGACAGGGCTTCCACACCAATCTTTTACCATCCCCAAAACGTGAAAGAGAAGCAATTGAGCAGCCTCCACCTGAGCTTCTCCAAAAGGTGAAGTATGCCTGCGCTGTAGGCGAACTGGGCGCACTGGTCAGCCCCCAGACCAAGGATGGAAAGAGGCATCCGGCGCTAATCTGGATTCATGGCGGCCCTTGCAATGAAGTAAGTGTCGGCTTATGCCTTGAAGATGCACCGAAGGAGAACGATCAATCCGGCGGCATCTTCCGCAAGATGGGAATCATCACGATGTATCCCTCTTTGCGTGGAGGAAACGACAACCCAGGCGCTCAGGAAGGTTTCCTCGGCGAAGTCGACGATGTCTTGGCCGCCGCCTCTTATCTCTCTAAGCGAGCGGATGTTGACCCTAACCGCATCTATATAGGTGGGCACAGCACGGGCGGCACACTGGCGCTTTTGACGGCAGAATGCGCTCCTGAAAAGTTCCGCGGCGAGCTCCGCGCAGTCTTCTGCTTCGGCCCGGTGTTCGATGTCAGCGACTATGACCGCAACCTTATACCGTTTGCGCCGGGCAATCCGAAAGAGGTTCGGCTTCGATCTCCAGGTTACTGGTTGGCTTCCATTAAGTGTCCCACTTTTGTGTTCGAAGGCGCAGTCAGCCCAAGCAATGTCGGCGATCTTGAGAGCATGAGAAAAAGCACCACCAATCCATTCCTGCACTTCTATGCTGTGCCCAACGCCAGTCATTTCAGCATTCTGGCACCAACAACAAAGCTTATCGCCGGCAAAATCCTCGCTGATGATACCGGTGATGCCACCACCATCAATTTCACTGATGCGGAATTGAGCGCACCTTTCTTGCATTAGGACTCAATCTTGTTCTTTGAAGATGGTTCAGAACCTTATTCGCTCGATCGAACGCTGGAACTTTACCGCTACTGGGTAATGAAATCCGATTATTCAGTAGTTAACAAAGGACTGTCTCACGCAGGCCGCCTGCCACATTTGGCAAATTGATTTCAATCCTTAAGTGTTCCAGGAGTCTCGGAAAGCTGCGCTGTCAACATTAATTCGAGTCGGACATTTTGCATATCTATATCTGAAAATGTCCGATTCCTGTATAATTGGCTTGTAGAAGAACGTTGGGATGCATAGATGGCAGATCTTGAAGCATTTTCGTTGCCGGGCTTCGACCTGCAGATGTATCCAGAAGACCACTCCCCGCCTCACTTTCACGTAATTAAGGACAATTGGAACATTAGGATCAAATTCAACCTAAGTATCATCAAACGCGAGATCATATGGGATTCTAAATACCCTGAAGATTTACGTGAGTGTCCACTAAGGGGCAGCGAATCAAAACAACTGTTGGAATTGATGAAGAAGAATTGTAAGGCTCTCAATCGGCAATGGAAGTTATTGCATCCAAGTAGGTAAGGAGAGAAATGGCAGTAGTACACAAGAAATTGGTCGTCATTGATCCAGAAAAGTCCGTGGAAAGGGAGTTGAAAAATCCTGAGCATTTTTTCTTTCGCATTGAAGTCGAAGCTAAAGACAAAGGACGTGATGCATTTCTCGTCCTGAAATCCAGTACCTTGAACCAGTTTGCAGATACTCTCATAGAAGAATCACTGGCAATGGGCAATCTTAGAGTCGTGTTTGTGCGGATGGACACAAATGCTGACGTGTTCTTTGATAAGGTTCAGGAGCTTGATGCACCGGATGTGGTGCGGAGGCTTTTCCGGGTGACGGCACCGGAGCAGATTAACAGAATTTTGCATGCTTGGTGTGGCAAGCGAGCAGATAGAACTGTCGCCAGCGCTTATGTGGAGCGCGACGAACTTGTGCTGCAAGCCTGTGATTTGAAGCACTATAGAGTAAACTTCAATGATTTTGTAGGACTGGCTGGACTACCAAAAAAGCACCGTGAGCTATTCAAGATTGATGAGATTGGAAACCATGTGTTCTGGCCTGCGCACAATCTCTCAATAGACTTAGACGTCGTTCGATACAAGGTTGACGACGAATTTAGAAAGGCTAAGGACATCGATGCGTTATCAGACTACAAAGAGTTCCTTGGCCAGGCTATACGGGCAGTCATGGACAAACATCAACTAACACAGGCTGTTCTTAAAGAAAAGGGTGGACCAGCAGAACGCCATCTCTACCGGATTGAACGTGGAGAGCAAGAGCTTACATCCGCAATGATAGACAGATTGGCTAAGGCTCATGGCTTGTCTTCTAAGGACTATGTTGAGGAATTGGTCGAGGCTTGTGACGACATTGTGGAACAAGCCGCTAATGCGGACTGCGAGCAATAAGCCGTCTGGGGGATTATACGGTTGTTGCCAGATCAATAAGCAACTATGATCGGCTCAGATTCAATAATGGCACCCCATGGCTCCCCAGTTCGAACAAAAAGATGCCGGCACGCCGAGGCCCACAGCTCAGACACAAGCGTGCGATCTGGTGTCGCTGTCTAGATTTGAGAAACGCTATGGCGTAGACATAAATCGCCAAGCTGGAAAGTTCACCTATAAGCTGCACGGTGGGTCAGAGCAAGATGTTCTGGACTTCTCTACCAGCTCGACGATGGCCGGGCTAAATCAAGCGGGCTCGATTCTGTCAAAGCGTGTCAGTGACAAAGAGATTGAGCTGGCCGCAAAATACCATGTTGAATTCAGTCATGACGGCGAAGACGCCGATCACCAGCGCATCAGAAACGAGGACGGAAAATATGTAGACGGGAAGCTCATCCAGGCCCGAGCCCCCAAACTGAATGAGTTGATCGGCATAGAGGCAGCACTTAATCGATCCCGTCCCAGTCAGCTCCTAAACGGCGACTTGGATGGAGGCGTAAAGTTTTACTTCCTCAACAGCAGATTTGTCAGTGACGAGAAAAGCGTCGCCCACTTCGATCAGTTCGATCTGCATCAGAAGCCGGCGATTTTAGTTGATCCCGAGCGCT
>Ga0182024_10022174_pt1 | contig 11461 bp, 6 predicted proteins | sample P32metaG_FD_120480 | JGI IMG/M metagenome (GOLD analysis project Ga0182024, IMG submission 120480) | Permafrost microbial communities from Stordalen Mire, Sweden - P3-2 metaG (Illumina Assembly) | ecosystem: Environmental > Terrestrial > Soil > Wetlands > Permafrost | place: Sweden: Stordalen... | reverse complement strand
GTCTTCACCTTTAGTTTCCTCATCAACCTCGTGCTGGAACTCGTGGTCGGACAGCGAGTTTCGATCGAGACAGAGATAGCCGGTCTGGACCTTCCGGAAATGGGCCAACTTGGGTATCCCGAGTTTGCTCTGAACGCGGAACCGGACTGGATGATCAAGGCCGAAAAGGAATACGCAGTGTCTTGATCAACGAGTTGCAGTACACGCCTAGCGGCAAGACGCGCCTCGGCCACGCGTCTTGCCTGCTGGGACGTGGCGTTGTTCGGCAATGGCTTCACGAAGGTGGCGGACGAACCTGAAGTTTAAGGACAAAAACATCATGGGCGAAATCGAGATTATACGCAGAGACGAAAACTCAGAAAACTTCTTAAGCGCAAGGCAGCCCTCTTTAGCCCTAGCCTCCGTGCCGGCTCGCGCACAAGGGCTCCTGCTGCGAATGTTCGCCGATCCCAACGTGCTTGCGAAAGAGGAGCGCGTGGAGCTGGTGAAAGACTTGCGTGGATGCGTGGCGCAACATCCGAAGATTTCGGAACTGCGCGTCGTCTTCGGGATGGCGCTGTGCGTGAATCTGGAAGTTCAGGATGCGATGGAGGAATTGGGCGAAGCGGTGAAGCTCGATCCCAATAGTTTCATCGCCCATTTGAAAATGGGCGAACTGTGGATGCGGCTGCGGGTAATCACCAAAGCCGAGGACCACACCCGGCGGGCCGCTCGACTGGCGCAGAATCTCGCGCACGCAGAGTTGGCGCGGCGTCAGGCCGCAACGATTCGAACGATGACGCGCGAGGGCGTCGATCGCAATGGTTATAGAACGACGTGGTTATCGTTCAGTCGTGTCCGGCGCTTATTCACGCGGAATCGAGGTAAGGCCGAAGGCTTGGCGACGGTGGACGCCAGCTAAGAATGCAACCGGCACTTCAACTTGCCCTGCTTCTGGCGATCCTTCTTCCGGCCAGCAAAATCGCCGCTTCGCTATGCACTCGTTTCAACATCCCGCCGATAATTGGAGAGCTCTCTGTAGGAGTCTTGTTCGGCCCCGGTCTGCTTAACCTGCTGCATATGCATCTGTTCGCTGGCGGAGAGGCAACCGGAGCGCTCTTTATCCTCGCGCAAATCGGTGGATTGGTGCTGATGTTTATTGCAGGCATCGAGACCGATATCGACCGCATGCGCGAAGCGAGCGTCACGGCTTTCGTCGTCGCACTGTCCGGAGTGATTTGGCCTTTCCTGCTCGGCGCGGCCGTTGGCCACATGCTCGGTCTGTCGTGGACCACAGCGTGTTTCCTGGGCGGAGCGCTCACCGCAACCAGCGTATCCATTTCGGCGCGAACATTGATGGATGCCGGCCGAATGGCATCCCAGGAAGCAACCGTGATCCTGGGCGCTGCCGTGATTGACGACGTGATGGGTTTGTTCGTGCTAGCGTTCCTTGCGGCGTCAACAGTTTCGGGGAAGGGAGAAGGGTTTGGCGCGGCCCCGATGGCCAGCCGATGGCTACAGCAGACGTTGGCGCCTGCGGCCGCTCACCCGCTGATCGTGCAAATGGCGATGATCTCCGTGAGCGTTGCAGTCTTTTTCGGTGTTGGCTACGTGGTTGCGAAACGCTGGCTCGACCCGCTAATTCTCCAGTTGCGAAAATTGACGGCTACGGAAGCGGTCCCGAGTTGCGTGCTGGCCCTGGTGCTGGTGTATGCGCTATCAGCCGAATGGCTTGGCAGCGTAGCGGGAATCACGGGAGCATACTTGTTGGGATATGTGTTCGCGGGATCACAATACAAGGCGGACGTAGAGCGCAGCTTCTATGCGATTGGGCACGGCCTGTTGATTCCCTTGTTTTTCATTTCGATTGGCCTCTCCAGCGACTACCGCGCTCTTGCGGGACATTGGACGCTGATGCTTCTAGTTTTGTTCGTCGCAATTATCGGTAAGCTCATTGGCTGCGGTCTCGCTGCGCTGGGCTCCGGCATGGACTGGGTGCGCAGTCTTCGGGTCGGCTGCGGAATGATGTCCCGCGGAGAAGTTGGTTTGATTGTCACAGCGATGGGCGCCAGTACCGGCATCTTCGGGAAATCCGAGGTCGCCGTTATGGTTGCGGTGGTCCTTCTCACTACGTTGTTGACGCCCATCGCGTTGCGAGGCGCGTTCAGTCTCAAGTCGCGCCAAGATGCCGAGGAGGGGCTCGACACCACCGAGCCGGGATTTCCTTCGCCGACAAATAATCCTGGTTCACCCCAGCCCGCGAGCGCCGCCGAAGCGAAGAAATCCGCACGAGAAGATCCGGTGCTTAGAATCGGACTTGCGTCTGCCTCGTACTTGCCCGCTTCCGGGAGACGCGAAACCGCCGCCGAAGCGGAATAGATGGATCGGATTTTAGAAGCGAAGCAATCCTGGTCTGTCCCTCTTTAAAGTTCAAGACACTACGCAAGCTCGATTTCTCAAGCAGTGTATGGCAAAACTGTAGATACTTCTGAAACCGCCAACGCCTCCAAGTTTACAACCTTCAACAGTAATCAACAAGTTAGCTGCAAACGTTCCAACGCCAGTCACCTAGAATCAACAAGAGTCCATAGATTCCAATAGGTGTTGGCGCCTGGTTCGGGACCAGGGGGCCGGAGGTTCAAATCCTCTCGCCCCACCATTTGTTTTCAATGACATATGTCTTCGGGGGCGGGGCGAAACCCGCCCCTCTGGTTTTGCACCAGGTGTTCTAGTCAAGAACGCGCGGAAAATAAGGGGTTTAGCAGTTGGGACCACGCATTAATCGTAACAAGAACTTCTACAGCTTGGCACCGACAATTTCAGATTAAAACCACGTCCGGCGCTTGGTTTGACGAATCCCAAACTCGATCAAGCAGGCCGTTGCAACGTCATTGCATTCTCCGCAAATTTCATGTGCAGCGCGGAAATATCGGATGAGCGTCTGATTGTCGGCGTTGAGCTCCTCCAGCATTTCTTCCGGAGAGACACCCGCCTCGTCGTTGTCCTTCAAGCGCTGGGGCCGGGACACATCGCTAATAGAACGCAAGGTAGTTTCGCCGATTTTGCGCGCGTTTCCCAAGCACCGATCGCGAGAGAGTCCGCTGCGCGCAGTGGATTGCGAGGAATGACCAGAATCCAGTTACGCGCCAGCGGCGCTCGCGTTACTGCTTGGCGCCCGTGGCTCACTGTGAAAGACTCGAACGGCCGTGAAGCAGTATATGCTTTCGTGCTCGCACCGCTTGCAGCGATTTATGAATGTCGCGAGCGTACATGTGTTCCCGATTTCGAGTTCACTTTGCAAACTCACAATTGTTGGGGAAACCGGAGTTGGTTGTCCGCATCGAATACACAGGACTCCGTGGTAGCTCTGTATCGGATCTGCAGTCATCTGAACCTCACCAAAGGGGGTTGAAGGGGGGGCAAATCCTAGCATGAGGCCCTGCCAAAATCTACCGGCTCGCAGAAAGGTTGGCAACGCAGAAGGCCCCGCCGTTAGGTCCAAAGTCGCAACTGAGATCGATCCGCTCGTGAGTGGACGTGGCCTTGCCATTGGGGCGTTCGCGTTCTACCCTCTCGGGCGGGAACTTAGGCCGAAAATGCGCTAAATAGTCATTTAGCGTCTCATCGATCTGGGAATAGTTGAAAGCCTTACCGCAATTCTTGAAAGATGACCAAACCCATAAGGCAGCCGACTTGACCTGCGCTGAGATCCATGAAGAACCGCACTCAATCGTTAATAGACATCGCCGACCGGAAGTTTGATGTGTGTGTGATCGGCGGCGGGGCAACCGGTTCGGGATGCGCGCTCGACGCTCAGCTTCGAGGCCTCGAAACCGTTTTGCTTGATGCGGGGGATTTCGCCGGGGCGACCTCAAGCACGTCGACCAAAATTGTGCACGGAGGCGTGCGGTACCTTGAAGCGGCGGTGAAGGGCCTCGATCCCGGGCAGTATCACGTCGTGAAGCGCGCGCTGCACGAAAGAATTCGAATGCTCAAGAATGCGCCCCATCTTTCTCGGGCGATGGAGTTCCTGCTTCCCTGCTTCCGCTGGAGCAATGCGGCTTACTACGACATCGGACTGAAAATGTATGATTGGATTTCGGGCGACGCGAGCATCTTCCCCAGTCATTTTCTGTCGAAGGAGGAAACACTGCGTAGGATGCCCGGGCTCAAGGGCACGCATTTGGTTGGCTCCATCGCGTATGCGGATGGCCAGTTCGACGATGCGCGATATAACATCGCGCTCGTGGAAACGTGTGCGAGGGCGGGCGGTCACGTCCTTAATTACGCTCGCGTGATCGGCTTTGAAAAGGATTCCAAGGGGCGCGTAAACCAGGCCTATGTCGAGGATCAGCTTTCGAGAAGAAAGTTTGCCATTCAGGCGGCCGCCTTCGTGAATGCCACCGGTCCGTTTTCGGACACTGTCCGTGCGCTCGCAACGCCGGGCATCGCGCCGCGCATGCGGCTGAGCAAGGGAATTCACATTTTGTTGCCGCTTGATGTGATGCCTGGCGATGACGCTTTGCTGATTCCGAAAACAGAGGACGGGCGCGTCTTGTTCGCGGTCCCATGGATGGGCCGGCTTCTCGTGGGCACGACTGAGCAAGAAGTCGGCGTGCATGACGAACTCTGCGTCACCAAGATGGAAGTTGAATATGTGCTTCACCATCTCAACCAATACTTGGAGAAGCCGGTCAGCGCGGGTCAAGTAGTCAGTGGCCTCGCCGGAGCGCGCCCATTGGTGAGCAGCGGAGACTCTCGAGATACGAAGAGGCTTGCACGCGATGACGAACTCGAGATCGACTCGAAAAGCGGCCTGATCAGCATCATGGGTGGAAAGTGGACGACATATCGCGCCATGGCCGAAGACACGGTCAACGCAGTTCAACAACAGCTGAGCATTCCGAAGACCGAGTGCCCGACGAGGGATCACCCGTTGATCGGCTCCGAAGGATTCACACCGGACTATTGGAAGACCCTGGTTGCAGAGTACGGAATTGCGGAAGAGACAGCGCGTCACCTGGCGGGAAAATTCGGGACTCGTGCTCCGTGCGTTCTGGAGATTGCCCGTAAGATCCCGGCGCTGGCAGAGCCCGTGCTCGACGGCTCTCCTGTGCTGCGCGCGGAAATCGCCTATTGCGCGCGTAGCGAAATGGCGATCACGATCGAAGATGTCCTTTTCCGTCGACTCGGCATGCAAGTGTATAGCTGGCGTGACGCGATTCTTGCTGCGCCGGTAGTGGCGTCCATTCTTCGGGCGGAATTGAGTTGGTCCGCGCAAACTGAGCAAAACGCAATGGAGCAGTACGTAGGCAAGATCAACCGCTATCTCCAATTGGCGGGCTTATCCACAGGAACTTCTATGAACGGCGCAACGGCCCAGTCGGCAGCCGGCGTGTGAGCGGAAAGGACAGATGGATGTCGACTTACGTCGGGGCGATAGATCAAGGAACCACGAGTACGCGTTTCATTGTGTTCGACAAGACTGGCCGGATCGTCTCCGTCGCGCAGCGAGAGCATGAACAGATCTATCCGCAGCCGGGATGGGTGGAGCACGACCCGGAAGAGATTTGGCGGCGCACTCAGGAAGTAATCGCTGAGGCGATGCAGAAGAAGGCGCTGCGGCCCAAAGACCTCGCCGCGATCGGCATCACAAATCAGCGCGAGACCTCTATCCTGTGGAATCGGAGAACGGGGCGCCCAGTACACAACGCGATCGTATGGCAGGACACTCGCGTAGAGGATGCAGTCACGGAGTTTTCGCGCGATGGCGGCCAGGATCGTTTTCGAAGGAAGACGGGACTGCCGCTGGCAACTTACTTTAGCGGTCTGAAGATTCGATGGATGTTGAACAACGTACCGAAAGTAAGGGAGCAAGCGGAAGCGGGGGAAATCCTATTCGGAAATATCGATACATTCCTTCTATGGAATCTGACGGGCGGGCCTCGGGGCGGCGCGCACGTGACGGACGTGACCAATGCCAGTCGAACGCAATTGATGAACCTCGAGACCTTGGCTTGGGATAGGGAGATTCTCGATTGCTATGGAATATCCGAGGAGATGCTCCCGGCCATTAAGTCCAGCAGCGAGACATATGGGTTCGCTCACGTCGACTCGGTGAAAGATGTGCCGATCGCGGGAATTCTGGGCGACCAGCAAGCGGCGTTGGTCGGCCAAACCTGCTTTGATCCTGGCGAAGCCAAAAATACGTACGGCACCGGCTGTTTTCTGTTGATGAATACGGGGCGCGAATCGGTTCAATCGAAGCATGGTCTGATCACAACGGTCGCATATAAACTCGGCGAAGCGCCTGCGCACTACGCGCTGGAGGGCAGCGTCGCCATCACAGGAGCGCTCGTGCAGTGGCTGCGCGACAATTTGGGAATTATCGAGAAAAGTTCCGACGTGGAGACTCTGGCGCTCTCCGTGAAGGACAACGGCGGAGTCTACTTCGTCCCAGCGTTCTCCGGACTCTATGCCCCGTATTGGAAAGGGACAGCCCGCGGCGTGATTGCCGGCTTGACGCGCTACGCCAATAAGGGCCACCTCGCGCGTGCCGTTCTCGAAGCAACGGCGTTTCAAACTCGCGAAGTTGTCGACGCGATGGAAAAGGACTCCGGGATCGCCCTGGATGTCCTGCGGGCCGACGGCGGCATGGTCGAGGACGACTTGCTGATGCAATTCCAGGCCGACATCTTGAATCGCCCGGTTCTCCGCCCCGTAGTCAAGGAGACGACGGCGCTCGGCGCATGTTATGCCGCCGGGTTGGCAGTTGGGTTCTTCAGCGGCATCGATGAGCTACGCGCGCACTGGGCGCCGGACCATACCTGGAACCCCGGTATGGGCGACGCGCAACGAGACGAGATGTATCGACTCTGGAAGAAGGCAGTCACCCGCTCCTTCGACTGGGTGGAGGCGATTTAGCCAGCGAGCCAGAGGCCGTGCGTCGGGACGAATTTATTCAGCGGTGATTCGACACGGACACTGAGAATTGAAAGGACGCTCACGTGCATTCACCATTTTTCGGCGAGCTTATGGGGACTTTGGTTTTGATCCTTCTGGGAGACGGCGTCAACGCGAGCGTCTTGCTAAAACGGTCGAAAGCGGAGGGCTCCGGCTGGATCGTGATCACTGCCGGCTGGTGCTTCGCGGTCATGGCTGGTGTTTATACGGCAGTGGCGTGCGGGAGCGCCGATGCGCATATCAATCCGGCCGTCACTCTCGGGTTTGCCGTGGCGACCGGCAACTACTCCAAGGTAGTTCCATACGTCAGCGCACAGTTGGTGGGGGCGTTCCTCGGCGCATTTCTGGTCTGGCTGCACTTTTATCCTCATTGGAAAGTGACCCCGGAGCCGGCGCTGAAGCTCGCCGTATTCTGCACAGCACCAGCAATTCGCAATCGCATCGCTAATCTCACCAGTGAAATCATTGGAACGCTCGTCCTAGTATTCGTTGCCGCGGCGATCTTCTCCAAAGCTGTCTCCTCCGCGGGCGGTCTACCGCCGGGATTTGGCGCTTATCTGGTAGCCTGCCTGGTTTGGGGAATCGGTCTTTCGCTTGGCGGGACTACAGGGTATGCGATCAATCCTGCGCGGGACCTCGGTCCGCGAATTGCCCACGCCGTTCTGCCCATCGCGGGCAAGGGCGCGTCCGACTGGGCCTACGCCGCTGTTCCCGTAGTTGGTCCGCTGATCGGCGGCGGCCTCGCTGGCCTACTGATTCGGCTGATCAGGCTCTAACCACAATTGTCAGATATTCAGCGGCGCAAGCATAGAGTTGTGTTCTCGAAGGCGAGTAAGGAACCGCGAGCGGGGCTGAGAGTTACGGTCCCAGACATGGCAGATGCGATGCCAGGCGCTCGAATTCGGCGTTTGTGTGATCGCCAGTATCCCGATCGGACGAGCGATGCAACCGGGATGAGGGCGCTGAGCGCTGTCGGCGACAATCGCCAGCGGAATTCCGGCGTAAATTGGCATGCAGCGAGAACGCGCGCGAAGTGCCGATGCCGAAACAATTCGCTTCTAGAACAGCAGCTTCAGACCGAACTGAATCTGCCGCGCTGGATAAGTGGTGGTGATGGTGCCGAAGGCGGCGGAGGTGGTTTGGGTGTTAGGGATTCCGAAATTGGTGTGATTCATGACGTTGAAGAACTCGGAGCGGAATTGCAGGCGCAAACCTTCGCGAATGGTGAAGGTTTTGTCGGCCGAGAAATCCAACTGCTCGAAGCCGGGGGCGCGGAAATCGTCGCGGCTGAGATCGCCGAAGGGATCGTTGACGGGCGGCGTGCTGAAGGTGTAGCCGGCGAAATAAGTTTTCAGCATTTGCGCTGTGCTTTGCGAGGCTGCGCTGCCGGTGATATCGGGACGAAGGAACGGTTCGCCGCGATAGTCGTTGGTTAGACTGGAGACGCTCTGCGCGCTCGACGGGCCGTAGTACACGTTCAGGGGCGTGCCGGTGTGCGCGGTGTTGATGAAGTTCAGCTCCCAGCCGCCGAGCGCGGCGTCTTCGCCGCGATTCATTTTCGAGCCGTATTTCAGGCCGCGGCCGAAGGGAACTTGATAGACGATCGTGGTGACGTTGTTGAGTTTTACGTCGAAACTCGAGGGTCCATATTCGGCGGCCAGATCGTGAATGTTTTGCGGATTGGCTTCGACGTAGCCCGAATAATATTCGAGGGCTTGCTCGGAATCGCCCAAGGCTTTGCCCCAAGTGAATGAATTCAGGAAATACAGGCCGTCGGAGAAGCGATGTTCGGCGCGCAGCGAGAGGCCGTTGTAATTATTGTTGCCGACCGGATCGACCCAAGTGATCGGCCCGAACGATTGAATCGGCACGCGGGCCGCGATTGAGAGACTGCCACCGGCGGCGTTGGGAGCGGCTTGGTTGTAATCGGCGATGATCGGAAGATTCAGGCTGTGATTCCCGTTGTAGTCGATTTCAAATACGGTGTTCCTGGTGATTTCCTGTTGAATGCCGGCAAACCATGTCTGGATGTAGGGCCACGGACTGTTGGCCGGAATGTACACCACGTTGGAGACCAGAGGGTTGAAGTTCGCCGGGTTGTCGATGCCGGTGGTGAAGCTGTTCTTGGTGACTAGAAAATTCGCCGGCACCGGACCGCCCGCGGGAATCGATTGACTGATCACGCCGAAGAGCGCCTGGGGAGCGTTGATGCCCTCGAGGGCGCTACCGACTCGGTTGAAATAGTCGTAGCTAATCCCGTAGGCCGCGCGGAAAACCGTCTTTGGAAATATGCTGTAGGCCAGACCGATGCGCGGTCCGTAATTCTTGTAATTGGGATGAACCAGGGAGCGGTCGAATAGGCTTCCGTTGGTGGCCGGTGTCATGGTGTCGGTAGTGGGATTGAAATCGGAATAATTGTTGTCGCGCTCGTAGAGCGGTGTTGCAAAGTCCCAGCGCAATCCGAGGTTCACCGTAAGTTTCGAGGTCACGCGATAGTCGTCCTGGAAGTACAGCGCCTGGACATGCTGGCGGAGATTCACGACGTCATCGTTGCCGAGGTTGATCGTGCTGGGAGTGCCGAAAATGAAATCCGCGAGATCGTATGCCGTCGAGTTGCTGGCAATTGTGCATCCGGTCGGCATACCCAATTGCGCGCAGGTGGGTTTGCTGAACTGCCCGCTGTAGGTGTCTTCACCGTAGAGCGGGTTGACGTCCAGAATCTCCGTGCGAATGGACAGGAATTCGTAGCCCATTTTCAGAGAGTGGCGGCCGACGATCTTTGAATAGCTGAACTTCGGGCCGAACGAAGTGGGATTCTGGAACTGGGGATTGCTGGTTTGCCGGCCGAACTGGCTGAGCCCGCTAACCGCCTGGGAATTCAGGCCGCCGGTAAGGTTCGAGCCGGTGGGCAGGCCGGGAATGCCATAGAGAGCCAGCATGCTCATTTCGCCGAGGGTCACGGGCGATTTCCCGGCGGCGATGTGCGAGAGACCGAAGCGTGCTTCGACGATGGAGGTGGGCGATGGTGTCCAGGTATAGCCAACCGAAAGGTTCTGGTCGTCGGCCTTAATGTGGCCGTTGCCGTTGCCGCCGGAAGCTCCTGGAATATCCGGCTGGTAATACTGAGTGTCCCACCGTTCGCTGAAACGTAGGAAGCCGGACATCGTGGCATTGATTTTGCCATCGATCTTGACGTCATATTTTTCGTCGTCATCAGTAATCAGTAATTGCTCAAGCAAATTGTTCGAGGCTCCGGTGAGGCCGGGCGTTGTAGGCGGAAGTTGAGTGAGAACTGTGGACGCGAACGGATTGAGAGTGGCGATCGGAATCGTCGTGCCGGCGTTGTAGACCGTACCGGTGAGCGGATCGACCACCGTCACGGGCAAAACTCCACTGACTTCGACCGCTGTAGGAATCGAGTCGAAGTTGTTGTATCTGAGATCTTGGCGGAAGCCTTCAAAGTCCCCGAAGAAGAAAATTCTATTCTTCAAGATGGGACCGCCCACGGAGCCCCCAAACTGGTTTCTTTCGAGAGGGTTCTTCGGAGCGGGACTGAACTGGAAACCGGTCGCGTTCAGAACAGTGTTGCGCAGAAACTCGTACAGGCTGCCGTGAAATTGATTTGTACCGGATTTCATAATGGCGTCGACGACCGCGCCGCCGACGCGGCCGTACTCGGCGCTGTAATTGCTGGTGATCACTTTGAATTCGGCGATGGCGTCCGGCGACGGCTGCACGACCTGCGCGGAGTATCCCTGGTTGCTGGTTGAATAGGCGTTGTTGTCCTCGCCGTCCAGGAGAAAAGTGTTGTAGGTGCTGCGCATGCCATTCACGTTGAACGCACCTTCGCGCGGCGTGCCGGTCGGCCCGAAAGAGATCGCGATCGGGGATTTGATGGCGTTTGTGGAGAGCAGAGCCAAATCTGCGTAATTGCGGCCGATGAGCGGGAGTTCCGAGACCGCGGCAGTGCTGATGATTTGTCCGTGGTCGCTCGTGTCGGTGTCCAGGGGGACGGCAGCACCCGTAACGACGACGGTCTGAGAACTGGCGCCGACTTGTAGCGAGACATCGACGCGCTGGCGGGCGCCGACCTCGACGCGAAGGTCGGTGGAGAATTTGGAAAAGCCGGCGTGCTCAGCGGCGACTTCATACTCGCCGACCATCACGTTGAGGAAGTCGTAATCACCTTTGTCGTCGGTCGAAGTTTTCGCGGCGATGCCGGTGCCGGTGTTCGTGAGCGTCACGGTCGCGTCTGCGACCGATGCTCCGGTGGCATCTTGGACAGTCCCCAAAACCTCGGCGGTTTCAGATTGAGCGTGCGAGCCCAGAGCTGTGACGCTCATTGCGAGCGCGAGGATGGCGAGTCGAACTACGAATTGCACGAGTGAGTGCCTCATTCCACTTCGTCCCGTTGGTTGCGTCGACGGCATTTCAATATTCATGCGCGCTCTCCGTTGCGAGTTGATTTAAGGGCTTTGCTTTTTTCCAATCGGAACTGTGGGAAGCGCTACGGAGCGCG
>Ga0182024_10022173_pt1 | contig 11461 bp, 6 predicted proteins | sample P32metaG_FD_120480 | JGI IMG/M metagenome (GOLD analysis project Ga0182024, IMG submission 120480) | Permafrost microbial communities from Stordalen Mire, Sweden - P3-2 metaG (Illumina Assembly) | ecosystem: Environmental > Terrestrial > Soil > Wetlands > Permafrost | place: Sweden: Stordalen... | reverse complement strand
GGCTACGGCTCCCTCGCCAATGTCCTCGGCCTCAGCGTAACCATGCGTTATCCCAACGGCTCCCCCAAGCTCGAGATACGCTCCGTAACCCTCGCCAAGACCGATCCCGGCGACGACATCCTCAATGGCGGCAAGCCATTGGTCGACCCATTTGGCCAATACACCCATGTCGACTGGCCTGGCAAAGCCCACTCGGAAACCGACCTGCAAACCGCGTGGAAAGCCGAAGCCGCCGACCTCGCTAAATCCGGCGCCTTCCCCGACCGCGATAATTACGGCGGCTTCGCATCCACACAGGCGAAAGCCACCGGCTTCTTCCGCGTCGAGCAAATCAACGGCATCTGGTGGTTCATAGACCCGGATGGCCACTACTTCTATTCCACCGGAATCAATGGCATGGTCCCCATCGCGGCCACGCGGGTAGCGGGCCGCGAAGATTACTACGCCTCCATTCCCCCCGCAATTTCCGGAACCCTTTTATCTTTCAGTTTCGCGCGGCCAAACGCAAACCGGGCTGTCTCATTCTATACGGCCAATCTACAACTCCGTTTCGGACCCGGCTTTTTGGCCCCCTGGGCTGCGCTCACTTCCCGGCGCATGGCCGCATGGGGCATTAACACAGCCTACTCCACCGCCCTTAATAATAACATCGGCCCCGATGGCGCGAAGAGAGCCTATGTCACGAACGTCCGCGGCTGGCAAACCGGCCCACTTATCATGGGCATGCCCGACGTCTATTCCGATGCCTTTCAGACTCAGGTCGATTCCGCGATCCAACGAACCGTTACGCCACTCAAGGACGACCCGTGGCTGATAGGTTACTTCATTGGCAACGAACCCCCATGGCCAGGCCGCGAGAGCCAATTCGTCGATCTCACTCTTCAAGGTCCGGACACCGAAATGAAGAAACGCTTCCAGGCCGCATTGGCTAAGTCCGATACCCCGGATATTCGCCGCCAGTTGGTCCTCGATGCGTTTGCACATTACCTGGACGTCGTCGATTCCACTCTTAAAAAGTACGATCCAAACCACCTTAACCTTGGTATGCGCTTCGGCGGTACCCCGCCCGACTACGTAGTCAAACTCGCGAAGAACTTCGACGTCTACACCGTCAATAAGTACCGCTACGAGCCTCCCTCGGACTTAATTGCCAACGTCCACAAACTAACCGGCCTCCCGGTCCTCATCGGCGAGTTCCACATCGGCGTCCCGGATCGCGGCATGGCCCCCGGCCTCGTCCAGGCCATGGATCAGCGCGAGCGGGGCATCGCTTACAGTGACTATGTCGAGCACGCCGCGGCTCATCCGGAAGTTATCGGCGCCCATTGGTTTCAATGGGTCGACGAGCCCGTCCTCGGGCGTCCCGATGGCGAGAATTACAATATAGGTTGGGTGGACGTTACCGACCGGCCGTACATGGATTTGGTAAACGCCGCCCGCATCACCCACGCCCGCCTCCTCGATATTCACCTCGGCAAAATCCCTCCCTCGGATCGCCGCGCCAAAACCTCCGATGCCGGCTCCGCGCCTGAGGCCGACAAACTCGGCCTCCCCGGCTTTCAATAACCAGCCAATGAATCGCATAGGTCCCCTTCTCGGCCTCCTTTGCTTCACCCTCGCCCTTCATGCCGCCGATCCCTCTCCGTCACCCGCTGCCGGGGACATTGCCGCGGAACCCCTCCCACGGCTCAAGGTCTCGGCCAATGGTCATTTCCTCGTCGAGGACAACGGAAAGCCCTTCTTCTATCTCGCTGACACCGCCTGGGGCCTTTTCTCTCACGCTAACCCGGATGACGTCGACGTCTATCTAAGTGACCGCGCGGTAAAAGGGTTCACCGTAATCCAGGCAGTCGTCGCCTTATGGGACGCCAGCCGTCATCCCGATTACAACGGGGACCTCCCATTCGTCGGCAATGACGCCACCAAGCCAAACGACGCTTACTTCAAAAACGTCGATAACGTTATCGACAAGGCTCAGGCTAAGGGGCTGCGCGTCGCCCTCGTCCCCTTCTGGTTCAAAGGGATGAAGACTAACATCCCTGCTCTCCTCGATCCTCCCACCGCCCAGGCCTTCTGCCAATACCTTGGCGCCCGTTACAGGGATAAGCCGGTTATCTGGATTCTGGGTGGCGATACAGCGGGTAAAACCCCTACGGGCCCCGACTATATGCCGCTTGTCCGGGCCATGGCCGCGGGCCTCCACGCGGGCGATGGAGGCGCCCATCTTATCACTTATCATCCTACAGGCCGTCAAAGCTCTTCGTTCTGGTTTCACAACGAACCCTGGCTCGACTTTAACTTACTCCAGTCCGGCCATTTTATTCAAAACACCAATTACGACTTGATTGCCGCCGATTACGCCAAAACACCTGCTAAGCCCGTTATCGATGGCGAGTCCGGCTACGAAAACATCACGGACCGCCTCCTCTCCGCGAAGATTAATCCGGATGCCAAACGCATCCAGGCGCAGGATGTCCGCCGCTTCGCCTACCTAAGTCTCTTCGCTGGAGCTGCCGGCCATACTTACGGCAATGGCGAAGTTTACGGATTTTGGACCCCTGCGGCCGGAAATAGTCCACGCTGGGGTTCCGGGTTGCCCTGGCGTCAATCCCTCGAGTTACCCGGCTCCTCCCAGATGCAATTTATTCGCAATCTTATCGAGTCCCGCCCCATGCTCACCCGCATCCCCGACCAAACCATGATCATCGGCGATGCATCCAGCACCACCAACCGTTTCCAGGCAACCCGCGCCTCGGACGGAAGTTATGCCTTCATTTACACCGCGGCCGGCCAGCCTGTTCAAGCCGAGTTGAAGAATCTCGCCGGCGGCAGGATACGCGCAACCTGGTTCGATCCCCGCACCGGCGCTTCCCAGTTAATCGGCATCATACCCAGGACCGATTCCCATACTTTCACTCCGCCTGGCAGCGGCGACGGCAAGGATTGGGTCCTCGTCCTCGACAATGCCGCCCTCAACTTTTCCCCTCCTGGCCTCTCACGGTCTCCGGAGAACTAACTCACCGTCGCCCTCGCCAGCCTCACTCCAGCTTCTCCAAATAGTCTTGCCGAACCGGCCCGCATGGACAAAATCAAAAGGAGGCAAACGCTGGTCGTGGCCAGGTGTTCGAATTGAAAACTTCAATTGAAAGAAATGTGAATAGAACTATCCCCCGAGGCAATACGATGACCACTTATCATCCATCGCCCGCCCATCGTTACGGCTCGCGCCTGCTGCGAGTTTCTCTCCTCATCCTCGGCATCGGCTTCGCCTTCGCCTGTAACGCATCCTTATGGGCCGCAACTACTGATTCAGCGCCCGCCGCATTGCCCGCCGCATCCGCCCCCGCCGTCCCGGAGACCATCACCGTGCCTCCCCCAGTCGAGGCCCCCGCGCCGCCGGAAACCACCGGCTCCAGCGCCGACACGCAAATGCCAGGTTCCATGGATAATTCCGTGGTCAAGGTTTTCTCCACGGTTCGCTATCCCGATTGCTACAAGCCATGGACCAAGCAAGCCCCCGCGGATTATACCGGCAGCGGCGTGGTCATCGAGGGGAAGCGCATTCTTACCAACTTCCATGTCGTCGAATACGCCAGTCGCATTGAGATACAGGCAAATCAAGCCGGCGATAAGATATCCGCCTCGGTCGTCGCGTTCGATCCCGGCATCGATCTCGCGGTGCTCAAGCTCGACGACGAGACATTCTTCGACTCCCACCCTCCTTTGCCGCGCGTCGACACCCTGCCCGCTATCAAGGATACCGTAATGGCCTATGGTTATCCCAAGGGTGGCGACAATCTTTCCATTACAAAGGGGATTGTCTCCCGCATCGAGTTTGCCCCTTATCGCTATCCGGTTTCCGGTCTCCGCGTCCAGATCGATGCTGCCATCAACCCCGGCAATAGTGGCGGTCCTGCCGTCGCTGGTGATAAGATGATAGGCCTGGTGTTCAGCCGTCTCGATGACTCGGAGAACATTGGTTACATCATCCCTTGCGAGGAAATTGAGTTATTCCTCAAGGATATTCCCCGGCCGGCGAAGGATCGTGGCAAACCCGCCATGTTCGATGACTTCCAGACCCTCGAAAATCCCGCTCTTCGCTCCTTCCTTAAGCTGGATAAGTCAGTCCACGGCATCGTGGTTCACCATCCATTCGGTAACCCCCCCGATTACCCCTTGAAACAGTGGGACGTTATAACAAAGATCGGCGACACTCCCATCGATGACCAGGGCATGATAAAACTCGGTTCCGATCTCCGCATTAGTTTCAAGTATCTCGTCCAAAAAGTCGCCGTTGCGCGCAAGGTTCCTCTCACCATAGTCCGCGCCGGCAAGGAAAGTCAGGTCGAACTTCCCGTATCTCCGGAATTTCCCAGGGTGGTCCCGGATCTAATGGGCGGCTACCCCTCCTATTTCGTTTACGGTCCATTGGTCTTCTCGGAGGCCACTGCTCAATTCCTCGGAGGTTATATGAAGGAATCCGCCGGCGGCCGCATCCTCGAGTTACTCAATGTGCAAGGCAGCCCGCTCACAACCCGCATGGACGACAAACCCGCGTTCGACGGCGAGCGCCTCGTCGTGGTTTCATCTCCCTTCTTCCCGCACAAGCTTACCGAGGGCTACTCCAACCCGATGACCGAAGTCGTAAAAACCGTTAATGGCATTCCGATCAAGAACCTCGCGCAGATGGTGCAATTACTCCATGACTGCAAGGATGATTTTGTCTCCTTCGCATTCTACGGCCGCTTCGGCGAGACACTCGTTTTCCCCCGCGCCGATATGGAAGAGGCCACGGACGACATACTCACGGACAACGGCATCCGCAGCCAGGGCACCCCCGAACTATTGGACATTTGGAATACAAAGTCCGCCTCCGTATCCGCCGCCACTCCGTAAGTCCTCACTCGAGCGTGGACATCGAACCCTCACCTAAAAATCTGCGATAATCTGTGTCAATCTGCGGTTATGGGAATCGTTTGTCGTATTCCCGTGAAACTCGCAGCAGTAGCGCCGAGTACTCGTTGCGCGTCGTGCCATGATCCATCCAATTGAATGGATACGGCGCCACATTCGTTGCACGGAATCGCAGAACGAGAAACTCGTCAAACCCTGGCGCTGCATTCAGGAGAATCCGGCGTTCCGCCTCGGGCGCTTCTTGTGAAGGATGTTTATGCTTCTTCCCGTCCGTGGGCCACTCGACGGTTCCCTCGTACGACGTATAATTCTCTGAATAGTTTACCCCGACTATTCCTACGCAAATAGGATTGCCTCCCGTCTTCCGGAATTCCTCAACCTGGCGCCTCAAATCACCGATGACGCGGTCAATCTGCTTGATCATGGCTTTTGCCAGAATTTTCGTTTCCGCGCCGATTTCAATATTTGCCACTGGACCGCGGGCGACCAGCCAGCCCTTTTCCGTGACCGCCACGGCTGCCGGTACCAGTTCACCCAAGGTCCCATCACCCCGGCGGGAAATCTTCCCGACCGCTTTATTCGCGAGATTCACCACCCGCTCGTGCTTTCTTACCCGTTCGACAAGCTTCTCGGATTTCGAGAGTACGACCATATCCTCGTAAAGCTTTGAGGCGACGAGATCACCCAGACTCGAATCCCGATGCTTGTATTTCTGTCCCTCGAATAGTCCCCGGAATGTTTTCAGCAGCGCATACTCACTGCTGATCGTGGACTCGTTCATTCTACGGAGACAGTTGCATTCGCAGCTCCTACTTCTTTGGGCATCCAGGCCGCTTCCCTAAGTCGATCCTCCGCAATCCGGGCATAGGCCGGCTCGATCTCGTTGCTTACGCTGCTGCGACCTGTCTCAAGAGCGGCCACCGCTGTACTCCCTGTGCCGGCAAATGGATCCAACACTACGTCCCCCGCGAAGGAGAACATCTTTATGAGCCGTTCCGCCAATCGCGTGGGATACGGCGCGGGATGCCCTTTTTTCGTGCTTTCTCCTTTAATGTCACTCCAGCAAGACCGCGTCCAGGCTTGCATCTCCTCACGCGTCAGCATTGAGAGGACGCGCTGCAAGGGAGTTGGCGATCGGTACTCGCCCCCCTTCCTCAGGAACAGGATATACTCGATGTCATTCTTTATGATTGCCCCGGGCTGGTACGGTTTCCCGTAGAATCCCGCCCCGTTTCCTTCGACCTCCGTCACTCCGTTCGCGATCTTCTGCCAGAGAATTGGAGTCAGGCAGTCCAATCCCAGCCCTCGGCTGCGCACTTCGATATCGGCATGCAAGGGCATTACCAGGTGCCGCCCCCCCTTCTTGCGGGGTATGCAGACATCGCCGACTACGACGCAAATTCGTCCCCCTGGGGCGAGCACCCTGCGGCACTCTCGCCAAACCCGATCCAGCTCATCCAGAAACTTCTCATAATTGGCTATCTCGCCCAGTTGCGCCTTATGCGGCTCGTATTGCTTCAGAGTCCAATATGGCGGTGATGTAACCACCAGGTGCACGCTCCCGTCTGGTATCCACGATAAGTCGCGCGCATCTCCCGTGCGCAACCGATGATGAGTCGAGTCAAACGGCGGGGGCCACGGTAAGTTGCGCAGGATTCCGTTTGCTCTCAGCATCTTTTCGACTGCCCCGGCCTCGTTGTCTGCCTCGGGCAATTCATTGAGCACCGCGGCCACTGCGTCGCACGCCTGTTCGGTTTCGCGCGTCCGCTCCGCGCGGTCCTCCCGTTCTTCATACCGGACGCTTGCCCCCCGTGGCCGTACTTTGATCGCGCCGTTCCTCATCGCCGGCATCTTCTCTCCGCCGGGGCCATCATGCAAACTAAACGCGCCTCTCATTCCAGGAGTCCCTACCCCCGGTTCTTAATCCGCATCACCTCCAGCACCTTCGTAGCCAGTTCATCGGAAATCCCCAGCGCTTCCTGCAACTCCCGCAGACACGCGATCTCCGCCTCCTCCGCGCCCCCATCGGCGAAAGCAATATCCCCGCCCAGCGCGTACACAGTCTCACCCAGCTCAGCCGGCAGTCCCTTCACCCCCGCCGCAAACACCGCCGCCCGCCCCTTCGCCTCTATCGCGTTCCGCACCTTCTGCACCGCCGCGTTAAACTCGGGAATCGCCAGGTCCTTTAGCAGCTTCATCCGGTTCGATGCCGCGATCACCAGTTCCTCCTCGCACGGGCTGATGCTCCCATCCACCGTCACCACCAAAAACAACAACGCCACGGCAGCTTCCTTGTCCGTAAAGCTCAGTTCGCCCGCCGTCTCCTCAGTCTTGTGAAATAAGCTCATTTTGCCTTTGGGTTCGATTTTCCCGCACCCTGCCGGACTCCTTGCGGAAACTCAAGCATTCCCTTCCTCACAGTTGCCGTCGAGCCATGCGGCCCCTATAAGACTTCACGGAAATGACTGCCCCCCGCGCCTCTTCGCCCAAATTTCACGACATCGTAGGCCGCAAACTCCTCGTCGCGAATCGCAGCGAGATCGCCATTCGCATCATGCGCGCCGCCAATGAGCTTGGCCTCCGCACCGTCGCCATCTACGCCCAGGAGGACCGCTTCTGCATCCATCGTTTCAAGGCCGACGAGTCCTACCTCATCGGCATCGACAAAGGCCCCGTCGGCGCCTACCTCGATATCGAGGGCATCATCTCCCTCGCCCTTGAGAAAGGCGTGGACATGATCCACCCCGGCTACGGATTCCTCTCGGAGAACGCCGCCTTCGCCCGCGCCTGCGAGTCTGCCGGCATCACCTTCGTCGGTCCCCGCTCCTCCCTCCTCGATCTCATGGGCGATAAAGTCGCCGCCCGCGCCGTCGCTCTCCGGCTCGGCGTCCCCACCCTCCCAGGCACCGAGGAGCCCGTCGAGGACCGCGACACCGCCCTCCGCGTCGCCCACTCCATCGGCTTCCCTCTCATCATCAAGGCCGCTTTCGGCGGCGGCGGCCGCGGCATGCGCGTTGTTGAGAAACCCGCCGACCTCGGCCCTCTCCTGGACGAAGCCCGGGGCGAAGCCGGCCGCGCCTTCGGCAATCCCGCCGTCTTCCTCGAGCGCTACATCCGCCGCGCCAAGCACATCGAGGTCCAGATCCTCGGCGACAATCTCGGCAACATCATCCATCTCCATGAGCGCGATTGCTCCGTCCAGCGCCGCCACCAGAAGGTCATCGAGATCGCCCCCTCCGTCGACTTGAAGCCCGGCGTCGTCCGCCAGCTCTGCGACGCCGCCGCGCGCATGGCCCGCGAGATTTCCTATAACAACGCGGGCACCGTCGAGTTCCTCTTCGATCTCGACCGCGACGAGTGGTTCTTCATCGAGATGAATCCCCGCATCCAGGTCGAGCACACCGTCACGGAGGTCATCACCGGCGTCGATCTCGTCCGCTCACAGATACTCATCGCAAACAGCGCCGCCCTGGATGGCCCGGAGCTTGCCATCCCTCCACAGGACGCCATCCCGCGCAATGGATACGCCATCCAGGCGCGCATCACCACCGAGGACCCGGATAACAAGTTCATGCCCAGCTACGGCAAGATACTCACCTACCGCTCCGCCGCCGGCTTCGGCATCCGGCTCGATGGCGGCATGGGCGATACCGGCGCCGTCATCACCCCGTTCTACGATTCCCTCCTCGTTAAGCTCACCGCCTTCGGGCCCTCCTTCTCCATTGCCCTCCAGCGCATGGATCGCGCCCTTCGCGAGTTCCGCATCCGCGGCGTCAAGACCAACATCCCGTTCCTCGAGAACGTCATTCTTAACGAAACCTTCCGCTCCGGCCAGGCCACCACCACCCTCATCGATACCACCCCGCAACTCTTCGAGTTCAAGGGCCGCCGCGATCGCGCCACCAAGCTCCTCGCTTTCCTCGCCGATGTTGCCGTTAACGGCAACCCCCAGGCAAAGGGCCACCAGCCCGCCGCCCCGCTCACTCCCGCGCCGATTCCCTCCTCCGATCTCAAACAGGACCCCCCTCCAGGCACACGTCAGCGCTTGCTCGCGCTCGGGGCCGAAAAATTCGCCCACTGGGTCCTCGCCCAAAAACAGCTCCTCGTCACAGACACCACGTTCCGCGACGCCCATCAATCCCTCTTCGCCACACGCGTCCGCACCTATGATATGCTCGCCGTCGCCGATGCCGTCGCCCGCCGCACCCCGGGCCTTTTCTCCTTGGAGATGTGGGGCGGCGCCACCTTCGACACCGCCATGCGCTTCCTCCACGAGGATCCGTGGGGACGCCTCCGCGCCCTCCGCGAGCGCATCCCTAACATCTGCTTCCAGATGCTCTTTCGCGGCAGCAATGCCGTCGGCTATTCAAATTACCCGCCCAATGTGGTCGCCGGTTTCGTCAAACACGCCGCCGAGTCCGGCATCGACATCTTCCGCATCTTCGATTCCCTCAACTACACCCCCAACCTCAAGGTCGCCATGCGCGCCGTCCGCGAGACGCACGCCATATGCGAGGCCGCCATCTGCTACACAGGGGATATCCTCGATCCCGCCCGCTCCAAGTACTCCCTCGCCTACTACGTAAAGATGGCGCGCGAGCTCGAGCAGATGGGCGCCCACATGCTCGCCATCAAGGACATGGCCGGCCTTTGCCGCCCATACGCCGCTCGCGCACTGGTCAAGGCCCTCCGCGAAGAAGTCGGCATCCCCATCCATTTTCACACCCACGACACCAGCGGCATCAATGCCGCCTCCGTCCTCCAGGCCAGCGATGCCGGCGTGGACATCGTGGACCTCGCACTTGCCTCGATGAGCGGCTCAACCTCCCAGCCGAATCTCAATTCCATCGTTGCCGCCCTCCAGCACACCCCGCGCGACACCGGCCTCAACCTCGATGCCCTCAATGAATTCAGCGATTATTGGGAACACGTCCGCGCCTTCTACGCCCCCTTCGATACCGCCCCGCGCACCGGCACGGCGGAGGTGTACCTGCACGAGATGCCGGGGGGACAATTCACCAACCTCAAGGAGCAGGCCAATTCCATGGGCCTGGGCCACCGGTGGCCGGAGATCGCGCGTTGCTACGCGGAAGTCAACCAATTGCTGGGCGACATCGTGAAGGTGACGCCATCGAGCAAGGTGGTGGGGGATATGGCGCTCTTCCTTTTCACCCGCGGCATCAAGCCGGCGGATGTCGTCAACCTGCCGCCGGGCACTTCCTTCCCGGCCTCGGTCATCGATATGCTCTCCGGCGGCCTTGGCAAGCCGGTGGGCGGCTGGCCCAGGAAAGTGGTGGCCGCCGTGCTGGGCGGACGCCCCGCCGCGGAAGCGAAGGCGCCGAAGATCGACCTGGACGCGACGCGCAAAGAGGTCGCGGCAAAGCTCAAGCGCGAGCCGGACGACGACGATCTGTACAGTCACCTCATGTACCCGGAGGTGTTCGCGGAGTTCGCGCGCTTCGAGCGGGAATACTCGGACGTGAGCGTTCTGCCGACGCCGGCATTCTTCTACGGGCTGCGGCCGGGGGAGGAGATTTCCGTCAATATCGAGGCTGGAAAGACCCTCTTCATCAAGCTGGTGAACATCGGCATGCCGGACAAAGACGGGAAACGCATTGTCTCCTACGAGCTGAACGGCGTGCCGCGGGAGAGCACCATCCTCGACAAGTCGCTCCAGACCAAGGTCAAGGCCCGCGCCAAGGCGGACCCGGACGACCCGATGCAGGTGGGCGCGCCGATCCCGGGCGTCATCACCGGCCTGCACGCGACCGTGGGCGGCAAGGTGGCCAAGGGGGACAAGCTGATTACCCTCGAGGCCATGAAAATGCAGACCACCATTTACGCGGCGGAGGCGGGCATCGTCGGGGAAGTCCTGGTCAAGGTGAGCGACTCGGTGGAAAGCAAAGATATGCTTTTGAAATTGCGGTCCTGATTTGCTAGCTACCGGATCGGTGCGATATTCCGACACCCCGCCAGTGCGCCCAAAGGTCTGTCCCTCTCCTCATGCAATTGATTGTAAGCCGTTTAACCCTTCTTTCCGCCCTCATCCTGTCCGCCGTGCCGTGCTCGCGCGCGGCCCAGCCGCTCACTACCGGCACTACCAATCCGCCGGTTATTCATGTGGGTTTGAGCGGGACCGACCCCTATTTTCAGTACAGCAACACGGCACTGGTCCAGGTGCCGGTGGGCAAGACCCTGGTGCTGCCCGTGGCCGTGAGCGGCAGCGGGCCGATCACCTTTAGCGCCACCAGCAGCACGCCGGCCATCGTGCCGATGGTGAAGACCGGCTACCCGGCCATGAGCATCTCCGTCAGCTACACGGGCACCGCCGCGGCGGCGTCCGGCAATCCGCCGCCATTCAGCACGCTCTATGCGTTTACCAATGGCACGGACGGGGGAAGTCCGCAGGCCGGGCTCATCACCGGGACCGACGGCGACCTCTACGGCACCACGGAGGCTGGCGGCGGCGGCTACGGGACGCTCTACCGGATGACCACCAGCGGCTCGCTTGCCACGCTGTACACATTCACCGGAGGCGCGGACGGGG
>Ga0182024_10022172_pt1 | contig 11461 bp, 8 predicted proteins | sample P32metaG_FD_120480 | JGI IMG/M metagenome (GOLD analysis project Ga0182024, IMG submission 120480) | Permafrost microbial communities from Stordalen Mire, Sweden - P3-2 metaG (Illumina Assembly) | ecosystem: Environmental > Terrestrial > Soil > Wetlands > Permafrost | place: Sweden: Stordalen... | reverse complement strand
GCGCCAAGAGGTGGGGAGGGATGCCCCACCGCTCCAGGGATGTGGCGACTTCTGTAGGGAAGTCGTCGTCGAGCAGGCTCCGGGTGGATACGTTTACGGCCACCGAGAGGTTGGCCAGGACCGGGCTCCTGTTCATTTCCCGCCAACGGCTGAGCTGCTCCAGAGCCGTGTTGAGCACCCAAGTGGTGAGGGGCTTGATGAGCCCTGTGTGCTCTGCCAGTGGGATGAAGTCGTTCGGTGGGACGAGGCCGTACGTGGGGTGCTGCCAGCGGACCAGGGCCTCGACACCGTGCACGTTCCTTCCTCCCAGGGCCGCCTTGGGCTGGTAGTACAAGACGAACTGGCCCCCGGAAACCGCAGCCCTGAGCTCGCTCAGGAGGGCCAAGCGGGCTGGGGTGTTTATGTTGAGCTCATCGTCGTAGGTCACGATGCTGGCGTGCGAGTCCTTGGCCACGTACATAGCCACGTCGGCGCGCTGCAGCAGCAGGTCGGCGCTGTCGCCGTCCACGGGAGCGATGGCGACCCCGCAGCTGGCCTCTACCGGCATGGTCATCCCGTCGATGTCGAAGGGCTCCTCGAGCAGCTCGATAATCCGTTTTGCAACCACCAGTGCGTCGCCGACGCCCTCGACGCGCGGGAGGAGCACGCAGAACTCGTCCCCGCCCAAGCGCGCCAAGGTGTCCGAGTCCCGAAGGCCGCGGCGCAACCGTGGCCCGACTTCGCGCAGCACCTTGTCGCCGAACTTGTGGCCAAGTGTGTCGTTGATGTCTTTGAAGCGGTTCAAATCGAACAGCAAGACCGCCGTACAGGTGCCGTCGCGGGAGGCGAGACGCAATGCCTGGTCCGTGCGGTCGTAGAAGCAGGCTCGATTAGGTAACCCGGTCAGCTCGTCGTGCATCGCCTGGTGCCTCGCATCGTCGAGCGCCTTCTTCATTGCCTGCACTGTGCTCGAGTCGTTTAGCGCCAGGCCAGCGTGCTCGGCGAAGGAGGTGAGGACATCGCGCTCATGCTGGCCGTACCTCCGCTCGGGGTCGCTCGACGCCACGACCAGGCTGCCTGCAGGACGGCCCTCCAGCCGGATCGGTACAGCCATGGCCGAGCGGAGCGTTTGCGTCCCGCGCATGCAGACGCCCCGAGGCAAGTCCTGCTCGTTCTCTGCGACGCACAATCGGTCCTCCACGATCGCGCGGCCACCGACGCCGTCACCGGCGGGTTGACGCTCGAGCACGGCGCCAGGATGAACTGCGTCCCCGGCAAGCGACGCTGTCAAAGTGAAGCCGGGATCAGATTCGTCCACCAGCTGCATCACCACGACATCGTCACCCAAGAACTCGGCGACACCTGCCGTGACCGCGTGCAGTACTTCGGGGAGGAGCGCCCTCGAGCTGATCTGGCGTTGGATCGAAGACAACCTCTCCAGTAGCGCCTGCCGGTCGCGCAGCGACGCCACGAGCTTTGCGTTTTCGTCGACCTGCCTCCGTTCCACCGCAACCGTCCGCAGCAACCGGAGCGCGAGGGCCAGTACCCTGCCCATCCCGCGCAGTAGGGCGACCTCCTCGGCGCTGAAACGGTAACCGGCCCGCGCCAACACGAGCTTGGAGCCTTCATCCCGGTCGACCGGGATGACGACCGTCTCGCACGACCCCGCGCCGGGGATGTCGACGTTCGTGCAGTGCCCGAGAGCTACTGCGAGGATCTCCGGCTCGTGGGCGTGCCCGGTTGACCACCCAAGCGACGACACCACGGAGCGACCCGTCACAAAGGCGCCACCATCGGCGTCGAACGACTCTGCGAGACGCTCGAGGGCGTTAGCGACCGCGAAGTGGTCGTCCGCCGCGGTCGTAAGGACCGCGAGGAACTCCGCGAGCTGTTGCGTCGCCCAGTCCGAAGACGTCATTACATCCTTTATGCGAAAGCAACCACAACAAGAGTTTGGTTGTGGAAGCCGTTCAAACCGTGGGTACGAGCGAACTCCCCGTAGGTGTAAAACCCAGCCACCGGGGCCCCTGCGGCATAGGTGGCAATGCGCTCGACCTCCGCAACAATGCCCTCATCACCGAGGACACCCTTGCGGGCGATGCAGTCAAAGGCCAGCACCCCGAGCGGTGCCCGCCCCCTGAGGCCGGAGAGCGCGTTCTCGCATGCGACGTTGGTGGCCTCCAAGACCGAGCGGCTGTCGCCCTCCATGATCCTGACCATGCTCCCCTGTGGGACGGCGGCAATGCAGTTCAGCGAGCCGTCCGCAAAGTCTGCGCCGGCGACGAAGCGGACCTCGTCGCCACCTCGGCGGCTCAGCCCAAGGGGATGCGTCATGGCGAAATGTGTGAAGGCATCCGCGTCGTCATGAACGGCCAGGGGCGCTCCAAGGCGCTTGAGGTATGCGGAGAGGGCCGGCTGGTCGTCGAGGGCCAACACTCGGTTGCCCTCGCTGGCCGTCACGACCATCGGGTCTCCCACGGCGCGCCAACCGTGCTCCACTCCGATGCCGATCGGGCCTTGCGACCCGATGGCCGCCCCCACAATGGAGTTCTTGAGGACGCGCTGGCCGTAGAACTGCCAGGTCGCCTTCATCTTCAAACCGTCGCCGGCACACCCACCGACGAGCGGGACCTGCGCACCCAACACGCTGTAAGCCCCGCGGACAACTTCTTGCTGGTCTCCGCCGAGCCCGTCGCTCAAGACCAGTAGGACCCTGTGGGGGCTCGATTCCAGCCTGGCGGCGCTCATTGCCACCTCGGCGCTGGCCTCACGAAGCCCGGCATCGGCGCTGGCCGAGGCGGTCCGCACGTCGAACCCTGGCCCTCCTACCGCCATCGCGACCACACCAGCCGACCCCGGCCCCGCCGCGGCTATCTCGCCGGCTGTAGTACAGCCGATCACCGGGACGTCGCCGGCGACTTCGTGGATACCGGCGAGCAGCTGGGGGAGGTCATAGGTCTCGGACGAAAATACGACTAGGAGCTTGGCTTCGTCACCCGAAAGGGCTGCTGAGGCCGCTTCGACGCCAGCGCTGTGGGCGTCGGGGTTTGAGGATGAGCCGGTCGCAGTCCACTGCGTCTTGGCGCGAGCTGCTGAAGGTGCGGAGATTATGCCCATGCCTATCGGATCGGCCCCCTTTCCTGGGTCTTTAGCAGGAGTGGCCTGGGAGGGCTCACCCGGGCCGCGTCGGAGTACCCTTGCCGCAGAACGCGCGGACCGAAGAAGGTAAGGCGCGGACCTTGCAGAGCGGACCGGAGACCGGACCTTAGAGGAGGCCAAGTTGGACAACGAACGGGCGAAGAGGGCCTTGGAGAGCGAGCGGCGGCGCGTCGAGGGGCTTCTCGGGGACACGGTCGAGGCGGGAGAGCAGGACCGGGAGGAAGCGAACGAACAAACCGAGATGGACGGCCCCGCCCAGAGGTTGACCGCCGAAGGGCTCGACGACGCTGTTGCTGCCGGGTTGCGCGACCGCCTCGAGGCGATCGAGCGAGCCGAAGCTCGCCTTCGCGCCGGCACCTACGGCCGCTCGATCAAAAGCGGCCTGCCGATCCCCGACGAGCGTCTCGAAGCCGACCCCGCGGCAGAGCTGACGGTGGAGGAGGCGTCGGAGGAACCGCCGGCGGTCTAGACGGTCACCGCCAGGTCCACCAACTTCTCGCGCAGGCTGAGATAGGGTGGGGTGGCCATCAGGGACCGTCCTCACGAGGCACATCTCGAAGGAAGGCGAGCCTCCACCGGCCACCACCGTTAGCCGAGCATGGAGGAGATTTTGGCGAAGCACATCTTCGTGACCGGGGGAGTGGCGAGCTCCCTCGGTAAAGGGCTTACCGCTGCATCACTGGGGCGGCTCCTAAAGAGCCGGGGCCTGCGGGTGACGATGCAGAAGCTCGACCCCTACATCAACGTCGACCCAGGCACGATGAACCCCTTCGAGCATGGCGAGGTCTTCGTAACAGAAGACGGCGGGGAAACCGACCTTGACCTTGGCCACTACGAGCGCTTCATCGACGAGGCCCTCTCACGGGATTCCAACGCCACCACAGGTTCCATCTACCAGTCGGTCATCGCCAAGGAACGTCGGGGCGAGTACCTCGGCAAGACGGTCCAGGTGATCCCCCACATCACCGACGAGATCAAGCTGCGCATCCGTCGCCTCGGCACAGAAGACGTCGACGTCGTGATCACCGAGATCGGTGGGACGGTGGGCGACATCGAGATCCTCCCGTTCCTGGAGGCGATCCGCCAGTTCCGCAAGGACGTAGGGCGCGACAACGTCTGTTACGTCCACGTGACCCTTGTGCCGTACCTTGGCCCTTCGGGCGAGCAAAAGACCAAGCCCACGCAGCACTCCGTGACAGAGCTCCGCTCCCGAGGTGTGCAACCCGACGTCATCATCCTGCGCAGCGACCGCACCGTGCCAGCCAACATGAAGACCAAGATCTCGCTGCTTTGCGACGTACCCGAAGAAGCAGTCATCTCCAACGTCGACGCGCCCAACCTCTACGAGATCCCCCTTTCTCTGCACGACGAGGGCCTGGACGACTACGTCTGCCAGCTCCTGCGTCTCCAGGGCGCTCCTGAGGGTGAGGAAGGAGCCCGTTCCGGGCGTTTGGACCTCTCGCACTGGCAAGCCTTGGTGCGCCGTGTGGAGTCGGCCTCCAAGCCGGTCCGCATCGGCCTGATCGGCAAGTACGTCAACCTCCCCGATGCCTACCTGTCCGTAGTGGAGGCCCTCCGGCACGGCGGTTACGCCCACGGCGCGAAGGTCCAGCTGGACTGGGTCCAGGCCGAAGAGGTCGAGGGCCTGATGGCTGAAGGCCGCCTCCGGGACCTTGACGGCATGATCGTCCCGGGCGGCTTCGGCGAACGCGGGATAGAAGGCATGATCGCCGCCGTGGGGTACGCCCGCGAGGGCCAGATCCCCTGCCTCGGCCTATGCCTGGGCCTGCAGGTCATGGTCATCGAGTTCGCCCGCAATATCGCCGGCCTGGAGCGTGCAAACTCCCGCGAGTTTTCGCCCAGCGCCCCCCACCTGGTCATCGACCTGATGGACGAGCAAAGGGAGATCGTCAGCCAGTCCAACTATGGAGGGACGATGCGTCTCGGCACCTACCCGGCCAAGCTCCGGCCAGGGACGCAGATGGCCGACATCTACGGCTCGCCAGAAATGTTGATCTTCGAACGGCACCGCCACCGCTATGAGTTCAACGCCCGCTACCGCAGCCGCCTCGAACAGGCCGGGCTCGTCTGTTCCGGTGAGTCGCCCGACGGGCGGTTGGTCGAAATGATCGAGCTGCCCAGCCACCCTCTTTGGATAGGGACCCAGGCACACCCGGAGTTCAAGAGCCGCCCGGACCGCCCGCATCCTCTCTTCAGGGCGCTGGTTGGAGCGGCATCGGAAAGGGCCGAAGGGCGACAGCCGCACCTGATCGACCCCGATCAGCTGCGAAGCGTGCCGCTTGTGGCGCGTGACACCACCGAAGAGGCTGGCATTGCCTTCCGATAAGTTCCGCAAGGTAGGCGAGCGCACCGTCTACCAGGGAAGTCTCCTACACGTGGCCCAGGGGACCTTCGAAGGCCCCGGCGGCGAGCGCTTCGAGCGAGACCTGGTCCACCACCCCGGTGCGGTGGTAACGGTCCCAGTGGACGAACGCACCGACGAGGTTGTCTTCGTCCGCCAGTACCGCGCGCCGCTGGACAGCGAGCTCTTGGAGGTGCCTGCCGGCAGGCGCGACGTCCCGGGCGAGCCTCCGGAGCTGACCGCCGCGCGGGAGCTCGTCGAGGAAACGGGCCTGGAAGCCGGCCGTCTCGACTTGATCGGGCACTTTTACAATTCGCCCGGCTTTTCCGACGAGGAGTCGTGGTGCTTCCTGGCTCGGGACCTGAAGGAAGTGGCCGACGCCCGTCATGGGATCGAAGAACAGCACATGACAGTGGAGCGCTACCCCTTCGCCGAGGTGGGTGAGCTGGTGCGTTCTGGTCGCATCACCGATGCCAAGACCATCGTCGCGCTCTTCCTGGCTCAGGCGGAGATGGGATAGGAAAAATGGGGGGCGGCGCGGCCCTGAGCATTCCAGGCGAGGAACTTCTCAGCTGGCTGGCCGTCGAAAAAGGGCGCAGCCCGAACACTTTGGCTGCCTATCGAAGGGATCTCGTCGCCTACGAAGCCTGGCTGCGAGGTCGCGGCCTAAAGCCGGCAGGCAGCGTGGACGAGCCCAGTGTGGACGAGCCCAGTGTGGCGAGCGTCGAAGAGGCGACCGTGGCCCAGTACGTCGCCTATCTCCGCGGCGTCGGGTTGGCTCCCTCCTCCATCGCACGTTCGATGGTCTCGGTGCGCTCTCTGCACAAGTTCCTCGTCCAAGAGGGGACCGCCGAGACCGACCCGACGGTGGACTTGAAACCGCTGCCCGTCCCCCAGGGGCTCCCCAAGGCACTCAGCGAAGACGACGTGGGCTCGCTGCTGGCAGCCGTCACCGGCGGGGGACCGCCGCAGCTGCGCGACCGCGCCGTCCTCGAGCTTCTCTACGGCACGGGAATGCGGATCTCCGAGCTCACCGGGCTGTCGCTATCGGACCTCGCGGTCGAGGACCAGCTCGTGCGCGTCCTCGGCAAAGGGCGCAAAGAGCGCATGGTCCCATTGGGCCGTTATGCCCGCGAAGCTCTGGCCGCGTGGATGGGCCCCGGTGGCCGCCCCCTCGTGGTGCCCGCGAAGTGGGCGCGGAGAGCCGACTCGGACGCCCTTTTCCTCAACCTCCGCGGGGGACGCCTCACCCGCCAGGGCGCCTGGGGGATCGTCCGGCTCTACGGGCAGCGAGTGGGCCTGGACGGGCGGCTCAGCCCGCATGTCCTACGACACAGCTGCGCTACCCACCTGCTCGACCACGGCGCCGACATCCGGGTCGTCCAAGAGCTGCTCGGTCACGCTTCGATAGCGACCACCCAGGTCTACACGAAGGTTTCTGCGGAACGGCTCCGCGCAGCGTACGAGTCGGCGCACCCCCGCGCTCGCGCGCCTGGTCGGGCGCGAACTTGACGGTTAGCCGTCGCAGGTACCCTTGCAAGGGCTACACTGCCCCCGATGGAGGGCAATACAACCAGCGTGTTGCGGGAGGAGCTCGAAGTGCAGCGTGCTTCGCTCCGCCTCGAGCTGGCGGAGCTCGGTTACGGGAGCGAGGGCCTGTCCTACGACCCGAACTTCGCCGATTCGAGCCAGGTGACGGCTGAGCGTGGCGAGACCGAAGCGCTCGGGACGACGCTCACGGCCAACCTCGTCGACGTAGAACATGCTCTCGAGAGGATCGAGGCCGGCACCTACGGCACCTGCGAGGCCTGCCAGGGCGAGATCGTCGCCGCTCGCTTGGAGGCGATGCCGGCGGCTCGTTTTTGCATCACCTGTGCCGCCAAGCGTCGCTAGCGGTCGCCGAAGGACTACTTGGGCGGTTGAAGCCGAATTTGCCTCGATCAACTGAAGTTTCGACGCTTCAATCGCCCAAGTTCTCCTGAGGCGGTCGCTAAGCAGTCAAGGCGCTAGCAGGCCGATCGCGGCGCGTGCACGCCCCAGGGTTACAGAGGCCACTTCGGATGCCCGCGCCGCACCATCCGCGAGGATCACCTGGACCGTTGCGGCGTCCTCGGCCAGCTGGCGATAGCGGTCCTGGATCGGCCGGAGCGTCTCGATAACAGCTTCCGCCGCGTCCGCCTTGAGCCGCCCGTAGTTCTCGTACCCGGCAGCAATCTCTTCTGGTTTCCCACCCTTCAACGCGGCCAGCAGCTCTAGCAAGTTGGAGACCCCGGGCTTGGCCAGTTGGTCCCAGCGAACTGCGCCCGGGCCAGGCGGGTCGAGGTCGGTGACCGCGCGCTTTACCTTTCGCTCGATGACCTTGGGGTCGTCCAGAAGGAAGATGAGGCCCGCGTCGGAACCAGATGACTTCGACATCTTGTGGACGGGGTCCTGCAGGTCCATGATGCGAGCGCCGCCCCCCGCGGGGGCTATGGCAGCCTCCGGGATGGTGAAGGTCTCCCCGTACCGGGTGTTCCAGCGCTGAGCCAGATCCCGGGTGAGCTCGAGGTGCTGGCGCTGGTCGTCGCCGACCGGGACGAGGTCCGCGTCGTAGAGGAGGATATCGGCGGCCATGAGAACCGGGTACGCGAAGAAACCGAGCCGGGCCGCCTCTTCGCCACCCTTACCGGTCTTGTCCTTGAACTGGGTCATGCGGGCCAGCTCACCCATGCTGGCGGTGCACTCGAGCAGCCAGGCCAGCTCGGCGTGCTCGTGGACATGGCTCTGGACGAACAGGGTGCAACGCCCCGGGTCGAGCCCGCAGGCGAGCAAGAAGGTGGCCATGGTCAGCGTCGCCTTGCGGAGCTCCTCGGGGTCGCCGGGCACAGTCAGGGCGTGCAGGTCCACAACGCAATAGAAGGCGTCGTAGCGGTCCTGGAAGTCGACCCACCACCGCAAGGCCCCCAAATAGTTCCCGAGGTGGGGCGCACCAGTGGGTTGGGCCCCGGCACCAGTGGGTTGGATCCCGGAGAGCACCCTCTTGGACGTCTTGGCGGGCTCCACGACAAAGCAGGGTACCCGCGCCCGGGGCGCGAGGCCGGTTCAATAACTGGAGCGGTATGAGAAGGGGAGTGGCGCTACAACAAATGGGTGAGTGCCGCCAACACGAGACCCCCGCCCACGACCACGGCCGCGACCAAAGAGAACACCAACGCCGGCGTTTGTTTGCTGCGGGCAGCGCCGTGCGCAACGTGTTTCCCCGGCCCGGAGCTGACGAGCCGCCTGGTCGCAGTCGGCTGCGGTCCGTCGCGTCTGGTCGTTTGGCTAGGTAGAGCCGATAGGCCCCATTGCCGGTCCCCGGCTGCGCCCTGCGTGCTGGTCAATGGGATTAGCCAAGAGGTCAGCGGGGTCGCCGGCTCGGCTGGGGCGACGACGCGAACCTGTGCAGTCGACGGGACGGGTTCCAGGACGTTGCGCTTTTGCGGCTCGGGTGCAATGACGGACCTGGTCCCCGGCGGGGCTGGCTGCTGGGCGGCCCGCCTGGGCGCGGGCGACGATGGTCGCCGTGTTTTGGCCGGTGCCTCGACGGCCTTCGCTGGGGGCGCCTGAGGGGCCGGTGCGGCTTGCCGGACGGGCTCTTCCACCTCGGTGGCGACTGCTACCGGCGCGGGCGTTGCAGGCGATACCTCTGTAGCCGGGTCGGGCAAGCGGTCAAGGTTCTCTCTCTCAGCCTGCAGCAGTTGGGCTAGCTGTGCTGCTGCGGGGTTCGGGGCCGCTGCCGGGCCCGGGGCCGGGGGCTCAGCCTCGTCCTCGGCGGAGGGCGCCGCGGCCTGAGCCGCGCCCCACACGACGTAAGGGGTCTGAGCCCAGCCCGCGAGAGCTTCGATCTCGCGCAGCGTTTCGGCGAAAGCCCCGGCGCTCTGGGGACGCTTGGCCGGGTCCTTGGCCAGAGCGTTCTCCATCAGGTCGGCGAGGGCAACGGGTACGTCGACGGCGGGTGCTCGCGGAGCCGGGTCCCGCAAGATCCGCAAGATCACCGAAGCGGGAGCCTCTCCCTCGTAGGAAGAAAAGGGCCCACGGCCCACGAGGAGCTGGTACATCGACGACGCCAGGCCGTAAATGTCCGATGAAGCAGAAAGGGGCAGGCCCTCGAGGGCTTCCGGGGGGGCGTGCAAGGTTGTGAACCCGAACACTCCCTCAGTCGATTGTGCCTGGGCTTGGAGCGTGGCGACACCGAAGTCAGCCAGGACGGGCTCGTCGAACTGAGACACGAGTATGTTTTGCGGCTTCATGTCGCGATGGAGGAGACCGGCGCGGTGCGCCGTCTCGAGGGCCCCGGCGATCTTGATACCGACCCGGACAACCTCGCTCGCGGGTAGCGTCCCATTTTGGCGGGCCCGGTGCGCGAGCGACTCCCGGCAGAGCTCGAGCACAAGGACCGGGCGCCCCTCGGGCGTAGAGAAGGTCCCGTACAAGGTCGTCACGTTGGGATGGTTGCTGAGCAGGGCGAGCGCTCCCAGCTCCTTTTCAAAGACCTCGACGAGGTGCGGCGACGCGTCCGCCACACGCAGGACCTTCAGCGCGACCGGCCGCCCGGTCCCGAGCTCGACAGCTCTGTAGACGGTGGCGAAGGCCCCGCTAGCCAGCTCCGCGACATTCGCGTAGCCGGGGAAGGTGGCGGCACCGGCCGGTGCAGTCGCGCTCTTGCGCCCTCTCATCTGCGCCCTTTCATCTGGGGCCCTCGTCAACGGGGCGTCCCGGGGCCGTGCCGACGAGCAGCAGGGCGTGTGCTCTGTCCCTGCCCGGGACGGAATGCCGCACGGACCGGTAGAGCCGCCGCTGTGACTCCCAGGCGAGCCGGGCCGATTGTGGGTCCACGGGCAGCTCGGTGGAGTAGAGAGCCTGGTCGGCGAGCGTCCCGACGAGCTTGACGGCCGGCCCCAGGTCCTCACCGAAGCGGTCCGCCACCCGGGCGGCAACATCGCTGCTCGTCGCCGACGATGGGACCTCGACGCCGAGCCGGGAGAGGCCGTCGAGGAGCTCTAGCCAGGCGCCGGTCGCCAACAATGCCGGGTCGTCAAGTTGGTGGCGGGCTAAGCGCCGCAAACGCCGGCGAAGGGCCGGCACCCCCAGGCCGCCGATGAGCAAGATCAGGACGATGGCGGCAGGTAGCCCGGCCCCGAACACGACCGGCCAGTCGAGGTGCAGCGGCAGCGTGAGCTTCACATTGACCGGCTTGGCGATCGCATGAGCAGCGCCTTTGCCTGGGAGGGCGGTGGCCTGTTTGGCCTGTGCACGGGGCGCCGGTTTGACCTGTTCAGAAGGTGCGGAAGGGTCAGAAGTCGTCAGCACCGGCGTCGTGTCGACGACCACCCAGCCGTAGCCGACAACCGGTACCTCGTCCCAGGTCCAGGCATCCCGGTTTGTTAATTCGTACTGACCTGCCGGTAGCGGTGACGACGTGTTCGCCGCGCTCGGTGCACGGAAACCCGTCACCACCCTGACAGGCACCCCGAGGTAGCGCGCGACGACGGCGAAGAAGGTGGCGAACTGTTCGGGCGTCGCTGCGTGGTCAACGGTAACGGCGTTCATAACCTGAGCCAACGAGGTGCCGGCCAGGGCGGCGGGGTTGGACAGAGGCCCCGCCGAGCGGCGCAGGACGACGCGCCGCTCCCGGGCGCGAAGCGACAAGCCGATGTCCTCGAGGAAAGCGAGGGACGGCCTGGCTTGCAGGCCAGTCAGGCTCACCGCAAAGCGGACCGCAGCCGCGACATCGCTCACCGAACCGGGCGGCAGTTCCGTGTACTCGGGATTGTTGCCGCCCGGGACGGCCGCCCCCAAGGCAACCAGGTTGTCTGTCCCGAGACCCCTCGCCGTAGCCGCCGGCACACGCGATGACACGCTGTAGGAGGCGGGTAGCGCGGGGGAAGCCGTGAGCATCCCGCTAGTGGCGTCGGCGTCCACCGAGAGGCCGTCTACTTG
>Ga0182024_10022171_pt1 | contig 11462 bp, 12 predicted proteins | sample P32metaG_FD_120480 | JGI IMG/M metagenome (GOLD analysis project Ga0182024, IMG submission 120480) | Permafrost microbial communities from Stordalen Mire, Sweden - P3-2 metaG (Illumina Assembly) | ecosystem: Environmental > Terrestrial > Soil > Wetlands > Permafrost | place: Sweden: Stordalen... | reverse complement strand
GTTCATAAGACAATGTTCATAAACAGGGACCGAGGCGAGTCGAGCGACCGCATTCCGAGTTTTTTCTCCAGCCGTTGGTGGCCCATCAAGGATAACGCATGGCAGGCCGTGAGAATAGCCTGCATTGGCGCTGCCATATTTGGCAGTTCCCCGGAGAGGGCCCGCGCTCAATTCGCGACTGACACCTCCACCGCCGAAAGCTGCCTCGCGGCAAATTCGAACCTGTCGCTCGGAACACGATTGCCCCATGCGGAGGCTCGTTTGAAATCCGGCGAGCTGCTCAGGATTGTTGCAATCGGCTCTTCCTCGACGGTGGGGCTTTGGGTTCTTAGCTCGGATGCCACATATCCCGAGGTCATGCGACGAGAGCTGCTGAGACTGCAACCGAACGCCAGGATTGACGTTGTCAACAGCGGTCGTGTCGGCGACACGATTCCGGACAACCTGGCGCGCTTCGAACGCGACGTCTTTTCCTTCCGACCGGAACTCGTTGTGTGGCAGTTGGGCACAAATGACGTTGCCTGGGGCGGTCAACCCGACGACCAACTCGGCAACAAGGTTGTTCAGGGCGTCCGCGCGCTAAAGGCAAATGGCGCCGATGTGATCCTGATGGACCTGCAATTCTCGCCGATGGTGCTGGCGTCTTCCTACTATTCCAAAATGCAGACCATTGTCAGCGAAGTGGCGCAGCAGGAAAACGTCGGCCTGTTTTCCCGATTCGCACTGATGCGCAATTCCGTTGACGCCGGTGTATCACAGGGCGCGCTTGTGTCCTTTGACGGATTGCATAATTCGGCGGAAGGTTACGATTGCATCGGGCGAGCGCTGGCGCGTGCGATCTTCGCCAACACGCGCCCAAATGAATTGCGCGGCTCCCCGATCAGACGGACCGAAAGTCATCCTCGCCGCCTCATAGCCCCGGCCAATTAAACTCCGCTTGGCGCCCCCCTCCGGGGCTCCAACGATGCAGCGGTCGATTTCAGGGCAGTTAGCCCGTCTATAACCGAACCATCGGCCTGAAACCGATCGACGCCCCCCAGGGGCGCGGTGATGTCATCGAAGTCCAGGGGACCGCAAATAATCATGCAGTAATCGTAAGGCGCGCGCCGGTCATTGCCCATCAGGAACTGATAGTGCATCCGCATGTAATGGAACCTGTGACGTTTGAAGGATGCAGGATCCATCATTGAGTGTATCTGGACGCGGCGGATATTCGGCCGCCCATCCGCGTGATCGCGGCTCACCCGCTTAAGGGCCACCGGGTCGAACCGGTAGAAACTGACCACGTCGTCGCGAGCCTGGTATTCCGCCCACTGAATGGACAACTCACCGGCAACGATTTGCGTCGCCTGCCGAATCCGATCGCCTTTCGGATGCAAGGCGAATTTCGGGATCGTGGCACCTACGGTGAGAACGCACAATGTCGGGCCATGTTTCGCGAGCTGCGGATCTCGTTTCAAGGCGCGCGCGACCGCTGCCAACGTCAGTGCCGCGCCGAGCGAATGACCGACAACCAGAATTTCATCAACATCGGCTTTGCGGGCCCGTTCAATAATCTTGCTGGCGAAATCGTCGATTCTCTTCTCCATTTCCGGCCTCTGACCGTAGAGAAACTGTCGGGAAAAAATCGCGTCATCCAGAACGTGATTGATCCTGCGGCGCGGGCCGAGCCAGTACATCATGCCCAAGAAAATCGTCACCGCGATGCAAATGCCGGATATCGCCGCGTACGCACCGGTCAAACCCGCCAGCCGGGTCACGGCATAGGCGATCGCTGCGCCGCCAAGCCCGAACAGCGCGACATAGAAATACGGAAAGAGGAAAAAAACCGCGTATTTCCAGTTTGCGTAAACGTACCGGAACAACGTCCCGGTTACGGCAAAGTCAAATAACGAGAGCACAGACTGACCGAGACGCGACAACATTCCTCTTTCGGAATCACGCACAATGAGATCATCCCACCGGAGCATTTCGAAAGTAATCCGGGTCTTCCAGTTCGGCCCCCAGGCCTCCGCGTCCCAGCAAGCGCTTACTTCCGACATATCTGTTATCGCCGAGGTTTGCGACGAAACGTTCCAGGTTCGCTCGAAGCTCGAAAGCGACAGGCGAAACCGTTCGAACTGCCTTTCGGGATCTATCGGATCATACCCGCCGATATGAAAGACATGTCGTCGCCCGATCATTTCTCCTCAACTCCAATGTCACATCGTTCAGAAATCAGCCGAAGCCTAGCAAGTTTGCGGCTGTTCACAAAACCGGCAAAGGGTGACGAATGGACCCCACGGACGTGTCCAGCGCCGTTAAGCGGGCTCGACGCCGGCCACGATCATCATCCGTAGCCGCGGGCCATCGAAGATGCCCTGCCCTCGGCGCAGAGCGGGCGCTCAGAAAATCTGGCGGCATGGGCCTGTGACAAATCCGCGACATCCGTTCGGAATCAGGCCCCTCGACATTATCTCGCGAACGATCCGTGTTGCCCGAACCCGCGCGCCTGCTATTGCTACAATTAGACAGTCCGCTTCCGCCCATGGCTTTCTACGCAGGTCTTTCTACGCAGGTCTATTCACCCACGTCTTTTCACCCAGGTCTTTCCGCTCAGGTCTTTCCCAGGAATTTTCATCATGTTTAGAAGGGGTTTTTTCGTCGCGGTGATGACCACCGCGCTGATCAGCGTCGGCAGCTGCTTCAGTGCGGTTAGCCAAGCGGCCACGGGGTCCGCACCGCAAGTCTATTTGATACGCGGCTTCCTGAACGTGTTTTCCCTGGGCATGGACAGCCTTGCCGCTGAACTCCATGGGGTCGGCATTTCCGCCACCGTGGGTAGTTATGCCGAGTGGCAAGCGGTTGCGCGTGAAATTGCGGCTAACTACAAGGCCGGGCATCGTGGACCTATCGTGCTTGTCGGTCATTCGTTCGGCGCCGACGCCGTGATGGACATGGGACAATATCTCGGTGAAATGGGCGTGCCTGTTGCCTTGATCATTCCGTTCGACGGAACTTATTCCCATGCGGCGAGCGCGAACGTGGCTCGCGTCCTGAACCTCTACAAGAGTGCGGAGGCCAAGGTCACGCGCGGTCCGGGTTTCCATGGCGAACTCACGAATTACTACGTCCAGGATGCCAATGTCGGCCACATGAATATCGATAAGATTCCCAAATTGCATTCGATGGTGATCAACAAGATAAGAGGAACGCGCGGCTAGGAATCGGCGGCATCGGCGTCGCCAAAGGCATCGGGATACCAAAGACACCGGGGTAATCGTTCTATGCGCCGCCCCGCGCGGAACAGTTCACGCGCGCAACGATCGCCGCATCGCTCAAAGCGCCGGTTTTGCGGTGTCGCCGAGAAAATCGTGCAGCGCCGCGACCACCTGCGCGCCCTCGCCGATCGCGCCGCCGACCCGCTTGACCGATCCCGAACGAACGTCGCCGGTGGCGAACACGCCCGGCACCGAGGTTTCCAGCGCCGAGACCAACTGCCCTTCGTTCTTCTTGCACTGCGCGCCGGTCACCACGAAGCCGCCGCGATCGACCATGACGCCGCAGCCCTTGAGCCAGCCGGTGGCAGGATCGGCGCCGACGAACAGGAACAGATTGCGGATGTCAGTGGTGCTGTCCTCGCCGGACAGCCGGCTGCGCCAGCGCACCCGCTCCAGCGATGCGTCTTCGGTGCCTTCGAGTGCGACCACTTCGGTGTTGAACACCAGTTCGATATTCGGCGCGGCCTCGATGCGCTCGATCAGGTAGCGCGACATGCTGGCGCCGAGACCGCCGCCGCGGATCACCATGTGAACCTTGCGGGCGTGGTCCGACAGAAACACCGCGGCCTGCCCGGCGGAATTGCCGCCGCCCACCAGCACGACTTCCTGTTCGGCGCACAGCCGCGCCTCGATCGGCGACGCCCAGTACCAGACCCCACGGCCTTCGAAATCGGCGAGATTTTCAATCTCGGGGCGTCGATAGCGCGCACCGCTCGCAACCACGATCGACCGCGCGCGCAGCACGTCCCCATCCTCGAGCTTCAGGCCGAACGCGCCGTCGTCGCGTGAGCAATCGAGCGACCTCACCGTCACCGGAATCATGATCTCGGCGCCGAATTTCTGTGCCTGGTTGAAGGCGCGCGCGGTCAGCGCCAGCCCGGAAATTCCGGTCGGAAAGCCCAGATAATTCTCGATGCGCGCGCTGGCGCCGGCCTGTCCTCCGAATGCGCGGGCGTCGCACACCGCAACGCTGAGCCCTTCGGACGCCGCATAGACCGCGGTCGACAACCCCGCCGGACCGCTGCCGACGACGGCGACGTCGTAGACCTTGTCCTTGGCGACGGCGCGGACCATGCCCATGGCGCGCGCCAGTTCGGATTCGCTTGGGTTACGCAGCACGGTACCGTCGATGGCCACCACCAGCGGCCAGTCGGTCGGCGACGGCGAATAGCGCGCAATCAGTTCGTTGGCATCGTGGTCGCTGGCCGGATCGAGCAGATGATGCGGATGGCCGTTGCGGGTGAGAAATCCCTGCAGGCGAATCACGCCGCGCGAATTCGAGGGTCCGATCAGCACCGGGCCGCCGGCGCCGCCCCGAATCAGGCTGACCCGGCGCAGGATCAAGGCGCGCATGATGCGCTCACCGAGATCGGCTTCCGCCACCAAGAGCGCGCGCAGCCGCTCCGGCGGAATCAGCAGCGTTTCGACATCGCCCTCGGCATGGCCGTCGACCAGCGCGACCCGGCCGGAGAGCTGGCCGATTTCGGCCAGAAACTGACCTGGCCCCTGATCGATCACCGGCGTGACGTGGCCGAGGCCGTCACGCTGGGTAATCGCGACATGGCCGGACAGCAGCACGAACATTCCCGGTCCCGGTTTGCCGGCCTCGAACAGCCTTTCACCATCCTTGTAACGGCGTAGCTCGCCGAATCGACGCATGCGCGCGATCTCGGGCGCGGTCAGTACCGGGAAGGTCTGCTCATGGCGCGGAAACACCGACGCTGCCGCAGCGCTCTGTTCTGCCTTGCTTTGCGCCGGGGTCTCTGCCGCCATTTCCATCTTTCTTCCCTCAAGAAATCCAAATGATCGGGGATATTCCCCGGCGAGCCAACCGGCTATTTGCCCGGGTTTTCCTCGCTGCCTTCATGCGATGCGATGTCATCAGAAGCAGAAGACGCGGTCGTGAAATCGTCTCGCCCCCTGGCTTGCGATTTTCTCCGCTTGAGGTTTTCGCGTAACGCCAGTTTCAGCCGATCCTGGCGCAGATCCCTCGCGGGCCTTGCCGATTGCCCCTCGCGCTTATCCTTGCCATCCTTCATTGTCGACCCGTTCGAATGCGTTCGCGGAAGAGTGTCATATCAGTCGGAGACCAAGCTGATGGACGAGAATCTGACCCTGGCATCCCTGCCGCAGCGAACCCTCGACGGCTGGCATCGCTTTGTGGCGTCGGGCGATCACGATCTGCTGCGGTCCCTGCTATCGGAACATATTGTGTTTCGCTCGCCATTCGTGCAATCGCCGATTCCCGGGCGGCCGGCGACCCTGCTGGTACTGACGACGGTGGTGCAGATTTTCGAGAATTTTCGCTATCACCGGACGTTCGTCGGCGGCTCGCACGACGCCGCGCTGGAATTTAGCGCCAATATCGGCAAATGGCAGCTCAAGGGCGTTGATCTCATCAAGTTCGGCGAGGCCGGCGAAATGATCGAATTCGAGGTCATGGTCCGGCCGATCAAGGCGCTGGCGGCACTGGGCGAGGAAATGGGGAACCGGATCGGCCCGCAACTGAGCCTGCTGAAGCAGGCCGTGGGCGCGCAAGGTTCATTGTAGCGCTTTTGGCGGCATCGCCACCGGCTCGCGCTTGCGCCGGTGGGGGCCTTGTGGCAAGGATCGGCGCGCCTTGTCGGGGCCTTTTTGGCCGATTCTCGGGGGGCATGCTGCCGTAGCTCAGTGGTAGAGCACTCCATTGGTAATGGAGAGGTCGACAGTTCAATCCTGTCTGGCAGCACCATTTATGAGGTTGTAAATATTGAAGATTTTACAATCAATTTTCGAAGGAGCCTTTTCTCCGTTGGCAATGGAACCACCGCGTAACCACGAACTCGCGCGAAAGGCTGGCTTCCCGAGGGGGGTACAGTGCCAAGATTTTAGGAAAGGACGATAACGTCCCGTGCAAAAAAAGGATGTGGCCCGCCAGTCTCGAAGCGATCCTGGGCACGCTCGGCCTGCAGATCATCATCATTGAGGATCACGCCGCGACTTCACGCACCCTTTCGCGGCGCATCCCGGTCGACCTTGCGCAGCAACGCTTCGACAACAAGTGCAATTCGAAGGCCGTGCCACAACTTGCCCCGCCTCAGAAGGAGCCGACGGCCGCATCGCGCGCACATCTGCGCGTGGTTCAAAGTAAGCGCCGCGGGAGCAAATACGGGTGACGGCGGCCAGTTCTCCACCGCCAACGCGCTGCCGTGAGCCGGCGCATGGGCTGGGCCGGCAGTTGCTGCCGCCGCAGGCCGGAAAACCATTAAATTCGGTCAATTAGCGTTGACAAGGAACTTGACCGGCCTACGTAAGTTACGTAGTCATGTTGGGGTACGTTAATAACGTAGTCACCAAATCATGCAACATACCGTAGCCCAACTACGATCTTTCGACACTGCTGCCAGCGAGGCGGGCATGTCGGATCAGGAAATCGAAGACCTTGTCACCTATCTTTCGGAGAACCCGGAGGCCGGTGAGGAAATGGTCGGGACTGGCGGCTGCCGGAAGCTCCGGGTCGCGGGTCGCGGTAAAGGCAAGAGCGGAGGCTACAGGACCGTGACCTTTTTCTCTGGCGACGCGATGCCAGTGTACCTGATCACGGTCTTTTCGAAAGGAGAGAGGTCCAGTTTGACGGCTCTGGAATGCCGGGGGCTAAAGGAGATCACTAAGCGTATTGTGAACGAGCATCGAGGCAAGGTGTCCGTTCTCGCCGAGAAGAAAAAGGGTGTAACGAGATGAGCAAAAAGGCATACGACAAGATCGCGGCGGGGTTGAACGAGGCGCTGGCTGTTGCGCGCGGCACCGCAAAGCCGAGCAAGCTCCACGTTCCGCCGGAGATCGACGTTAGAGAAATCAGGACGAAGCTAAAACTATCGCAGGACGACTTCGCAGCGGAATTTTGCTTCACCATCAACCAAATCAGAGATTGGGAGCAAGGACGCACCCGTCCGCTCGGTGCGCTGCGCGCATATTTGATGATCATCAAGCGCAATCCGGATGCCGTTAAAGAAATGTTGAGAGCATCCAAGGCCCTTCCGGGTCGCAAGGCAGCTTGAGAATACCGAGGAGCCCGGTGTGTTGCCGGGCTCCTTCTCACCTATCCCGCTTCAGCTTCCGTTCCCCCATGCGTGTCTTTGGGTTGAACGCGTGGTGACGTGGCAGTTGAGTCAATCGCTCCCGCGCGAAAGATAGTGGATTGACAGGCAAGGTGACTTAAAACGGCCCCGATTGCTTGGGACGTTTTTTTGATCGGAATGGGACACTCGCCGCCTAATTCGAAGTGCGCAAAAAAGGAAGTCCTCGAAATGTCAGATGATGACCTGACATGGGCTGTTGAGGCGAGTGCCGCGCAGATCGCACTAATGTGGATGGTTCATCAATGGGAAGCCGATGAGTCGAACAAACCACTTGATGTCCAGATTATAAATTTTAGCTCTCATGCTCTCATTGAAATGTGTGCTGCTTACCCCATTCTGCAGAATGCGACCGAAGAACTTCGATGGCTGACCTATTTCAAGGGTCTGATCGCCGCGGACACGCACCCGCACGATCGAATGTTAAGTGCTATCGATACGGCGAGACGGCGGACCGATTCAACCGTGAAGTCATCATCCAAATCGGTAGAGGGACCATCCGAAATCGATCCCACCTCGGATGCGGATGCTTTAGCGGCTATCGATCGAGCTTTGAGTAAGGCCAGCTATAGCGGTCACTTGTAAGCAATCCTCGCCTTCGTCATCCGCGTGGGAGACGGAGACCGGACCGCTTTCTGTAGAGGTAATCATCTGGCATAGATAGGATTGGGCCGAAGGTCTCGGTCAGCGTCATAGTTCGGGTTCGTCATTAATCCTGCTTCAGCTTCTGCTTTTCCCGATGCGTGGCTTTGCGATCGGGATTGAACACGCGCTCGACCTGCCGGTTTCCATTCGGCCGCGCCCTCACGTCGACCGCTTGCTGATCTCTTCGGCCTGCTCTTGCGTCATGGGGATCTCCTTCGCTAGCCGGGCATTCTCGCGGCTGATGGCCTTAACACGCTTCAAGTGCTCGTCGTCCTCGGGCTTGGGACCGCCGCTCTTTTTGCTAAGTCCGTTTGTTGTGAGGCCGGGCATTCCACCACAATATAATGCCCGTATTTTTCCACGCGCAGCCGATCGGGTTCTGACCATATTGACCATCCGTTCCTCTCGACCCCTACAGTGCGGGCGGGACTATCGCCAGGAAGCTCGCATTGTGGATCCCCGCAGGGCGATAAAGGACATTCGCGTGCAAATCACGTCAAAGCGTCTAAGTAGAAACGTTCAGAAATTCGATCTCCTGATCGTGAATGTGCGTGAACACTCGACTAGGATCGGAGCCGCTGGCAATCATCGATCGCGCTTCAGCTTATATCGCCCCCCAATGCGTGTCTTTGCGATCTGGATTGAAGACGCGCGCTTCGTTGCGGTGGACCGCCGGCAGCATGGCGATACGTGCGTGCATCAGGAAATCGCGTCCCTCTGCGGAGTGGCTGCATTTATGGTCGGCACAGTAGATCAGAACGCGGTCGACGCCGGATTCCTTCATCTCTCCGAAGGTGATTTTCTGTTGGCGGGCGGTTTCGGGCATGCCCCATGATTCCGCCGATCGCGCATCAAGGGAAGCCGCTAGGGCTTGGGCCGGCGGAGGTCCACCGCTGCCCATCGAGGATTTGGATAAACCGACTGGCGATCCGGTGGTCGATCTGTAATGCGACCTATGGACGACCAGGGTCAGGCCTCGCTCGTTTGGTCCGGCCATTTTTCGACTATCTTCTGCAAGAGATGCTCGAAAATGTCGGGGGCAGAGTGGCACGTTAATGTCCGTCTCCCATCGCGCTCAATGGCGCCTTGATGAAACGGCACCCCGATAAGATGCTTTGCGACGACAACCACTTTCCCGTCTTTCGCATTAAAATATATCTGCCATAGGCCGCCACCACTTGTGCCTCCAAAATCACCTGGAAGGGAGAAGTCCGGGTATGATTTTGGTTTCATGCCGACCAAGGTGAAGCCACCGTTTTTTCCAAACCACATCATGTTGCTGTCGGTAATTATCGCTTCGAATCCCTTTCGATACTCCCCGGGTCTTTCTGCGGGCAGGTTTTTTGTGCGTTCATCAATCGCACCAACGATGACGTAGACTGAGTTCGGTGCAGGCGGTTCTTTGGTGTGATCGCTGCTGTGCAATTGCATATTGTAAAACGACTGGATCGCTGCAAGCCACGCCGCGTCCTTAGTCGCCAAACGGAGGAAACCTAGGTCGGGACCGCTGGGCGCGTTGCCCTTGCCACCGACCATGATCGTTTCGGCATGGTCCATATTGAAAGTTTGTTTTCTAAAATGGACTGTTCTTCCGAAAAACTGGGCTAAGCCTACCTGCCCCGACGATGGAAGATTTTCCAAAACGTGAGTTGCTGTAAGAATGCCGTGTACTTTTCCGACTCTAACCAGCGTTCCGGATCCCGCGCACACCGCGTCCTCAGATCCGTTGTGATGCAAAAATTTTACAAAGCCGATTGAATAGTTCGCGATGTCATCACCCAAGGAGGACGTGGGAATGATAATCTCGGACGGGGGAGCTTGGTCTACCTTTGGCTTCCAATCATCAGCGGCCGTAAATACCGTCCACTTTTCTTGCTCGTTATCGCACTTGTCAGAATGCTCACCCTTGACCACGGCCTCACCGGTGCTGGCTTTTTCGATCTGCCCACACTTTTGACATCTGCGAAATTCGATCAACCGTTTGATAGACGGTACGGCCACTGGCGTCCCCCCAAGTGATTAGTGTTTTCGTAATCTCCTGCAGCCAGAGCGAGGCCGCAAGTAAGGTGCGCAAGAACGCCCCGAAAGGGGGTGGATTGTCGCAATTAGCCTTCGTCCACATCGACTAGAAAGACCGCTGCAAGGTTTTCCCAGGACGGTCGCGGCGCCGTTTGTTCGTGGTAACGTGCCCTTTCGTCGGAGTTTGCCAACCGGACGCGCAGGATCGAATGGTCATCGCAGAGCGGGATGTCGCTTGTTCTGACCGATCTGAGTTTGGTTCGCACCCTCTCATCTGCGCAAAAAGCTTCAGCCTCTTGGTATTTGTTGGCTCCGAAAGCGAGTAGTGGCTTGCGATCTGCCTCGATTGTGAAAATCGAAAGTGAAAGTGTCTTGCTCACTTCTTCACTTTGAGCCCGAGCTCAAAGCCGGTGCTTGCTTGGCTGTACCCGTGCACGAGGCAGTTATGCCGCCCTTGGCCCGACCGGTCAGGGTTACATCGATTTTGTCTAAAGCCCCGAACGCGCCCGGACCGGTCGAGTGCCGGACAGCCGAGAGGGTGGCTTCGAACTGTTCGCCCTCGGCTCGCCAATGCCCGGTATACGTCATTACGGTATCGCTACCGCTTAACTTACCATCCGGCGCGAGTACGACGACGCCGAGACCTTCCGCAAGCGGGGTTCTCATCCAGACCGAGTATTTGCCGGCTCTGAGCATTGGAAAGGCTCCAGTCTCTTTCGCGCAAGAAACAACGAGAAGCGAAAAAAGATAAAGGCGCAAGAGGGCGAGCGCGAGCCCAAGGCGGGAAGATCAACTGAGCCATCTCCCCCACGATAGATATCGTCAGAGCGGGATATCGTGGCGCTGCGCGCGAGCGGCTTAACGCACCTCGGGCAACATATCCCTGTTCCGAAAACCCTCCGAAAATGAGAGCGTAGAAACCCAGCATTGGCGCTGTTTGGTCTCTCCAAAATATGTGTTCCGAATATACTGATCTTCGGAACAGCTTGTGGCTGCTTTCCTGGTAGCGGGCCGAATAGATCCTGACACCCGGGGCCCGGGGCGCGGCGGATGCTTTTGCCGCCGCGAAGCCGGTCCCCTGCAGGATCTTCGAGCCCGCGCGATCGATCTACTACCTTTGAGCCGTCCAGCGACCCACACAGCCATCGGCTCGCCTGAACGATCCGCCTCCACTGTTGCCTGACATTTTTCCGGTCGACGTCACAACCACGCCGTCCTTGCCGATGGCGGTCGAATTATAGTCCCCATCCGGACTGATGCGACCGATGGCGCCTCTTTTGCCGATGATCACACCGTCAGTTACGACCCACGAGCCAGAACCCCGCCCACCGCAGTTGGTGCTAAAACCCGAATACATCCAAGTGCCGTCAAACCTTTTCCCACTGCCGTCGGGGTTTACCGGCGGTTTTTCAGCTTGCCGAGG
>Ga0182024_10022170_pt1 | contig 11462 bp, 9 predicted proteins | sample P32metaG_FD_120480 | JGI IMG/M metagenome (GOLD analysis project Ga0182024, IMG submission 120480) | Permafrost microbial communities from Stordalen Mire, Sweden - P3-2 metaG (Illumina Assembly) | ecosystem: Environmental > Terrestrial > Soil > Wetlands > Permafrost | place: Sweden: Stordalen... | reverse complement strand
CTCAACCGCGACCAGGACGCCGGCATCGCCATCGTCCGCCGCGCCCTGCAGGCGCCGATCCGCCAGATCGCCGAGAACTCCGGCGTCGAGGGCTCGATCGTGGTCGGCAAGGTGCTCGAGAACGCTTCGGCGACCTTCGGCTTCAATGCCCAGACGGAGGAATACGTCGACATGGTGGCCGCCGGCGTCATCGACCCGACCAAGGTCGTGCGAACCGCCCTTCAGGACGCCGCCTCGGTGGCCGGGATCATGATCACCACCGAAGCGGCCATCGCCGAAGCCCCCAAGAAGGAAGAAGGCCAGCCGGCGCAAGGCGGCGGCGGCATGGGGTACTAGAACGGACTAGCGGCTAGGGCCCCCTTCGTCTCGGCGCGAGAAAGCGCCGAGCCACTTCCCCCAAAGGGGGCAGATTAAGAGAAGGCTGCCCTATTCTTCATCTTCCCCCGCTGGGGGAAGTACGGCCCCCCGGGTCGCGCGAAGCGCGCGCCCGAGGACAGGCTCCGGCCGGGAAGGGGGCTTACCGGCGCGGACTCTGGCGCCGCCAATCAGTGGATGCGGATGATGCCGTCGACGGCCTTCCATTCGGCCGGCCGCAGCAGGCGCTGGTGGGCGACGCGCACCGAATGCAGCGGGCCTTCGAGCTCGCGCCGCCAGTGATCGAGGAACCCCTTGAGGGTCGGGAAGTCAGGGGCGAGATCGTAGTCCTGCCAGACAAAGAGCTGGAGCAGGGCCGGATGGTCGGGCAGGCGGTAGTGGATCTCGGCGGTAGTGAGGCCGTAGCCCTCGAGCTGGCGGGCGAAGTCCCGGTCTGCCATGGATGCGCCTCTTTCCTATCCTGATCCTCTCATGGCCCCGCCCGTCCCTTGATTGACCCACAGCCCGGCCGGCGGCGGCCCCGTCCTTGGGGATTTGACCCGTTAATCCTTGACGATCTGTTTACTGAACATCGCCCGGCCGGACCGGCGGTTCTGCGCTCGTCAGGCGCCGGCGGCTATGACCGCTGGGCGAAATCCTGCTGGAACTGCCTCAGTTCGACCGCGTCGATGTCGGAAACGGCCCAGAACTCCAGGTCGCCCCGTTTCCACTCCACCAGGCTGTAGCCGTCGCGCCTCAGCGTTCGCGTGGGCACAACCGCGCCGCTCTTTGTCGGCCAGATGAAGACGTTGATGGTGTGAAGACGCCGGTGATAGACCAGGGCCGGAACGACCTTGCCCGACACATAGTCCAGGCGGCCGCCGGCCAGTGGAAATCCCTGATCGGCGAGATCTGGCACCGGCGGGGCGAAGTCTATCTTGCCGTTGAACCACGGCTTGACCACGTGCTTGTTCGAGGTCTCGACGTCGGTCAGATGATTGGCCAGCAACGACCTGACATGGCTGCCGATGAGCTGGTTTTCCATCTGGGAGTCGTTGAGGCTCGGCATGACGACGAGGACCGCCAGACTGGCGGCAATGGCGCCGAGCGCTCCGGCGCCCGCCCACGCCGAGGCGCGCCTGGAAGGCCGCCGGCGCGGGATCGGAACGGCGGCGCTCGCCAGGGACCGCTCGATGCGGGCGGCGAGGCCCGGAGGCGCGCGCCAGGCAACGCCCGGCGCGGCGATGGCTTCCCGCAACCTCTGTTGGCGCAGAAACTCGGCGTTGCACGCCTCGCAGGTCTTCAGATGGGTCTCGGCCGCCACGGCGTTGGCGGCGTCGAGCTCGCCATCGAGCAGGCCGTGAAGCAGCATCGCGCGATCGGGACAGGCGGCGGTCATGACAGGGCCTCTCCTCTCTTCGCCACGCCCGCGGAGGCTTCGTCGGGCATGAGAACGTCGCAGAGCATCTGACGGGCGCGGGCGAGCCTCGACATCACCGTGCCGATCGGCGCGCCGGTCAGGGTGGCGATCTCCTTGTAGGAAAGCTCTTCCATCTCGCGCAGGATCAGGGTCTCGCGAAAGGGTTCGGGGAGGTTCTCGATGACCGCGCGGAGGGTCCGCGCCTCCCGCGTCCGGGAAAGCGCCTCCTCGGGGCTCGCCTGGTCGGGATCGGAGGCATTGGCGAGCGCCTGGGTGTCGGCTTGCGAGAGCGCGCCCTCCCCGACCAGGATCCGGCCCGAGCTGGTCCGGGCGCCGGCCCAATCGAGAAAGCAGTTGCGGACGATGGCGAAGAGCCACGCCTTGGGCGCGCCGCCGCGAAAGCTCGGAAAGGCCCTGAAGGCGCGCAGGAAGGCGTCCTGGACGATGTCCTCGGCGGCGACGCCGTCGCGGGCGAGGTAGCGGGCCAGATTGTAGGCGCCGTCCAGGTGGGGAAGGATGAGCTCGCGGAACTGACGCCCTTCCTCGTCGGTGAGACTCCGCTCCGCCGTCCCGGCGCGCGGCGGGATCGCTGGCTTGGACGCCGGCGAGGGCGCGCGCGCCGGCCCGCTGGTGAAGGCCAGGCGCGGCCGAAAGAAGGGCTTTCGCGCGCTCATCGCCGTCTTGGTCCGCGTCGCTCCGCTGGCGCCTTAAGAGGCCTTTACCACCACCTTGCCGACCATGTGCGGGTGCAGTGAGCAGAAATAGGCGTACTCGCCCGGCCGGGTGAAGGTGAAGGAGAACTTCTCGTCGGTGTCCATGACCTTGGACTTGAACGCCTTGTCGCTGGCGACGACGGTGTGGGGAATGTCGTCCCGATTGACCCAGGTGACGGTCGACCCGGCCACGACGGTGATCGTCGGTGGGCTGAAGGTGAAGTTGTCGATGCTGACGCTCGCGCCGGCCGGAGCGGCGCTCGCGGCGGTGGTCAGCACCGCGCCGGCGCCGGCGAGGGCGGCGGTGCTGATGCCAAAGGCCAGGACGAGCGCCGGGAGATGAAGTCTGGGCATGAGAGTTCTCGGTTGATTGGGTTGATTTTGAAGGAAGCCGTCAGACGACGAGAGTCGCATCGACCAGGGCGATGGGTTCGCGGCCGCGCACGAAGGTGGCGGTGGTGATGCCGAGCATGGAGCGCAGTTGCCCCGCCGGCGCCTTCAGGGGCCCCGGCGACGGCGCCGTTCCCCCGACCGGTTGGGGAAACGCGGTCGAGCGGGCGGTGTGGAAGACGATATTGCCCTCGACCTTGCGGGTGATCTGGTGGATGTGGCCGTTGAGGACGGTGACCGAGCCGAAGGGCTTGAGGTAGGTGAGCGCCTGGGCGGCATCGTCCGTGCCCCACCCCCAGTCGGCGTAGACCGTCCACAAGGGAATGTGGGCGAAGACCACGATCGGGGTCGATGAGGGGCGGCCGGCCAGGTCCTTGCGCAGCCATTCGAGCTGGTCGGCGCCGAGGGCGCCCATGCCGCCGGCCTTGAGGTTGACCACGTTGACCAGGGCGACGAAGTGGACGCCCCTGTGGTCGAAGCTGTACCAGCCGGCCCCGAGCGAGCCCTGGCCGTAGCGGGAGAGGTAGGCCTTGCCGTTCTCGTCATCGAGCATGTCGTGCTCGCCGGGGACGTGGAAGACCGGCAGGCCGGCCTCCTTGATGATCTGGTCGGCGTCGTCGAACTCCTGGTCGCGGGAGAGCTGGCTGATGTCGCCGGTGTGGATGATGAAATCGGGCTTGACCGGCATGGCGATGACCTTGGCCACCGCCTCGCGGTAGGTGGCCCGGGCGTCGGGGTTGGCGGGCTTGGCGAAGCCGACGTGGCTGTCGCTGAGCTGGAGGAAGGTGAAGCCCTTGACCCTGGCGGGCCCGGCCAGAGCCCGATCCAGGCTGATCGAGCTGGCGAGACCGCCGCTGACGGTCCAAAGGGCGCCGGTTCCCGCCCAGGCCATGCACCTCAGAAAGCCACGGCGGTCGTGGCCGCCTTCATCGTGTTCGCTCATCGGGAAGAGTCCTTCTTTTGCCGCCGGGTTCTCCATCAGACCGGGGAGCTGGGGCGTTTATTCCCGCTCTTCTCGGAATTCGGTCTTCACGGGGCCCGGCTGGCCAAGGGGAGGAAGGAGTCGGGGGGACGCCGTGAGAGGCCGGCGTCCCCCCGAACCTGGCGTGGTTCCTTGGGGGGCCGAAAAGGAATCCACGAAGCGGCCGTTGGGGGTTTCGACGGCCTCAACGCCAGGGTGCTGAAAGGCCGATGTTCGGGCCTTCGAGCCTTAAGACGCCGCCGCCACGGCGTTTATTCCCGCCGCGCTCGCTTTTCCCTTCGCGGGAATAAACCAGCCGGGAGCGCCGTCTGGGTGGGTGAGTGCGCGCGCCGCCCAACCCTCAAGGCGCGTGCGGGGAAGGAATCGGAGAAAGCCCATGTCCATCGCCACGGCGGTCGGCCCGCACGCCGAGATAGCCATTGGCGTCAGGCGGTTCGATGCGGTCACCATCGCCCTGCACTGGGCGACCGTCGCCCTGGTCGTGGGGATGTTCGCCACCGGCTTGAGCATGGGGCTGGCGACCGACCACGATCAGGAGGAGACCCTGCTCTATATTCACCGATCCCTCGGCGCCCTCACCTGGATCACGGCCCTCACCCGGATCACCTGGAGGCTAGGCTTCGCCTTCCCGCCGCCCTTTCCCTCGGCCATGCCCAGGATACAGCGGCGCGCCGCCCACTTGAGCGAATACGCCCTCTACGCCATTTTGCTGATCCAGCCCGTGACCGGCATGGCCCAGAGCCTGACCCGCGGTCGGCCCTTTCCGGTCCTGGCCTGGCAGGCGCCGGCGGTGCTGGCCAGGAGCAAGGCCCTTACCCACCTCTTCCACGACATCCACGAGATCACCGCATGGGTGCTGCTCGGCCTCATCGGCCTGCACGTCGCCGCCGCCCTCTTCCACCGCTTCGTGGCCAAGGACGAGGTGTTCGGATCCATGGCCCCGTGGCGACCCACCCGACGCCGGACCGCCCAGCATCCATAGTTACCTGCCAAGCGAAGTGTCGATGTTCCGCGAGTGGCAGAACGGTCGGCATGCAGCCGGCCGCCGGCCAGATCGGTCTCGTGAACCGTCGCGAGGCGTCGGCGATGGCGGCCGCGGCGGCGGCGGCGACACTCAGCCTGCCGTTTGCCGGCCGCGCGGAGACGGCGACGAGGAGAGGCGCGATGAAGCTCGTTTGCGTGATCAGGTATCAGATCGACCCCTTTCAGAAGGAGGCATTCAGGAAGCACGCGCAGAACCTGATATCGATCGTTCCGCGATGCGGCGGTCATCTGGTGGGCTATCTTCTGCCCCATGAGGGCACCAACGATGTCGCCTGGGGTCTGATCGGCTTCGACAGCCTGGCCGCCTACGAGGCCTATCGCGGCCGCCTCAAGGAGGACCCCGAGGCGCGCGAGGACGCCGCCTGGATGCATAGCCGGCGGATGATCCTTCGCGAAGAACGCAATTTCGTCGAAGTCGTGGACGGCACGTTCAACGTCGCCGCGGCGTCGGTGTGACGAAAGAGGATGCGTAGCCAGTCGGCGAAGGCGGCGGTGTTTCGCGCCCTGCATGAGCGCAAGGGCGCGTTCATCATCGCCAATCCCTGGGACGCGGGCTCGGCGAGAATCCTCGACGCCCTGGGTTTCGAGGCCCTGGCGACCACCAGCGCCGGTCTGGCGTTCGCCCTGGGTATCCAGGACGGATCGGCCAGCCGCGCCCAGACGCTCGCCAACGCCAAGGCGATCGTCGAAGCCACCGACCTGCCGGTCTCTGCCGACCTGGAGAACGGCTTTGGCCACCGACCCGAGACCGTCGCCGAGACCATCGCCATGGCCAGCGCCGCCGCGCTCGTCGGCGGTTCGATCGAGGACGCCACCGGCGAGGCCGATGCGCCGATCTACGCCTTCGATCACGCCGTCGCCCGGGTGGCGGCGGCGGCCAAGGCGGCGCGCGCGCTTCCGATCGACTTCGTGCTCACCGCGCGGGCGGAGAACTTCATCCACGGCCGCGCCGATCTCGACGACACCATCGCCCGGCTCATCGCCTTCGAGCGGGCGGGGGCCGATGTGCTCTACGCGCCGGGGCTGCCTAGTCTGGAGGCGGTCCGCAAGGTGTGCCGGGCGCTGGCCCAGCCGGTCAATTTCGTCGCCGGTTGGGGCGGCGAGGCGATCTCCGCCGCCCGGCTCGCCAGCGCCGGAGTGCGCCGGATCAGCCTGGGATCGTCCCTCGCTCGCGCCGCTCTGGGGGGCCTGGTGGAAGCGGCGCGGGAGATCAAGGACCAAGGCACCTTCGGCTTCGCCGCGCGCGCCCTCCCCTACGCCCAGACCAACGCCTTCATGCGCCCGGCGACCAGGCGGCGGCGGGGATTCCCTTAAAGACGGCCGGGCGGGCGAAGTGGTAGGGCGGGGGCGCCAGTCCCTTAAAGGAAGAGCGCCCTGCCGATCATCGCCGCGCTGCATCACGTCACCCGCTACCGCTATGACCGCCTGGTCGAGCTGGGGCCACAGACGGTGCGGCTGCGACCGGCGCCCCATTGCCGCACGCCCATCGCCAGCTATTCGCTGAAGGTCACCCCGGCCGAGCACTTCATCAACTGGCAGCAGGACCCCAACGCCAACTGGCTGGCGCGCCTGGTGTTCCAGAGGCGCACGCGCGAGTTCGCCGTCGAGGTCGACCTCACGGCCGAGATGACGGTGATCAACCCGTTCGATTTCTTCGTCGAGCCGTGGGCCGAATGGCTGCCTTTCGCCTACCCCGCCGAACTCGCCCGCGATCTGGCCCCCTATCTGGCGATCGACGAATCCGGCCCAGGCTTGGAGGCGGCGGTGGCGGAACTGGCGTCGGCAGGCCGCCGGACCGTGGACTTCCTGGTCGAGCTGAACGCCAAGGTCGCCTCGGCCGTACGCTACATCGTGCGCCTGGAGCCGGGCGTTCAATGCCCCGATCAGACCCTGTCGCTAGGCGCCGGTTCGTGCCGCGACAGCGCCTGGCTGCTGGTCCAGATGTTCCGCGGCCTCGGTTTGGCGGCGCGCTTCGTCAGCGGCTACCTGATCCAGCTCAAGGCCGACATCGACCCGATCGAAGGGCCGATGGGGACCCGCACCGATTTCACCGACCTGCACGCCTGGGCCGAGGCCTATGTGCCCGGGGCCGGATGGATCGGCTTCGACGCCACCTCGGGCCTGCTGTGCGCGGAGGGACACATCCCGCTGGCCGCCGCGGCCCACTACGCCTCGTGCGCTCCCATCAGCGGCGCGGTCACCCTGGCGCAGACTCGGTTCGACTTCGAGATGACCGTCACCAGGGTTGGCGAGGGGGCGCGCATCACCGCCCCGTTCGACGAGGACGGCTGGCGGGCGGTCGATCACCTCGGCGCGGTGGTCGAAGCCGACCTGGAGGCGCACGACGTGCGCCTGACCATGGGGGGCGAGCCGACGTTCGTCTCGGCGGTCGACCGGCAAGCGGCCGAATGGAACACCGACGCATCTGGTCCGACCAAGCCGGCGATCGCCGAAGATCTCGCCGGCCGGCTGCTGGCGCGGTTCGGCGACGGCGGTCTCATCCATCACGGCCAGGGCAAATGGTACCCAGGCGAGCCCCTGCCCCGCTGGGCCCTGGGCCTTTACTGGCGGCGCGACGGGGTTCCGATCTGGCGGGGAGCAGCGGCCGAGGGGTCGGGCGAGGCGGCGGCGCCGGCTAGGACAGCGGACGCCTTGGCCTTCATCCGCCGCCTGACGGGCCGGCTGGGCGTCGACGAGGCGCTCATCCTGCCGGCGCGCGAGGATCCGCTGCCCGCCATCAAGGCCGAGAGCGACCTGCCGGCGAACGTCGTCCTGGACGAAAACGCGATCGACAGCGCGGATTCGCGCAAGGCGCTGGTGCGGGCGATGGAGGGTGGGCTCTCCAAGCCGGTGGCCTACGTGCTCCCGCTGCGGCGGCCGTTCTCGAGCGCCGAGGGCGGGGGTTGGATCAGCGAGGCCTGGCGTTTCCGCCGCGGCCGGCTGTATCTGGTCCCCGGCGACTCTCCTGCCGGGCTTCGCCTGCCGCTCTCCGGCCTGCCGGAGGTGAAGCCCAAAGACTATCCCTACATCATCCCGCTCGACCCTTATGAGGAGCGTGGCCCGCTGCCGCTCTTCGACGACTTCTACTTCACCGGGCCACACTCCGCGCCCGCGGCCCCTCGGGGTGGACGGCGCAAGGCGCCGCTGGTGCGAACGGCCCTCGGCGTCGAGGCCCGCGACGGCGCGATCAACGTCTTCATGCCGCCGATCGCGGCGGTCGAGGACTATCTGGCCCTGATCGCCCACGTCGAGGCGGCCGCGCAGGGCCTGCCGATCAGGATCGAGGGCTATCCGCCGCCGGAGGATAGGCGGGTGGCGATGCTGAAGGTGACGCCCGACCCCGGGGTCATCGAGGTCAACGTCCAGCCGGCCGCCAGCTGGAGTGAGGCGGTGGCGATCACCACCGGGGTCTACGAGGACGCCCGCGCCCTGTCCCTCACGGCCGACAAGTTCATGATCGATGGGCGGCACGTGGGCACCGGCGGCGGGGCGCACGTCGTCGTCGGGGCCGCCAGCCCGGCCGATTCCCCCTTCCTGCGCCGACCCGACCTGCTCAAGAGCATGCTCATCTACTGGCAGCGGCATCCGGCTCTCTCGTATTTCTTCTCCGGTCTCTTCGTCGGTCCGACCAGCCAGGCGCCAAGGGTCGATGAGGCGCGGCACGACAGCCTCTATGAGCTGGATATCGCCCTTTCGATGATCCCGCCGCCCGATGGGGGAGAATCGCCGGCTCCGTGGCTGATCGATAGGCTGTTGCGCAATCTCCTCATCGACGTCGGCGGCAACACTCACCGCACCGAGATCTGCATCGACAAGCTCTACTCCCCCGAAGGCCCGACCGGCCGGTTGGGACTGCTCGAGTTCCGGGGCTTCGAGATGCCGCCCGACGCCCGCATGAACCTGGCCCAGCAGCTGCTGATCAGGGCCCTGATCGCCTGGCTGTGGCGGGCGCCGCGGGGGGGACCTATGGTGCGGTGGGGCACGGCGCTCCACGATCGCTTCGTGCTGCCGCACTTCATCTGGGCCGACCTGATGGCCGTGCTCGCCGATCTGGCCGGCGCCGGCTACGCGTTCGATCCGGCCTGGTTCGAGGCCCAGAGGGCCTTTCGCTTTCCGATCTACGGCCGGGTCGAATATGGCGGCGTTTCCCTCGAGCTTCGCCAGGCGCTGGAGCCCTGGCATGTGATGGGCGAGGAGACGGCGGGTACGGGGACGGTGCGGTTCGTCGATTCCTCGGTGGAACGGCTCCAGGTGCTGGCGAGCGGGTTCAATCCCGAGCGGCACCTCGTTGCCTGCAACCGGCGCATCCTGCCGATGACGCCGACCTCGGTGTCGATGGAGGCTGTCGCCGGCGTCCGCTACAAGGCCTGGAAGCTCGCCAGCGGCCTGCATCCAACCCTCGAGGTCGACGCGCCGCTGACCTTCGATATCATCGATCGGGCGTCGGGCCGCTCGATGGGGGGCTGCGTCTATCACGTCAGCCATCCCGGCGGCCGCAGCTACGACACCTTTCCGGTCAATGCCTTCGAGGCCGAGGCGCGACGAAAGGCCCGCTTCGAGGCGCATGGGCACAGTCCGGGAATCGTGCATCCCATGGCGGCGCAACCCGCGGGCGAGTTTCCCTTGACCCTGGATCTGAGGAGAGGCCTTGGCGCCTGATCCTTTGAGCGCGATGCGCCGGCGGCAGAATCTCGAGCCGGCCGGCGCCGATCGCCTGAGCGGGTGGCTGCGCGACTACCGGCCGCTCACCGGCATTCCCGACGAACTCTTCGATGCCGGCCGCCGGCCGCGCGACTATTGGCTGCACTTCCTGGGCGATCTCGCCGAATACCCGGCCGGCGAGATCAGGAGCCGTTTCGCGCTCGCCACTCGCCACATCCGCGACACCGGTGTCTCGCACCGGGTGTACGGCGAGGAAGCCGAGCGCAGCTGGCCCCTCAGTCCCGTGCCGCTGATCATCAGCCAGGGCGAGTGGGCGCGGATCGCGCAGGGCGTCGAGCAGCGGGCGATGCTGATGGAAGCGTTGCTGAGCGACGTCTACGGCGAGGCGCGGCTCATCGCCGACGGCGCGCTCCCCGCCGCCGCCCTCACCGGCAGCCCCGATTTCCTGCGCCCTCTGCACGGCGTCGAACCGCCGGGCGGCCGCTATCTGCAGCTCTATGCCGCCGACCTGGGGCGCGGGCCGGACGGCCGCTGGTGGGTCTTGAGCGATAGGACCCAGGCGCCGTCGGGGACCGGCTACGAGCTGGAAAACCGCCTGGTGATCTCGCGCGCCTTTCCCGACCTCTACAACGCCATGAACGTCGAGCGCCTGGCGCCGTTCTTCGACGCCATGCGCAAGGGGCTGACCGCCGCCGCCCAGCGCAGCGATCCGCGCATCTGCCTGCTCACGCCGGGGCCGTTCAGCGAGACCTATTTCGAACAGGCTCACCTGGCCCGGTACCTGGGTTTCATGCTGGTGGAGGGCGAGGACCTGGTGGTCCGCGACGGCCGCGTCTACGTGCGCACCATCGCCGGCCTCAAGCGCGTCGATGTGATCGTCCGGCGGGTGGACGCCGACTTCATCGACCCCCTGGAGCTCAACAGCGCCTCGCGCCTGGGTGTCCCGGGGCTCATCGAGGCGATCCGCGGCGGCGGCGTCGCGGTTCTCAACCTGCCGGGCTCCGCCGTGGTCGAGTCGCGGGCGCTGCTGAGCTTCCTGCCGGCGCTGTGCCGCCGCCTGTTGGGCGAAGCGCTGAAGCTGCCCAACGTCGCCACCTGGTGGTGTGGGCAAAGCGCCGAGCGTCGGTTCGTCGCCGACAGGACCGACCTGGCGATCGCCACGGCTTTCAACGTGCAGCGTCCCGACGGGACCTTCGAGCCGCCGACCCTGATGGCCGAGCTGGGGCGCAAGGAGCGCTCCGCGCTGCTGGCGCGGATCGAGGAGCGGCCCGGCGACTACGTCGGCCAGGAGGTGGTGCGGCTTTCGACGACGCCGGTGCTGCATGAGGATCGCCTGGCGCCGGCGCCCTTCGTGCTGCGGGTGTTCGCGGCGGCGACGGCCACGGGCTACTGCGTCATGCCCGGGGGATTCTGCCGCACCTCCGACCGGCCCGATGCGCGCGCCATCTCCATGGGCGCGGGCGCCCGCACCGCCGATGTCTGGGTGATCGCCGACGAACCGGTGGAGCGCCTCACCCTGCTGGCGAGCCAGGAGGATGTGAAGGTGCAGCGGATCCTCGGCCAGCTTCCGAGCCGGGCGGCCGACAATCTCTTCTGGCTGGGCCGTTACCTGGAGCGGGCCGAGGCGACGCTGCGGCTGGTGCGGAGCCTGTGCACCAGCCTGATGGACTCCGAGGCGGCGACCCGCGGCGTCGGCGAGACCCTGACGCGGCTGCAGGAACTGCTGATCGCCTGGGGCGCCCTTGGCGAAGAGGCGCTGGGGACCCGGGCGCTCGACGCCGCCCGCGACGCCCTGCACGACGAGGGCGCCTACGGTTCGGTGATCTACCTGGTGCGCAAAGCCCGCCGTACGGCGGCCGGCCTGCGCGAGCGGCTGTCGGCCGATTTCTGGACCCTG
>Ga0182024_10022169_pt1 | contig 11462 bp, 13 predicted proteins | sample P32metaG_FD_120480 | JGI IMG/M metagenome (GOLD analysis project Ga0182024, IMG submission 120480) | Permafrost microbial communities from Stordalen Mire, Sweden - P3-2 metaG (Illumina Assembly) | ecosystem: Environmental > Terrestrial > Soil > Wetlands > Permafrost | place: Sweden: Stordalen... | reverse complement strand
CGGTTGGATTCGTGCAAGACGTAGGCGAGGGAAAAGTCATTGGTGAAAATCGCCCACAGCAGCGCGAAGACTGCCAGGGACACCGCCGCGAAGCTCGCCAGACCTGCAAACCTGGCCGTGTCGGCGAGCCGTTCCGGGGAAATGCGACTGCGGCTTCCAGTAAAGATCTGACGCTGCGCAATTGCTCCTATGACGAAGCTATACATCGAGAGCGCCAAAGCAGACAGAAGGGCAAAGCTACCTAAAATCGACATCGAATTCGATTGATCCTTTCTTGCGAATGCGCTGCAATGAACTACAGCGATACCCTGTTGCCACCCAGCAAAACTCCGTTCAAGAAAGCCGGCGGCGGAAGAGTCTGCCAGCGACGATCATGCTGATGATCCCGATGACGGCGAGCGGCCAATATTGCGGCCAGAACAGTGATGGTCCCGCGCCTTCAAGGAAGCTGCCACGGAGGATGACCAAAAAATATCGAAGTGGATCGAGCAACGTAATGTACTGCACGACCTCCGGCATATTTGCGATCGGCGTGGCAAATCCGGACAGAACGATGGCCGGCACCATGAAGAGAAAGACACCCAGAAGCCCTTGCTGCTGCGTAACGGCCAAGGACGAGATCATCAGTCCGATGCCAACCGTCGAGAGCAGGAAACAGAACAAGCCTAAGTAGAGTCCCAGGAGGCTCCCTGTAAACGGAACGTGGAACCAAAAGATGGAAACCATGACAATCAACGATCCTTCGACCGTGCCGACCAGAAACCCGGGCAGCGCCTTCCCGAGAAGAATTTCTGTCGGGCGCATGGGAGTTACAAGAAGCTGGTCAAAAGTTCCCATCTCGCGTTCGCGTGCGACCGAAAGACCTGTCGTAAGCAGGCTGACCAGAAGAGTAAGTATGCCGCAGATTCCTGGGACAATGAACCACTGGGAGTCGAGATTCGGATTAAACCATGCGCGATCCAGTAGTACTGTCGAAGGCGGATTTCCTCCGTGTTCAGCGATCTGCACCCCGTTGAATGTGGTTACGATGGATTGTGCGTAGCCTGTCGCAAGGCCGGCAGTATTAGAGTCTCTGCCGTCCAGGATAAGTTGGACGTGCGTTGCTCTTCCACGCTCCAGATCGGAACTGAAATTCGGGCCAATGTCGATAGCCATTAGCGCGGACTTGTTGTCGATAGCCTGCTCCAAGCCCTTTTGATCATGAACCATGCTTAGAAGGTCAAAACTGGGAGAGCCTGCAAAACGCGCGATAAAATCCCGCGACAGTTGTCCCTGGTCCTGGTTATAGACGACGAAGGGAACATGTTTTAGTTCGAAGGTTGCCGCATAGCCAAACACAAGAAGTTGAATGATTGGGGGACCAATAAGCACGGCACGGCTTGCGGCATCGCGCAAAAGGGCCAGTAACTCCTTGATGGTAAGTGCAAATACGCGTTGGAATATCAACCGCATCAGTCCAACCTCTTGCGAAACCTAAATAGAGCGATGCCTAAAAAGACCGCACAGAGGATGGCCATTCCAAAAGCATTGGGCAGAATTACTGACCAGATATCTCCAGCCAGAAAGGAACTTTGCAGCATAGTCACAAAGTACCGGGCTGCGACGATATGAGTCAGCACCTGAATGATTTCCGGCATGGAACGAATATCAAATAGAAAACCAGACAGAATGAATGCGGGAAGAAAGGTGGTGACTATGGCGATCATCGCCGCGACAAACTGGCTGCGCGCAAGGACGGAGATCACCAATCCCATACCCAGTGCTGTGAGTAGAAAGAGCGCCGCCGTGCTAAAGAGTACGAGTAACGATCCGCGCAGTGGAACATCAAACAAGAAGACAGCCATAGCGGTGGACATCATCATTCCGCCCATTCCCATGGCAAAGTAGGGGATTAGCTTTCCCAACAGAATTTCGGTTGTGGTGACTGGAGTTACCATGATGCCTTCCATGGTCCCGCGCTCCCACTCCCGCGCTACCACCAGAGCCGTCAGCAAGGCTCCGATGAGCGTCATGATGATGGCGATCAGTCCTGGAATAAGATAGTCGCGGCTGCGCAGTGAAGGATTAAACCAAACCCGCGTGTCGGCCACGACGGGAGTGGCTAGGCGGGTACCTTGGCGGGTCGCTTCCTGCTGTAACCAAAGCAGCCATGTGCCGTTCACATAATTTTCAATGATGCGCGCCTGATTAGCATCCACGCCGTTTACAGTGAGTCGAACCGGGGCACTTCCAGAGCTGTAGGAGAGGCGCGTAAAATCACTCCTCAGCGAGATAATGGCGTCGGCACGCCCGTGCATCAGCGCTTGCTCTGCAGATCCCTCATCCGAATAGACTGTCGGACGAAACCACGGAGAGTGTTGCAGTTCAGCCAGGAAAGAAGCGGTAAGTTGTGTGGGATGCTCTACAACTTCCGCAATGGAGATGCTACGGGCATCCAGCGATACCCCATAGCCAAAGATCAGCAGAAGCACCAGCGGCAGCACGAATGCGATGGCAATACTGGAAGGATCGCGGAGGATCTCGTATGTCTCTTTTCGCATTAGGCCAGCCAGACGCATCACCTTCATGACGCCCTCCGGCTCGTCAGCTCATGTTCTTCAATCAGGGAGATAAAGGCATCTTCCATGCTCGGTTTGGGTAGATCCGGGCGACGAACCATATCCTTGATTTCTGTGGGCGTGCCCTGGGCAAGGATCTCTCCGAGCGACATCAACACGAGATGATCGCAATATTCTGCTTCCTCCATAAAGTGTGTGGTCACAAGACAGGTCGTTCCACCTGCGGCCAGTGCGTTCACGCGAGCCCAGAATTCGCGCCGCGCCAACGGATCGACGCCGGAGGTAGGTTCGTCGAGAAAGAGAATGCTCGGTTCGTGCATCAGCGCACAGGCCAGGGCCAACCGTTGCTTGTATCCCAGGGGCAGGCTCCCCGCATTCATCGCGGTGTAGTCCTTCAGTTCCAACTCTTCCAGCGCCCATGCCATCCGTTCTTTTCTGCGCCGATTTTCCAGACCATAGGCGGCAGAAAAGAAGGACAAATTCTGCCGCACGCTCAATGACCCATATAAAGAGAATTTCTGAGATACATAGCCGATTCGCGCGCGGGCGGACGCCGTCGCGGTGCGCAAATCGACGCCCGCGACACGCAGTGTTCCAGACGAGGAGGGCAGCAGTCCGCAGAGCATTCGGAAGGTCGTTGATTTCCCGGCACCGTTGGCTCCCAGCAGGCCGAATATCTCTCCCTTGCGTACGGAGAAGCTGATATTGTTCACAGCCAGGAAGGCGCCGAAGTAGCGGTAGAGGTCTTTCACCACGACGACCGTCGCATCGTCCTGGGATGTATCTCTATGAGTCGGCAGCGGAATGAGGTGCCGTGGAGTCCGCCTAAACAAAAGACTGACGAAAGCATCTTCCAGCCGCGCTGGAACTGCCTTGGGCGTTCCAAAGGGAGCCAGATCATCCCGCAAGACAGGTGGTCGTGGCTCTTGCATAACGATACGCAGTCCATCCCCTTGAATGACCGTATCTACCACGCCTGTCAGTTGTGCAACTCGTGATTGCAGGTTGCGCGGTGCTGTGGGAACATTTTCCAAAACGAATGCATGACCCTGAAAAGGGGCGGCGAGTTGCGCCGGATTTCCCTGCGCGAGAATTTCTCCTTCATGCAACAGGACGACATGGTCACAGCGCTCGGCCTCATCCATATAAGCGGTGCTGAGCAGGACAGTCACTTTCTGGCCGACAACTTGTTGCTGAATGATGCTCCACAGTTCCCGCCGCGAAATCGGATCGACGCCCACGCTGGCTTCATCGAGCAGCAGCAGTTGGGGAGGATGGATCAGAGTGCAGGCCAGGCCGAGCTTCTGTTTCATACCGCCGGAAAGTTGTCCTGCCAGCCGTTTGCGGAATGGACCGAGCGCAGTCATGGTCAGTAACTCCGCAAAGCGACCTTCTCGCATCCCATGGGGAATGCCGTGCAGATCGGCAAACAGATTGAGATTCTCTTCAACCGTCAAGTCTTCATAGAGGCCGAAATGTTGCGGCATATAACCAATCTGACTTTGTAGAGTGAGAGCTTCCTTCGGTAAAAGATGACCGAGAACACGAATCTCCCCAGCGTCGGGCGTCAGGATCCCCGCCAGTAGTCGCATCAGCGTGGTCTTGCCGGCGCCATCTGGGCCGATAAAGGCTGTCATTGTTCCAAGGGGAAGCTGCAACGAAATACTCTTTAGCGCATCTCTGCGGCCAACCCCTTTGCCGAAAGACTTACTCAGGTTCCTGACGACAACTGCATCCATGTCAATTCGCCCCGCACGGATGAGCGTCGATTGCATGAGGCGGATTCTTGCTGAGTGGAATGACGACAGTTGCAGGCATTCCCATTCGCAAACGATGGTCCGGGTTACAGGCGAACACGCGTACCCGGTAGACAAGCTGCGAGCGCAACTGCGCGGTTTCCACATTCTTCGGCGTAAACTCCGACACCGGCGAAATGTAGCCGATCCATCCCCGAAAGCGTTGCTCTGGAAAGCTATCAGACTCGATCCAGGCCTGCATGCCAAGCACGACTTTACCCATCTCCGGTTCTGGCAGATAGGCTCGCACCCAAACTGGATTGTCTAAGGCGAGCGTAAACACCGGCGTCTGCGGAGTGGCCATGTCCCCGGGCTCAAGTATCCGGTCTTGAATGACGCCATCCGAGGGAGAATACAGCTGCGTATCGGCCAATTCCTTTTGTGCTAGAGCCAGAGTCGCTTTGTCCGCTGCGAGTGTGGCCTGGGCTGCGACAATGTCTTCCTTTCGCGGACCGATGACTGCAAGTTGCAGGACCTGCTGCTTGGCCGCTAATGCCTGCCGCTTTGCAGCCAAGCTGGCCTGCTCGGCCAGGTAGGAGCGCTGAGCGTCATCGCGGATCTGCAAGGAAACGTATTGCTGCTGGGCAAGTGTTTGTTGGCGGCGATAGAGCAATTCGGCGTTCGTAACGTTGGCTTGCGCAGCTTCAACATCCGCCTGTGCGGCAGCGACATCCGCACGTGCTTGCGCAATCTCCTCTGGCCGGTTCCCTGCCAGTAGGCGCGCGACCACCTGTTGTTGAACGGCCACTGTCGACTGCTTTTGCGCCGCTGCATCCAGAAAGTGCTGCTGAACCAGTTGCGCAACTAGCTGGCCGGCATGAACTGCGCCACCTTCGTCCACCAGAAGCTTGTCAATGCGCTCACTATCATTGAAGGCGAGTTGCACCTGCCGAATATCGACATTACCGTACAGTGTGATGGTGTCGCTGGGAGCATGTTTCCGCTGGAGCCATCGCCACCCCCAAAAGCCCGCAATAATAAAAAGGAGCACAATTGCCAGGACAAAGAGACGCTTCTTGACCGAAATCATGGATGTTCTCCCAATGAAACAGCGGTGCCGTTTACTTTGAAGGATTGTTATTGAGCAGGGCGTTAATGGCCTCAATGTCCAGCGGCGTCAATACTCCTGCTGCTGCTTTCAGGCGTGTCCGAGCAACCAGTTGAGTGTAAAGAGCAAGATAGTGATTGCGCTGCGCGGCTGCATAGTTCGTCGTTGCCGTCAGCAGGTCGATGATGGACCGGCTCCCAATTTCATATCCCTTTCGCGTGCCATCCATCGATACCTTGGCTGAAGTGACCGATTGTTGGGTGGCTTGAAACTGGGCGACGCTATCCTCAAGATCCTGAAATGCGGTTTGCGTGTCCAGTTTGATCTGGTCCTGAATATTGGCGACATTCGCGCGGCTTGCTTTGGAAAGAGCCTCAGCCTGACGGATCCCAGCTCGCGTGCCTCCACCTTCATAGATCGGAATGGACAAGTTCAGCGAGCCGCCGATCTGGTCGATGGCCAAAGGCGGAATGAGCGTGCCCGCGGCGTGCTGGCCAATCCCGCTCAGGGTCAACGTCGGCCAACGCGCCCGCTTGGCATACTGCACTTGCTGTTCTGAGAATTTGAATGTTGCTTGGGCCTGCTGCAGAAGCGGCTGGTTCTGCAGCGCCGATGCAAGCCAGGAGTCTATCGTATCCGGTTGCGGCCCAGTTGGCTGCAAGGTTGTAATGTCCTGCAATGCTTCCACCGACTGATGCGTCAGGCGCTCCAATTGGTTCTTCGCTATTGTGACGGCATTTTTCGCTGTGATCAGGTCTGCACTTGCAGCGTCCAACTGCGCCTGCACTTCCTGCACCGAGATAATATCTCCGCTGCCAACCTGCAGGCTTTCTCTGGTCTGCTTGTCTATGCTTTGCAGCAGGCCCATCTGCTGCTGCGCCACACGCTGGTTGGCTTCGGCCTGCAACACGCCAAAATACGCCTGCGTGACCTCCAGCGCGATCACCTGCTGCGCATAGGCCAGAGCTGCCTCACTGGCCCGAATGCGGCTGTCCGACTGGTTCATCGCCGTGAACGCTTGGCCGTTGAAGATCGACTCTGTCAGGCTGGCGCTGAAGGCGTCAGAATGGTACCCAGTGGAAATTGTTTGAGTGCCAAAGCCAGTTACATGAGCAGTATTCATGCCTCCACTTGCACCAGCATTGATGTGCGGAAGAAGGGCCGCGCGCGCCAGTGGTTTCCCTGCCAAGTCGGCATCCAGCTGAGCGCGCGCCTGAGCAATCATCGGAGAAGTCGAAGCCGCCTGTTGATAGGCTGCCTGCAGATCCTCGGCCATCGATGGCACACCATTGAGAGTCACTCCCCCACAAATTACGAGCAGGGTCAAGAAGAGTGCCAAGGATCGACACTTTAGATGAATTGCACTTTGTTCCCTCATCAGACCACCTGAGTTTCTCTTGACTTGAAGCATTTTCGTATCACTCCACCGCTATACATCATTTCCTGTGATTGCATCGGATGCTCTCTTGCGGAGGTCATCACAGCGCTGCTTTGTTCTCAAGGCTTCTCTAGCGCCTCAGGCGATGAAATTGGTCCAGCAAAAATAGATCCCGATCCCGATGAAGAGTGTTCCAGTGATTCTTCGTGCCCATATATCCAGCGCAGTCAGCCGTTTGAATATGGCGGCTACGGATTTGGCACCAAGCGCAATCAAAACAGCGAAAGCGAACACCGGCAAAGCCGTTCCCAGCCCGTAGAGCGCGGGCAACACAACAACGGACTTTGACTCGATCGCAAGAGGGATAAGGCTTCCAAAGAACAGTGCGGCCGAGGTTGGGCAGAAAGACAGAGCGAACAGCATGCCAAGAGCCCCGGCTCCCCATATGCCTCTGTTGCGGTCGTGCAATTGGAAGTCTTTATCCCTGAGCAGGTTCAAAGGCGGCAGCCGAATGATTCCCAGCAGGACAAGCCCCACGACAACCAAGATTGGGCCCATCGCCTTGCTCATGTAATGCTGAAGCCAGAAGGAGAGGTGGGGAATGGAAAGGATCGTAAGCACGGTGAGTGCGGCAAGAAGGACGTAAGTCGCCGTGCGCCCCAGCGTGTATAGGAATCCATTCGCGAACACTCGATCTGTGTGTTCAGCTTGTCTGCCGAGGTAGGAAATCGCTGCGATATTCGTCGTCAATGGACAAGGGCTGATGGATGTCAGGATTCCGAGCCAGAGAGCCGAAAGCCCGCTTAAGAAAAGCGTGCTCATTGAACCCTCTCGAGGGCAGCTTGTATGGCGCTCTTTACGTAGCTTCGAAATGCCGGTTCGTTATTCACTAGCGTCCAGACATCCCCAAGGTTCCTGTAGTCGGTTTGTTTTCCGTTCTTGTATGTCACAAGAACCAACGACCACGTGATGAGCTTGTAGTCGTCGAACAAGTGTTCGTTCCCCGGCTGCTCAACGTTGACGGACTGCCATTCCAGTTGATCCGTCTTGAGCTGTGGATCGAACTCGGAAGTCACCACATCGTGGGAAGGCCCTCAATTTTCCGGCACGTGTAGCACCGTGTAGTGCCATGAAAGTAGTAGGCAACAACTTTGGTATTGCGGGTAGCGCCGGAAGCTCCCGCTATAGAAGCAGCCTGCGAGTGACCCGTCCCGCTGTTTCGCGCAAGTACTGCGAAGGTCAACGCTCCCACCATCAAGATAAAAACAGATACAAGTAGAGGCTTACGTTTCATGGTGCGGTCCCTTTCAGGCGAGGATTGTCTTGAGCTCGTCGACATTGGGTACACGGCCATAGAGCTTGACCTGGCCATTCACCACCAACGCGCGCGTCCTCATCACGCCGGCGTGCATGATCACTTGTATGTCCGTCACTTTTTCCAGCTTGAAGTCCATGCCGAGTTCCTTGGCCGCCGCCTCCACGTTATTCGCCAGCCGCACGCAGTTTGCACATCCAGATCCGAGTATTTGCAGTGTTGTCATAAGTCTTTCTCCCCAGTTACTTTCTTTACATCAGAAAGTTGAACAGATAGCCAACGATCAGAATTCCGACCGCGACCACGCCTACGAAGGCCGCGATCAACTGCGGACGCAGCACCTTGCGAAGAATGATGGTCTCCGGAAATGACAGTCCGATGACGGACATCATGAAGGCGAGTACGGTGCCCAGTGCTGCGCCCTTCTGTAATAGCGCCTGAACAATCGGGATGATTCCCGCCGCATTCGAGTACATGGGAATGCCGATCAGCACGGCCAACGGAACCGCCCACCACGTACCGTTGCCCATGATGTGTGCCATGAAGTTCTGCGGCACATAACCGTGGATACCTGCGCCTACCGCGATTCCGGCGATGACGTACGGCCATACCTTTCCCACGATGTCTCGCACCGCTTCCCGCCCCAGGTGGATTCGTTCAGGCCAGGTCAGCTTCTCGTCTTCCAACGAGCCATCACCCATCTGGGCTTCGTAGACCCAAGGCTCGACGTAGCGCTCCATCTTCAGGCGGCCAATGGTCCAGCCGGCGATCATGGCAATCAACAGGCCGGTGCCCGCATAAATACCCGCTACCCGCCATCCGAAGAGACCGAAGAGCAGCACCAGAGCGACTTCATTGATCATCGGAGCCGCGATCAAAAAAGAGAAGGTGACGCCCAGCGGAACGCCTGTCGTCACAAAACCGATAAAGAGCGGCACTGCCGAACAGGAGCAAAAAGGTGTGACGACGCCGAGCAATGCTGCCAGCACATTGCCCACCGATTCGCGCGTCCCGGCAAGAATCGCCCGCGTGTGCTGCGGAGTGAAGAACGATCTCACAATTCCTACGCCGAAGACCACAAGTAGCAGCAGCATCAAAACTTTCGGCGTTTCGAAGACCATGAACTGGATCGCGGAGCCCAGGTGCGTTGCGGGGGAACAGTGCAGGACAGTGAACGCAAACCAGTCCGCTGCGGCGCTCAACCGGTGGTAGATCATCCACCACACCACGATCCCCGCTCCTATCAGAACAGAGCTGCGAAGTGCGGATTCCTGTGGTGTCTTCTTCTGCCTTCGATCCTTGACGTCGCTGGCATTGATTATCTGGATTGCCATGGTCTTACCTCTGCAAGAGGCCCCTGTACCGTATTGAAATTGTCCGGGACATCATCATTTACTTTCCCCACTGGCATGGGCGCCGCTTCGCGGCGCATCGCGGTTGATCGTGTCACTTCGCGGCACTAGCGGGTTTTGGCTATGGTCCGGGAAATGATAATCGGCGATACGTTCGAGCGTGATCGCCCGCTCCGGTCGCGTGTTCAGCAGCTTCCGGCTGGATTCATTGGCGTCTCGTTCAAAGCGGTCGATCTCCGCAGATGAAACAGCTTCGCCTCGCGCGCACCGGGCGCGGATGGACAGCTCCAGCGCCGCAAGAGCCGCAGGGTAAATTCCCGCTCGCAGAAAAACTCGGACCGCGTTGCCGGTAGAGATGCGTTGCACAATGAAACCATCGCCCACAGAGCTATCCAGCATGAGCGTCCCTTGGTTGATGCGTGCGCCCGTCATCCACGCACCTCCATCGGCCCAGCAGGGAGCATTCTTCGAGACGACCCTGACGTCCGTGCGGTCCACAACACCATCAGGAAACAGCATCTGCAACGCGGCGCTCAACTCCACCCACGCCGTCACCAGCCCATCGCAAAGATGACCGTGCATCCGCCGCCATATCTTTCAGCGTGATCAGCTTGGGATGGAGATTGCGCCTGCCCAGCGCGCTGTCGGTATCCAAAACCAAAAGTGGTTGAAGGTAGCGCGCCTGAGCCGCCCAAGCAGGATAAAAGTCTTCCTCCTGCACCCGCTGCTGCGCTAGCGAAGCCTGCCCAGCACTCAGGAAAAGGACCGCGAGCAGCACGGCAAAGCGGCGGTTATGCCAGCTTCTCGTCCGATCGTTCAGTGTGGATCTGCAATCGCGGTTCAACGCTTCTGCTTGCCCGGTCATCTCGTTCTCTCCTTCAGAACCTGTGTCGCGCAAGTGAAGAAGTTGCAGACACAAGGCGTCAACAGCCGGTAATACACGGTGGTTCCCTCGCGTCTGTCCTCGACGATGCCGTGGGCGCGAAGCAATGCCAGGTGTTTCGAAACGGTCGACAGATCGCCACCGACAAGATCCCTTAGCACTCCGACTGAGCACTCCCCGCGGCTCAGCCGATCCACAATCATCAGGCGGGATTCATGGGCAAGGGCCTTGAGCATCTTTGCCTGCTTCGTAAATGGACTGCGTTTTTCCATGGTCCCCAAATAATTTCCTTATTGGCCAAGTTGCCATATAACGCCCATCGAATGCTGTGACTGCTGTCACGAGAGTGGGGTAGATCGCTTCGTCTTTCAATTTCCGAGCCTCACTCATGCCCCTGCGAGCGGGTCGTGCCTATCTCTGCCGCTGCAAAGCAGCAATCTCTTACTGCTTCCAACTTTGCCTTCTCGTTCTAAACAAAGTGAGCCGTGATAACTACAAATCCGCACTCTCTCTGAGCGGGCGCCAAAGAAATTAGGATGCCAGGACAATCGAACATTTGTTTTTCCTTCTTCAATAATGATCGATGCCGCCACTTCATCTATCTGGCGGGCAGTGACAAAGTTGGCACCGTCGGCGCAGCCTAGCGACCGCAACCGCGACAAGCCCACCGGAGTCTCAAAGCGGAACAGTTGATTGAAAAAAGTGAGCCCGATTCAGTTATTTGCGCTGACGCCTTTCACCTCTTCTGAACTCAACACCCCACGCCGAGTCGTTCCGGAGTCAAGCTCGGCAGTCTCACTCACGGCTGTGTTTACAGGGGTTTCAGAGGCATCGGACGAGGAAAACTCTCGACAAAACGATGAACGGGCGCAAAGCCGGAAACACGGGCCGGGATGACAGCGACCGCAAGCACCTCACCGGACGTCGAACGGCTGATCGAGGCGACCAGAGGGAGCCGGAACGAGGCCCGCGACCGTTGTTTGTTGCTCCTGATGTTCCGGCATGGCTTACGCGTGTCGGAAGCCTGCCGGATGAAACTCGACCAGGTGGACACCCAAAGCCGCGTGTTGCACGTCTCTCGGTTGAAGGGTGAGCTATCGACGACGCAGCCGTTACGAGGCGACGAGCTGCG
>Ga0182024_10022168_pt1 | contig 11463 bp, 11 predicted proteins | sample P32metaG_FD_120480 | JGI IMG/M metagenome (GOLD analysis project Ga0182024, IMG submission 120480) | Permafrost microbial communities from Stordalen Mire, Sweden - P3-2 metaG (Illumina Assembly) | ecosystem: Environmental > Terrestrial > Soil > Wetlands > Permafrost | place: Sweden: Stordalen... | reverse complement strand
CTGGTGGAGGCGGTGGTGGCGTTGCCGCTGATTCTGCCGCCAACCGTGCTCGGATTCTACATTCTGCTTGCCATCGGGCCGCGAAGCCCCGTAGGCGCTCTTTACGCGACTCTCACGGGAGGCCTGCTGCCATTTTCATTTCCCGGATTGCTGATCGCATCCGTCCTCTACAGTCTGCCATTCACCATACAGCCCGTAGCTGCGGCTTTCGCAGGCGTGGACCGGAAACTGATCGAAGCGTCCTGGTGTCTAGGCATCTCTCGCGCGGCCACTTTCCGCCGCGTGGTGGTTCCATTGGCGCGGGCCGGAATCGGAGCAGGCGCGGTGCTCAGTTTCGCACACACCATGGGAGAATTTGGCGTGGTGCTGATGGTGGGCGGAAACATTGCGGGGGTGACGCGGACAGTGTCGATTTCCATCTACGATCAGGTTCAGGCGCTCGATTACGGCGCCGCGTGGCAAACGTCGCTCTTCCTGCTGGGCTTCTCTTTCACTGTTCTGGCGCTCACCTATGCATTGCAGCGCCGCGTTTGGTCTCTATGGCCGACGAGCTGATTTGCCGGTGCCGGAAGCGCTTCACGGCAGCGTTTCAGATCGACGCCGATCTTTGCATTCCGCTCGATGCGGCGCCGGTCACGGTGCTATTCGGTCCATCGGGGGCGGGGAAGACCACGCTGCTGCGTCTGATCGCGGGATTGGAGCGGCCCGATAGCGGCAGCATTTTGTTCCGGGGCCGCGAATGGTTCGGCGCAGCGTGTCTCGAGCCGCAAGCACGACGCGCCAGTTTCCTGTTTCAAGACTATGCGCTGTTCCCGCACTTGACGGTAGCCGGGAATGTGGCCTTCGGATCGCGCAGCCGCGAGAAGACGGCGCAGATCGTGGAAGCATTCGGCCTGAGCGAACTCAGCGGGCGGTTGCCGCGCGCCCTTTCCGGCGGCCAGCAGCAGCGCGTTGCATTGGCGCGGGCGCTGGCAGCAGACCCAGCGCTGTTGCTGCTGGATGAGCCGCTCTCCGCGCTGGACGCGGCCACGCGAGTGCGCATGCGGCAGGAGTTGCGGCGCGCACTGCTGGCCAGTTCGGTCCCAGCGCTGGTGGTGACGCACGACCGTACAGAGGCGATCGCGCTAGGTGATTGGATCGCGGTGATGGTCGATGGAGCTATCCGGCAGACGGGCCCGGTTCAAGAAGTATTCCGCAAGCCGGCCGATCCACAGGTCGCGGAATCGCTGGGAGTGGAGAATATTCTCGACGCCAGGATTGCGGGGCGCGAATCGGGCTTGCTGACGCTCGCAGTGGGAGCGGCGCAGTTGCAGTGCGTGGACGGCGGAGAATCGGGACCGGTGGCGGCCTGCATTCGCGCCGAAGACGTGGCCATAACCCGCGACCTGCACCAGGCGTCGAGCGCGCGCAACCGGGTTATTGGAATGGTGCGGTCGGTGGCGTTCGAAGGGGCGCTGGCGCGCATCGAAATCGATTGCGGATTTCCGCTGGTGGCGGTGATTACGGCGCAATCGGCCGGGGAACTGGCGTTGCAAGGCGGGGATGAGGTTTGCGCCGTGATTAAAGCGACGGCGGTGCATTTGCTGCTACAGGAGAAAATGGGTTGAGGTTCACCCGGTATTATCGAACGCGGCTGCTCCAATATCCGGGACGCCGGTGACAGTGAGCTACAGCGACGATCTCCAAGCCGATGGCGCATTCGCGAAAGACGATGGAGTATGGATACCGGCGAAATAAGATGCGGCGCGTCCCGAATTCAAACGCGGGAAACCGTTCCGGCTTTTCTGAAATCTGTTCTACGGCGTGGTCAAGCTCGTCGAGGAAGCCTTCGGCGGCCCGCCGGCTGCGTTGCGCATACCAGGCAACCGCTGCGTGCGTCTCCTCAAGCGCATCGGGATGGATTTGGAGGGACTTGGGCGTTACGCCGGCAACTGAGCCCAGAGACTACGCCGCGCGTCCTCCCATGGGATCAGCTTAACCGCCCCGCTGTCGATTTGCTGGAGACGCAGGTGAATCTCTTGGCGCCATGCATCCTCCGAGCCGGGATCAACTTGGGGGTCGAGACTATCCAGCAGATAGTCGATCAACGTCGCGCGCTCTTCGACTGGAAGTGAAAGAGCGTCTTTTAAGAGCTCGGCGACTTTGTGCGGCATGGGTTTATTGTATCACTGCGGAGAGGGGTTACTTGTGGAGGAAGAATTGACCCACGAACATGGCGTCGATTCCCGAGGAGTAGAAGCTGCGGACAGCATCGCGCGGCGTGCAGACCAGCGGTTCGCCAAACAGATTGAACGACGTGTTGTAAAGCACCGGCAAACCGGTGGCGGCGCCGGCGGCGTGCAGCAACTTCCAGTAGAGCGGGTTCTCGTCGCGGTCCACTGTGTGTACCCGGATCAGATCGTCCGTCAATAAGGCCGCGGCGAAGCGTTCGCGATGGGCCGGTTTCACGCGGCCCACGGTGGCGAGGAAGCGCGCGTTCGAACCGGCGTCGAAATACTCGCCGGCTAGTTCGGCGGGAACCGACGCCGCGAACTTGCGGACCTGCTCGCGGTGCTTGATGAAGATGTTGAGGTTCTCGGTGGAGTAGGGGTCGAGCGGCGAAGCCAGAATGCTGCGGTTGCCCAAAGCGCGTGCGCCGAACTCCATGCGGCCATGCATCCACGCCACGATCTTGTTCTCGCTCAACTGTTCCACGGCGGTCTCGATCAGCTCTTCGCCGGTCAGCATGTAGCGGAAGCGCAGCTTGCAATTTTCGAGAGCCTGCTTGATATCCGCGGCGGCGAAGGCCGGTCCCAGGCATACGCTTGGCAGCGCCACGCGCTGCTGCTGAGCTAAGGCTGTATGCCAGGTTTCGAGCGCGGCGCCGATGGCGGTTCCGGCGTTACCCGCGGCCGGCTGCACGAAGACGTTTTGATAGCCGGACCGAGTTTCGAGCGCTGAAACCAGCAGCGCGTTGAGGCCCAGCCCTCCGGCGAAGCAGAGATTGCGGCCTGCGCCGGCCATGCGAATGACGGCGGCTTCCACGGCGCGCTGTACGCCGGCGGCGAGGTGAGGACGCAGCGCATCGGGAACGGCCTCTGCATTTTCAGTGCGCAAGCCCAGACGCTCGTAAAAGCGGGCGCTGAATCCGCCGCGGCTGAACCGTTCGGTGGAGAAGTAGGAGCGGTCCAGGCGGGGGCCGCTATCGGAGAGCGCGAGAATCTCGAGGAACAGATCCCGGTACCGGTCGTCGCCGTGTACGGACATCCACTGCACTTTGTGCTCGTCGGCATTGGCTTCAAAGCCCAGCAGTTCGGTGACGCGCCCATAGAGGTCGCCGAGCGAATCGGGCGTTGCATATTCCTGTTCGAGCGTCATGCGCGACGCTTGCGCGCGCCAACGCGAGCCGCTGCGGAAATCGCCGCCGCGGTCGAGGGTCAGCACGGTGGCCTCTTCGAACGGCGACGCATAATAGGCAGAGGCGGCGTGCGCCAGGTGGTGCTCCACCACGGAGAGGCGGCTATTGGGAAACTGAGCGCGCAGCTCGGCGTAGAAATCGGAATCGGGAACGGGCCGCGCAATCGCAACGGCGTCCACCTGATGCGGCGCAAGGTTCGCGAGTTGCAAACACATGGCGATGGAATGCTCCGGCAACCCGCCTGCGCCGCCCCAATTCAGGCGCCGCCGCACGAGCTTCGATTCTTCAACCGCCGCCACCAGTTCGCCATTGCGCAGAATCGCGGCGGCGGCGTCGCCCAGAATTCCGCCAATTCCGAGAACGATCATTTGCCCTGCCGCTTCTCAATTTTGGCCCAGGCATCGCGCAGGGCGACGGTGCGGTTGAAGACCGGCTTACCGGGGGCGCCATCGGGATCGGCGCAGAAATAACCCAACCGCTCGAACTGATAAAAACTCATAGCGGGAACGTTGGCCAGACACGGCTCCAGCTTGCAAGCGGTGAGCACTTCGAGCGAATTGGGATTCAGATTCGCGGTAAAATCCTTACCCTCTTCGGTTTCGTTGGGATTTTCCACCGTAAACAGGGTTTCGTAGATGCGCACTTCGGCGTCCACCGCATGCGGGGCCGATACCCAATGAATGGTGGACTTGACCTTGCGGCCATCGGGCGCGTTGCCGCCGCGGGTCGCCGGATCGTAGGTGCAGTGCACTTCAACCAGTTCGCCCGCATCGTTTTTCACTACGCCGACGCAAGTGATGAAATAGCCGTAGCGGAGGCGCACTTCGCGGCCTGGAGAGAGCCGGTAGTATTGCTTGGGCGGATCTTCGCGAAAATCGTCCTGCTCGATATAGAGCACGCGCGAGAAGGGAATCTTGCGCGTGCCGGCGCTTTCGTCTTCCGGATTGTTGACGGCGTCGAGCTTATCCACGTGGTCTTCGGGATAGTTATCGATCACCACGCGCAGCGGCCTCAACACGCCCATCACGCGCAGCGCGCGCTTGTTGAGATCTTCGCGGACGAAATGTTCCAGCAGCCCGAGCTCGATGATGCCGTTTGTCTTCGAAACGCCGATGGCTCCGCAAAAATTGCGCAGCGCTTCCGGCGTGTAGCCGCGTCGGCGGATGCCGGAAAGGGTCGGCATGCGCGGATCGTCCCAGCCGCGCACGTGGCCGTGCTGCACCAACGCCAGCAATTTCCGCTTGCTGAGCAGCGTATAAGTAAGGTTGAGGCGGTCGAACTCGATCTGCCGCGGATGGTAGATACCGAGGGCGTCGCAAAACCAATCGTATAGCGGACGGTGGTCTTCGAATTCCAGCGTGCAGATGGAGTGCGTGATGCGCTCGATGGAATCGGACTGCCCATGCGCATAGTCGTACATGGGGTAGATGCGCCACTCGCTGCCCGTGCGGTGGTGCGATTCGTGCAGAATGCGGTACATCACGGGGTCGCGCATGTTGAGGTTAGGCGACGCCATGTCGATTTTGGCGCGCAGCGTACGCGAGCCATCGGGAAACTCGCCGGCCTTCATGCGCGCGAATAAATCCAGGCTCTCTTCAACGGAGCGGCTGCGGTACGGACTGTCCTTGCCCGGCTCGCTGAGCGTGCCGCGATACTTGCGCACTTCCTCGGCGCTCAGGTCGCACACATACGCTTTGCCGGCTTCAATCAACTGCACGGCCCACGCGTAGAGCTGGCCGAAATAATCGGAGGCATAGAAGACCCGGTCCTCCCAGTCGAAGCCCAGCCAGCGCACGTTCTCCATGATGGAATCGACATACTCGGTCTCTTCCTTCGAGGGGTTGGTATCGTCGAAGCGCAGGTTGGTCTTGCCGCCGAACTCGGCCGCCAATCCAAAATTGAGCCAGATGGATTTGGCGTGGCCGATGTGCAGATAACCGTTCGGCTCCGGCGGAAAGCGCGTCTGGACGCGGCCGCCGTACTTATTGCTGCCGATGTCTTGGCGAATAATCTCGCTAATGAAGTTGGTGGGACCCGCTGGAGTCATATCGATTCGATCTTTTGGATGGCCTGGACGTTTTGGATAGCCAGGTCAATGCGCGCAAGGGCAGTGTCGCGCCCGAGCGCTTCGAGCGTGCCAAATAGCGGCGGCGCGTTCTTGCGGCCGCAAACGGCGACGCGGATGGGTTGAAACATCTGGCCGGTCTTGATGCCAAGATCGGCGGCGGCCTTGCGCAGCGCCGTATCCAGCTCGTCGTGCGTGAAACCGGCCGTACCAAGAACCGTGCGTCCGCTCTCAAGGGCGCGCAGCGCCATGGCGGCGTCGCCCTTTTGCGGAATCAACTCGGCGGGGTCGTAGGGCGGCAGTTGATCGACGAAGAAGAAATCGGCGACGGTGAGCACATCGCGCAACAGCTTGATGCGCTCCTGAATCAGCGGCGTGATTTGCGCCATTTTCTGTGGCGTCGCGGCAAACCCCGCCTCGTGAACCACCGGCAGCAAGCGCTCCGAGAGCTCGGCCGCGGGCATGGTGCGAATGTACTCGGCGTTGAGCCATACGGCTTTCGGATCGAAGGGATCGTCGTCTTTGAAATTGACCACGGCGTTGCTGCGGTGAATGCCCTCAAACGAAAATGCGTCGATCAATTCCTGGCGCGGCATCTGTTCGCGGTCGTTCTTGGGCGACCAGCCGAGCAGGCAGAGAAAATTCACGAAGGCTTCGGGCAGGAATCCAGCGTCACGGTAGGTGGTGACGCTGACCACCGGGCCATGCTTGCGTTTCGACAGCTTGGCGCCATCCGGCGCCACCAGCAGCGGCAAGTGCGCGAACCGCGGCGGCGTCAGGCCCGCGGCTTCAAAGATGAGAATGTGCTTGAAGGTATTGGCGAGATGTTCCTGGCCGCGGACGATGTGGCTGATGCGCAGATCGGCGTCGTCGGCGCAGGAGCCCAGGTGATACGTCGGCATGCCGTCGCTGCGCAACAGCGCAAAGTCTTCAATATCGGCGGTAGACTTAGATTGCTCGCCGAACACGGCATCGCTCAGAGTCACATGAGTTTCGGTATCGCGCGGTACGCGGAAACGCAACGCGAACGGCTCGCCCGCGGCGGCGCGCCGGTCGCTTTCTTCCCGCGAAAGGTTGCGCATTTCAGGATAGAACAGCCAGGGGCCCAAGGTACCCTGATGCGCCCCGGCCTTGTCGATTGCGCCGGATTGCGCCGGAGTGAAATCGCGATAGGCGAGACCATTATGAAAAATCGACTCGGCGATTTGGCGGTGAAAGGCGATACGGTCCGACTGTTTGTACTGCTCATCCCAAGGCAGGTTGAGCCAGTGCAGTCCGGCGAAGATGGATTGCAACGAGGCGTCGGTGTTGCGCTCGACGTCGGTATCGTCGATGCGCAGGATCATGGCGCCGCCGTTATGGCGCGCGTAGAGCCAGTTAAATATGAAGGTGCGCGCTCCCCCAATGTGCAGAAAGCCCGTTGGAGAGGGCGCAAACCGAACTCGAATCATGGAAATGCCAGTATAACAAGCATCCACTCCGGGGCCGTTATAGCACCCTTTCGGAAAGTGTCGATTCAGCGGCGGAGTGATTTGGGAGAGGCTTGCCGATGGCATTTCGGTTGCATACAGAAAGGGCAGTTGAAGTGGCACAACCGGCCGGTTAAAACGCGCTTCCAAACTCTACGAGGTCCAATTTCCCGAGGATAAGCAAGGCTGACGCCGTAGTCACCTGGCGCCAACGTTCGCTTGATCGTTCTCGGAAACCAGCAGCGGCCGACCCTGCGCCAATACATTGAGAAGGTTGTCGCCGTCGTGAGCGCCGTAACGCCTGGCAGCTACACCGAAGTGGACATTCCTTTCAGGTAACGCGGCGGAATTGCTGCGCCAGCATGGCGGCTATGAACAAACTGGGGGCGCGCAGCCCAGCAGCACCGGCGCGGGTTTCGTGTCCCACAAAGGGCCCCTTTGCGGGACCAGCGAAAGAACCGGGTTAGTGCGGCTCCCACCGGGTTTTCATTCGATTCGGTCTTCAAGATTCGGTGAAGCCTCGCTATCAGTGCTTATATCCGCTGCCGTAAACCGGTAAAGTGTAAGGCAAGATGGAGCGCATGGCATGCACGGATAGCCATATTGACTGGACAGAGTGCGAACTGGTTGAACGCATACCTGGCAAGGTTTCGGGACGCCCCATCGCGCGCGGCACGCGCATTCTCGCGGATACAATCGTTCAGGACGCCGGACGGTCGAAGAAAGCGGCATTGAGATTTTGGTAACGGGCGACCGAAGCCTTGTCTATGAGCAGAACCTTACCGGGAGCCGGTTGGCGATTGTGGCTCTCTCAACCAATAACTGGGCGATCGTAAAGGACTACGTTTCACAGATCCTCGCCGCGATTGACGGCGCTGCACCGGCTTCATATCAGCAAGTCGAATGCGGCCTCTTTAGCCTTTTCGCTAGGAACCATAACAATATTGTGATAGCTTGAAGGTGATACCGTATGCCTCAAACGGATCTCGTCTTTTACCAGGAAGACCCGGAGGACGTTCCAGTGCTCGATTGGCTCAAAGAGCTTCGCCGCTCCGATCAACGGGCCTACGAAAGCTGTGCCGCCGCGATCGCGCGGCTAGGCGAGTTCGGACATGAGCTTCGGCGACCGCTTGCGGACATTTTGAGAGACGGCATCTACGAGCTCCGAATAAGGAAGGGCCATGTGAATTACAGGATTCTGTATTTTTTTCACGGGAGAAATCTGGCAATTCTCGGTCACGCGCTCACGAAGGAAGACAAGACGCCGAAGGCCGATATCGAGAGGGCGATTCGCAGAAAGAGGGCCTTCGAAGCCGATCCGGTCAAGCATTCCTATGCAGAACGGGAGGAGGGGTAATCATGCCGCGCACCAAAGACGCATTGAGAATTCTGGCTAAAGTGACTGGCAGCAACGCGGCGGTAAAGGCCGGCATCGTCCAGGCGAAAATCAATTTTGAAGTGGCCCAGATGATCTTCGACGCCAGGACCAGGGCGGGGCTCTCCCAGAGCGAGCTTGCCGCTCTTATCGGTTCGAAACAGCCCGTGATCGCGCGTCTCGAAGACGCGGACTATGAGGGCCACTCCCTGACAATGCTACAACGGATCGCGGCGGCGCTGGAGCAGCGGTTGGTACTTCGTTTCGTTCCCCAGAGAAGCCGGGCGAAACGCCGGCCGGCGCCGTCAATCCACGCTCGCCGCAAGCTTCAGCCGGCATGAGCGGCCAGTGATGCAGTTCTCGAATCGGAGTTTCCAATCGGAGTGAATGTGGGCTAACGTTGGCGCAGCCCGACGGAGCGCTTCGTCAGAATGCCTATAGCGGCCACCTCGACTTAGAGATGTGATCTCCCGGCCCCGGCGCGACCGCTTAAGCAGGGTATTCTCAGAGAAGGAGCGCAAATCATGGCAAGTCTCGATTGGTCGCAATGCCCCGCCGTCGAAAGCGTCCCCGGCAAGCGCAGCGGCGCATGGGTATTCCGGGACACCCGAACGCCCGTTTCAGTGGTGTTTGACAATCTCGAAGCGGGAGCGACTGTCGGCGAGGTAATGGACTGGTTCACGTCACGCGGGAACAGGTCGCAGCGGTGCTGCAATTCGCGGCGCTGAGTCTTGACGCCCCGCCTGTAGTGCACTCCCCCGCCACCACGCACGCGAGCAGATCGAGAAAGGCAGGCGCCGCGAAGACGTCGCTGCGCTCCTGAACGTGGACCGCACGACGCTTTACCGGGCGCTACAGTAGGTAGCAACATGCAGATTCCTCGAATTCGAGCAAGGCCTGTATTTATCGTGTGTCTCTCACTGTTAAGCGGGTGTCGCCGGGATGCTGAGGCCCTCGACAAGTTGTCGATTGCCTACACATCCTTCTTGGACGCGGCTTACGATACGCGGATCACCTCGTTGGTCCCCATCTTGGATGCTGAGAAGAAAGGATCATACTGGACGGAGTTGAAAGGCGCGCTGGATCTGCGCGCAACAAACTCGGTAAGGAAAGAACATGCGACCGCTGCAATATATGCGGAAAGCAACTTCATCGATGGCATGTTTGACGCTTTCAACGCCGACCTCGACAATCTCGACCGAGCAGTCTCGCAGGTTATCGAGACGGCCAACTCGATCCGAAATCGGGAATACAGGGGGGGTGCAGTCGCGGTTTCACAGCGGGCACGAGAGGTGCAATCTGGTTATGCATCGCTTCGCACCCTCTATATCGAGGGGTTCTCTCGAAAACGTATAATTCTGGACAAAATCGTCGCAGATGGCGGAGCTATTCGGCCAGCTATTCTTTCGTTAGGAAACGATTTCGAGCGTCTCTCCGCAATCGCCGCAGAACAGAAGGATGTCGAGAAGCAGTTGTCGTTGACTATGGATCACCTCAAGGATGCATTCAGTGCCTTGAGGGGCGCCGCCGGGTTCAAGAAATACCCGTCGAAATGGGACAACGACAAGAAATAGAGTGACCTATGTATGATTTATACGGCAGGCTCGAACAGGTTCAAGGCGTCAGTCGGGTCTTATCGCGAGATGTCCGACAGCTTGAAAAGCTGTTTGGCCAGCCGTACCCTGTTGAGATTGATGGTGGGCCTGCTGGAGTGCGGCGGCACTATGTGCGCGCCGCCTTCGCTCTAATTGAGGCGGTTGTTGAGCAGCACCGGGTGTTGCTCCTCGAATTATCGGAGGCCCACATTGTTTCATTGGATCAAGGCATAGCGAAAAGGCTGCGTAAGAGGCAAACGCTTCGCGAGAAGATTCAGGACGTCTACGGAGCGGCGGGCTCCGCTTTCGGACAGGCCATCGAACTCGACCTCAAACCGCTTGCCGAGGCAAAGAACGTTGGAGACCGGCTCACCCATCCGAAATCCTACAAGGAGTGCAGTGTGTTCCTCCCGGATATCGATAAGGTGAAAAAGGGCGAAGAGTGGTTTCGCGCCCTTAACAACAGGTTTGTCCGGGCGGCGAAGCAACATTGGGAGGGGCACGCCGATTGGAGGGTGCCTCAAAAATACTCAAAACAGTACAACACAACGGTCTCCACATAATTTATTCTTTTTTACCTATCTATAGCTGACTACTTTATTCTTAATTAGGTTGGAAAGATGGAAGGAAGAAAGAACATGTTTCAGCGCGTATCAACACACAAGTCGGACCAGGAGTGCGAAGAGCATGCACTCTTTCACGCATTTATGAAAGTTTGTCCGGGCTTCGCGGATGAGGAAGTCTCGGAATGGTCGCTCGCGGAATGCGACCCACCCGATGTCCTTTGCATCACTGCTTCCGGCCGTCGCGTTGGCGTCGAAATCTGCCAATGGGCGAATGAAGGCGAGATGAAGGCGGGGAAGTCGCGAGAAGAGAAAGAACGGAAGCTGCGGGATGCTATCGGGGTTCCACAGCCATTCAACACGTCAAAGAACTTCTGGCTGGCAGTTTTCTTTCCGAGAGCCAAGGTGAACATTATGCCGTCTGAATACTCCGCGTTCCGGCAATCCCTGCTCCAGTTAATCGATCACGTTGACGCCACATGGCCCACGGAGCATAGAGGACGGAATTACTGTTTCTCTGAGTTGAATCGTTTCCCGCCGCTGGACAAGCACCTTGAGCAGGTGCGGTTTGTTCCGGGAAAGGCCCTGACATCTGATATGGACTGGATCGTACCGGTGGCGCCCGTCGACTCCTTCGACGACCGCACGATGGCAGATCCTTTGATACGCAGAGGCAACGAGTAACGTGTCAGCGGCGTTGGCGGCCTTCGACGACCGCACGATGGCAGATCCTTTGATACAGCAACTCTCAAAGAAGAAGATGAAGCGGCGCCGCACGCCCAATGCGGATTGCGACGACCTGCATCTATTGATCGCCTACGACCAAGCCCTTCCTTACTGCTCGCCGATCGAAACACCGCACCGGCGTGTCAGTGAGACCGCAAGGGAAGCAGCGGCATCGCTCGCGGCGGATCGTGGTCCGTTCAGTAGAGCATTCCTGTTCGTCGCCGTCGAACCTGGTTTCCGAGTTCACCGACTGCTGTGAACATGCGCCGGAGT
>Ga0182024_10022167_pt1 | contig 11463 bp, 9 predicted proteins | sample P32metaG_FD_120480 | JGI IMG/M metagenome (GOLD analysis project Ga0182024, IMG submission 120480) | Permafrost microbial communities from Stordalen Mire, Sweden - P3-2 metaG (Illumina Assembly) | ecosystem: Environmental > Terrestrial > Soil > Wetlands > Permafrost | place: Sweden: Stordalen... | reverse complement strand
TTGGATGGATCGGCTGCGCGCCGAGTGGCAGTAGACTCGGAAGTCACAACGGGGCGTGGCGAAGCCTGGTATCGCACCGCATTTGGGGTGCGGGGATCGCCGGTTCGAATCCGGCCGCCCCGATGAAGCGTTTTGTCTGCGAACAGGTGCGAACACGAGCGAATGGCCCCGAATACAGGCGAACTGGGCCGGGGAGAGGGTTCGCAGGTGTTCGTGGCTGTTCGGTGCTTAAGCACTAGCGAAACCCCCGAGTTATGGGCTTGCTGGGGTTGCTGCCTCGGCTGCTGGGTGGTCGCGCTTTTGCAGTCCTATTGCAGGTGTCGCCGGATTCTTTTGCAGAGCTATTGCAGTGGATGGCCTTGTGGTGGTGTAGCTGCGGGGCGCCCACGGTAGATGTCTATCGCCCGTTGGGCGCGAGCAAGCGCGCGACGCTGACCGAGCTTCGTATACACGGTGGAGATCAGCCAACCGCCGTCGTCGTGGCCGACCATCTCCGCGACGGTCGCCGGATCGAGGCCCAACCCGCCGTCGTCGACCGGGTCGACCATCCACTGGATCGCGCGGTGCTTGAGCTCGTAGAACTCCTGCCCGGGCATCCCCGCCGCGACACGCACGGCGTTCCAGTAATGAGTCCAGTTGGGCTGGCGCATGTACTCACCGCGAACGGTCGGGAATAGGATCTTCTCGCTGTAGGAACGAGGCATGCGTTCCAGGTGCTCGCGGAACGCCGGGCTCATCACGACCCAGCGCCCGTCGTCGTCCTTGGGAGCGACCCGCTTGCCCGTGGTTGAGTCGATCTGAAATCGCACGTGGACCAGGTTCTCGGTGTAGTCGACTTCGTCGCGGTGCAGCGCGAACACTTCGCCAGGCCGGATCGCGGCCTCGCCGATCGCGAGGATCGCGCCCTCGACTACCAGCCGGTAATCGTCCTTGCGGGATGCCCTCGCGCACTGACGCAGCCGCGCGTATTGCGTGTCGCTGATGATCTCGAAGTCGTGACGGTCCACGCGCCGCTTGTGCTTACTCGCCCCTACCCGCGCGAACTGATTCGCCTTGATCAGGTCGTGATCGGAGGCATGGTTGAAGAACTGCCGCACCGCCTGCTGGATGTTGGCGCCCTTGGGGCGTACCCACGTCAGCGCCTCGCTGCGGGTAAAGCTGTCGACCGGCCGATCGCCATGCTCGCGAACGAACAGCCTCAGCCCGTCACGTAGGCGCGCGACGCTGTTCGGCTTGCGTCCTTTCGCCTTCTGGCAGCGTTGCCCGTCGGGCCAGATCATTGTGATCCGGCCGTCGTCGTGGATCGTCGCCTCCGCAAACACCAGGACGGTCGGGATCTCCTGTTTGCCCGGATTATCGACTTCCTCACGAAGCTCCGCGAGCCATTGCTGCCCGGCTGCCCTGTAATTCGCGATGCTTGAGTGCGTGCCGACCCACTTCGTGCGCCCCTTATAGGAAACGAGCCCAACGTACTTCGGTTTGTGCCGCGTGCCTCGGTTGTGCGGCATCAGGCCCCGGGGCTACTGGTATGGACGAAGCGCCCGTATCGCCACGGCTCGAAGTCTGGGGTTCGGGAGCCGATAGGGCTCCAGACTATGGCTCACGCGCGGTCGACCTGTGGAGGGTCAGTCGCCCTCTTCGGCCGTAAGCGCCTTGCGGGCGAAGTCATCAGCGACGGCAAAGGGAGCGGGATTGTCGTCTGCGGTGGCCGCGAACGCGGCTAGGTCGTCATAGAAGGAGTCGGGTAGCGCTGTGGAGTTGGGCTTCGCGCCGCCGTCGATGATCACAACGCGTTTGTGGTTGCGTTGCCACAGCAGGTAGAGGCGGTAGAGCATCTGCCCGTGCTTATCTCGAGCCTCGTGTAGATGCTCACAGGAGCCGTGCATCGAGTCGTGGGAGCTGGTGTCCCGCCACCGATCGGGTCCCGTGGTTCGCACGGCGTCGACGATCGCCAGCAACTGCATCCGGACAGCCGATGGTTGGTCGAGCAAAAAGTCGAATGCGGGCACGCTGCGCACGCCGCCGTCTGTCTTGACGAGCCAATCGATGTTCCAGAGAGCCATGGTTGCCAGACTATTTGTAGGGGCGGCGAGCTTGCAGGCCTATTACCATTACTGTTGCATATATGCCACAGAGTCTGCTATCCTCAAGCCATGCCTAAGAAGACCGCCCATCAAGCTGCCGTCAATGCCCTGCTGTCCGAGACCGAGCGTGCCGAGTATGCCCGGCGAGTGCAGGCTCTGCGCTCGCGCAATACGTTGCTGACGATGCTCGAGGCGACGCGGGAGACGCAGGGCATGACCAAGCGCGCTTTGGCCAGCCTCGCTGGCTTGGAGGCTTCCAGTGTCAGGCGGCTGCTTACCTCGGCGACCGCTAACCCGACGACCGATAACGCATTCCGTCTGATGGCCGCGATGGGCATCGCACTCGAGGCGAAGCTACCGACGGGAGAGCGCGTCGAGCTGGTGAGCCCTGGAGCGGCAGCAACAACCGCCGAGTCCGCCGCCGCCGTCTAGCTCAGGCTCAGGACCGCCGCATCACTCGCTCGGCGACTTGAGCAGATGCGGGAGAAGCCGGTCGATCCGCTTCGTGAGTTCGCGGTGCTGGACGCCTGGCCAGCCGTGGTAGGTGATCACGCGTGCCAGCAACTCGTAGTACGGCCCGACGATGAGTTGGGCCAGCTTGTCGTGGTCGTCGATGCGCACGGCCAGCACGGCGACACGCTCTCCGTCGCGGTATTCGACAGACCAGACACCCGAAATTCTGTAGAGAGTGGGATAAGAGAGATTCGAGATGTAGCCGTATGTGCCCCGGCCCACGTCTCTGGTGTGCGGACGGCTCAAGAAGTCGCTGAGTAGCCACGCCACCGAGTCCTCGAGACCAGGCAGGCTCTGGCCGTGGAGCAGTCGGTGTCCGTCGTCGTCCACCGCCCAGCCTCCGGGGAAGACCGCCTCGATCTCCTTGCTGCACCGGTTGAAATCCTCGCTCACCCTCTGATACTCCGGGTGTTTCTTGCCGAATAGGCGACCGGCGTTCTTTTTCGCCTCCTCAGCGCTCTTGAGTTCCTCGCGGTACGCGCGGGCGAGACGGTTCTCGACTGGTTCGCCGTCGAATCCGAGCACCCAGGCCGCGCTCGCGCAGTGCTCAAGGAGGCTCCGGGCGAGGACTGAGGGGCTGTAAAGGATCTCTTGGGCTGCGTAAAGAGCGGCGAGGCCCCCGAACTGCTCGCTCGCAGCGAGCATGTATCGCTGGACCGCCGCTGGAATGACGAGACTCGCGCGCGGATGAGGAACTATCTGCTCGGTGATCTTCTGTGTGTCGCTTGCGGCGAGCGAGTCGGGGACGGCGTGGCCTTGGGTTTCCGTCGTGACGGCTCGCCACGCTGCACGGCAACCGAAAAAGAGCTCAGCGAGTTCGGCGAAACGCTCGGCTTGGTCATCGGGATAAGGCTGGAGCGACATCGCTAACAGCGTAAGGAGGGTCCCGCTCGTCGGCAAGCGCACATAGGGCGACGTCGTCCGAGAGCAAGTCGTCTTGAAGGGGTTGAACCCGCTCGGCTGCTGCTATTCAAGAAGCTCGGATGCTGTGCGGGAGGCTGGGCTACGATGGAGTCCAGCAGCTTGCTATTGCAGTGCCACGGCAATTCCGACGCCTGTTTAGCCAATCGTGCCGATAACCTTGGAGAGAGCACAGAACACGTCTCTGGGCAAGGTGCGCCTCTCTAGGTTTGGCGCTCATTGGTTTGATCGCTCGACTGGCCTGAACATCCTGCTCGACGAGGTAGCTGTCCCAAGGGCCAGCTGGAGTCGAGCGCCAAGGTATGCGTCGATTGCTCTGACGAACGCGTGCGAGCTACGGTGCCCATTCTGCTACGCGCCGAAGGTCCCGGCTCGTCTCGAGTCTGACGCCGTATTGTCGTGGGCCATCGAGCTCGACCACGCAGGAACCCTCGGGATCGGATTCGGCGGCGGGGAGCCGACCGCTCATCCTGAGTTTGCGCTCATCTGCTCCGAGGTGGCGCGGCGAACAAGAATGGCGGTGACCTTCACTACGCACGGTCATCGCATGACCAGCGGCTTGGCGGACGCCCTTCGGGGTAGTGTCCATTTCATCCGCGTCTCGATGGACGGCTGCGGAGCCACCTACGAACGGCTCCGTGGACGCTCTTTCTCCGAGTTCGCACGGCGGGTTGAAACCATCGCGACGATCGCACCATTCGGTTTCAACGTAGTGGTCAACGATGAGACGGTGCACGAGCTAGATGCAATCGAGGTGTTCGCGGCTGAGGTCGGTGCTAGTGAGGTCCTTTTTCTCCCTGAGCAGCCGGTCGGTGGCCGACCCGGGATCAGCGCACGCGCCTGCGAGCGGCTTACTGAATGGATCTTGAGCCGTCCCACGCAGATGCGGCTTGCGATATCGGAGGCTACTGTGCCCGATGGCGTTCCGATCGCCCAGCCGTTTGCCGGCGAGGCCGCGCTTGATGCACACGTGCATCTAGACGCTCAGGGGATTCTCAGGCCCCATGCGTACGCCCAGGAGGGTGTCCCGATCGCGACGTCTGTGATCGACGCTCTCGATCAACTAAGGAGCGTGGTTGAAAAATGAAGATCTGGTTCGGGCACGGTTCAGAGCACTCGTACAGCCTCGTACTAGTCGGGTACTTCACTGAGGAGACAAGCGCGCGCAGCGCTGAGCAGAAGTTCGAGCGCCTGCGCGTTGCAGCTGAGAAGGAGCTTCCAGAGATCGGCTGGGACGCCGACCAGCGCTTCACTACCGGTATGCGGGAGCTGCTCGACACGATCAAGGTCTGGGACCTGAGCCGAACGGACATTGAAAACTTCGCCTTTGAACACACTGCCCGTCGTGATGGGCAGACGCTGCGGATCTCGACGGACGAGATTGAGGTCCAGGGTTTCCTCAAGGTGCTCATCGGAGCGGGGGCCCGGGTTGAGATCTACTCGTCTCACGAGTGGACCGAGGAGGGCGAGGCTCGAGGGGAGGAGAGCCAGCCCGGATCGGGAGCCGGTGCAAACGGAGACGAGTCGGATATCAGGTCGATCGGGGAGATCCCCGGCGGTGAGCCGCCTGAGGGCGTGGACGTCCCTCCGGCGAGTCAGGAGAGCGACGCAGCGTCCGGCACGACGACGGAGGATTAGCACGGTGTCACTTCCGTGGGAGACGTTCGGAACTCTGGGGGGAGCGGCCGACCACAATTTCGAGCTGCTCTGTAGAGCTCTCGTCCAACGGAACTACGGGCGCTTCGGTCAGATGCGCTCTCGACGCAACCAACCAGGCATCGAGTTCCACCTCAAACTCGATCAGGACTGCGACTTGGGCGAGGCTGGGCGGTGGTTCGGCTGGCAGTGCCGATGGTACGGCCTAGGGCAGAGCCATAGCCTCGGCAAAACCCGCCGAGACGAGATCGTCAAGGCGATCGAGAAGGCGACGGGCGACGTCGACGGCCTCACGGACTTCGTCCTGTGTCTACATGAGCTACCACGGAGCGGCGATGTTGATTGGTACTTCGGGCTTGATGCCGGTGTCCGTCTCCATCTCTGGGCTGATGAGGAAATCGAGGCGCGTCTTACCGGGGACGCCGAGATCCTTCGTCGGACCTATTTTGGCGAGCTGGTCATCACTGCCGAGCAGCTCGCGGAGACGCAGGAAAGGACAATCCAGCCGGTCGCGCAGCGATGGGTCCCGGGCCTGAACGTCGTCACGCCGGTTGAGAAGGCGATTCGGGTGGCGCTTGCAGCACCACAGGCGGGCGCCGCGCTCCACGAAGAGATCTCACGGCTGCGGCAGATAGCTGACGACCTACAGAAAGCCCAGGAGGGCGTCACGGCAGCTGGCCTGAGCGCCTTGGCCGACAGGATCACAACGGACGTTGTCTCGCTTGCTGATCGTCTAGCCCAGATCGCTGACGCATGTGAACATGGTCGGCCTGGGGAGGCACGCGAGCTGGTCACTCTCGACGCGACGCCGATCAGTTCGGTCGCAGAGGTTCGGCTCTTGGCACGACGACTTCGCGCGCGCCGTGTGCCCGAGGCTCTTGCAGCATCAACCGTCGAGGCCGATCTGCGACACGCCTTGGGCCTCATTGCGCAGCAGCGGAGTCTGATGGTCAGCACGATGATCGCCGTGGTTGGAGACGCGGGACGCGGGAAGACCCAACTCGCCGGCCAGCTCACCGGACGCACGATCAGCCAATCAGCTGGGGTTCTCATCCGTGGATCCGAACTGCGAGCTAGCGGTACGCTCGACGAGCTAGCTGCGCGCTTGCCAGGGCTCAACGCAGGCACGTTCGACGAGTTGCTCGAGGCTCTCGATGCGGCAGGCGCTCGGATCGGCGCTCGGATCCCGCTGGTAATCGACGGACTCAACGACGCCGAGCGCTCATCGGAGTGGCGCGCTCAGCTCTCCCAGGTGGCTCCGATTCTCGGCCGATACGACCACGTCATGTTGATCGTGACGGTACGCGGGGCGGTACGAGAGGATGCGCTCCCTGCGGATACGCTCGAGCTGTCCTTGGGCTGGGACGACACCGAAGTGGAGGAGGTCGTGCGCCGCTACTTCGAGCACTATCGGATCGATCCGGGATCCGTACGCCTACCGATGGGTCTCTTCCGGATTCCGCTTTTCGTACGCCTGTTCTGCGAAGCAGTGAACCCGGAGCCCGCCGCCGCGGTCGGTGTGGAGTCTCTCCCGTCGTCGCTCGTGGCCGTGTTCGAGCTGTACCGGCGGGAAACAGCACGACGTCTTCGTGTGCGCCCAGGACGTCCGACGCTCCCCGAGGGCCATATTGAGCGAAAGCTCGCCGACTTCGCGACCGTGCTCTGGCGCGAGGCCGCCAGGGACCTCCCGTTCGAGCAGGCAAGGGTATTGATCGACGACACTGGAACGTCTTGGGACGACAGTCTCGTTCGTGCGTTTGAGGAGGAGGGTGTCCTGTTTCGCGATCGGCGTCCCGACGCCGCGGATGACGACAGCGCCGTCCTTTTTGACTGGTTCGCGGGTTATCTGATCGCCGACGCGATCACTCGCGGTTTGACGATGGGAGGACTCGACGACGCCTTGTCAGATGACGCGCTGTGGGCCAAGCTGCGCGGATCGCCTGACGAGCGGCACCCGCTCGCAGAAGACGTTTTGCTCAATCTCGTCGGGCTCCTGCCACGGCGGTTCAATGGCCGTCAGCTCTGGCCACTGGCGCCCGCCGACGTGCGCGACGTGGTGCTCGTGCAAACGGTTGAACTCGAGTCGGCTTTGCTCGACGGTGAGACGCTAGAGGCGCTCGAGCACCTCATCCGGCGCTGGCCGGGGCCACGGCCGTCCCGCCGGCATCCGTTCGACCGCCTCTGGGAGCTACGCGACGGTAGTGACCACCAGCTCAATGCTCGGTTCCTCGACGCGGTCCTGCGCGGCATGAGCATCGCCGATCGCGATCTACGCTGGACTGAGTGGGTGCGAGCGAACATGGCCGATATTCGTGCGGATCTGGCTCAGCTGGAGGAGCGTTGGAACACAAGCGTCGCGCGAGATGAGGCCGACGACCTTAACGCCCGCGCGGTCGCATGGCTGACGACCAGCACCGCCCTTCCTCTGCGCGACCAAGCAACACGGGCACTGCAAAGGTACGGACGAGCTGAGCCAGGCCGCCTGTTTGATTTGGCCGCTGCCTTTCTTGACGTCGACGACCTGTACGTCACGGAGCGTTTGATCGCAGCGAGCTTCGGCGCTGCAACAACGCATCAGATGCCAGATCCAGGTGGCCCCTTCGAGAACAGCCTGCGGGCTTGGCTCGACCTACTGAGTGGCCGGTATCTCGGAGCCGATGCCACGGGGCCAACGTCGCATCAGCTGGCGCGACAGTACATTGCGGGCTGCTTCGAACTCGCCGCTCTGCTTCATCCGGCTGCCGTACCGTCGGGGATCGACCCAACGTCATTGTCCTTCGCGCCGGGCCCCGAACCAGATCCGATCGCAGGGGACGACGCCGCTGCGGCGGAGTGCGACAAGACATTCGGAATGGACTTCGAGAACTACATCGTCGGCGCGCTCTATGAGGGTCGCGGCAACTATCAGATGACGCATGAGGGGTTCCTCGCAGGCCTCGCAGACGTTCGCGGGCGCGTATGGCAGTTGGGCTGGCGCGAGTCGGCATTTGACGAGATAGACACGCGCATCAGAGACGATCAATGGCGCAGACACGAAAGCCCCAAGCGAACTGAGCGTTACGGGAAGAAGTACGGGTGGATTGCCTACTACGAGTTGGCTGGACGCCTAGATGACCGAGGCGAGATCCGCGACCGCCTCTGGACAGGTGGACGCGGCGTGTATCCGGATATTGACCCGACTTTTCCGGAGCCTCCGCGTCCCCTTGCACAGCAACTGCCCGCCTGGGCGAGCGAGAGCCCCGAGGACGACGAGGCGTGGTACCGGGACGGCCCTGTTGACGTGCCCGACGACCTACTCCGCGCGGACACCCTCAACGGTGAGTCGGGACCATGGGTTCTTGTCGAGGCGTGGCTTGAGCATCGTGACCCTGAGCGCGGCCGGCGCGTCTGGGGGTTCGTGCGCGGAGTCTTGGTCGCGGCAGAGGACGCCGAGTCTCTACGAAGTTCGCTTGAGGGCCGGTCGTACCTCGGGAACCATTTCGTGCAGCCGGCTCCGTCCGATCACATGACTTTTGCGGGTGAAATGCCATGGAGCGCGCGATTTCACGCAGCGGGGGATCTGGAAAACGGTAAGGCTCCCTACATGGCTGAGGTCTCTGAACGACACGATGAGCCGGGTATCGAGATCGAGCTTCTAGGACACAGCTACGAAATAGAGGCGAGTCGGACCATCACGAATCTGGCATCTGGGCACTGGGTGCCGTCGTACAACGTCGCGAGTAGATTCGGGCTACGTCAAAGACCAGGCACATTGGACCTCGTCGGTTTGGATGGTCGCGCCGCGAGCGCAACCCTCACTGGCCCAACCGGCTTTGACGGGAAGCTCCTGTACATCCGGCGAGACCTGCTCGCCGAGTATGCGGGCGCTCGGAAGCTCGTTCAGCTCGCGTGGGGAGAGCGCCAGGTTGACGTTGATTGGGCCAACCCACCGGAGTGGCTGAGCGATGCGCGCTCGGAGAATGTGGAGCTCTGGCGCCGCGTCGATCTAGTCGAACTCTGACTCGGGCCGATCTACGGAAACGGCATTTGGCCCAGTGGACGACCATCCAAGCGGGGCCTCAAGTTGTGCGGGCTCGCTGCCCGCCCGGGCACCAACTATGACCGCCGAGTCCGCCACCGTAGCCTAACCAGGCCCAGGCGGTCGTCACGTCCGCTCGCGCTAGCGACCGCTCGGCACCTGTGGCGCGAGCCGTCCTTCGGCTGGGGTCGAAGCGTGGGTAGCCGCGTCCGCTTGGCGGAGCACTATCTGGACCGTGGCAAAAGGGTCTAAGCGAGGGCGCAAATCGCGTGGGGTCCTCGGGGATCACCAGCGGCAAAAGCGTGTACTCGTTCCGCCGCTCGTGGCGACTGGTCGGCTCCGCGAGCATTCGTGGCATAGCGAGATGCTGCCCGATTTCCTGTGGATCGCCTTGATGCTTGGTCGACGCTCGGATTGGCGTGCTGTGTACAGCGCACTGAATGTTGTTGATCGGTTTGTCCCCGATGGCGCGCGATTCGCGGACGGCCGCCTAACGACGTTCGCGCTTGTCCCAATCGCGCAGCGCGCGGCTGCGCGTGCCGCTCTGCGGGCGGAGACACCGCACGCCTTGCCGAGCGCCTTTGGTCACGCGCTCGGTCTCTATCCCGAGTGCCCGGCGCGGTGGCTGTATGAGGATTGGCTCGCTGACCGCGAGCCGGACCCGAGCGTGGGTATACCGCTGTTGCAGTCGTTGGTCGCTGATCACGCCGACAAGGCCGGCGTGCGTGCGACGCGACTACGCATGGCGGCGATCTCGCGACGAGTCACGCACGGCAAGCTCTCTCATTCCGGGGTAGGGGTGCTTGAACTTGTTCCGAGGTATCCAGATGGGCTGACGAGAGACGAGCAGCGGCAGGTCGAGTCGGCTATGCGAGCAATGTGGCTAACCATGTTCGGCTCTGAAGCCGAGGCGCATCCTGAGATGCTGGAGTGGCCCCGTCAGTTTTGGGGTCGGAACCGTGAGCTGGTTGGTTGTCAGGTCCCGTTTCATAGAGAGGAGAGATCAATGCCGGAGAAGGACGGTCCGTTGAACCCCGAGCCGCTGATGCAGGTGTCGGAGATGAGCGCGATTCTCTACGCACTCGATCACCTCGGAGAACGACTGTGGGGTGCGCAGACCGACTTCTTGGGCGATCCGGAGGCCGACGAGCCCAACGAAGTACTACTTGGATTGGCGTCACGGATGTATCGCTTGCTATCCGCTTTCCTAAATCGGCCGTCGGCTTGGGTGCCAGACACCGCCGCACTCCATCTTCGCCCATTGGTAGACGCGCGCATCCTCTCCGGCTGGCTCATCGCCAAGAACGATCCGGCGCTGTTCGAGGCCTATCGTGTGCATGGACTTGGTCGCCTGAAGTTGCTGCGGGAACACATCAAGGAGGATGTCGGCGACAACCCGCCCGAGAGCGCACGCGAGATGCTTGAGCGGTTCGACCGACGTGTCAACCTTGAGCGCGATGAGATGACTCAGACCGTGAACCTGGGGGCGTTCACGAGCGTTAGCCAGCGCGATATGGCAATCCAAGCTGGCCTCAAGCGGGAGTACGACTTGTCTTACGCCCCTTTGTCGAGCGCCAATCACGGCGAGTGGCCCGCCGTGCGCGATACCGATACGGTCCTCTGCACAGAGCCTCTACACGGGGGCCACCGGGTGGGCAGGTTTGGAGCGCCATCCCGCACTCTTCGACCAGAGCCAGTGTTCGCCGCGCTCGGTCTCGCACGAGATGGAATCAGCCAGGTCTTTGAGCACTACGGTCGCGACATCCGTGAGAGCTTCGAGCCTGTCGAGCAGGCCCTCTCGAAGGCGGTGTACCAGCAAGACGACGGCGACTAGAACCGCCGCGCAGCACGGCGGTGGATAGCTCACCTTGAGATCGACAGCGCATATGACCCATGACAATTTGGCCACAGCCCGCAGCAATGTCATTGACCGCAACGTACACACGTTCAGCATGGCATACGCGCGGTTTGGAGCTCGAAAAGCGCGGTATGGGCCCGGTACCACCACCGCAAATCCACCGCGGAGGCCGCGAAAGGTCAATGTTTACGGGTTTTTGAACAGGTCGCCCCGACTATTTGACCTTCAAACGAGGGCATCGTCAGTGGAGAATCCGGCGCGGGATCGCCCGATCGGATCCGTCTGGCGCTTGGTTAGAGTTGGGGCGCGATGAGTCGGAAGGGTGCCGCAGGCAAGGCTGGGTCGCCAGGTCGCAGGGAGCGTTCCAGGCGCGGTCGCGGGTCGCGAGACCGCGGCCGGCGCGGACTCGGCGA
>Ga0182024_10022166_pt1 | contig 11463 bp, 10 predicted proteins | sample P32metaG_FD_120480 | JGI IMG/M metagenome (GOLD analysis project Ga0182024, IMG submission 120480) | Permafrost microbial communities from Stordalen Mire, Sweden - P3-2 metaG (Illumina Assembly) | ecosystem: Environmental > Terrestrial > Soil > Wetlands > Permafrost | place: Sweden: Stordalen... | reverse complement strand
GGGCTGCGCACGGACATTGGAATGCTTGTGGGCATTCTCCAGCATGGTGATGATTTCGGCCCTCTGATTCACGTCCTGCACCGGTTGCGCGTTGCCAGTGACGAGTTCGAGCGGATCGGACGGGACCGGGGGCTCGGCGAGTTCCTGCATAGCTCGTACGTGAGCCGGCACCTGAGCCGAAGCGGGAACTTGCAATAGAACGGCGCCTATTACAATTGCGTGAAGGTAAGAAAACACAGCAACCTCCAATAGATTTATATATAACCCAAAAACCCGTGTTCCAGTTGCGCCGGAAGTCCATCGGCGCAATCGGCCGTCCTATATTGGAAGAGTGATTCGTGTTCGTTCCCTCCTGCTCGTTTTTTTGGTTTCCGTCGGCCTCGACGCCGCCGAACTCAGTCCTGAGACCAATGCTGCTTTCGATCGCTATGTGAAGGTTACCGAGGAGGGCTTCGCCAAGAGTCAAGGATTCGAGAATTTCCTGTGGCTGGATCATCATTCCAATGAAAAGTCGCTGGTGTGGCTGGGGCAGAGCGTGATCACGCCTTTGAAGACGCTGGATCATGGCGCCGAAATCGACGTCCCGGGTGGCGATCTTCAGGATTGGCTGGGCACCGTTTTTCTGGACGGCGCCGATATCGATCACATACGCGGCCTGCTGATGAATTTAGCGGGATACAAAGATTTCTTCAAGCAGCTGATCAGCGAATCGAAGGTGAACAAAAAGGATGGCGATCAATACGACTTCCTTCTGCGCCTCTACAAGAAGCAAGTCAGCACGGTTGTATTGAACGTGGATGAGGCGGGGAAATACACGCTCGTCGATCCAGATCACTGGACCTTTGCGTCCCATTCGACGCATATCGGCGAGGTGGAACATCCCAAAAACAAGAAGAAGCAGGATCAGGAGCGCTCGCCTGAAGACGCTGAGGGCTATCTGTGGCGATTCAACTTCTACTTGCGCGTGCAGCAATCTGATAACGGGGTTTACGTTGAACTGGAGGTGATCTCGCTAGCGCGAGAACCGAGCGGACGGCTTAACGCCTCCCGCTTCCTGAATGGATTTCAGAGCTATCCGCAGGACCTGACCGAAGGCATCATCGACACGCTGCAGAATATTTTTCCGCACCGCCGCTAAGGGCAAACCGCTAGCCGCTGCTTACTCGGCCTTGGCGGTTTCTTTGATCTCTTGACCGGGCTCGCCACCTGCCTGGCGGATGATGGCGGCGCTTGCATCGTGCACCGGACCGGGAGCGCCGTTGTAGCCGCCCTTGCCCATGGCGAGATCGAGCGGGGTGAATCCGCGCTTATTGCGGGCGTTCACATTGGCGCCCTTTTCGACCAAAAACTTGGTGATGGAATCAGCGCCGCGCTGAGCCGCTCCGTGCAGGGGCGTGTCACCCTTGCCGGTGGCGATGTTCACATCCAGCCCGAGCGAAACGCACAGCTGCACTGCTTCCAGCGCTTCCGGTTCGGTTCCGCGGATATGATCGTTATAGCCGACTCCGGCCGCAACAACGAGCGCGGTTTGGTTGTCTTTGCCTACCAGCTTCGGATCAGCGCCCTTGTCCAGCAGAAGATGCATCAGTTCGACGTCGGCGTTACGGGCCGCGCGCGTGAAAGCTGTGGTTCCCGCGCCCATGCTCTTGTCGCCCATATCCTGCGCGTGCTTTTCGATGGGGGCCGGAGCAGTGAGCTGAGCATTCACATTGGCCTTGTGATCCAAGAGCGCGTGGATGATATCCATGCTGGTAGTTTTGTCGACTTCCTTATGAGCCGGACGCGGCGACCAATCCATGTCGTGCATTTCCACCGCACTGTAGAGCGCCGTTCGACCATTCTTGGAGGCGATGTTGACGTCTTCGCCGCGATCGATCAGCATCTGCGCGAGGTCATAGTGGGTGTTCAGGATGGCCAGAATCAAAGCGTTGTTGCCGTCCGAATCCACGGCGTTAATATCGGCCTTGGCGTCTAGCAGCGCCTTCACCGCATCCGTTTCGCCTTGACGCGCCGCGAATAACAGCGCAGTCAGGCCACCGCGTGCGATGGGGGCATTGGGAGTACCGGCTTCCATCTTCGGCAAGGTGGGGTCGCGATCGTAGGAGCGAAGATTGAGGTCGGCGCCGTGCGCAGCCAGCAGGCTGACGATATCGGCATGCCCTTCCGCCGCGGCCCACATTACGGCCGTCTGCCCACGGAAGTTTTCCTTTACGTTCACTTCAGCGCCGTGTTCGAGCAGGACTTTCACGGCGTCCGCATTGCCGTCGCGCGATGCCTTCATAAGGACCGTCTCGGCCTGGGCGGTGACTAGCGTATTCGGATCGGCCCCGGCTTTGAGCAGCTTTTCGATCAGCGGGGCTCCGCCGATACGGACTGCTTCTGAAAGCGGTGTCGCGCCATAACGATTGAGCGCGGTTGCACTCGCGCCCGCCGCCAGCAGGGCGTCCACGGTTTCCAGGTCGCCGTAATGGGCGGCCCAATGCAGCGCCGTGGTGCCGTCGGCTTCCGGCGCGTTCACATCGACATGCTGCTTCAGAAGAGAACGGACGGACTCGGAATCCTGATTCTTGACGGCATCCACCAGCGCGGTATTTCCGCTGGTGGCGGCGTAGCAGGCGACCGACAACAGCGCCGCCAGTGAACATTGAAGAAGGCGTTCGATTCGCATGTTCGTGTCCTTAGTCCTTCCTAGACTTCCGTCAAAACGCCGGTGCTGTCGCCAATGTGGTCTTCATTCAAACCAGCCTTCACCAGCGTAGTGGCAAGCAGGTTGGCCATGGGCGTGTCTTCGGGATATTTGATGTGACGGCCACCCTTCAAACGTCCGCCTGCTCCGCCGCCGACAAAAACCGGGAGCGGCGAGTGGTTGTGCATGTTGCTGTTGCTCATGGAGCTGCCAAACAGCACCAGCGAGTGATCCAGCAGCGAACCATCGCCGTCGGGAATCGCCTTGAGCTTGTCCATGAAGTAAGCGATCAGGCTGACGTGATAGGTATTGATCTTGGTTAGCTTCTCGAGCTTCTCGGGATTGTCCTGGTGGTGCGAGGTGGCGTGGAACGGATCGGGGACGCCAATCTGCGGGAAGGTGCGGTAACTCACTTCGCGCGCCATCATGAAGGTGGAGACGCGGGTGATGTCGGCCTGGAAAGCGAGCGCCATGAGATCGAACATCATCTTGGAATGAACGACGTGATCGTCTGGAATGCCGATCGGCGTGGTTGGCACCTTAATACTCTGGCTGTTCTTGGCTTCGGTCAACTGGATGCGGCGCTCGATCTCGCGCACGTTATCCAGATACTCGGCGACGCGGTTGCGATCGTTCGCGCCCAGGCCGCGCTGCAAGTGGCTCACTTGCGACGTCACGGCATCCAGGATGCTGCGCTCGCGCTGGATGCGCTGCAGGCGCTCGGTGGCGTTTGAACCGTCGCCAAACAGGCGATCGAAGACCACGCGCGGGTTGATTTCCATGGGAAGCGGCGTGGTGGGAGTGCGCCAGGAGATGGTGTTGGTGTAAGTGCAGCTGAAGCCGACGTCGCAAGCGCCGATCAGGCCGGTCATGTCTTCAGTGGCCAATTCGAGCGAAGGCAGCGGAGTGTCCTGGCCGATGTGCGTAGCGGCAATCTGATCCACCGTCGTGCCGGCGCGAACATCCTCGCCTTCGGTGCGCTTGGGATGGACGCCGTTCAAGAAGACCGAGGGGGAGCGTCCATGGTCGCCACCGCTATCGCCGGGGCCTTGAGCGCCAGCCAGCTTATGAGCGAGATTGCTCACCACCACGATCTGATCGCGATGCTGCTGCAGCGGCATCAAGGTACGCGATAGCTCGAAGCCGGAACCTTCGGCGGCCGGAGTCCAGTTGCTCATGACGGCTCCGTGCGGAATGTAGCAGTAACCAAGGCGCATCTGAGGATTTGCGGCGGTCTTGGAAAGCAACGTTTGTGCCGGGACCATGGAATCGAGAAATGGCAGGGCTAGGGTGACGCCCATGCCGCGCAGGAACATGCGGCGGGGAAGATGCTTCTTCGTTATGATCATTGCTGTCTCCTCATTGCGAAATACTTGCGCTCACCGCGGCCGCGTCGTTGGTCTTTACCTTCATTTGAAACGGCGTGCTCTTTACAATTCCTAAAACGATGGATGACAACCGGTAGTCATTATGGCCTGCATCGCGAACGATGGAGCGCACAGCCGGCATGTCGTAATACTGCACGCCTCGGCCGAGCGCGTACGTCATCAGCTTCTGGGTGAATACGCCGGCGAAAATCTCGGGCTTCGCCATCAGGATCTGGCGCAGGGTATCCGGGCCATCCACTTTCGCGCCGTTGAACATGACGCCCGCCGGATCGATCTTCGCGCCTTCGTCGGTGGTTCTCCATTGGCCGACGGCGTCGAAATTCTCAAGTGAGAAGCCAATCGGATCCATCAGCTTGTGGCATCCGGCGCAAGCGGGATTCTTGCGATGTTCTTCCATGCGCTCGCGGAGCGAAGTGACTTTGCCTGGATCGGAGTGCTCCTTCAGCGCGGGAACGTTGGGCGGCGGCGGATCGGGCGGCATGCCGATCAGATTCGTCAGAATCCACTTGCCGCGCTGCACCGGCGACGTGCGCGTCGCATACGACGTGATGGTCAGAATGCTCGCTTGGCCCAGCAGCCCTCGACGCCGATCGTCGGCCAGCGTGACGCGGCGGAAGTCGGTTCCATACACATTGGGAATGCCGTAATGGCGAGCCAGCCGTTCGTTAATGAAGCTGTAATTTGCATTCAGAAGATCCACCAAGCTGCGGTCTTCGCGAATGATGTTGCCGAAGAACAGGTCGGTCTCCTGCTTCATAGCTTGGCGCAGGTTGTCGTCGAAATCCGGGAAGGTTTCAAAATCGGGATTGATGTTCTTCAGGTTCCGCAGGTAGAGCCACTGGTCGGCGAAGTTGTCCACCAAGGCTTTTGATTTCGGATCAGCAAGCATGCGCTTCACTTGGCTGTCGAGCACCGCGGGATCCTTCAGCTTGCCGGCCGTGGCCACACCCAGCAACTGTTCGTCGGGACCCGTGCTCCACAAGAAGAACGAAAGCCGCGAAGCCAGTTCCAAATCGCTGATGTGGTACGCCGCTCCGGCAGCCAGCGCCGGCGGATCCGGTTCGAACCGGAACAGGAATTCGGGGCTCGCCAGGATTAACTGGATGGCGGCTTCGATGCCGGAATCAAACGTACCGCCTTCGTTGCGGCCTTTTTGGTAAAAGGTCAGCAGCGTTTCCAAATCGTTGTCCGATACGGGCCGGCGATAGGCGCGGCGTGCCAGCGCGCTGATTATTTTCCTGGCGCAAGGCAATTCGTCTGCGTGGCCGGTGGGGCGGCAAACGAAAATCAGCTTGCGGCTGGGCGTATCGCCAGGTCCCGTGGATTGCAGCGGGCCGGTGATGCTGACGCGATCCACGGCGGGTAGCCCACGAAAATCCAGCGGATCAAGGTTGGCGCGTTCGAACGGCTGCAGAATGTTGTCGTCCTGCGATTCGCCTTCCGCCATAAATGTTGCGATCACAGTGCGCGGCCCCGCCTTCACGGGTATATGCACCGCGAGGCGATTGTCGATCTCTTCAGCCGATTTGCCGGAGTTGCTGTAGCTAAGCTCTTGTTCGTCCTTGCCGCCGATGGTCGCCAGCTTGACGCGTTGGCCGTCCACGCTGATTTCAACCTGGTGCAATTCTTCCAGACCCTTGATGACATCGGCGGTGGCTCTCCACAACCGAACCTTGATCACATATTCGCCATCCAAGGGGAAATAGTGTTTGATAGCCAATCCGCCGCGTGTTCCCAGCGGAAGGCCTTCCATGTGGCCGTTCTGCGAAAGATCGGGCTTGGCGCGATAGGTGGCAGTGTCTGCGCCCAGGCCAGGATCGCCCACAGCCAGCCGGCTCAGGTTCCAGGATGCCGACATGTAGCGTTCCAACAGCGATGGCGACGTGCGCAATACGTCGGCAATGTCGTCGAAGCCGTAGCTCTCATCGTCGGCCGGGAGCAGCGGCGCGGGATCTACATCCAAAGCCAGCAAATCGCGGACGGCATTGGCGTATTCGGTGCGATTCAAACGGTGCAGTGTGGCGCGTCCGGGGTTGGGATTCGCGGCGGCGGCGCGGTCAATGGAAGTTTCGAGCCAGGAAACAAGAGTGTTGACGCTGCTTTGATCGGGCCGGGGCATCCCTTGCGGCGGCATTGCGCCCAGGCTTAATTTGTGAATGACCTTTTCCCAGGTCTCAGCGCCCGCGGGAATGTTCGTCATGTCCACAGACTGAAGCGATAAACCGCCTGTCTTCAGCTTGTCGCTATGGCAAGTAACACAATATTTATCGAGAAGAGCGCGTTCGGTTGCGACGGAGGGGGCATCGGGCGAGGGAGCGGCCTGCATACATGCGAAGGCGACAAAAACGAAAGTTCCAAGACAAACAATGTCTTTTCTGAACAAATCAACCCTCCCACCGCCGTCAAAGCAGTGTGGACTAATAATGTCAAAAAAAGCTCTTGCATGCAAGGGGTGGGTGGCACAACTGATATCGCAGAACGTGGCGTCCGGACTCGTTTACACTAAGGCTGGGTAACGATGAGAAAGTCGCCGATGGAGTTGACCATATTACTGCTCATGTCCGAGCCCCTGGTTCGGGTCGTGATTCAGGAAGTGCTGGAACGGGCAGGATACTTAGTGATGGCTACGGGCGACCTGGGAACGGCCGTCGATCGTATCAGCGAATGTAAGCCGGATCTCTTGATCATCTCGCCCTATGTGGAGACGATAACGGGCCATGACGCCGCCAAATACTTACAGGCTCGTTGCCCGACAATGCGCATTTTGATGGTGGCCGGGCTGCTGGACGACACACGGCTGGAATACCGCGCGGAGTTGGAAAGAGTGCAGATCTTCCCACAGCCTTTCACTGCCGACGAACTGCTCGACAAGGTACGGGAACTGCTGGATGAGTCCAGGAGCCCGTAGAATCATGCGCCTATTTCTTGCCGCCCAGGAAGCCCTTAAGCAGGCCAGTTGCGGCCTTCTCCACGTCGCTCCCTCCGAGTTGCTTTAGCTTGTCCACGACGATTCCCCGGGTGTCGGGATCAAACCTGGGAGCGCTGGACGTTCCCTGAATCTTGAAGGGCACCGTGGTATTGGGACCCATTACCGCCAGCAGGCCGCCCGTGCGCACTTTAGCGATCATGTTGAAATCGAGGGCGTGCGAAGCGCTGACCGTGCCCGCGCCGGTAAGGTCGCCGATTTGGGGCGCTACCAGGGAAAGATTCTCGGTGCGCACGCCGTCGGGGTCGATGTGGATATTCATGCTCATGGATTGGATCTCGGTGCCGGATCCCTCATTGATGCCGGCTAGCCTCGCCATAAATGCGAGCTTCGATCCCAAATCAAAACCCGCCAGCTTTGTATTATTCAACCCCAGGGTGCCATCCAGAACCATGCGATCGGTGGGCCCAGAAACGGTGACGTTGGCGCTGGCCGTGCCGCCTTGGAACGACGATCCAGAGGGAAGAATTATGTCCAGCGCCGGCAACATGGCCTCCAGGTCTGGGATGGGCATAGCCGGACCAGAGAGCTTCACTTTCAGGACGGTCGCATCGCCTTCTCGGTTATAGGTGCCCGTGAGTGACGCTTGCGCCGCACCGATGTGGAGGGCGCCGTGGTCCAGCGTGCCGGCGTGTTTCTGCATATCGTGCTGAAGGTCGAAATCGAAGCCGACCGTTCGCTTAGCCGGAGTGCCGCGCCGTGCCAGGACCAGCTGCTCGGCTTGGAAATTGCCTTTGATGTGTGCCTGAGTACCGGTGGACACGAGATTTCCATTCAGTGAAACTACACCTGCGAATCCGGTGGCAGGGAGAAATCCGGAGTGCGCCAAATCGAGATGCGTGACGTTGATGGTCGCTTCCAGCGGCGTGGCGGAGGCGTCGGTTGCATTGAGCGGCCCGGCCTTACCATCCAGCTTTACGATCGCGCCGCCCGATCCATCGGCTGAGAGCGAGAACGGGAAGGCGGCGTCGGCAGCGACATTTTGGACCTGGATATCCACCTTCTCGAAAACTTCCGGTTTCATTTTGCTCTCGGTCCTGCCGAGGACGATTTTGCCATTGGTGACGTTCAACACTTTTACGGAAAGATCTAGCGCCGCCTCGTTCGAAGAGCTAGGCGTTGTGGTGGTGGTAGCGGAACCGAGCGTGGAGAAATTCCAAACGCCCATGGGGTCTTCGAGCAATGTGATGTCGGGTTGGTCGATCGAAATCCGCTTCACATGCAGCTCGCGCGAAAAGATCAGCGCAGGAAGATCGACGCCTACGGTCAATGCTTGCGCGCTGAGGAATGGACCGGGGCTGAACTTCGGATCGTCTCCAATGGACACTTCAGAAGCCGTGACGCCACCGGAGAAGATTGACAGCTTCAGTTCACCCAGCTTTACTGGGCGGCCGAGCGCCTTGGTTAGTTTCGCTTCCAAGAGAGGACGGAACTGATTCGCGTTGACGAAGAACGGCAATGCCGCAACGATCAGCACCAGGATTGCAGCGATGATCGCCGCGCCGATCAAAAGACGCTTCATGATTTTCTCCTCGTTACAACCTCCACAATCTCAAAGCCAATTGTAATGAAGCTGCGGTGGGACGGTGGGACGGTGGGACAATGAGATTAGTGTTCGAAGCCCTCAAAGAGGAGTTCACCCGTCGGCGAGCCTTGTTGATAGCTCCCTTTGCCTTGGCAGGCGCGGCCGTCCTGGCAATGCGCCGGGGCCACGATTCGGATGAGAACGGGTCGGCGGGCGACTCAAATGAAGAACTCGAAATTGCGCAGTTCGATGATGCGGGGCGGAAACTCGGAATCGTGCGCGTCAAGAAGGTGGTGCGCTCCAGCAGCGAATGGCACAACCAATTGAGCGCCGAACAATATTACGTCACGCGCCAGCAAGGAACCGATGCCGCATTCAGCGGGACGTATTATCAGATCCATCAAGAAGGGCTGTTTCGCTGCATCTGCTGCGATACCGCCGTGTTCAGTTCGGACACTAAATTTGATTCCGGCACCGGCTGGCCCAGCTTTTGGGCGCCCATTGCCGAGGAAAATGTCCGCACGCGTTCCGACTTCAGTATGTTAGTGAAGCGTACCGAAGTGCATTGCACGCGCTGCGATGCTCACTTGGGGCATCTGTTCAACGACGGGCCTGAGCCGACGAATCTGCGTTATTGCATGAATGAATCGTCCCTGCGTTTTATTCCGCGCCGCGCGTGAGTGTATCATTTGATGAGCCCCAAAGGAGGGGCGAATACATGCGAATGCTACTCACCGCATCCATGCCGGTAGAAAACGGCAACACCGCCGTAGCCAATGGGACCCTTGGCTCAACGATTCAGAAGATTCTGGCCGAGATGAAACCCGAAGCTGCGTACTTCGTCGCGGAAGGCGGAGAGCGTACCGCGTTTGTCTTTTTCGAAATGAAGGATTCTTCGGAGCTGACCGCAATTGCGGAGCCGTGGTTTCTGGCCTTCAACGCGAAAGTCTCGGTTCGTCCAGCAATGAATCCGCAGGATCTTGCGGCCGGACTTCCAGGAATGCAGCAGGCCGTGAAAAGCTACGCCAAGGCCGCCGGCGCTTGATCCGGCGCATCGCGCTTCTATTGTTGCTCGGTGTGGCAATGATGGCGGCGCAGACGGAAAGTCCCGTCGTCGGCGTCGGGCCTTTTCTTCACATTGTTTCGGATCTGGATCAATCGCTGGCGTTCTATCGTGACACCTTGGGCCTGGAACTTTCAGGCCCAGCGGGAGAGCACAAGTTTACCGACAATCCGGCGGTCGCGAATTTGTACGGTGTGCCGGGCAAACAATTTCGAGCGGCTGTGCTGAAAATTCCCGGGTCGGCGATGGGGATTGAGCTGGTGCAGTGGGGCGAACTGGGAAGCCCCAAGCCACTTAGCGACGATGGCTATGCCACGCTACTGCTTTTTCGCCCGAACGCCGTGCCCGATCGCGCGATTTTGCAAGATCCGGACGGCCTCCCTGTCCAAATTGGGCGGGCCGAGAAGCTAACGCTAAATTTAGCCGTGAATGCAGCTGACATACCGAAGACAATCGCGCTTTATACCAAAGTGCTGGGCTTCAAAGCTGATGGCGACTGGCTCTCAATACCAGGCATCGCCCTTAAGATTCATCTGGGCGACACGAAGGCGAGCGACGTTTATCCCCAGCCATCCCGCGGGATGCTGCGTGTTCACGTGCGAAATATCGACGTGCTGACGGCGTCTTTGAAAAGCGCCGGTTTTTCGGTGATCACCACCGGCGGCGCGCCAGTGACGCTGCCGCAAGGTCCACGCGTGATCATCCTACGCGATCCAAACAATTTCTACTGGCAGCTTATGGAAGCCCGATAAAGTGCATCGCAGAACCTTCCTTCAGGCGGCGACCGCCGGTATCGCGACTATGTCTCAAGCGCAATCCACCACTCGATCGATTCAAACACCCGTACTCGATATCGCGTATGAAGAACACGGCGGCGCACAAGGTTTTCCGATCGTCCTGCTGCACGGTTTTCCCGACGACGTTCGCGCGTTCGATCAAGTAGCACCGCCGCTCGCGAAGGCTGGCTACCGCGTGTTGGTACCCTACCTGCGCGGATACGGACCCACCCGATTCCGCGATGCGTCCGCGCCCCGTATGGCGGAACAAGCGGCAATCGGGCAGGATTTAGTCGATTTCGCCGACGCTGTCGGGCTCAAGCAAATGGCGCTGGCCGGTTACGATTGGGGCGGACGCGCCGCAGCCATTGCGGCAGCGCTTCATCCGGAACGCGTGCGCGCCACGGTGATCATCGGGGGTTACACCATCCAGGATGTTTTCGAGCCGCAGAGGCCCGCATCACCAGAGGTGGAACGCGAGCTTTGGTATCAGTGGTATTTCAATACCGAGCGCGGGCGCGCGGGACTCGTGACCAATCGACGCAGCCTGTGCAAGTTCCTGTGGCAGACCTGGTCGCCCGGTTGGCATTTCAGCGACGAAGAATATAATCGCACCGCGCCGTCATTCGACAATCCCGATTTTGTCGACGTCGTGATTCATTCCTACCGGCATCGGAATGGCGGCGCGCAGGGCGAAGAGCGTTTTCAGCAGATGGAGAAGGAACTCGCGAAACGCCCAAAGATTGCCGCGCCATCGATTTTGTTGTACGGCGCTACCGATCCGCTGGCTCGCCCGGGGCCCGATGTAACACCGGCTGAGCGCGCCGTGTTCCCTGCCCTGGTAGCGCGCCGCGTTATCGCAGGCGCTGGACATTTTCTGCCGCGCGAGAAGCCGGAAGCGTGTTCAACGGCGCTGTTAGAGTTGCTGAAAAGTTAAGCGCTACGAAACATGTCGAACGGCTGGAACTCGCCATTGAGCAGTTCGCGAGTGTCCTTCAATCCCAGCCAGCCGGCGATCATGGTGGCGTAGACTCGCCTG
>Ga0182024_10022165_pt1 | contig 11464 bp, 9 predicted proteins | sample P32metaG_FD_120480 | JGI IMG/M metagenome (GOLD analysis project Ga0182024, IMG submission 120480) | Permafrost microbial communities from Stordalen Mire, Sweden - P3-2 metaG (Illumina Assembly) | ecosystem: Environmental > Terrestrial > Soil > Wetlands > Permafrost | place: Sweden: Stordalen... | reverse complement strand
CTACTGACACCAGCCGTCACGTCCCTGACTCGCTAGGCTGACGCGAGCGCCCTCTTAGCTCAGCTGGTAGAGCACTTCCATGGTAAGGAAGGGGTCGTCGGTTCGAGTCCGACAGAGGGCTCTCTTTTTTTGCCTGGAAACAGGCTGTTTTTTCGCTTCATGGGGATGCCGTAAGAAGTGGTCGGGGGCTTTGTGGGGGCGTCCTGGGGGCGCGGGGTCTGCTGACGGGGGCGTCTTGGGGGCGCATTTCGGTCATGCGCGGTCGACCTTGGCCCGCGCCTTCTCGATCGCGCGCTCGGCCGGCATCGGCGGCTGGCCGGCCATCTCGGCGATCAGGTGCGCGTAGTGACGGAGCAGCGTCTCGACGCTGTGGCCGAGCTGGTCGGCGATCTCCATCAACGGCCGGCCCTCGTGGATCAGCAGCGAGGCAAAGCTATGGCGCAGGTCATATGGCCGGGCTGCGACGAGACCGATCGCCTCAGTCGCGGGGCGGAAGTTGCGCTTGCGCCAATTGCGGAAGTCGTGGTCGAGCCACGGCCCGCCGTCGGGCTTCGGGAACAGCAGGCCGGTCGCGCCGGTCTGAGCTCGGTATTCGGCGAGGTCGTGGGCGAGCGGGCCGAGCAGCTTGATTGTGCGGATCGACCGGGCTGTCTTCTGGCCGGCGACGATCTGGCCGCGCACGAGCTTCTGCTCGATCAGCAGCGTGTTCGAGCGCACGTGGCGCCACTCGAGCGCGAGCGCCTCCTCGGGACGCTCGCCTGAGTAGGCAAGCAGCGAGACGAGCATCGCGTCGCGTGGCCCGTCGCGCCGCTCACTCGACAGCTGGCGACGCAGTCGCTCGATCGTGCTCGGTGCGAGCGGCTGGATCGCGCGCTGCCGTGGCGCGGACGGCTTCTTGGCGGACGGGGCCGGGTTCGTGCGCAGCCGGTTCCAGGCGACGGCCCGGCCGAGCATCCCCTGGAGCATGCTCATCGCCTTGCGGATCGTCGGGGCACCGACGCCGTCGTCCGCGAGCTCGGCCGCGAACTGTTCGAGCGTCAGCGGCGTGATCTGGCGCAGCTCGAGATGTCCAAGCCGGGGGTTGAGGTGCACGTTCCAGATGCTCTTGTAGGTGTCGAGCGTCGAGATCGAGAGATGCCGGCCGGCGTAGAGCTCCCACCACTCAGCGGCGAAGTCGGCGAGCCGGTCGGTGCCTGCGTCGAGCGCGGTCAGATCGCCCTGGCGACGGAGGAGGCGCACCTGGGCCCGGAAGTCGAGTGCGTCGTCGGGGGAGTCGAACTCCCGGCTACGCCGGTTGCCGGCGGCGTCGCGGTATCGGACGCGATAGACCGCGTAGTCGTCGCCGGTCCTCGTTTGCCGCTGGCGGACCTCGACTCCGGGGATCGCCTTTGGGGCGTGCTTCATGCGGCCCCGTTGCCCATTCCGGGCCGAAGCACGAGGCGACCGTCGGTCCGGCCCCGCGAGGATCTCGGCGCCGTCTTGATCCCCGCAAGATCCGGCTGGATCTCCTTGCCGTGCGGGCGCTCGCCGTCGGCGGGTTCGCGCCGGCGGTTGGATCGCGCAACGAGCCATGCGTCCACGTCGGTCGGCACGATCCGCCAGCCTCCGCGGATCGCCAGCTTGCTCGCGCGGAGATCGCCTCGCTCGATCGCGCGCAGCACCGTGCGCGCGCTCAGCTGGCACGCCTCGGCGACCTGCTGCGGGGTCAGGAGCGTATCCACGCTCGCCGGCACTCCTCCTCGAGTCGGTTCGCTCGCCTCTGGACCTCGGGCCGCGCCATCGGGTTGAACCGTACGCGCTGAGAGCCGGACCGCGCGCGGTGCACCTCCGTCTCGCGCGTTGCGCGGGCTGGCGGACGGCGAGACCCTGCTATCCGACGACTGCTCGTCCTCACGTACATCAGGTATCGGATCGGCGGCTCGCAGTCCCGCTCCCGGGTCGCATCCAGGGCTGGTGGAAACATGGGGCCATGGTGGTCCGATCTCGTCTGCCCTGGCCAAGGAGCATGAACTACGCCCGACGCCTGCAGTACCGCCGGTTGTTGCGTGCGGGCAAAGCGGGCGCCAGCGGAGTCGTCATCTCGCTGGTCGGGTTCGCGGCCGCAAGCGACGGCGCGGTGTACCTCGCAGCAGGGCTGCTCCTCATCGCCATTGCGCTCGGCCTGTGCTCCCGCTACCAGCTCTCGCTGGCTGGCCGGAGTCGCGTCGGGGCACGCTCTGAGGACGAGGTCAGGCGTGTGCTCGCACCGCTGGAGGCGGAGGGCTGGCGGATGCGTCACTCGCTGCGGTGGCAGGGACGAGGAGACATCGACTCGGTGGCGATCTCCCCAACCGGAATTGCGGTCGCGATCGAAACGAAGACCAGGTCGTACGATCGGCGCCATCTCGCTCGGGTGCGCGAGCAGGTGGCCTGGCTGTCACGGCGCCGGCGAAGGTGGGCTTGCAACGGGGCGCTCGGCGTCGTGTGCATTGTCCGCTCGCGGGGCGTCGAGCGGGTCGAGCATGGCGTCCTCGTGGCCTCGCTCGACCGGTTGGCGCATGTCCTTCGCGTCGCTGCAGCGACGGGTGCGGACGCGCCCTCAAGCGGCGGAGGGAAAGCCAGCCGACTGCGGCTCGACGGGCCTCTACCCTGGTGGTGATGACGCGCGGAAGTGGAGGAGGCGGTCACGCGACCGCGGCAGGGGTCGACTTCCAGGCCCTCGTCGCTGCAGCGCTTGTCACGGGCATGCTCGCCGAGACCGAGTACGAGCCGCCGTGGGGCTGGTCCCGGGACGCAACCATCGAGGCTGTCCGCGCGGAGACGGGCGAGGCCGCGGACGACATCTGGGTTCGCACGTCGGCTGGCGGCCGAGCCTTCGTCCAAGCAAAGCACTCCTTGAATCTTGGCGTGTCCGTCGAGTCGGATTTCGGCAAGACGCTTCGCCAGTTCGCCGACCAGTACATCGCCTGTCGTGATCGGGTCGACGGGCGGACACCGCTCGATCGTCACGATGATCGCGTCGTCCTGGCGGTTGGGACCGAGACGAGCGCACCGGTCCGCGTTCACCTCGCGGCACTCCTCGAGCGTCTCGGCACCTGGCCGGCGGATCGCCCGCTGACGGAGGCACCCTCGAACGACGACCAGACACGCGCGCTGACTGTCGTGACCGACCACCTGAACGCGGCGTTCGTCGACTCCACAGGAGCGCAACCGAGCGAGGCCGAGCTCCGGGACCTCTTCGCGCTGATCACGATCAGTACCCACGAGTTCGGCGACGGCGGGTATTCGGAGCGTGAGGCGCTCACCACCCTGCGCACGTCGGTCGTGGTCGACACCGGCCGGGCGGGTGACGCCTGGAATGCGCTCTGCCGGGCTTCCGTACGCGCCGCGGCCGGGCAGGCAGGGCTCGATCTCCGCTCCGCCCAGGAGATCCTGCGGCGCGAGTCGATCGCGATGCGCGCGCCGCGCAGCTACCGCGAGGACATCGAAGCATTGGCCGCCCACACCGCCCGGACCATGCGCGGGCTCGAGGAGCTCTCGGACATCACCCTGCGCGATGGGAGGGCGAAGATCACGCGCGAAGTCTCCGCCGAGCTCGAGCGTCTGATCAACCAAGCGTCGTGCGTCGTCGTCGGCGATCCCGGCGCGGGCAAGAGCGCGAGCCTCTATGAAGTTGGCCACAGCCTGCGACAGGGCGGCGCCGACGTCGTCGCCCTCGCCGCTGACCGGCTCCAGGCGGGCTCGGTGGGATTGCTCCGTGCTGAGCTCAATCTGCGAAGGGATCTCGTCGAGGTCCTCGCCAACTGGCCGACCGAGCACGGCGTCCTGATCATCGATGCGCTCGATGCTGCCCGCGGCGATACCACCCAAGACGCGCTTCTCGACCTGATCGAGCAGACGACGCAGGAGGCTCCGCACTGGAGGGTCGTTGCGTCGATCCGTCGGTTTGACCTGCGCTACAACCATCGCCTGCGGCGCCTGTTTCCGCCCCAGGCGACGCCCGCCGTGGGATACCTCGATCCCGAGTTCGCGGCTGTCACGCATCTCAACGTTTCGCTCCTGTCGGACTCCGAGCTCGCTCAGCTCGAGCAGCTCGCACCGGATGTCCATGCCTTCCTCGGTCGGGCCACCGGTGAGCTCCATGAGCTAGTCCGGGTGCCCTTCAACCTCCGTCTTCTCGCCGAGCTGGTCGACGCCCATGTGGATGCCACCCGGCTGCATCCCATCCGCACGCAGCTTGAGCTCCTCAACGTGTATTGGGAGCACCGCGTTCTCACGCCGCCGGAGCGAGGCGACCTCCGCGAGTCGCTGCTCGGGCGCGTCTGCGACCTGATCGTCAGCTCGCGCGCGATGCGCATCAGCCGCGCCGACGTGCAGGCCGACGCGACGCTCGCCGCGGTCCTGCCGGAGATGCTGTCCGCGCAGCTCCTCGTCGAGGGTCGCTCGACGGCAGGGGACATCGACCGCAGCGTGCTGAGCTTCGCCCACCACGTCCTCTTCGATTACGCCGGCGCCCGCCTCCTCCTGCGCCGTGGCGCTGCGGAGGTCGTCGATCGGCTCGTCGCGAATCGGGACCTGCCGGTTCTCATCCGGCCGAGCCTCGACCTCCACCTTCGATGGCTGTGGGAGAGCCACCCGGATCATCGTGCGTTCTGGGAGCTCACCCTAGCCATTGCGGCGAGTCCGGACATCCCCGAGATAGCGACCCTGTCCGGGACCACGATCGCCGCCAGCATGACTGTGGGCCTCGACGATCTCACACTGCTCCTCGACGCGGTGACGAGCGAGACGGCCGAAACCCAGCGGGTCGGTGAGCGCGTGCTCGCCCACCTGCTCGCCGCGGTACAGACCCTGGGACTCCCACTGGCCGGCGACGCGGCCGGCCCGTGGACCGGCCTTGCCGCCCGGCTGAGTGAGACATGAGGCCTTCGCTCGCCTACGTGCTGGGGTCGACGATCCAGGGAGCACTGGAACGCCCGGCCGACCTCACCCCCGATCAGGTCACCGACCTCGGTCAGGCATCGCGCGCGCTGCTCCGCAGCGCGTGGGACGTGGAGGCTCGGGACAAGCGTCTCATCGGGGCGGCGATCACCGCGGTGGTGCGCACGTTCACCTCGGATCCGGCTGGCTCGGAGGAGTTGCTCCGCCGAGTCATCGGCCCCGAGCAGCTCCGCGCCCATGGCCACGAGGAGCTGCCGGTCCTCGCGCGGGAGATGTCCCGCCTCTTCGACGTCGCGCCCGACTTCTGCGCCATGGTGTACGCAGCGGCATTCACGTACGACGAGGCGTCGGACGAGGAGACGGTGATGAGCAGCGGCGTGATGTCGCTCACATCGAACCGCCGCCAGGACTACGACATGGCCCGCTACGGTCTGGCCGAGGTCTACCCGCGCTTCCTCGAGCGCGAGCCCGTTGCCGCGGTCGACGCGCTGGCCCCGGTGATGCGCGCCTATGCGATTCGCCGGGCGTACGGTGCCTGGCACGATCCCGATCCGGAGAAGGTCGCCCGCGATGGGGATGACCCCGCCCTGTTCGTGCCGGACCGAAGCGGCGTCTGGGACGAGCAGACCTTCCGGGACGAGTCCGAGCTGCGCATGCTCAGCGCCTTCGAGTCGCGTCTCGACGATCTCGCCTCATCGAACCCCGACGATGCCCGCGCGCTCGTCGAGCGCGTCCTACACCACGAGGTCACGGCGTCAATCTGGCGGCGGGCGTTCGACGTCGGCGCGCGGCACCCCGAAGCGCTTGCGTCGATCCTGGCGCCGCTCGCCGCATCACCGGTTGTCCTGAGGTCGGTCGACGTCAGCGAGCCTGCGATCGGATTTTGCGCCGCGACCTTCGATCAGCTGGAGGAGGAGCAGCGCGCCGCGATCGAGAACGCGATCATCTCGCTTCCGGAGACGGTGGACGCCGGGCAGCGCCAGCGCGAAGAACGCTCTCGCGATCACCTCCTCGCTCACCTGCCGAAAACCGCGCTGGTGACGTCCGCAGCCCGCGAGAGGTACGCCGAACTCAACGCCGAAGGCAGAGCGCCCCTCGAGCCGCCCGAGCCGTTTGAAGACGGCTGGCGCGAATCGACGTGGAGTGAGCGCGAGTACCTCATGAGTCAGGGGGTGGACGTCGACGCCGAGGACAACGAGCGGGTTCAGGCCGCGGCCCAGCCGATCGAGGAATTCGCCACCACATACCTCAACGATGTCCCGTCGGTCGACGCCGCTCACGACATCGTTCCCACCGTTCGGGCCCTGCTCGAGGCGATCGAAGCGTCGAACGCGCACGATCTCCAGATCGACGCAGCGTGGGGCCACCTCGCCCGGGCCGCTCGTGCGATCAGCCGCCAGGCCGAACTCGGCTGCGACGACGATGCCCGACAGATCGCCACTCAGATCCTGCTGATGGCGAGCGAGCATCGCGAGCCCCAGCCCCGCGACGATGACCCGGACTCGTTCGACGATCATCAGTCGTGGGGATCGCCGTCACCACGCGCCGATGCGGCCGACGGTCTGATCCGTCTGGCCAGTCGTCCGGAATGCGACAGGAGCGAACTCCTCGAGGCCATCGAACGCCTGCGCCACGATCCGTCCGTGGTCGTCCGGTACCACGTCGCTCGTGTGATCGCGATCCTGGGCAACAGCGAGATCGACACCATGTGGTCGATCGTCGACGAGCTGGCCGGCGACGAGAGCACCGCGGTGCGCGACGGGCTCGTGACCTCGCTCCACCGGATTCTGCCCGTGGACAGGCCCCGGGCACTGCGCTCGATCCGAACCATCTACGGCGGGATCGATCCGGAACGTCCCGGCGCAACGCGTCTGCGGCTGACATGCGTCAAGGCCGTTTCCGACGTCTACATCGTCGATGGCGACGACGGCGCCCGTGCGCTGATCGACGATCTCATCGAGGGCCTTCCAGAGACGGTCGAGGAGGTGGGCTCGATCGTCTTCCGCCTCCGAGAGATCCTCTCCGATGGCCCGGTCGCCGAACCGGACGCGCGCACCGACGGGATGCGTACTCGGGCGATGGACTTCGTCGGACGCGTGCTGACGGCCGCGATTGAGTGCGCGCGCCGCGCGGGCGAGGGTCAATCGCGCCGCATGGACGAGTGGGAGGAGGACCGCGTCGCTCAGTGGAAGCAGGCGATGAAGCTGATCGACCGGATCGGCATGGAGCTGTACTTCGCCTCCGGCGCGTACGAAGCAACCCAACAGCCCGGGTTGACCGATCCGACGGACGCTCAGCGACGGCTCTACGCCGAGGGCAGCGCGATCATCGATGGTCTCGTCGACATCGGCGCGCCGAGCATCGCTCACCACCTGCTGGAGACCCTCGAGCACTTCATCGACGTCGACCCGCGCGGAGTCTTTATGCGCATCGTCGGGACCATCCGGGCAGGCAGGCCATGGGGGTATCAGTACGACACCATGGCCGAGGGCCTCTTCGTGCGCCTCGTCGAGAGATACCTGGCCGAGCATCGGACGATGCTCCTCCGGGACGACGAGTGTCGTACGGCCCTCATCGAGATCCTCGACACCTTCGTTCGCGCTGGCTGGCAGAGCGCGCGACGCATCACATACGGGCTGAGTGATATCTACCGGTAGAAGGCAGGCGTACCTTCGCCGAGACATCGACTCGGAGGAGGTGGGATCCTGCCTGGGGCACGGTAATGCAAGTCATGCCGCAAGCCGGAACTCGGCTGGCACCGCGGCCCTTTCCCTGCACCTCGCCAAACCCGCGCCGCACGCCGCGGCTCGGCGCGAGGCGTAACGCGAGCGTTCCGCTGTCCGCGCTGAGCGGGTGAAGCCTCGGCTGCGACGCGAGGTTCGTGAGCGGATCAAAGCGGGTCTGCACGGTCCGAGGCGACCGCCGTCGGTGCGGCCAGTGGGCGACTTCTTCGCACCCGAGCATTGGCTGTCGGCGGTGAACGTGGATGCCCGTCTCGAGCGCAGCCGTGTCTCCTGTGGGCGCGAAGATGGCTGCATCAGCGGGCTCAGCATCGGCTGGTTGGAGCGCGTGAGGCCTGGCCTGGCGTTGTAGTGGGAGGACGTCGTCGGTCGCCCAGCATGGAGGCCGCTCCAGGACCGCGCTGAGTCACGGCCGGAGCGGTTGCGGCGCGCTCTGTGGGACGTCCATCGCGTTGAGAGCAGTTCGATCTGATCAGCGCGCCCTGCGGGACGCGCTGAGCGATGTTCCCGCTCGACCTTATCTTTGCTGTTGTGGACGTTCCGGTTCGTATCTCGATCTCGACGTGCATTGGTTGCGGGTCGATGCGCGAGTTCGCGACGTGCGACGGAATCTGTAGGGAGCGCAAGCTGGAGCTCATGACGGGTGGTGATTACGACGAGCTCGTAAGCTCGGCGACAGCGTCTCGTTCCCGGATTCAAGCGTTCCTGCCGATCGTTGCGGAGCTGGCCGGCGCACCGCCGCGCCGATGGGATCGCGTATGAGTCGTTGCGCGGGTGGGCGCGTGTGCTCCTGAAAGCGGCCGGGCCGCCGGTTCATGAAACGATCGCCGCGACGTCGGCTGAGACCACGGCCGTCTGGCGCTGCCCAGATTGCGGTGGACTTGAGGAGACCCAGCCGTGCATCGGGATCTGTGTCTGGCGCCCAGTCGATTGGGTGGAGCTGCGCGCGTTCGAGAGCGAGCGCGCGCGGGCGCTGAAAGACGTCGAGTTCGAGCGGGCGCTGTTCGGTCTGCTCACGAGATTCGCCCGGGTGAGGCCACGCGAAGGTGAGTGGGAGCGGAACTGGCTTGCGTTCCAGTCGGAAGCGAGGCTGGTCCTCGGACGGTGAGCTTCACGTAGTGGCGTCCTGCGCGATTCGCTCTCGGCTGGTTCGCATCGATGGAGAACGTCGCTTTCTTCATCCACATCCTTGGGGTGATGCTGTTCGTGGCCGGGATCGTGGTTGCCGGCGCGGCCTTCGAGGCAGCGCGTCGTCGGCAGCGACCTGTCTGAGATCGCATTGCTGCTCGGGTTGACGAGGGTCGGCGTTGTACTTGTCGCGGTCGGAACAGTGCTGGCGGGTCTGTTCGGGCTTTGGCTCGTGCACCTTGGGAAGTGGGGATACGGCACAGGCTGGGTGGACGCGTCGATCGTCCTGTTTCTTGTGGTGATCGGGCTCGGTGGTGTCGGTGGCCGGCGGCCGAAGGAGGCGCGGCTGCTTGCCTCGCGCCTCGCCGAGCAGGACGTCTCATCGGACGGCGAGTTGCGCGCGTTGCTCGATGACTGGGTCTCCCGCGCGGAGAACTACGGCTCGCTGCTGCTGCTGCTGGTGATCATCGCCTTGATGGTGTTCAAGCCCTGAGGCGGCGCCAGGGCGCAGGAGTTCCGGTCGGCTGAACGGGTTCGGTCCGGTCGAGGTCCGCGAAGAGAGCACGCAGCGTGCTGGCGAGCCGAGGCACTTCCTCGAGGTGCAGCTCGGAGAGCGCTTCTAGGCGGCGGGCGCCGTCGTCGGTGAGCGCGAGCCGGACGGTGCTGCGATGGTCGGGGTCGGGTGTGCGTGCGACGAGACCCTTCGCTTCGGCGCGGTCGACGAAACCGACGGCGCTGTTGTGGCGCAGCAGCAGGTAGCCGGCGATGTCCCCGATCGACGGGTCCGTGGGGCCTGGATGCCCCTTGATCGCGAGCAGCAGTTGGTGTTGGGCGGCGGTCAGGTCCCTGGATCACCCCCACCGTCGGTGTGTCGCTCGTACTGACGGTGTCCACCGAGTCGCTGACCGTGCTGTCCGCGGCACTCGCCGCGAGCGAGCACGCCCACTGGCCGCTCGATGCGGCGTTCGCACCGTTCCTGCTGGGCCTTGCGTTCTACGCGTTCGTGATCTCCCGGTTCGACCTGCGCCAGCCCGCCGTCGGCCGCGGCGGCCATTGGATCACCGGCGGCGCACTCGCGCTCTCCACGCTCGCCGCCGGTCGGATCACACTCGCCGCCAAGGCCCTTCACCAGCTGAGTGGCATCTCCGGAACGCTGAAAGTCGTCTCGCTCGTACTCTGGGGGCTCACGATCGCGTGGCTTCCCGTGCTGCTCGCCGCCGAGGTGCTGCGACCACGGCTGCATTACGACGTCCGGCGCTGGTCGACCGTGTTCCCCGTCGGCATGTACGCCGCGTGCAGCTTCGTCGTCGGCGTCGTCGCCACGGCGCCCGCGATCACCGACTTCGCGCGCATCTGGGTGTGGGTCGGCGTCGCCGTGTGGCTGATCACGTTCACGGCAATGACCTGCCGCGGCCTCCAGTTCACGCGCGGCGCGCCTCCGCCGCCCAGCGACGCGCGCCTCGAGGAGCTCGCGCCGAGCCAGCGACGGACCCCAGCGCCACCCTCGCCTGGGCGGGGACTTTGATCATCACGTTTGGCCGTGCCAAGTACCTCGCGCTCACCAGCTTCCGGGTGAAGCGGGCACGTCGGAACACAGCCGAAGCGAACGCAGGGGGCTCGTTCATCGCGAGTACGATCGAAACCGTGCAGCGATCAAGCGAACTCGCCGTGCTCTCGCGCGAGCACCATGTCGCACTAGAGCTGGCTCTACGGTTGCAACGCGCCACTGCTGCCGATGCGGAGACCGTCACCGAGGCGACACTCGACTTCTGGCGCAGCGAGGGTCGCGAACACTTCCGCGTCGAAGAGGAGCTACTCCTGCCTGCCTTCGCCCGTCACGCGGGCGCCGACGATGCCGACATCGTGCGCGTCCTCGTCGAGCATGTGGAAATCCGACGCCGGATCGCCGACATGGAGACCAGCGGCCGCATAGATGTTGCGGCACTCAACGCTCTTGGCAAGTCGTTGAGAGACCACGTGCGCCATGAGGAACGAACGCTGTTTGGACGCATCGAACAGGCGCTCGAACCGGAGGAGCTCGCCACCCTCGGCACAACGCTGCACGCGATCGGCGCGAGACACCAGCCGCCCCGCACCTGAGTCGCCAGACGACGATACGGACCCCCGCTAACTGGAACCTGCACGACCTCGCGTCGGACGCACGGCCGCTTCGCCAACGGTTGCGAACCTGGCAGCGACAGCCCCATCGGTGCCGACGACACTTCAACATTCTCAGCAAGCCCGTCGGTTGTCCCCGATTGGCTGCCGCTCAGCCATCATGACTGCAACGCTACGAAGCCCCCCGCGGAGAGCCTGTCAGCCGAGCTCGGATCGCCGCGGACCCCCGCGTCGTTGGCGTCGACTGCGCGATCGCCTTCGTGGTGGAGAGCTCATCCGGGGCCAGCGGTGGACGCGATCGAAGGGTCGCCATAGGCATCGCCGGCTCGGGGTGCGTCGGGACGATCGCTCTCCAGGGCCAGGCAGTCGATCAAGAGGGCGACTCGATAACTGAGTCTCGATCCACTGCCGCCCCAGGCGCATCCGCCTTGCCAGCGCCATCGCCATCCGGTTGACCACAAGCCCAAACGGCAAGCGACTCCCAGCGGAGCGTCGGTGGCGCGACGGCCCTCGCGCCGACCCCAATGGCGTGGGCCGGGCCAATCCACAAGACTAGG
>Ga0182024_10022164_pt1 | contig 11464 bp, 10 predicted proteins | sample P32metaG_FD_120480 | JGI IMG/M metagenome (GOLD analysis project Ga0182024, IMG submission 120480) | Permafrost microbial communities from Stordalen Mire, Sweden - P3-2 metaG (Illumina Assembly) | ecosystem: Environmental > Terrestrial > Soil > Wetlands > Permafrost | place: Sweden: Stordalen... | reverse complement strand
GCGTCTTCGATCCGGTGCTTCTTTTCCTTCAGCTCGATCTCGGTAGCGGCTCCCACGCGGATCACGGCCACACCGCCGGCGAGCTTGGCGAGACGCTCCTGCAGCTTCTCACGGTCCCAATCCGAGTCGGTGTCCTCTATCTCACGCTTGATCTGCGAGATACGGGCCTTTACGTCGGCCTCGGGGCCGGAGCCTTCGATGATCGTGGTCGTGTCCTTGGCGATGACGACCTTGCGGGCGCGCCCGAGAAGAGCGACATCGGTGTTCTCCAGCTTGAGGCCGACCTCCTCGGAGATGGCCTGGCCGCCGGTCAGGATCGCGATATCGGCGAGCATGGCCTTGCGCCGGTCACCGAAACCAGGTGCCTTGACGGCGACGCTCTGGAAGGTGCCCCGCAGCTTGTTGACGATCAACGTGGCGAGAGCCTCGCCGTCGACATCCTCGGCGATTATCAGCAGAGGCTTGCCGGCTGACATGACGCGCTCGAGGACGGCGATGAGGTCGTGGGCGGAGCTGATCTTCTGGTTGGCGATCAGGATGAAGGGGTCTTCCAGGACAGCCTCTTGGCGCTCCTGGTCGGTCACGAAGTAGGGCGAAATATAGCCCTTGTCGAACTGCATGCCTTCGGTGAACTCGAGCTCGACACCAAAGGTGTTCGACTCCTCGACCGTCACCACACCGTCCTTGCCGACCTTGTCGATGGCCTCGGAGATGACTTCGCCGATGGAGGGGTCGGCAGCGGAGATGGACGCCACCTGGGCGATCTCGGCCTTGTCGTCGACGACCTTGGAAAGCGCGCGGATCGACTCCACTGCGGCCTTGACCGCCTGCTCGATGCCTCGCTTGAGGGCGATGGGGTTGGCCCCGGCCGCCACGTTGCGGAGGCCTTCGCGCACGAGCGCCTGGGCCAGCACCGTTGCCGTTGTCGTCCCGTCGCCGGCGATGTCGTTGGTCTTGGTGGCCACCTCTTTCACGAGCTGAGCGCCCATGTTCTCGAAGTGGTCCTCCAACTCGATCTCCTTGGCGATCGTCACGCCGTCATTGGTGATCGTGGGAGCGCCCCAACGCTTGCCGATAACCACGTTGCGCCCTTTGGGCCCGAGGGTTACCTTGACTGCGTCTGCGAGCTTGTTGACCCCTGCCTCGAGGCCTCTTCTCGCGGTTTCGTCGAACTGGAGCTGCTTGGGCACTACTTCGTCACCTTCGCCAGGACGTCACGGCTGCTCAGTACAAGCAGGTCTTCGCCGTCGACGGCAACTTCGGTGCCGCCGTACTTCGAATAAAGGACGGTGTCGCCGACCTTGATGTCGAGGGCGATCAGCTCACCGCTGTTGTCGGCACGGCGCCCGGGCCCTACAGCCAGGACGTGGCCCTGCTGGGGCTTCTCTTTGGCGGTGTCGGGGATGACGAGGCCCGACGCCGTTCTCTCTTCCGCCTCGTTCGGGCGGACAACGATTCGATCGTCGAGTGGGTGCAGTTTCATGATGTCGTCGCCTCCGTGGCAAATATTTCGGACAGGGATCCCCGGCTAGCACTCTCACCGGTCGACTGCTAACGATAGCGACCTGTGGGCGCTATTACAAACTTCCTGGGCAGAAGACCTGCGCGTTTGGCTGAACCCCCTCGCTGGCGCGTCCTTAGGGGGTAGTCCCACCGGCAGGGCCGGCCAGCGCAGAGCGGAGGAAGTCGACCTGGCTCAGCAGGAGGTTCTCGGCGACGTCCTCTCTCGACGCCACGTGGGTCACACCTGACAATGGCAGGACAGAATGCGGCCGGCCGGCTCCCAGCAGAGCGCTCGACAGCTCGAGCGTGTGCACCACGAAGACGTTGTCGTCGGACAGCCCGTGCACCAGCAGCAACGGCCGGACCAGCTTGGCGGCCAGGGGGATCAGCGAGCAGCGCTCGTACGCTTCGGGCGACCGGTCGGGGTGCCCGAGGTAGCGCTCGGTGTAGTACGTGTCGTACCAGCGCCAGTCCGTGACGGGGGCACCGGCGACGGCGGCGTGGAACACGTCGGGCCTGGTGAGCACCGCCAGAGCCGACATGTACCCGCCGAACGACCACCCCACGATGCCAACACGCCCAAGGTCCAGCTCAGGGACCTCGTCGGCCGTGAGCTGGAGAGCTTCGACCTGGTCTTCCAACGGCGGGTTGGCAAGGTCCAGGTAAACCTCACGCTCGAACGCCGGCCCGCGCCCAGGTGTGCCGCGCCCGTCGGCCACCACGACTGCGAAACCCTGGTCCGCAAGCCACTGAGCTTCCAACCAGGCCGATCTCGCCGCCATCGTCTTTTGGTGCCCAGGACCTGCGTAAGGGGCCACAATGACCGGCAGCTTTCCGCCGTCGTGGCCGGCCGGCAGGACGACGCCGACCCGGAGCTGGCGCGGCCCAACTTTCAAGAAACGGACGACCGGGTCGACAACAGGTGTTTCCGACCTGTCGACCAGGGCCCGCGGCTCCGAGCCGTCCACATGCACCAGTGCCCGCACGCCATGGTGGGCCATGCTGCGCGAGACCACAACCTTCACGCGGCCATCGCCTATGGCGCTCGAGACACCGCCGAGATCGGTCAGCTGGTTGAGGCCAACCTCTTTGGACCAGCTCCAAGCCTCGACGACCTCGGGATCGCTGGACGCGGTGAACAGGACCGAGCTACCTGCGTAGGTGACACCCCGTACCTGCAGCCCGGGCGGGGTAACCAGTTCGTCGCCCACCTTGAGCCGCCACGTGTCGGTGTGAGCCACCGCCCAGAGCAGCTGACCGTCCTCCAGCCATGCCGGCACGCCGGCAGGTGAAGCGACCCAGGCGGCGTCGCTCGCTTCGGCCACCTGTGATGTCGTCCCCTCGTCCAGGTCGACGCTCAGCACGGCACATGCCTTGTGGTCCCTCTGCTCCACCAGGAGCAGAGGGAGGCCCCAGCGGCTCCAATGGACGTCGACAAGGTACGGGTACCGCTCGGCATCCCACATGACCTGGGTGCGATGGCCCCCGCCCGGGGACGTCTGCAGGTGCCAGAGGCTGACCAGGGCGTCGGCGGTCCCGGCAAGGGGAAAGTAATGGGGCTGCGGCTTGGCCTCCGGCGTCGAGGGGTCCGACGTCCACAGCTTTGTGACGGGGCTGTTATCGACACGAGCCGCCAAAAGCGAGCCTCCATCGGGCGCCCACCAAAAACCGCGGGGCCGGCCCATTTCTTCTGCTGCCGCAAACTCGGCGGCTCCCCACGTCACCTCGCCTTCCTCTTCAGCGAGCAGCGTCGCTCCATCGAGTAGCTCCGCCCGGCCGCCGGGTGAAGGGCCACCGGACGTGGGTACGACGTGAAGGCCGGGCCCCGACAAGAACGCGACGGCCTGCCCTGTCGGCGACGGGCGGGGGTCGACAACACCGGGCGGGGCGGCGAGCTCCACCGGCCCCTCGGCTCCCAGGCCGAGCGCTGCCCACCACAACCTCCCGCCCAGAGTGAACGCGGCGTGGCGCACGTCCTCGTCGCACGCGTACCCGACTATCCCGCCGGCGAGCTCCCGGCTGCGTTCCCTCCGGGCGCGCTCCTCGTCCGACAGCTCTTCCTTGTTGCCACCGAGGATGCTCGCTGCGCTCGCGACCTCGCGCTCCACACCGGCCGTGGTGTCAAAAACCCACAGCGAGGTCACCGGGTTGTCACCCGCCGGCGAGCGCAGGAAGACCACACGCTCCCCATCGGGCGAAACGGTAAAACTGCGCGGCGCACCAAGAGAAAACCGGCGGGTGCGCGCCTCCTGGCGTGGGAAAGAAACGGTTGGGTCGCCCATTTGCGGGACTATACAACAACTCCAGCTAGACGAAACGGAGCGCGAGGTTGGGGTCGACGGCGACGTCGAGTGGCGTTGGCCCGTCCTGCCTCAAGCGGTACCACGCCGTTGCCCCGATCATTGCAGCATTATCGGTGCACATCGCACGCGAAGGGATAAAAGCCGCGCGGCCGTCTTCCTCACAGATTTGTTGTACCCGCTGCCGAAGTGACGTGTTCGCCGCAACACCTCCGCCGATGCAGATCGCCTTTGCCTGGACCTCGGCTGCGGCCTTCCTCGTCTTGGTGGCGAGGACGTCCACGACTGCCTCCTGGAAGCTCGCCGCCACATCGGGGAACCTGGCGCCCGGGTTCGCCTTCATGTAGCGGACGACGGAAGTTTTCAGGCCGCTGAAGGAGAAATCGTACCCGCCGCTGGCAAGGCCACGCGGGAAGGCCATTGCCTTAGCATCGCCCCCCAGGGCGGTTCTTTCGATCGCCGGGCCGCCTGGGTAGCCAAGGCCTAAGAACCTGGCGACCTTGTCGAAAGCCTCCCCCGCCGCGTCGTCTATCGTCTGGCCCAACAGACGGTACTCGACCTCACCGGCAGAGCCCTCCATGCTGATCAGCATCGTGTGGCCGCCCGACACGAGCAGCACCACGGTCGGTAATGACAAAGCGGGATCCTCCAAGAAGGCGGCGTGAAGATGGCCTTCCATATGGTTCACGCCGACAAACGGGAGGCCCCAGGACCAGGCATACGCCTTGGCAGCGCCGACCCCGACGATCAATGAACCGACAAGCCCCGGCCCTACCGTGGCCGCCACTGCAGCGAGGTCCTGGGGGCCCGTGCCAGCCCGCTCCATAGCCTCGCTGACAACGGGCCCGAGGAGCTCGAGGTGCGCCCGGCTGGCAATTTCCGGCACCACACCGCCAAACGCCGAATGAAGATCGGTCTGGCTGCTGACCACCGAAGACAGGACGTGGCGCCCGTCTTCGACAACGGCGGCCGCCGTTTCGTCGCAGGAAGTCTCTATCGCAAGTACTTTCACACGTCCTCAATGGCGTTTATGCGGGCCTGAACTTCCGGTGAGCGAAGCTGGTAGAGCCACATGATCAACGCGTCCTCCCCGGTCTCGAGGTAGTAATTGCGCCGCAGGCCGGCGATCGTGAAGCCGAACTTGCGGTAGAGATCCTGGGCGGCGAGGTTCCCCACGCGGACCTCCAGTGTCATCGCAGTGCACCCGCGCCGGAACCCTTCCCGGGCAAGGTGCGCCAGGAGCACGGTCCCAAGGCCCTGGCGCCGCATCGAGGGGGCGATGACGAGGTTGGTCACGTGGGCTTCGTCCACCACGAACATAAGCCCGCCGTAGCCGACGACCTTGCCGTCTACCCGGACAACTACGTAGTACCGGGCGTCACCCTGGGCTAGCTCGCTCGTGAACACACCTAGCGACCAGGGTTTTGGGTGCGCGCGGTGCTCGATACGGATCACCGCGGGGAGATGGCGCCGCCGCATGGGCTCGATCATCACCTGCGGGATCCCGAGTTCGGAGGTGCGCGCTCTCATCGGTCCAGCTTGGGCTCGGCCGTTGCGGAAGTGGCAGGGCTACCCACCCGCCCGTCGACCTGGTCCCAGCCGATCCGCACATCGGCCTGGCGAAGGTAGAGGGGGCCCGGAAGGGCGCCGGCGTCGAAGGCTTCGCCCGCAGTTGAGGGCGTGCCGGCGATGCGCTCCATACCCACCTCGGCGACGGCCAGGGGCGAGGGCCACATGTCGCCCGGACCGGCTACCTCGCCACCGGCGGCCTCGAAGATCTCCCTGTAGCGGAACGCCCCGTCCCCGACTGCTAGGACGTTGCCGATCTCGTGTGCGGCGTCCTGGGGGCTTGCGACCGATGGAGCGCGGAGCTCCTTCTGGCGATGGCCATCGCCTTCGAATAGCGCCCAATAGACCTCGCCGCGCCTTGCGTCGACGACCGCAGCCAAAGGTCCCGGCCGGCGACGGTGAGGGTGGGCCAAAGCTTCAAGGCTCGTTACCCCCACCGCTGGGATATTACGCGCCGTCGCGATCGTGGTCGCGGTGGCCAGCCCCACCCGCAGACCGGTGAACAAGCCCGGCCCGACGTCGACCGCCACGCCGTCCAGGTCGGCCACCGAAATGCCGGCCTGACGGCACAGCGCGTCGATGGCGGGCACCAGGACCTCGACGTGGCGCTGCCCCGCGACGAGCAGGCTCGCAGCAAGCGGGCCGCCTTCATCCCACAATGCGCACCCGACTAGGCGAGTGGCAGTCTCGATGGCAAGCAGCTTCATGGCCCGTCCATCGGCTTAGCCCAACGCGCCGAGGACGCCGGACAGTTCGGCCATCCGCCCCTGCCAGCTCGGCCCGAGAGCAGTGAAAACAACCCTCCGCGTACCGTTGGCGCCGTTTGCAGCACCGTCGGGCCCGGGATCGCCGGGTGCGAAGTCGATCGCAACGTGCAGGTAATCAGGTGCCAATGCCGGGGCAGCCATTTCTCCCCACTCCACGACCGCCGCGGCGCCTTCCTCGAGCAGTTCGGGGATGGCGAGGTCGATAACCTCCTGGAGCTGCTCGAGCCGCCAGACATCTGCGTGCAGGAGATCCCATCCGGCGCGCGTCCGGTAGCTGTGGAGCAGCACGAAGGTCGGGCTGGTCACCGGCCCGGAGACCCCGAGCCCCGCCGCCAGGCCCTGAGTGAAGGTGGTCTTGCCCGCCCCGAGGTCGCCGCCCAGCAGCACCGTGTCGCCGGGGCGCAGCAGCGAAGCCAGGACGCCGCCCAGTCGCTTCATGTCCCCGGCGCCAGGCGCCAGGGCGACTAGGGCGCCAGCGGGGACCTGGTGCTGCATCGCTGCCCTCACGATTTTTGAGCGGGGGCTGGCCGAGCCGCGCCCAGGATCTCCTTGGCGCGCACCAGGTCGGCTCGCATCTGGGCTACCACCTGGCCACCACCGCGCAGCGCAGCAGCGGGGTGGAAAGTCGGGACAAGTTGGCCACCGCGATAGGGGTAAACCCGGCCCCGCAGGCGGCTGATCCCCTCGCTGGTGGCAAGCAGTAATTTCGTGGCGAAGTTTCCCAGGGTCACGACGACTCTCGGGTTGACCAACTCCAATTGCTTTTCCAGGTACGGCCAGCAGGCTTCGATCTCGTCTGGGAGGGGGTCACGGTTGCCCGGCGGGCGGCACTTGACGGTGTTCGCAATGTAAAAGTCCTGCCTTGTCAGCCCGATCTCTTCGAGCACCAGCCGGTCCAGGAGCTGCCCGGAGCGCCCGACGAAGGGTAGTCCCTGGAGGTCCTCCTGTTCGCCGGGCCCCTCGCCCACGAACATGAGGTCGGCCGCCGGGTTCCCCATCCCGAACACGACGTTCGTGCGCCCGCTCGCAAGCCGGCAAAGCGTGCAGGTCGACGCCACCTCGGCGATACCGGCCAACGCTCCAGCCTCGGGAGCGTCTCGGCCTGTCTGCACAGCAGCACCGTAGCTGATGGTTATTTACGCTGCAGGTCCCTGTGCCTACTGGCAGACTGGCCGTATGCCTGCCGAAGACGGTCCTGAGATTGTGGTCCCTCCTGGAATGCTGCCGGGCGACGGCCGTTTCGGTAGTGGGCCTTCCAAGATCCGCGCCGCGGCCGTGCAATCTCTCGTGGCATCCGGCAACACGCTCCTAGGGACGAGCCATCGCCAGAAGCCTGTCAAGGCGATCGTCGGCCGGCTCCGATCGGGCCTCCGCGAGCTGTTCAGCCTGCCGGACGGCTATGAGGTCGTCCTAGGCAACGGCGGCACGACGGCATTTTGGGACGTGGCGACTTTCTGCTTGATCGAACGACGTAGCCAGCACCTGGTGTTCGGGGAGTTCTCTGCGAAATTCGCCGTCGCGGCCAAAGCCGCTCCGTGGCTGTCGGACCCCGATGTCATCGAAAGCCCAGTTGGCACGCACCCCTTTGCCGAGGGACGCGACGGGACAGACTTTTATGCGCTCACGCACAATGAGACTTCGACCGGTGTGATGATGGAGGTCCGCCGGCCCGAAGGCTCGCAGGAAGGTGCCCTCGTTGCGGTGGACGCGACCTCGGCGGCCGCGGGGTTGCGGGTCGAACCGTCCGAGTTCGACGTCTATTACTTCGCCCCCCAGAAAGGTTTCGCTTCCGACGGGGGGCTCTGGCTGGCGATCATGTCTCCCCAGGCCGTCGCCCGCGCCGAGCGGGTAAAAGCATCGGGGCGATTCATGCCTGCGTTCCTTGACCTTTCGATCGCGCTCGACAACAGCCGGCTCGATCAGACCTACAACACACCCGCCGTTGCGACGTTGCTACTCGCGGTCGACCAGCTGGAATGGATATTGGGCAACGGCGGCCTCGAGTTCTCCGCCGGCCGCTGCGACCGCTCGGCCGAAGTCCTGTACGGGTGGGCCGAATCGAGCGCCTACGCCACACCTTTTGTCGCCAAGCCCGACGAGCGTTCCCATGTCGTAGCAACGATCGACTTCGACCAATCTGTCGACGCAGACCTTGTCGCCAAGGTCCTGCGGTCGAACGGCATCGTCGACACCGAGAGCTATCGCAAGCTTGGCCGCAACCAGCTTCGCATCGCGATGTTCCCGGCGATCGACCCCGACGACATCGCCGCTCTCACCGGCTGCATCGAGTACGTGGTGAGCGCGCTCTCCTGATCGCGTCTTGCCCCCGGCAGCCCCCGACGGGTGGCCACGAGGACGGTCTCAGGTATAGATGCGAGGCAGGCGGGGCGAAAGAGCGCAGGTTACCTCGTAAGCGATGGTGCCGAGACGCTCGCCCCACTCCCACGCGGTAACTTCCTCGTCGCCCTGACGGCCGATCAGGACCACCTCGTCGCCGGGCTTCACCGCAGACCGTGGCCCACAGTCGACGAGGATCTGGTCCATCGTGACCGACCCGGCGATGGGGTGACGCTGGCCACCGATCAGCACCTCACCGCCCACCTGGGAGAGCCTGCGTGGAGCTCCGTCGGCGTAACCGACCGGGACCGTAGCGATGACCGAGGAGGCAGAAAGGCGGTAGTGGAGGCCGTAGGAGAGCCCCTCTCCGGCCGCGACCTCTTTGGCATAGGAGACTTCCGCTTTGAAAGACAGTGCCGGGCGCAAAGGGCCCACTGCGGGATGGCTTCGCATTGAAGACGCCGGCGCCAGCCCGTAGATGGCGATCCCCGGCCTGACCATCTGGTAGCGCGAGGCGGGGTGCACGAGCGCGCCGGCGGAGTTGCCGGCGTGGAGGACAGGGGGACGGATCCCGTCTGCCGCCAACGCGGCGATGACACGGTCGAAGGTGGCTAGCTGCGCCTGGGTGTACGGGTTAGCCGGCTCGTCCGCCACGGCCAGGTGCGTGTACAGGCCCTCGAGGGACAACGCCGGGTTGTCGGCGACAGCGCGGGCCAGCTCGACGACCTGGGCGGGGCTGGCCCCTACGCGGTGCATACCGGTGTCGACTTTCAGGTGGACGGGCACCGGCATGACATCGTCCTGTGCGGCGACGGCGCCGAGCAATGCTGCGAGACCTCTCTCGGTGTAGATGGTCGGAGTGAGCTTGTCCTCGACCACCAGGCGCATGGCTTCTGGCGCCGGCTCCGACAGGACGATCACCGCGACATCGATGCCGGCATGGCGGAGCTCGTGGCCCTCCTCGGCCAGGGCCACACCGAGGTGACTGGCACCCCCGGCGATGGCGGCCCGAGCCACGGGGACCGCGCCGTGGCCGTACCCGTCGGCCTTTACGACCGCACACACCCCCGAGGGGGCAACCAGCTCGCCGATATGGGCCACGTTGGCTGTCACTGCCGCGAGGTCCACCTCGACCCAGGCCGGCCGCAGCCACCCCGCCACCCGCTTGACGGGAGAGATGTAACCATCGGCATCGTCGGCTTCGCTGCCCCCCAAGCGCTGCGGCCCGGGCGTTCTCATCGGCTCACGAGGCCCTCATGAGCCCTTGGTCAACGTGGTCACGCGGCCCTGCCCGAACAGGCCCGAGAGCCAGCCAGACACCAGGTCGGGCAGGTCGCTGGCCACGAGACCTTGCGAGTGCCCGGTGCGGGCCGCCCGCCCGTGCACGTGCGCGGCAAGGGCGGCTGCCTCGAACGCCGGCGCTCCCCTGGCGATAAAAGCGCCGAGCACGCCCGACAACACGTCCCCCGTCCCGGCGGTGGCCAACCGAGAGTCCCCCGAAGACGACATCAACGCCCTGCCATCGGGAGCGGCGACCACCGTCGTCGAGCCCTTCAACAGGACGATGGCGCCGCTGCGAGCAGCGGCGTCGCGCGCTGCAGCCAGGTGGTCGGGACCGGGGGGATGGCCAGCCAAGCGGGTCAGTTCCCCGACGTGGGGGGTGATCACGGTGGGTTGCGAGCGGCGCTCGACGATGGAGCGGAGGCCCTCGAGGGTGCCGATGGCGTTGAGGCCATCGGCATCGACCACGACCGGGACGGGGGCCGAGGCGACCACCAGGCCGACCTCTCCCCCGGGCAGCTGGCCCGAAGGCGCCGAGCCAGCCGAGCCTGCGCCCGCGCTCGCGCCTGTCACCGGCCCCAGGCCCGGCCCTATTACCAGCACCTTGAACCGGGAAATGCCCTCGAGCACCTCGTCGTGCCATCCCGACGCGGGGACCGGATGATGGACCAGTTCACCCGGAGGCATGACCGAAGGGTCGACTCCGGGCATGGAGAGCTGCACGTAACCCGCCCCGGCGCGTAGCGCCGCTCGGCTGGCGAGCCACGGCGCGCCCGTCATGCCGGGCGAGCCCGCCACGACGCGCACCGCCGTCTGCCACTTATGGGCTTCACGCGCCCGGGCCGGGACCAAGGCGGCGACATCGCCGTCCTCTACGAGCCAGCACCTTGCCGCAACGCCGGCAAGCTTGCCGAGCCCGATGTCAGCGAGCTCGATGTCGCCGGCCAGGTCCGGGCCCGAACCCAGGAGGAGGCCCGGTTTGAGGGATGCGAACGTGACGGTTGCAACCGCGCCCAGGGCGCCTCCGCCTTCGAGCACTTCACCCGTTGAGCCGGAAACGCCCGACGGGATGTCCACAGCAAGGACCGGCGTGCTGCCGGGAGAGGGCGGGAGGTATGCCCGGTGGAGCCCGGTACCGTAGGCCGCGTCGATGACAAGCCTTGCCGATGGCAGGGCCTGGCCAGGCGCCAGCTGAGCGGCCTCGAGCACCTGCACCCGGGCTCCGTTTGCTACCAGTAGCGCCGCCGCCGCACGGCCGTCGGCGCCGTTGTTGCCCTTGCCAGCCACGACCACGATCGCCTTGCCATAGACCCCACTGAGCAGGCGCGCGGCCATACCGGCCACCGCAGCGCCGGCGCGGCCGACGAGCACCTCGACGGGCTCGGGAGCCTGGCGGTCTACGCCCGCCATCTCCTCGGGGCTGAGGACCGGGATCACGCGAGCGCAACCACTACGGCGCCAGCGCTGGTCGAGGTGTGCGTCAGGGAAACGAGCCAACTCCGCACGGAGCGCTGCGAAGCCAGCTCGGCAGCGCGACCGGTGAGGACGAGGCGCGGTTCGCCACTAGGTTCGCGCTGGACTTCGAGATCGGCGAAATCGAACGCGCCGATCCCCACACCGAGCGCCTTCATTACGGCCTCTTTTGCTGCAAAACGAGCCGCCAGCGACGGGACGGGGTTGGCGAGCGTGGCGGCATAAGAACGTTCG
>Ga0182024_10022162_pt1 | contig 11464 bp, 13 predicted proteins | sample P32metaG_FD_120480 | JGI IMG/M metagenome (GOLD analysis project Ga0182024, IMG submission 120480) | Permafrost microbial communities from Stordalen Mire, Sweden - P3-2 metaG (Illumina Assembly) | ecosystem: Environmental > Terrestrial > Soil > Wetlands > Permafrost | place: Sweden: Stordalen... | reverse complement strand
GGCGGCACCGAGATGGCCTCGGGCAACGCCAACCCGATCGGCATCCGCGAGCGGTTCTGGGAGGCGATCGACCTGATCGGCAAGACCTTGACCCACCAGGACGGCCCGTTCTCGTGGGAGGGCAAGCATTTCACCCACCGCCACGTCAATATCTGGCCGCGCCCCTATCAGCAGCCGCACCCGCCGATGTGGGCGGCGACCTCGGACCCGGTCGACACCGCCGAGCTCGGCCGTCGCGGGATGGTCAATATCATGGTGATGCGCGGGGTTGACGTCACCAAGCGCGCGTGGGGCAGTTATCGCGACGCGCGGGTCGAGGCGGGGCTGCCCAAGCCGACAACTGACCGCTTCGGCTACTCAGCCTTCGTCTATGTCGGCGACACCGACGAGGAAGGGGTGCGGGTCGGCAGCAAGCTGTTGTGGTTTGTCAACACCAGCATGAAGTCGGCGCCGCAATACAATAAATTCCTGCCCGGCACGACCCCACCGGAACTGGCGCCGCAGCTTTATCGCGACCCGAATTCAGGCGGCAGCCTTGGCCGGCCGGGGCGCGGCTCGGCGCTCAACCGGCCCGGCGTCAGCGCCGAGATGGCGATGGCGGGCGGCCGGATGTATGCCGGCAACCCGGACACGGTCTACCGGCAGATCATGGATTTCTACGAGAAGGTCGGCGGGTTCGGTCAGCTGATCATGGTTGGCAAGACCGGTTTCATCACCCATGACGAAGCGGTCAAGAACATCACGCTGTTCTCGAAGGAAGTGCTGCCGCGGCTTCGGGAGATCAAGCCGAGGGTCGTCGAGTAGACGATCGCTCTATTTTTGCAGCGCCGACGCGGTGCTGTCGGCGACGGGCGCCGAGTCGTCGGCGAGCCGGGTGACTTGCGGAAGGCGATCGACAACTTTCTGGGTGACCAGGAAGGTCAGGTCGAGTGTCGCCAAGCCGACCGCGAAGATCAGCAGCACGACATTGAGGTCGGCGGCGATCTTGTCGATCCGGCCGATGAGCTGGCTTGGCCAGCGAGTCTTCTTGAACGTAACGCGCATTTTCACACCGACCCGGTTCGCCATCGGCGAAATTAAGGGTCGCCCCAGGCAAGGGTTGACACTCCGACAGCGATCCCGAGCGGACGCTCGATCCCACCATCGTCCCGTTATGTAGCGTCCTATGGTGCAGTGCACAAACGCTAGTCCAACAGGTCAGCCATGCATACCTTTAACGAGTCGTCGCGCAACTTTCACACTTCGTCGACAAACCCGGAAAAGGGGAATGCACCGCTGTTCTGGGCCGCATCTTAGGGTTAACTGGTTAATGATTCGCTGCGGTGCTGCGTTTGCCGGCATCGCCGGCGAGGCTCAGATCGACATATTGGGCGACGTCGAGATTGGCGCGTAGAAAGCCGAGCTTTTTCGAGAGGTCGACATTGGCCTGCAGCGCCTCGAGATTGGGCAGGCCATCGGGATCGCGGTAGTAATCCTGTTTGGTGAAGACCCAATCCTTGAAGAAAGCGACCGGCTGCTTGGTGACGTCGGCGACCAGTTGGACCGTGGCGTCGCGCTGCGCCGGATCGTCGAAGCGACGGGCCGCCTCGATATAGTCCTGCAGGAAATCGACGAGCGCATCGCGATTCTTGTCGATGAAGCCCTTGCGCGCGACGAGGACGATCATCTGGGTGCGGCCGACCGCCTCCGCCTGGGTGAACAGCGGATGCGAGAACGACATAAGCTCGGGGTCGAAGCCGAATGGCGCCACGGCGGTGATCAGGTCGACCTTGCCTTCCTTCAGCATCGCCTTCATGTCGGGAAAGCGGACCTCGATCATTGTCAGGTCGCGCTTGTCCCGCAGGTTGTGCGTCGCGAGCATCGCCCGCACCGCGACATCGACCGCGCTGCCGGTCTGATTGGTGGCGATGATCTTGCCTCTCAGATCCTCGACCGTCTTGATCGGGCTATCGTCGCGCACGACCATGCCGTTGGTGTGATAGCCGGGGACGCCGTCCTGGAACACGTCGGCGATGACCCGCAGATCGTCCATCCCGGCATTCTCGACGCCGAGCGCAAAGGTCGAATAGGCGAGCGCCGCGATGTCGAGATCGCCGGTGGCGAGCGCCGTCATCTCGGTCGGGGTCCCGGTGAAATGCGTCAGTTCGGGGATGTAGCTCTTGCCGGCATGCGGCGCCAAACCGGGCTTCTGGTAGATCAGCGGCATGATGTCGGCTGGCACCACGACCCAGCCGATGCGCAGATGAACCGGCCCGTCTGCCGCGGCCGGAAGACCGCCGCAAAGAGCCAGGACGAAAGCGGCGGCCACTATCCTCAAACGCATCGTTCCCCCCCGGTCGCCCGTCCAAGGCTCGGGCTTCGCCGCCAAGGATCGCACCAGCCCGGCTAAATGCAATGCCGCTTATCTAAGTCCTCGCCAAGCGCCGAGCGCGATTCCCGCCCCCCGCCGCCGAGAGACGCTGGAGGAAATCGGGCAATGCGCGAATAACCGGTGGCACGCTTATCCGAGAATTGATTATTGGCGAAACTTGGCCTCGCCGGGCGTTAGGATTTGCGTGGCGTGGGTGCTGGCTATAGATAACGCGCGAGGGCGCGGCACGGCCAGACGAGCGCGGGGGTACCGACAAGGATGAGTGGTTTGGTAAAGGAACGCCGGCCGGCGAGCCGATGCGTGCGGTCGCTGGCGCTGGCATGCGTCTTGCTGGTCGGCGTTTCGGGCGGCGCGGCGCCGGCGATGGCCGAAGTTCCGCGCCAGCTTGTCTATGACGTCAAGCACTCGGTGTTTGGCGATATCGGCACCTACAGCAATCTGATTGAGCAGTCCGGCGCGATCATCACGATCAAGACGGCGGCGCATTTCCTGGTGAAGGCGCTCGGAGTCGGTCTGCACCGCGAGGACGCCCAGCGGGTCGAGCAATGGCAGGGCGACCGGTTGATCTCGTTCCACGGGGTCACCGTCAAGAACGGTGACACGACCGAGATCAACGGCGAGGCCAAGGGCAGCAATTTCGTGATCAATTCGCCGCTCGGCACGATCACCGCGCCGGGCTCGGTCAAGCCGGCCAACCCTTGGTCGACCCGCAGCATCGATTCCACGTCGATGATGCGGGTCGATACCGGCAAGGTCGAAAACGTCAAGATCAGCGGCGGCGGTGAAACCAATGTGACGGTCGACGGCGCCAGCACCACGGCGAAGGAATATGACATTACCGGCTCAACGAATTATAAGATTTGGTTCGACAAGGCCGGCATTCCGGTAATGTTCGTGGTTGACGACGACAGCGGACAAGTTACCTTCACGCTGAAAAAATAACCTGGTACGCGCGTTAAGCCCGCTGCTTGCACGAAAGCCGCTGACGAATGAGCCGCCTTTCAACCGGAACGATCGCTCCAGCCCCCGCGGCGCAACCGCGCTGGTCGCTGGACAGCATTGACTGGCCGGCGCTGCGCCACGACGCCGTCGCCGACAACGAGGCGATGTTCTATCTGATCGCCGCGGCCTCGTTTATCGAGGCGACGACCAACCTCTACACCCAGAACCTGATCGACTTTTTCGTCGAGGACGACGAGATCACCGAGTGGCTTAAGGCGCATTGGCTGCCGGAGGAGCTGCAGCACGGCCAAGCTCTGCGCCGCTATGTCCAGCTTGCCTGGCCCGATTTCGATTGGGACGGGGTCTACGAAAAATTTCTGCCGGAATTCTCCGCGCAATGCGCCGACGATGGGGTCGAGCCGACACGCAGCCGCGAGATGGCCTCGCGCTGCATCGTCGAGATGGGCACGGCGGGCTATTACCGCACGCTGAGCCGGATGACCGACGACCCGGTACTGACCGCGCTGACCCAGCGCATCGCCGAGGATGAGATCAGCCACTACAAGCATTTCTACCGCTACCTGCGCAAATACCAGGCGCGCGAGGGTCAGCGCCGCGGCGGCATCATCCGGGCGCTGTGGAACCGCTTGCGAATGATCGACGGCGCCGACACGCGCATCGCGCTCAGTCACATCTATCGCGCGCGCCATCCCGGCCGGGTGTTCGACGGGCGTCTTTACCGCGAATTGCGGCGCGGCTCCCGAGCGCTGATCCAGCCGCATTTCCCGCATCGCATGTGCATGCAGATGCTGTTGAAGCCGCTGGGCCTCGGCCGGCGGTCCTACCGGCTCACCCTGCCGGTGGTGGAAGCGATCGCCCGCCGCGTCGTGCCCTAGACGCGAGCGGTCCCCTTAAGCCACACGATCGACTCGCGCGGCGTAGCACCCCGGCGCCGCGAAGTGGATGTGCAGATAGGCCGCCCGCTCGTCGGCGAAGCGCCGCTCGATCGCGGCTTCGAGGTCGCGCCCTTCGAGGAGCTCCCAGCCCACCATCATCGCGCTCGCATCGAAGGCGCGCACCGCCAGCGTGCGGCTGCGCAGCTGCTTGGGCACCTCGTCGACGCGGTCGAACCTCTCCTCGCCCGCGCGGACATAAATCGCGAAGCGCATGCGATAGGGCGAAGCGACGGGGTGGTGCTCGTAATTGACCAGGATCAGCTCGTCGCCCGGCCGGGAATCGGTGAGGCTGACGCGGCAGGGATAGCCGGCGTCGGCGATGCGCCGCACCGCGCCTTGCGCCGCGAGCTCGGCGTCGGACAGCGCGAATAGCGGCGCGAACGGTTCGACCGGCAGGCCGGTGATGCGAAAACTCATGACGCGCTCCTCTTGTTGGTACGATCAACATGAGGCTGAGGGCGTCCTATATCTTCCCGGCGATTGCGGTCTCATCGCGGATGGCGAGACGAAAGATCACCGCCGGCCGGTGAAATTCGCCGGGCGCTTCTCGATAAACGCGCGCACGCCCTCGGCGTAGTCAGGGGTGTGCCCGGCTTCGTCCTGCAGATCGCGTTCGAGGTCGAGCTGTCGGTCGAGCGTATTGGTCTCGGCCGCGTCGAGCGCGCGCTTGGTCAGCGCGACGCCGATCGTCGCTTGCTTGGCGAGCCGGGCGACGAGGGCGTGGGCCGTTGCCTTCAGCTTGTCGTCGTCGATCGCCTGCCAGATGAGGCCCCATTCGGCGGCGCGCTCGGCCGGAAGCGGCTCGGCGAGGATCGCCAGCGCCCGCGCCCGCGCCGCGCCGACGAGCTGCGGCAAGAACCAGGTGCCGCCGCAATCGGGAATGAGGCCAATCCGCGAGAAGGCCTGGATGAAATTCGCCGACTTGGCCGCCAGCACGATGTCGCAGGCGAGCGCGAGGTTGGCCCCGGCCCCGGCGGCGACGCCGTTGACCGCGCAGACCACCGGCATTGCCAGGCCACGCAATTTGCGCACCAAGCCGTTATAGCGCTCGAGCACCGCCTTGAGATCGGGCGGGCCGTCATCCTTGACCGCGACATCGCCAAGATCCTGCCCGGCGCAAAACCCGCGCCCGGCGCCGGTGACGAGGATCGCGCGGCATTCCGGGTCGGCCTCGGCCTCATCGAGCGCCGCCATCAGCGCGCCGTGCATTTCGGCATTGAGCGCGTTGAGCCGATCCGGCCGATTCAAGGTGATTTGGCGATAGCCGGCGTGCTGTTCGACAAGAATGGTCATGGTTTCTCCCATTTCTATGTCATTCCCGCGAAGGTGGGAATCCAGGGCAAGCGCTCTGCCGCTCGCCCCCGGGACCCCCGCTTGCGCGGGGGAGACGAAGAAAACTTAGCCGAGAAGCTTCGCGATCCCCAGTTCGCTGGTCATCTTGTCGAGCGCGGATTTGAGCGATGACGGAATCGGGATGCCGCTCTTGGTGCGCTCGGCGATGCGTGCGGCGCGGTCTTCGCCCGGGAGGCGAATGCGGTCGAAGCCGGGCAGCAGCGCCGAGCCGTGCAGCTGACGGATCACCGCGTCGACCTGACGCTTGAATGCGGTCGGCTCGCCAAAGCGCTTGATGTCGAGGACGCAGATCGCCTGGCCGGTATTGGTCGGCGTCACGTCGTCCTTGTTGAAATCGACGACGTCGTCGCCATTGGCCGCGCCGTTGAGCGTGCCGGCGAGGAGGCCGAACATCAGCGACATCGCCGCGCCCTTGTAGCCGCCGATCGGCAGGAGGAACCCATCGTCGGACCGGTTGGGGTCGGTGAGCGGCTGGCCCTGACGGTCGATCATCCAGCCTTCGGGCATGGTCTTCCCCTGCTGCGCGGCGACCTTGACCTTGCCATAGGCGGCAACCGTCGTCGCCATGTCGAGCACGAGCGGCGGCTCTTCCAAGGCCGGCACCGCGATCGCCAGCGGGTTGGTCGAGAGCAGCATGTCGATCCCGCCCCAGGGCGGCAGATGGTTGGCGTTGCCGACCGCGAAGTAGATGCCGATCATGTCGTGCGGCACCGGCATCGCGGCATAGACCGCGGCCGCGCCGGCATGATTGCCGCGCCGCGTGCCGACCCAGCCGACGCCCTGCTCGCCGGCGATTTCGATCGCGGTCTCGACCGCGCGGGCGACTACCAAGCTGCCCAGCCCGTTATCGCCGTCGACCAGCGCGGCGCCCGGCGCGGTGCGGTGCACGACGATGTTGGGCTTGGTGTTGAGCCCGCCCTTCTGGATGCGGCGGATGTATTGCGGCAGGCGAAAGACGCCGTGGCCGTCTGCGCCGGAAATGTCCGACTGCGCCATCAGCTCGGCGGCCTTTCGCGCATCGGCCGCGTCAATTTCGGCGGCGCGATAGGCGCCGGCGATGAAGTCGACCAGCGCCGTGTGGCTAATGTGCTGGGCGATGGGGGCGGTGTCGTCGGGCATGAGTCTCGTTCCCCTAGGGATTGCCTGTACTGGCTGTTTTTACAGGAAATTTACAGCCAGCCCAGCCTCGCGCCCAACCCATTCGGCGGCTCTCATTCGTCATAGAAGCACGCAATTGCGGCGTTTCTTAAGTCGATCGAAGGGTCACTCCGCGGCCAAGGTCGGGATCGCGGCGATCTCGTCCTGCTTGGCCCGGCCCAGCCGATCGAGATCATGGCGTGACTGTAGCGCCAACCACAACTCCGGTCCGTTGCCGCAGAGCTTGCCAAGCCGAAGCGCCATCTCCGGCGTCACCGGCGCGTGTTCGGTCAGGATGCTGTGCAGGGTCTGCCGCGATACGCCGAGCAGCCGGGCGATCTCAGCCCGCGTGCGCCCCAGCGCCGGGAGGACATCCTCGCGCAACAACTCCCCGGGATGCATCGGGGGCAAACCGATCGTGGGGCGCATCATATTTGGCTCGTCTCGATAAACTGTTCAAATTCCGCTTTATCCCTCAGCATATCCGCTTCTACTTGCTTGGAGAATTCCAGGTAAGGTCCGAGTTTTGCTATTACGGTTTCGGGAGACGTATTGCCGTCTAGATTGGCAGTAAGCGGCGTTTGGCCGATACCCGGTTGGAACGAAGATAGATAGAACCAACCCACTTTTATCCATTCACGTTCCTCTTCATTTTTGGCAATAAGCCAACGTACTTTGAACGCCGTTTTCATCTCGGATTTTGGCAATGGTAGCCAACTTTCATCGAGATACCCCCCAGGATATTTTTCGAGCAATTCGCCAAATTTTTCGATCGCCGCATTCGCCACGATGATGGATTTCTTGGCTATTGCGTCCTGGCGTGTCTTCCTGAGCCAGCTAAACATCAGTCTGGGTCCCGTAAAGCCAAGGGTTCACCTGTCTCCTAACCGAACGCCGCCTTCACCCGCGCCCAATCCTCCAGCGCGGCTTCCTGGCCGGGGACGATGGGGATGACGATCTGGCTCCAGCCGGCGCTGCGCAGCGCCTCGACGCGCTGGGTCAGCTCCTGCAAGGGGGCGGTGAAGGTGGTGCGGCGGATCAGCTCGGCCGAGATGAACTTGCGTTCCTCGGGCTTCACGAAGACGAAATGGCCGCGGTGGTTGAACAGGTAGCGCGCGTCCGCCGGCTCGAAATGCCGCGCCATCTCGACATAGCCGTTCACTTCGTCGGCGATGCCTTCGGGGGCGACGACCATCGTGTTCCGCCAGCCCTGCTGGTCGACGTCGGCGGCGCGGTGCAAGAGGGTCGCGGCGCGGGGGCCCGATTGCGCCACGGCGCGCGGGCTATCGGCGGGCTCGCCCGGCTCCAGCACGCAGCCGCAGACCCAGGCGGTGGCGTAGAGCCGGTCGGCGGCGCGGCCGGCCTCGGCCCAGCTTTCTTTCATGCCGTCGATCGCGCCCAGCGCGCCCGGCACGTCCTGGATGAAGCATTTCCACTTCGCGTCGAGCTTGGCGGTCAGCTTTTGCGAGCGCGGGCCGTAGGCCGAGATGTGCAAGGGGATCGGGTCGGTGGTGTTGAAGAGGCCGGCGTCGGGGTTGAGGAACTGGATCTTGCGCGGCTTGCCCTCGATCTCGGTCTCGACAATCTCGCCGCGCAACAGGGCGTAGACGACACGGATGTACTCCTCCATGTCGGCGAGCTTCATCGCGCCCAAACCCATCGCGCGGCGTGCCGAGAAGCCGGTGCCGATTCCGAAATCGATGCGCCGGGGCGCCAGGCCGTTGAGCGTGGCGAAGGCGTTGGCGGTGACCGCGGCCAAGCGGTTCGACGGCACCAGGACGCCGGTGCCGAGGCGGATCGTCGACGTCTTCATCGCCGCCGCGCCCATCGCGACAAAGCAATCGGCGGTGATCATCTGCGTGTCGTAGAACCAGGCATGGGTGAAGCCGAGCTCCTCGGCCCGCAACGCGGTCTTCCACGCCTCGCTCGACGTGGCGATGCCGATGCCGAAATCCATGTGCCTTTCTCCCCCACGCGAAGCACAAAAATTACCACAGAGACACGGAGATTCCTTCATTCTCAGTCCCCTTGGCCGGACTTGATCCGGCCATCCACGTCTTTTTGTCGGGTGTCGGAAAATGAGACGTGGACCCCCGGGTCAAGCCCGGGGGAGGCGACCAAATTTACCGAAGCGATCACGCGTTGGCGGCAGGATATCGTCCATGCCGGACGCCAAACCTTCACGCGTCATCCCGGCCGATGGCGGTCAGCGGTGATTTCTGCCAAGGTCCGCCGCGCCCATGCAAGCCGTCCTTCCTGCCCGACCCGTCTTCGAGCTTGGCCTCGACATCTGCGTCTTCCTGTTTCTGCCGGTTCTGGTGCTGGCGTCGCGCGGCGTGGCGCCGCTGGTCGCGGTGGCCGGGGTTTGCGCGTTCGGCATCGCCGTGCCGGGTGGGCGCGCCGCGTGGCGCCGGGTGCGCGGGCTGGCGCTGCTCCTCTTCGCGCTGGTGCTGTGGGGGCTCGCGTCGTCGTTGTGGGCTGTCGAGCCGAGGCGCAGCCTCTTGATCGCGCTGCGCCTCGCCGGGATGTGCGCGGCCGGGCTCGCGCTGATCGCGGCGGCGCGCGAGATCACCGCGCCGGGGCTGATGCTGCGCTGCCTCTTTGCCGGATTTGTCGTGGCGCTGGGGCTGGCGGTGGTGCAGTTCTACACGGGCGGGGCTCTCACCGCCCCGTTCGCGGGCCGCGCGTTCTTCGACACGACGCTCAATCATGCCGAGGACGGGTTCGGGCTGCTGCTGGCGCCGCTTTGCGCGACGCTGATCGCGCGGCGGCAGCGCATTCTCGCCGGGTTGCTGGCGGTAGTGACGGTCGCGGCGATCTGCCTCCTGGTCGGCGACGCGGCGCGGATCGCCTTTGTCCTGGGGGTTGTGGCTGCGGTGCCGCTCTATCTCTGGCGCGCGCCGTTGGCGCGGCTGGCGGCGGGCGCGTCGGTGGTGTTGATCGTGACCGCGCCGCTGATCTTCCCGCCGCTCGCCGGTGTCGCGCCGGTGCGCCACGAGGCCGAGGACTTCAAGTTTTCGGCCTGGCACCGGCTGGAGATCTGGTCGTTCGTCGGCCGCCACATCGCCGAGAAGCCGGTGCTCGGGTGGGGATTGGATTCGTCGCGCGCGATCCCCGGCGGTGCGGACCTGACCCCCGAGGGCCGAGCCTGGCTGCCGCTCCACCCGCATAACGCGCCCCTGCAATTGTGGCTCGAGCTTGGTGTGCCGGGCGCGGCGTTGTTGGCGCTGCTCGCGGCGCGGCTGTGGCTGGCGCTCGGCGCGGCGCAATGGCCGCGGCTTTACGCCGCCGCCGCGGGCGCGAGCCTCGTCACCGGCTTTGTCGTCGCGCTCGGCAGCTATGGGGTGTGGCAGGAATGGTGGGTGTCCAGCGAGTTCCTGACGCTGTTCCTGGTCCTGGTGCTCGCCGGCTTGGCTCAGCCCATGCCGGAGACGCGAACCGGCTCGATCTCGTAGGTGACGCGCACATCGCCTGGCTTGGACCAGGGGTATTTGTCCTTGCCGATATACTTTTTCGCCAGCGAGTCGATATGCGCGACGGCGCCGTCCTCGGTGACCTTGCGCACCCGGCCGCGCACCTGGAGATAGCGGTAGGGGTTGTCGGGGTCGAGGATCGACAGCGCTACCGCCGCGCCCTCCTTCATGTTGCGGTCCTTGACCCGGCCGCGCGCCGAATTGACCCGGATCGCGCCTCCGGCATAGTCGAACCACACCGGCGTCACCTGCGGCGTGCCGTCAGGCATCAGCGTCGCGAGATGGGCGAAGGCTTTCTTATCCTTCAGGAGGTCGAGGTACTGGTCGAGCTTGGCTGCGGGCATGGGAGTCCTTTTCGGTGGGCCGAGGGGATCACGGCACGTACTGCTTCACGCCTTCGATCGGCCCTTGGTCGCGCCCGCGAAGCTCGATCACGTTCCGGTCGGGGTCGCGGACAAAGACCGACACACCGCCGTCGTCGCCGAACTTGACCGGTCCGTCGGAGATCGGGATGTCATTGCCCTTCAGTGCGGCGATGGTGGCGGCTATCGAGTTGACGCGCAGCGCAATGTGCGTGAAGCCGGCGTATTTTTCGCTGACATCCATCAAGATGTTCTTTGTTGCGTCGCCGGCATTGGCGTTGATGATCAGATTGATCTCGACACCGGCCTGGTTTTTGATGATGGCAACGGCATCGAACGTCACCTTGTGCATTAGCTCGAAGCCCAGCACGCGATAGAAGCCGAGAGCGCGATCGAGATCGCGTACGCGGATGCCGATATGATCGACCCGTTCGATGCTGATCCCGTCCTGCTGCATGGCGCTCTCGCGGAGGAAGGTGAGGTCGCTGAAAATTGGCGCTTCGCGACCCAACTTCAATACACCGCGCCCCTTGCGACGATCGGCCAGATCGCCTCGACCCGCTCGTTGCGTACCCCGACATACCAGTCGTAGAGGTTGACCGTCGGGTCGCAATGGCCGGGGACGAGCTTGATCTTGTCGCCGAGCTTGAGTCGGTTGGTGGCGGCGGTGATGGCGAGGCGGCCGTGCTCGTCGGAGGCGCGCTCGTAGGTCGCGGCGGGCTCGTCCCACACCGCGGGGGGGCCGGAATCCATGCCGAGCGCCTTCAAGCCGGCGTCGACGATCGCGCGGTCGTCGGTCGGCCGGCTCATCACCGTCGCCCAGACGAAGAGGCTCGGCTCGAAGGATTGGGTCTGGCCGCCGTCGCGGTC
>Ga0182024_10022161_pt1 | contig 11464 bp, 8 predicted proteins | sample P32metaG_FD_120480 | JGI IMG/M metagenome (GOLD analysis project Ga0182024, IMG submission 120480) | Permafrost microbial communities from Stordalen Mire, Sweden - P3-2 metaG (Illumina Assembly) | ecosystem: Environmental > Terrestrial > Soil > Wetlands > Permafrost | place: Sweden: Stordalen... | reverse complement strand
CAGCTTGCGCTCGGCGAGTTGGCAACGAGTCGGAACCGTCAACGGCGCAAGCCGACCTTACGAAGTAAGGCAGGATAAAGAGCGTAGTCCAAAATACTTGAAAATGGCAGTAGGCTATGGATATAACCGTAGTCCAGCTGTTGAAATATGACTTAATCGTAGTCCAAAGTCTGCGATATCCTATAAATAGTAGGTAATAATGTAATCCAGGTGCAAGAATGCCAAGACCAAAGAAAACAGACCAGCCGTCGAGCAGAACCCCGTTACTGAACACGCGGTTGAGCGCCGGCGACTACGTCAAGCTAGAGAAAGTGTGCCGGCTGGAAGGCAAAAGCAAGACTGAGGTGTTGAGGAAAGCAGTGCTCAAATATTTGGACAGTTATGACCAGGACGCGGAAACCGCACCCCGGGATAGGCTCGCCGAGACGTTGCAGGCGATGGATGTGCAAAGAAAGAAGGACATAGAGAGACTAGCAAAGCTGATAGTACGCGCGACACTGGACATAGGGATCGTCAATCAAGTTTTCTACAAACGAGCTGCAAAAGACGACCGAGACAAACTCTGGGATGCAGCTAGAACAGCAGCGCTGGAGAGGCTGAGATTCAAGCGCAAAGATGGGGACGATGAAGTAACCGGGGTGCTACGAGATGTCCCGCACAGTAGCGAAGGGTAGCTATATCAGGGGTGCTGGAGGAAAGGCGCGGGCGAAAGCCCACGTCAATTACCTGCAGTACCGACGTGGCGAAGACAGAGAAGACAACCAGCCCCGCGTCTTCTTCAATCGCGACCGTGACAACATTCAAGGTCGCGAAGTAAAGGAACAGATAGACGAGCTCGGTCGAGCACCAGTTACGGTGCACAAGCTTATCCTTTCGCCCGGACTGGAGGGCATCGACCTGAACGAGTACACACGGGAAGTTCTGGAGGAAGTGAGCAGAGGCAAAGGTCTGGATCTGGAGTGGTACGCAGTAAACCACAAGAACACTGATCACGATCATGCTCATGTTGTGATATTCGGCAAAGACCAGAACGGCCGAGCTGTGAAATTCGACCGCGAAGACTTTCAGCACTTTCGAGAAGCTGGCGATCGATACCTCGATCGAGAACATTTCTGGGAGCGACGACAGCTAAGAGACCGCGATCCCGAGCGTGTATTGAAAGAGGCATACAGCCGCGAAGGTGACTGGGACTTTCAGAAACTAGTGGCAGAGATAAACCGCAAGCCAGGCACTGAGCGAGAAGAGCCTGAACAGGCTAAAGAGCTAGAGCGCACTATCAAGCCGCGGAAGGAACCGCTGCCATGGGACAAGGAAAAGGCTATAGCCAGGTTGCCCCAGAGTGAGCGAATAGAAATCGGCGGCACCATTTACACCAAATACAGTCCGCTGGAGAGCCTGCAAGAAGTGCGGGTCGCGCTGAAGAACAGGGAGTTTGAGCGTATACCGGAAGAGGAGTTCAGCAAGCTTTGCTCATGGATCGGTACGAAAAAGCGTGGTGGCGACGACTTCTATGAACTGAAGGCGAAAGAGAAGTGGGACAGAAAGCACAAGACCAAAGAAGAGCGGGACATTGACGAGCACCGCCGCATGGACAAAGATCTTGCAAAACAATATGAGCACGGCCAGGAAAGGTACCGAAAGATGGGGCGCGGGCAGCGATCTATTGAGGGCGCCGGCAAGTTGGCAGAATCGCACGGTCATTATTCAAGCCTGATGGAAATCAAACGGCTCCAGGAATTAGCGGAGCAATTCCCTGACCTGCGCGAAGAGTACGAGAAGCAAATGGAGGCGGTGAAAGAGTTCGACCGCCAGCAAAGCCAAGACGGACGGAAAGACAAAGACTGGAATGAATTTGATGCTTTACTAGGTGAGCGTTGGAAGTCGCCAGACGAAGATCCCAATAAACAAATAAAAGGGAAAGATAGGCAGCAGAACCAGGGAGCGGACCGGCAGCAGCAACAAGACCAACTACAGCAGCCGGGAGATGCCTGGGAGACTCATGAGGCTGATAGGCAGGTAAAAGAGTTAATAGACCCAGTGAGACAAGATCAAGAGCGAGACGAAGACAGCTTTGGACGAAATGAGCGCTAATGCCAACTAAAGCGAACATGACAAAAGTAGTGGCGGCGCCAGTGAACCGCATGGCTGAATTGCTGCGCACGGCGCTGGCTAATGCCGGCTTCCGGATCGAATTTATAAATGACGACATGGCGGAATTGTCCGCGTCACTGAGCAAAAGCGAACGCGGCGCAGCCGGGACATGGAGCTATGAATATCATGCTATGGCAAGCTGGGAGCCGATAGACACCGGCAGCAAGCTAGACCTTGAGATTTCAGAAGCGAAAAATTCATGGACGCAACCGAATTGCACGACCATCTGCAAGGATCTAATGCAAGGCGTAGCCGACCGCGCAGCCAAGTTAGAGAAGCTAGATCAATCGAAACCGAAACCCAACCGATATGGCTCGGCAAAATGGGCAACACACGAAGACATAGTCAAAGTCGGCTATTGGGACGGTCATGAAGACTCCAGGCGCTTAATCATAAGCCCTGGCGAAGACGACAACTATGTCACCTTGACTCCAGAAGACACTGTAAAACACGCTCTAGTGTGCGGTCCAACCGGCAGTGGAAAAACTAGCAGCGTCTTCATTCCGAATTTGATTGACCGGTTGCAAACGTCCGCGATTGTCACGGAAGCCACGGCAGGAAGCGAAGAACCAGACCTATACGCTAAAACTGCTGGCTTTCGCCAGTTGGCTGGACGCCAGCAGATCTATTACTTCAATCCGGACTCGATGAAATCAGACCGTATAAATCCGATCGATGCAGTCAAGACTTATGCCCAAGCGCAAGCCATGGCGCAGCTGGTGATCGACAACACCACCAGCAAGAACAATTACGGGGATGATGTCTGGCCCAAAAGCGAAGCCAATTTGCTGACGATTTTGATCGCCCATGTAGCTGCTGAAGGCGGACACCTGGGGCAAATCCGAGCCATGCTCAGGGAAGGACCAGACGGACTGGTACCGGTTATGGCGAAATCGCGAGTTGAAAGAGCGCGCAGTGAGTATCGTGGCTTTGCCAATAACAGCCGGGAAGGTTTCCGTTATGGCGTTTTCGCAGGGTTGATGCAGCGTCTGGGGCTGTGGGTGAATCCCCGCATTGTCGCATTGACCGAGACCACAGACATCGACTTAGATGCACTCTCACAGCAGCTATTCACGTTTTACTTGGCGGTGCCGGCACAAAAGACACATCTGAAACCCGTAGCCGCCCTTATCTTTAATTTCGTGCTTGAGCAGGCATTGGAGCGTGAGTTCGAGTTTCCTCTTTACTTGAGTCTCGATGAATTTACCAATTTTGGATTCATTCCAGGACTACCAGAAAAGCTATCAATCATAAGGCACAGAGACATTCCAGTAATGTTGGGCTTCCAGGATTTTTCCCAAGTTGAACGCGCCTATGGACGCGACGCGGCCGACGCCATGCTTTCGCAAATCCGCTGTCAGATTTACTTTCGACCCAACACGTTGGACGCTGCCGTGAAAATCAGCAAGAGAGCGGGCATGGCGACTGAGTACGATCGCAAAATAACCAGCAGCGGCCAGATCGTTGAAAAAGAGATGGGCAGGGCTTTGATAGACCCCTCGGAGGTATTAGCTCTGCCTGAAGATCGTATTATTGTGTTTACGCCAAAAACTGATCCAATGTTGATGAGACGATTTCATTGGAAGGACTATGAAGACGCGATGAGCATAAAAGCCATACCCAAAGACGAAATCGTTGTTGATGAAAGGCTTGTGATTGAGTGTGAGGAACTGAAGGCGGAGGAAGAATCGCAAGAAGAACCAGAGGCAGAAGCCGCGCCAGGAGAGGTAGAAGCAAAAGAACCAGTGCCGGCAGAGAAAATGGACGAACAAAAACGCGGACGCGGTAAGTTTAAGAAGCGGAAACGTGAACCCGAAAGAGAACGGGAGCCCCAGCCCATACCAAAGGCACAACCAGAGCGCAAGAAAGAGCCCGAGCCTGAGCCTGAACCAGAAGAACTAGATGCTGACGAAGAAGACGAGGGCATTTCATTTGCCTGATCCTTTTGAACCACGTTCTGGAATCTGCGAATTTGCCGATGAAAGGGAGGATTTCGCGGCATTTAAGTTCGCTTGGATCGCCTGGCCGGAGAGGCATTTTATAATTCCGGTCAAAAAATGCTCTTATGTTCCCGCAACGAAATCATTCGATCTAACCCTGGACTACCGCCCAGGCAGGCTTGATCCGGACCCAAAGAAACCTGACATGCCGCCAAAATTCAGAGCACGGCATATTCCAAAACCATTCGCCGGCGAAGCCGTTGAGCGTACTCGTAAAGGGCTAAAAACCGGGCTTCAAGACGTATATATTGGCGTTCATCCGGATCGGTTCTCACGCAAGATCGTTTGGCTGATACCAGAAAAAGAACAGCTGCTAGACGGCCAGATCCCAGCTAAAAGGCTAGAGTTTAGTGCTGATTTCATGGGTTCAATCCAATTTTCAGAAACTCCGCCAAGCGAGCTAACCGACATGAATGGACCCTGCGAGGCGAAAGCAAAGCTTACAGTTACTGGGCCTATAGCCAAGTATGGTGACTGGACGCCTCCGGTTAGCCTCGGCAAAAAGATACTGGACATCATTGATGTTGGTGTCGCGCTCGGTGCCTTAGCGATCTCGCAGGTGGCGAACAATGCTGCTGAAGATGCTGCGCTGGCAGCCAAGAGCGGTCGTTATGTTTCGTCTTTTGCCTATCCGGCGTTGTTCGATGCCATCGTCAGGTTTATAAGAAACAATCCGCTCGGCCCGGGCACGTCTGGTCAGCTGCTGACCGATGCCGACGCAATGACCATCACTATTACCTACCAATGGGTAGAGCCGAATCTGTCATTGGGGATGCCCGACATGAATCAAAGGTTGGACTTACATCTGACTTTCCAGCCGACGGAGAGCGGCACAGTCACCAACTATGAATGGGTTGATTACAACTTCCCGAGAGGTCTCAAGGCTGGACAGAACATCAAGATTGTCAATACCTGGATCCGGAACATCGCAAATAGACCGAATTAGTGGTTTACAGGAAAATAAAGCGCCAAGCCGCACGTTGTCAATGGATTCTTCTATGTCGTTACCTGCCAATTTCCAGCTAGATTTCACCGAATTGTCGAAAGGGGCCGCAACGCATAGAGGTTTTCCTTTTCAAAGTCTGGTTGGGGAGATTTTGGAGGGCCTTGGTTTTCGTGTCGAACGAGGCGGCACCGGTCCCGATCATGGGCGTGATTTATTCTTTTGGGTAATCAATGAACATCCTTATCTGCGCACCAAATATGAGCATAAGTGGTTGGTTTCATGCAAGGATAATTCCAAGGCTGGCACCTCGATAAAACGAGGCGACTTTCCCACTTTGTACAACGACGCTATGAATGCCCATTGTGATGGCGCTCTAATTGCGAGCACAACGCAGCCTACAGACGATTTGGTCGATCAAATTCAAGGCTTTGCCACTAATAAAAATCCCTTAAAACTGACTATCTGGGACGGTGCCGAAATCAGAAGAATTTTGCACGAGAACGAAAGCAAATTCAGATTGATGTTAATTCGGTATTTCCCTGAAAGCTACGGCGCTAAAGAATCCCTGTCTGACAAGGTTTTAAACGTCACTCTCGACTTGATCGCCAAAATTCCAACAGAGCAAGATCGAGTAAACTATGCGCTTCAGCTCAATCCGAGTCTTGAAGATCCCCTTTCTACGTACCGACTTGTGCAGGTGATGATTGAATCAGTACCGGATTTTGAGCATTTGGTGCCACTCATGCTGCAATGGAAGGACAATCCCAATGCAGATTTTCAGAAAAGCTTGGAAAAAGTCATGTGCGATTTTACTGATAAGCACGAGTTCGACACTATTAATGAGAGGTGCGCGGACAGGCTAAAGGACAAGTATAGCCATGTACGCGATGTCGACTTGACTTATTTGAATGTCTATAACTTCTCAATGGACAACGATGGTGAAGAATTGACCATCATGACCGATTTTGAATTCGAAGCAAGCGTTCACTCGGGAAGCAACCATAAGACATGCAGCGGCACCGGCGAATATGTTTTTTGCGTCGGGGCAAATGGCAAAGAATGCCTCTCATTTAGCGCGACATCGCACGCTGCCGAAGAGATTGACGATGAAGACTGAGTCAATTTGCGGCCGCCGAAATACGACCCAGTCACATCAGTTCCCTCGCCGGGTTGCGCACAATGTCTCGGTACGGGTATTTAATCCTCCGACGCTGCGATTATGGATTCTTAATCACCGTGTCTCCTGGCAACGGTATTATTTGTGATTTCTACGGGGCGGTAAACGTGCTTTTCTCTATCGCATCAGTCTGTTGCGTCATAGCTGGAGTAATATTCGCCAGCTACATCATGTGTTTGTTCCAATGGCTTACCTTGCGCGCGTTCAGAGTGCCCGTGGAAACATTTTTCTTCGGGTCTTTTGACTCTTCGCGCAAAATATTTGCCTTATGGAACACTGAGTTTCGCTGGTCTAAAAACTGGCTTATGGGACCAGGATTACAGATTGAATCCTGGGCAGACCATCCAAGCAATATTTGGGATATGCAACTTCTAGGAAGTGTCTTCTGTCTGATGTTCGCATACTGCTCAATTGCTTTGTTCATTCAAACACCTGGATCGGAGACCCATGCATCCGACATCACGTTCTCAGTCCTCAAGAATGTGGTTGGCGGATTCCTAACAATAATTCCTCACCCCATAAAAACATTATCGGAGACGGTTCAATTTATTAGCCAATCGTCTAAGGCAGCGGTGGAGGGAAATACCTTCAAGCTGGCACTGCTGTGCTCGTCGATTTGGTGCTTTGTGGCCATGACGAATGCTATATCGACTGCGATTAGCGTGCTGCTCCGCTGGTGGGCTGGATATAAGGAGAGACATCCTAAGCCCACGCAGCCGACAATTGCTGTAAATCAATTGCAGCCAGTGTTTAGTGCATTTGGTGATAGTCACGAACTAAAATCGCGGGCGATCGATTTAGTCAGTGCGGGAAACTTGGATGGTCCCTTGAACGGAAGTTTGCTATCAATCGAAGACCGTGCATGCATCCTGCAGGCTGAGAAGGATCAGAACGATGACTGGCCTCAACGGCAAGTGATTCATTACCCTGGTTTGCCCAAATTAGTTATATCTGGCAGGTACCTCCGCCAGGTGCTAGTTATTTCGCTCATTGTCGGAGGATTTGTTTATTGGTACTTGAGTCCTTTCAGCGTGGCCATTGCTATTGCGGTGGCAGTGGTGACAATGATAGTCGTCATGCGGTCCAACCTCGCCCATACCCACGGCACGTACCAGACTGAGCTTGGTATTCCGCTCTCAGTGGCAGCTCTCGAAAATGCGATATTCAACGGTTTACCAGCTGACGAACGGGCAGGATGGCCCGCTCAGTTCCTCCAGGCGATTCCTGTCGGAGCAGATCTGTCGAATGTCTGGCACGAGTTTGCAATTTGGCTCTTAGAAGATGATTACGAGGGAATCATGCGGTTTGCGAAGAAATCAGAAACCGTCGCTGCCGTTTTTGCTGCCGTCGAATACCACCGTCGCCGTGAGACTAGATACTACGCCCGCTTAGAAGAACCGTTATTGCCAAAAAGAAAACGGCCCGACCTATCGTTTGATGAGTACATGGCCGCACCGGATGTCGCAGATACAGCTGTTTGTGATGTCGCTTACGAGTCCGCATCAGGCATAGATATGGAAAGTATTGCAGCGACTGTCAACGGCGCGGCTGAGGCTGCCGGTTATTACGCGATGTATGGACATGGTCCGCGTACTCGGAATCGATCTAAGGAACAATCCGAGACTGGCCATCGAGCAAGAGCGCAAAATTACGAAAGCCAACGGAACAGGCTATTGCTACTTGTATCAATGGCTCCATCCTCAAAGAGATATCGGACAATGAACAGCGGCGTGTGTTCGTCCAACTGAATCGCGCGAGATAGAGCTGATTGAGACAAGTGATTAAAGGACCAATTGCCACATGAACCGCCCAAAGGTGCCACAGCTTTTGCTGACGCTACTTCTTTGTACAACACCCTCGTATGCGCAAAACTCAGCGTGGGTAAGCTACATGGAAGCCGGTACAGCGGCATACAAAGAAGGGCACTACGCTGCAGCAGAGAGTGCTCTTTTGTCAGCAGTGAACGTATCTGAGAAATTCGGTTCTCAAGATCGGAGGTTGGCCACGAGCTTGAATCATCTGGCCCTGCTTTATTCCACGCAAGGGAAGTATGCAGCGGCCGAGCCATTGTATAAGCGCTCTCTTGCGATACGAGAGAAAGCACTGGGTCCCAATGATCCCGAGGTTGCCGAAAGCTTGAATAACCTGGCGGAGCTCTATTACGCCCACGGGAAGTATGCAGAAGCTGAGCCCCTGTTTAAGCGCTCCTTGGAAATATATGAGAAGGCGTTGGGTCCAAATGATCCATCCGTTGCCACTGGGTTGAATAATCTGGCGGAACTCTATGACTCGCAAGGCAAATATGCTGATGCAGAGCTGACTTATAAGCGCTCTTTGCAGATAGCGGAAAAGGCGTTGGGTCCGAATGATCCGTCCGTTGCCGTGTGCTTGGATAACCTCGCGGGCATGTACAGGACGCAAGGGAAGTACACCGTCGCGGAGCCGCTGTATAGGCGTGCTTTGCAAATAGAAGAAAAGGCGTTGGGTCCGAATAATCTTGACGTTTCCACGACGTTGAATAATCTGGCATTGCTTTGTACTACGCAGAGAAAATATGCGGAAGCCGAGCCGCTATATAAGCGTGCTTTGCAAATAGAGGAAAAGGCGTTCGGTCCGAATCATCCATCTGTCGCCACGTCCTTGCATAATTTGGGGATACTCTATGACTCGCAAGGCAAGTATGCAGAGGCGGAGCCGCTGTTTAAGCGTGCGTTAGCAATAGATGAAAAGGCATTGGGTCCGAATCATCCATCTGTTGCGCTGGAATTAAATGGGCTGGCGAAAATCTATAGCACGCAGGGGAGATATGCAGAAGCCGAGCCACTGTATAAGCGTGCGTTAGCAATAGAGGAAAAAACGTTGGGTCCGAATCATCCAGATGTGGCCATGACCTTGAATAATCTAGCGTCGCTCTATAAGGATCATGGGCAGTATGCAGAAGCCGAGCCACTGTATGTGCGGTGCTTGCAGGTGTATGAAAAGGCGTTCGGTCCGAGTAATACCCGGCTTACAATGTGCTTGAAAAATTACGCTGAGCTTTTAGTTCTTACAAAGAGAGAAGAAGAAGCGAACAAACTCTTAGCGCGAGCCAATGCCATTGAAGCTGGCGAGAGCGCCTCAAAGCCTTAAGAAGTAGATGTCCAGCACGGGTGCGCCTGCTATAAACATCTGCATTGTTACCGCGTTGTTTAGATCAGGCTCACTGATCACCAGTGCGCCATGGTCCTATCTCGTCCAACACCTCAAAGAGCTGCCGTTCATGCTGCTCATTCATGCACTCCCGGGTGTTCAGATGTACGTGCGTTAGATCGCGCTGGCAGCCTGGGCACTTAGGTGTTCTCGCTGGAAAATATCGTCTCTCAGATTGCAGTTCCATAATGGATTCCTCTGTTTCCGACAAGAATTCTACGCCGAATCGAGAAGATTGCAATATGCTGAAACCAGCATCAAAACAGGGTTTTCTTTACTCCGTGGTAAAGTTTTTCCTGCGCACTTCGTTCACGTACCAGCCACAACGGAACGAAAAGTCCTGTGCTGGTACGTGAATTTATGGTGACGGAGATCAGGCGCATTCGCGCGCGCTCCATCCGTCGCGCCAGAGTCTTAAGGACCATCGTTTTATGGCGCCGTTGCGCGCTTCAGTGGAAAAAACCCGTTTTTATATGGCGCCGCGCGCTAGCTGCCGGTACCCCTGCTCGTAATCAGGGACGTGTACCGATTAAAGTACACTCCAATTGGTACAATTCTTCGGTCTCACTGTATGCGGTTTTCCGGACTAATCCCAAGAGTGGTTCAATTGGTACAAAAGAAGGCTGCCATTTACTGTCGGGTATCAACGGCTGACCAATCCTGCGAACGCCAGGAGCACGACCTTCTGGCCTACGTAGAAAAGGCCGGGTGGCAGGTGGCAGGCGTGTGGAAGGAAACGGCGTCTGGTATAAAGGACGGCCGCAAAGAGCGCCAGGAAATCCTTGCTCTGGCACAGGCGCGCAAGCTTGACGTTATTCTGGTCACGGAACTGACCCGCTGGGGCCGCAGCACGATTGATCTCATTCAAACGCTCCAGCAGCTTCAGTCCTGGGGCGTCTCTCTTATTGCTCAATCAGGCTTGCAATTCGATCTAGCGACATCCCAAGGCAAGTTGATGGCCAGCATTATGGCTTCACTGGCTGAGTTCGAAAGCGATCTCATAAGAGAACGCGTCAAGTCAGGGATAGCGGCTGCCAAAGCCAGGGGCAAGAAGATCGGACGGCAGCCCGGGGAACGTATAAAGTCGGACCGTCTCGCTCCCAAAGTTTTGAGTATGATCGATAAAGGAAACTCGTATCGCACTATCGCTGACAAGTTGAGCATCAGCAAAAGCACGGTCACAGACATCGTTAAGCGGCATCGCTCGCTGGCATCGGCAGCTCAAACAACAGCACTTGCGAGCGGAAAGAAAACAACCACGGTAACACTCTGGCTGCGTGTTGAAAACAACAATAGTTATGGGCGTGGTCGCAAGCGCTCTCTGGAAGCCATCGAATTGCTCGTTCTGCCCCACTATGATCTAAAAACAATTTCCGAATGCCAATACGAAGTCTCCTTCAAGTATGAGAACAACTCTGATTTAGACGAGCAGATCTACGCGCTGCTGAGGGAATGTCAGCGCTTTGCCGATTTATATAACTGCTCCACAGAAGGAACCGACGTTGTTGAAAACGGAACCGACCGTTCATGGTGAGAAATATCGATTTCTCCTCCCGGAAGATTCAATCTTTGAAGTGCTCCCCTAAACACATCGCTGGCAAGGCTTTGCGGCTTAGCGCTACTTTCGCCGACGTTCCATTACTTTACTACTCAAGCCCCTAAACCTGCGCGGCCGGCTTTAAATTTGGAATGTGCCATAATCGAGTTAGCGAATTTTTTCAATTCTCCTTGTCCTTAGCATTGGCAATGCCTTTATTGAGCCGGTATGGTTCTGTTTCATGCGAGGGTTCCAAATCTATGAATTTCAATGATGGAGAGTTGGTGCAAATTTCTTTGATCTGTCACGAGTCCAGTATAAAAAACGGAGTTTTTACCAGGGCTTCGGAACCGTCAACCCGTAAACTGCTCGGAATAGTGGTGTCCGGTCACAGTTTGTCTAAAGATGACCAGACCATTGAAATCGTGCCGGTTGGTCGTTGTGAGGTACCGGAGGCAAAGCGT
>Ga0182024_10022160_pt1 | contig 11465 bp, 4 predicted proteins | sample P32metaG_FD_120480 | JGI IMG/M metagenome (GOLD analysis project Ga0182024, IMG submission 120480) | Permafrost microbial communities from Stordalen Mire, Sweden - P3-2 metaG (Illumina Assembly) | ecosystem: Environmental > Terrestrial > Soil > Wetlands > Permafrost | place: Sweden: Stordalen... | reverse complement strand
TTCAGTGCCTTCAGAACTTCCAGCCCACTCATTTTCGGCAACATCATGTCGAGCAGAATGAGATCCGGCAGCTTCTCTGCGGCCATGAGCAAAGCCTCATCTCCGTCGCCCGCGAAGCTCATCTCATAGCCCGCACGGGTCAAGGCGCGTCCCGTCGCTAGTCTCAAAAACTTGCTGTCGTCAACAAGCAGGATTTTCAACAGGTAGCCTCAGCAAGTTCCCACAATTCTGCCTTGGAGAGCATTCCACCGCAACGGCCCATAGATGCACCTTGACGACCAGTCCCAAGTTCCACCTAAGCTGTTGACATGGCGTATTTTGCCAGCGTTTGGCAGAAATCCGAGAGGAACAACACCGTCCATTCCTTGGAAAAGTTCCAGTCTATGGACGGTCGGGTTGCAGTGAGGGAGACGAACTTGAAGCGGTGTCTTCAGCGTGCGGGCGGGAAAGGGCCGTCAGTGATCCGGAAACGAGACGTGGGAACTCTGCCGGGCGGATGGACAAGCCATGGCTCATCTTGCGGTGCTAGCTATTCACCGTCTGATTGCCATTCTCGCCCGAAGGGGGCGCGCGAGCGAAGCAAACTGGCAATGTTCACCATTGAGTTGTCTGCTTATGAAGACTAACCTCCGCGTGCTCAGGATTGGGTCTTATCGTTATCCAGCATCGCCCGCACTTTGGTCAGCAGAGACTTCCTCGTAAAGGGCTTATGCAGTAAGAATCTCTCAGGTTCTGCCACACCGGCCCGGCCGATGAGATCGCTCGCGTAACCCGACATGAACAGAATCGCCAGATTCGGCTGAAGGGTCCGCAGATGCACGATCAGGTCGCCTCCGCTCAAGCCGGGCATGATCACATCCGTCAATACCAAGTGGATAGAATTACGGTGCCGTTCCGCTATTTCGATAGCCGCGTTAGCTTCATTCGCCTCCAGAACGGTATAACCAGCGCCCCGGAGTAATTCAGCGATCAGTGCCCTCACGGCGGCTTCATCTTCCACTAACAGGATCGTTTCCGTTCCCCGATCAAATACCAATTCGGGTCTTGGGGCACTGAGCTTCTCCGCTGCACCATCGACCCGGGGGAAGTAGATCTTGAACGTGGTACCGCGCATCGACTCACTGTAAGCCCATACGTAACCGCCGCTCTGCTTCACGATCCCGTAGACCGTAGAGAGTCCCAAGCCAGTGCCTTTGCCAGGTTCTTTGGTAGTGAAGAATGGCTCGAAGATCCGTGCCAGAGTCGTTGCATCCATCCCGCAGCCTGTGTCGCTGAAGGACAGCATCACATAGGAGCCGGGCTTGACGCTCTGATGTTGTCGCGCGTAGGTCTCGTCCAACTCGACATTCGCGGTTTCGATCATGATCTTCCCGCCCTCGGGCATGGCATCCCGGGCATTCACTGCCAGGTTCATCAGGACCTGCTCGATCTGACCCAAATCCGCTTTTATGCTGCCGAGCGGTTCTCCGGGAGCCAGGTTGAGCGCCACATCCTCACCGATCACTCTTAGCAGCATCTTGCTGACGCTATGCACGACCGCGTTCAGGTCGAGAACCTTGGGCTGCAATACCTGCTGCCGGCTAAAAGCGAGGAGTTGCTGGGTGAGGGCAGCCGCTCGTTCCGCGGCTTTCTTGATTTGATCCAAGTGGTTGCGAACAGCTGTGCCCCTGGGTGCAGCGTCCTGGGCAATTTCGCTGTAGCCCATAATCACCGACAACAGGTTGTTGAAGTCGTGGGCGACACCGCCCGCCAGCCGTCCCACCGCCTCCATTTTCTGCGCCTGACGGAATTGCTCTTCCAGAAGACGTGACTCCGTTATATCGAGCGTGTTGGCAAGAATACATGGTTTTCCATCCAGGAGGATCCGCCCTGCGGAGATCCGCACCCGGCGTTCGTCGCCAGACTTCGTGCGGAAACGAGTCTCCAAAGGTTCTGCCTGTTCAGTTTGATCGACCTGCTGCACCATCTGTTGACGATCTTCCGGATCAACCCAAATCCTTAATTGGTGCGCGGTTTTGCCAACAATTTCTTCTCGCCGATAGCCCATCATGTTAACGAAAGCGTCATTGGCGTCAACGTACTGCCCTTCCTTCTCTGTGCTGATCGTGATCGCCAGGGGGCTGGAGCGGAAGGCCGTCGCGAATCTCTCCTCTGATTGTCGAAGGCTCTCCTGATTCTTCCTCTGTTCCGTGACATCATGGGAAAGAATCAGTTCGGCGGCTCGCCCATCCAGACTGATCGGATGGCTGGTGATTTCAACTTGGATGATCGTTCCATCTTTTTTCCGGTGCCGCCATAGTTCGGCCTCGCTCAGTCCGGGCACTGTCATGGACACTGAGTTCATCAACTTTGGAACATCTTCACCGGGCCTGATATCGGCAATCGTCATCGAGAGGAATTCGTCTCGGGTGTAGCCGTAGTGCCGGATGGCCGCTTCGTTCACGGCAAGGAACTTCAGGCTGTCACGGTCAAAAACCCACATCGACATGGGATTGCTCTCGAACAGGTGCCGATATTGCTTTTCAGACGTGTCCAGGATCTTGTTCGCCTTGCCAAGCTCCAGGGTGCGCTCGTGGACGCGAGCTTCCAGAAGCTCGTTCGTCTTTCTCAACTCGGTCTGAGCAGCATCTCTTTCTAGTAGCCCTACCTGCAGGGATTTTAAGTATCGATCGGATTCCCCAGCTTTGTGCACCATCAACAGAATCTGCGGCACGATGAATGGAAGAGCGATTGCAGTTGTCAGCGATGCTACGGCGGTGAACCCCTTCACTACTGCCGACAGGACATAAACCGGGACCCACACGGTCACGACTTCCATGAAATGCGTGAATCCACAGGCCACGATGAACAGTCCGAAAGCGAGAAACATCCAGTGAAAAGGTATTTCGTGCCGGCCCCTGTAAACCAGGTGAGCCAGCGTGAGCGATATGGCGAGATAGGAAATGCCAATCAGAGAGTCCGTTACGACGTGGCTCCACACCAGCCCGCGGCTGCCAAGGTAACAATAAAAATGCGGCATATAGCTGGAGGAGAAGACCTGGTGTCTGAGGCTGGACCAGGCGGTGAAAAGCGCGAGGACAACTGCGCCGCCAGCAACCCCGTAATACAACAGTCGCCTACCTTGCGACTCAAACGATGGAGCGGGACGTGAGAACGGGGGTTGTGAAGGCCCGACCGATGACATTCCTCATACCTCCGGACAACGGATTAGCGGAGGCATACTTACGTCAGTCTTAATTATGGCAGACAAACGGCGGGATTTCTCGCCCCCACACTGATGTGCAGATATTCTAAGCCTGACATGTCCTGATTGGCCAAGGAGATGAGGAATGACTTCAGGAAACGCCTCCGCCTCCCAGACGCTTTATTTCTTACTCCTAATCTGTTAAGCGATCACCGCCCGGGCCTTATGAGGAACGAAAACGGAACGGAATCAATCGAAAACGGCAGGGGTCGGCTCCTCTACGTTAAGAATCCGGCGTAGCCTAACCGAAGCGCTTCAGTGCCGGGTGTCTATGCGCTCCGCTTGTCCTCCGCCGCATAGAACCACTCTGTTCGACCTTTTCGCTGCCGCAATGGGGACAGGTCACGTTGTGAGCGGCAGCGGTGACTCGGATGTTCGGCAGGTCGCTCTGGACCTGGGGGTGGCTGATTTCCTGACTAAGCCCGTCGATCTCGATCAGCTTTGTAGGGCTCTCTCAAATCTGCTATCGACCGATGGTTAAACGTCGGTCTGCTGCAAACTCGGTGGCACGCTGGCACTGCTTTTGGATCGCGCGCTCCGCACCAAGCTAGGTCCAGTCGACACTCCTTCTGCAAACCTTGCAAAGTTTGGGGAATCGAGGGGCGTCGCGATGTGAATACTGTTCTAGCGCTTTCTAAGTTTTTCGATCGCCGTTGGACAGAATGCCCCAACGATCGAAAAACTCTGCCTGTTTCTTTTGGCTCGCCAAACGGTGCAACATGGTGCGGCGCCGCTTCGGAGAAATAGGATGCTCGTAGAGAGAACTTCGAGCTTCTCCAAGCCATCGCAACCAGTGCTCCCATTCTGGGCCGAATTGGGTTTCCATCTGTTTGCGCAGTCGCTGAGCTAGTGCACCGCTGTGACCCGCGGTTGAAATCGCGATTTGCAGCGGACCGCGTCGCACTACAGCCGGGTAATAAAAATTACAGAGTGGCCGACCGCGAACGACATTGCACAGAATCTGACGCCGTTGTGCTTCTTCATACACCGTTTTATTGAGAGTCCTCGAGGGCGTGGCCACAACGGTTAAGAAAATCCTGTCCAAGTCGCTGAGCTCGAAGGGACGCTCTCTCCAAATAATCTTGTTGTCAGCCGCCCAATCTTTAATGGTTCGAGTCGCTGCCGGGGCAACCACGACGACGGTCGCCCCACATCGAAGGAGCGTGGGTATCTTTTCTTCCGCCGTTTTCCCCGCGCCTACCACAAGGCAACGGCGCTTGGCGAGCTTCAGAGATATGGGGAACAGCGGGGTCGTTTCTCCCGACAGACGTGACAACGCTTTGTTCACATCCCTCCCCGCAGCCAGAACACCTACCCTTTAGATAGCCGACGAAACCCGCGGAGGACAAATGCAAAGAACTGATCGTTTGGATAGGAGAATTAGCTCCGCGGCTGTGAGGAAAGGAGCCGCAGGTGCAAGACTCAAGGGATTTCGGTGTTGCCTTCTGGATAATCGCAACCATAGATTTTTTTAATTTCCGGCTTGATTCCTGCACCGTTAGAGTGCCCACAAGTACAGAGTGCGTTTTGCTCTTCAAGACTGAATCAGACGCTCACCTCCAGGTTGAGGTCCAAGCGCAGCGATTCCCGACAGTTCGAACCGCGGATACAGCGTCGTATCCATCAGCTCTCAGCTCAGATCGAAAGGTAGGTCGGCGTGTTTGCTTGCCTAAGCCTTGCTTTGGCCGCACTAAGAACATCTTGCAAGGGTTCGATCTTGAAGGCTGACGTTGGGTCAGCAAAAGACTGGGGAAGCGATGTCCTTACCTCTCATCGAGCGGGCAGAAAACGATGGCGTCCGGTTTGTTCTGAGCCAGCAATGGCAGCAACCGGCCCAACAGCCCCTGTACGAAATTGAGCCACTGGCGACCGTCCCCAGAATCCCCGAACGCCTTCCGGAAGCAGGCGAACAATATCGCTTTCACTTTGACATGACGCAGTGCATCGGTTGCAAGTGCTGCGTGGTGGCCTGCAACGAGCAAAACGGAAACCCGGCGGAGATCAACTGGCGCCGCGTCGGAGAGATCGAGGGCGGCTGGTATCCAGATACTCATCGCCTGTACTTATCGATGGGTTGCAACCACTGCTTGGAGCCTTCCTGCCTGATCGGGTGTCCGGTCGAGGCATACACAAAAGATCCTGCCACCGGCATCGTGCAACACAGCGCCGATACCTGCATAGGCTGTCAATACTGCACCTGGAATTGCTCCTATGGGGTGCCGCAATACAACGCCGAGCGCGGCGTCGTCGGCAAATGCGATATGTGTTACGGGCGGCTCACAGAGGGCCGCGAGCCCGCATGCGTCGACGCTTGTCCCGAGGGTGCAATTCGCATCGAGATTGTGAAGATCGAGGAGTGGAGGCGGGAATATACCGGCAGCGCCAATGCGCCGGGGCTACCTTCCGCCGATGACAGCGTCTCCACGACGCGCATCACCCTTCCGGACAAGTTGCCACCCGACATCAGAAAGGCGGATTACTGGCGCGTCCGGCCCGAGTCTTCGCATTGGCCGCTTGTCGTCATGACCGTGTTGACACAGCTTTCTGTTGGGGCCTTCGCTACGATCTGGCTCCTGCAATTAGCAGGAGCGACGGCTCGGTTGGGCATCGCCGCTCTAGGATCACTCATCCTGGGTGGAATAGCGCTGGTTTCATCCACCACGCATTTGGGCCGTCCGATATATGCGTATCGCGCCCTCAAGATGTGGAAGCGTTCGTGGCTTAGCCGCGAGGTTCTTCTCTTCGGCTGTTTTTCCGGGATGGCTGGCCTCTATGCCGCAACACTTTGGCTGCGTTTGCCATTGAGCTTGGAGTCGGGCGGTGTGACAGCAATCTTCGGATCCGCGGGTATCACGGCGAGCGCCTTCATTTACCTGGTGCCGGCGCGTCCGTCCTGGAACACGCGGTTTACGATCACTGATTTCTTCCTGACCGGTGCGCTACTTGGACCGTTGTTTGCGGTCGCGATTGGCGCCGCGCAAGGACGTCTGCTGATGCTGATAGGGGTGGCGGCGGCTTCTGCCCAATTACTCAATCAGACTCTGCGATTTCTCTGGCTTATCGCTTCGGACTCATTCGAACTGCAAGCCTCCGCAAGGTTACTGTCGACGGCGCTGGCACGACCATTGTTGCTGCGAAGTGCCCTGCTGCTGGTTGGCGGCATCGCTTTGCCGCTGTCCGGTTCGTATCTGACGCGGTTCGCGGCCCTCCCCATCGCTTTGGCCGGAGAAATCCTCGGCCGTTATCTCTTCTATGTCAGCGTGGTGCCGAAAAACATGGCTGCCCCGTATCTCGCGGCTCAGGAGCGGGCGGCATGAACCTCAAGCGAAAGCTCGGCTTGGACATTCTTTCCGAGAAGTATGCGTATGGTGAAGATCCCCAGTATGGCCACACTTCGGAGCAGAAGATTCCAGACCACTGGGTATCCACTACCTGCGGATATTGTTCGGTCGGTTGTGGAATGTCGATTGGCGTCAAGGATGGCCGCGCCGTCAGCGTCCGCGGCAACGAGAATCATCCGGTGAATCTGGGAAAGCTTTGTCCCAAGGGCTTGTCGGAGCACTACACACTCGAAGCTCCGAACCGCGCGAAGCACCCGCTTCTGAGAAAGAACGGCAAGCTGGTTCCGGTGAGTTGGGACGAAGCTCTTCACACGATGGTCGAGAAGTTTCGCGCCACGCAGGAGCGGTATGGCCCGGACGCTCTAGGCGTGATCAGCACTGGACAACTCGTCACCGAAGAGTTCTATGCGCTGGGGAAACTCGTCCAATTGGGATTCGGCACAAAGAACTACGACGGGAACACGACGCTGTGCATGGCGAGCGCTGTCTCTGGCTATAAACGGTCGTTCGGCAGCGATGGGCCGCCGGGAGCCTATGAAGATCTGCAGAAAGCAGACGTCATCTTTCTGATTGGCGCCAACATCGCCGATAACCATCCGATTCTCTGCCAGCATCTGGAGGCCAATCCGAAGAAGACTCTGATTGTTGCCGACCCACGAGTCACCAAGACCGCAATGATGGCCGATCTGTTCCTGCCGCTGAAACCGCGGTCCGATATTGCTTTGCTGAACGGGTTGATCCATTTGCTGATTCGCACGGGGCAGATTGACTGCGAGTACATCGCGCACCATACCAGCGGATTTGCGGAACTCGCACGGTTCGTCGAGAAATATACCCCCACATACGTGTCACAGATTACGGGGTTAAGTGAAGACCTGATCATCAAAGCCGCAGATCTCTACGGGAATGCACAAGCGGCTTTCATCGGATGGACTATGGGCGTGAATCACAGCACGCAAGGCGCGGAGACAGTAAATGCGATCAACAACCTTGCGCTGATTACGGGAAATATCGGTCGCGCGGGCGCTTCACCCTTTTCTATCACCGGACAGTGCAACGCGATGGGCACGCGTGAAGCAGGCTTCGCGTCGAGTTTGCCGGGATACCGGAAATTTGAAAACGCCGAAGACCGAGAACAATTGGCACGCTTGTGGAAGATCGATCCGGATCGTATTCCAATTTCCAGAGGCTTGGCCTATCCCGATATCGTCGAGGCTGCCGTTGGCAAGAAGATTCGTGCACTTTGGATCATCGCTACGAATCCAATTGTTTCGTTCCCGAATCTCGACGTCTTGAAGCAAGGTTTGGAGACGCTGGAGTTCCTGGTGGTGCAGGATGGATTTCATCCCACGCCAACCACGGAGATTGCCCATCTCGTCTTACCAGCCGCCATCTGGGGTGAGAAGGAGGGGACCTATACGAACTCCGAACGGCGCGTCAGCAAGGTGAATCGCGCGGTCAACCCGCCGGGTGAAGCGAAGTCGGATTTCGATATCTTCCTAGCGCTGGAGGACAAGCTGGGATGCCGCGAGGAGTTGTTCCCTGGATGGACGAGTCCGGAGCACGCGTTCGAGGAATGGAAGTTCGTTTCTAAGGGCCGGCTTTGTGATTACTCCGGGCTGAGCTACAGCCTGATCGAAGAGCACAACGGCATTCAGTGGCCGTTCCCGGAAGGAACGACCGAGGTAGGTACGACTCGGCTTTACGCAAACGGGCATTTCCCCACGGAAGACGGCAAGGCCAAGCTGTTCTGCATCGAATGGATGCCATTCCCTGAACAACCAAGCCAACAGTTTCCGTTCGTGCTCAATACCGGCCGGACGGTAGAGCACTGGCATACCCGCACGAAGACCGCTCAAGTACCGATCCTCGAAAGAATGTCGCCGAACGCGTGGCTGGAAATGAATACGCGCGACGCCCTGGCCCTGCGATTGAAACCTCACGATTCTGTTGACGTCATCTCGCGGCGTGGACGGGTTCGCAACGTTGAGTTGCGGGTCACGGAGATCGTTGCACCAGGCCAGGTATTTATGCCGTTTCACTTCGCAGAAACCAACGCAAACCAAGTCACGCAGAGCGCGTTTGATCCGATTTCGCGCGAACCGAACTATAAACAATGCGCCGTATCCGTTCAATTGAGCGTTTCACCAAAGGAGCGGCGCGCCAAAGAAACGCAGCGGAAGAAGGAACTCCCGGTGGAGGTGCGCTTGTGAAAAAGCTGGTGGTCGTAGGAAACGGAATGGCCGGGATCGCCTGCGTGGAGCAGATCTTGCGCCACTCACCCAAGTTCGAGATCACGATCTTCGGCGACGAGACTCATGTGAACTACAACCGCATTCTACTCTCGTCGGTCCTGGCAGGAGAAAAAGCGAGCGACGACATCGTCCTGAACGGCCTCGATTGGTACCAGCAAAACGGCATTGATCTCCGGCTCGGCGTCCGCATCACGGGTGTCGATTCCCAAGCCAAGACCGTGACCGGCGACGACGGCAGCGTGACTCCGTTCGACAAGCTCCTGTTGGCGACTGGAAGCAACCCGCTTATTCCCTCAATCGAAGAAGTAAAAAAGGAAGGTGTCTTTGTCTTCCGCAATCTTGATGACACGCGCGCGTTGTTGGAGCGCTGCCGCCCAGGGATCAAAGCCGTCGTGATCGGAGGCGGCCTGCTTGGATTAGAAGCGGCTCGCGGACTGCAAGTGCAAGGGTGCGAAGTGACAGTCGTCCATCTGATGGAGACCCTCATGGAGCGCCAGTTGGATCCGACGGGCGGCGGATATCTCGCGGCCAAGATGAACCAGATGGGAATCACCGTGCTGCTTGGGCTCAGTACCACCGCAATTCTCGGCAATGGAAAAGTGGAGGGCGTTCAATTTAAGGGTGGCGGCGGCATTCCCGCCGACCTGGTGGTGATCGCCGCTGGCATTCGTCCGAACGTCGGCCTCGGGCACGAGGCAGGACTCGAAGTAAAGCGTGGCATCGTGGTCAACGACTACATGGAAACCTCGCATCCTGACATTTTTGCTGTTGGCGAATGCGTGCAACACAACGGCGTCTGCTACGGACTGGTTGCGCCCCTCATCGAGCAGGGGAAAGTTCTGGCCGCAACCATCACGGGAAATAAAGGTCCGAAGTATCAAGGCAGCGTGCAAGCTGCAAAGCTAAAGATCATGGGAGTCGATGTCTTTTCTGCGGGCGAGATCGGCGACAAGCTCGACGGCTCGGAGGTGATCCGTTACGAGGATCCCGCTCTCGGCATCTACCGAAAGCTGACTCTGAAGGGGGGCAAACTCGCGGGGGTCATCCTTGTCGGTGACACAGCCGACAGCCACCGCTACATGGACTGGTTGCGGACGGGAAAAGATCTAGTGCCACTTCGGCGCCAACTGTTGTTTCCGACACCGACGGAGGACGCCGGTATCGACGTCGCCCAGATGGCAGACAGTGAAACGGTTTGCGGGTGCATGGGGGTGACCAAAGGCACGATCATCCAGGCGATTCACGAAAGCGGTGTGAATACGTTGGCGCAGCTTAAGGAGTGCACGCGCGCCTCAACGGGCTGTGGCAGCTGTACTGGCCTGTGCCAATCATTGCTAAAAGCGGTTGTGCCGGAGTTCGAAGAAGAAGTGAAGCGGACGATCTGCAAGTGCATTCCAGTCGCCGAAGATCAGCTTCGCGAGATCCTGCGCAGCCAACAACTGAAGTCGGTGCAGGAGGTCCTGGAGATCTATGGCAATGGTATCGGTTGTGAAATCTGCAAACCGGCTTTGAGCTACATGCTCGACATGCTGTGGTGTGGCGATCACGACGAGGACCGTTCGGCGCGCTTCATCAATGACCGCGTACACGCCAACATTCAGAAGGACGGAACATTCTCCGTTGTGCCGCGCATTCGCGGGGGCGTGACCTCGCCGGACGAACTGCGCCGCATCGCCGATGTGGCCGACAAATACAGAGTGCCCATGGTCAAGATCACCGGCAGCCAGCGCATCGACCTGTTGGGCGTGAAGAAGTCGGACCTGCCGAAAATCTGGGCCGACCTTGGAATGCCTTCCGGTCAGGCCTACACCAAGGGAGTCCGCATGGTGAAGACCTGCGTGGGCACGGAGTTTTGCCGCTTCGGGGTGCAGGACTCCACCAGCGCCGGAATCGAGATGGAACGGCGTTTTGAGAATCTGTTCACTCCTCACAAGGTGAAGATGGGGGCGGTCGGCTGCCCGCGCAATTGCGCCGAGGCAACTGTCAAAGACATCGGCCTGATTGGGCAGGAGGGAAGCTGGCAAGTGGTCGTCGGCGGCGCCGCCGGCAAGAAAGTACGGAAAGCGGATCTGCTGATCACGGTCGAGACTACAGAAGAGGCCCTCGCAGCCGCCGCTCTCTTTTTCCAATACTACCGGGAGAGCGCCAACTACCTGGAACGCACTTACGATTTCGTCGAGCGGATCGGTATCGAGAAAGTCCGGAAAGAAACCGTGTATGCACAGGATGCAGCCAAGCAGGGCCTGCTGGAGCGTCTACGCAAATCGAAGGAACGGTCGAGCGACGCATGGCTGGAGCGTGATTCTCCACGCCACCCTACTCAGTTCGTACAAATCAAGCCGCTGGAGGAGATTTTCGTATGAAGGAAACGAAAGCGGAATCAAAAAGATGGACACGCATTGCGCTTTGCGACGACATACCACCGCGCGAGGGCCGCGCCGTGAAAGTCGGCAATCGCGAAATCGCTATCTTCAATCTGGGCGACCGGTTCCTTGCCATCGACAATCGCTGTCCGCATAAAGGCGGGCCGCTGGCGGATGGCATTGTTTCCGGCACCACTGTCGTCTGCCCGCTGCACGCCTGGAAGATAAGCCTCGAAACCGGAGAAGGCGTGAACAGCGCAAG
>Ga0182024_10022159_pt1 | contig 11465 bp, 10 predicted proteins | sample P32metaG_FD_120480 | JGI IMG/M metagenome (GOLD analysis project Ga0182024, IMG submission 120480) | Permafrost microbial communities from Stordalen Mire, Sweden - P3-2 metaG (Illumina Assembly) | ecosystem: Environmental > Terrestrial > Soil > Wetlands > Permafrost | place: Sweden: Stordalen... | reverse complement strand
GGCGACTTCGAGCGTGACGCGCGCGGGCAGCTCAATGGAAATGGGAATACCATTATAGAGCGACAGCCTGACTTCCATATTCTCGATGAGGAAGGGCGCGGAATCTCCGAGGATGCTCTCGAGCACGGAAATCTGATCGAAGGTTTGGGGGTCCATGAAAATATAGTGATTGCCATCGTGATAGAGATAAGTGTGCGTGCGCTCGTCGATGAACGCCTTCTCGATCGTGTCGGTGGTCTTGTAGCGCTCGTTGACCTTCACGCCGTCGCTGATCCGGCGAAGTTCCAGTTGGGTGACCGGCGTGCCCTTTCCGGGATGGATGTTCTCCGCGGTGAGGACGACGTAGAGCTTGCCGTCGCGCTCCAGCACGTTGCCCTTGCGCACATTGCTTGCGATAACCGAAACCACCGAACACCTTCCGCGCGTGTCGCGCGGGGTCATAGCAGCCGCCTGAGGTCGGGCCAAGAGCCGATGCCGCCGTGGTGGACCACGCATATCCATGCCGACCGCTGGGCCAGCCTTCAGGCGCGCGGCCGCATCAAGAATGCGTTGCGCCACTATTTCGACAACCAGGGCTTCACGGAAGTCGAGTGCGGCATCCTGCAGGTCTCACCCGGCAACGAGACGCATCTGCATGCATTCGCGACCGAGTGGATTGCGCCAGGCGGCGCCGGCGAGCGTCTCTATCTGCAAACGTCACCCGAATTCGCTTGCAAAAAGCTTCTCTCGGCGGGCGAGAAGCGCATCTTCGATTTCGCGCGGGTATTCCGCAACCGCGAGCGTAGTGCTCTGCACGCTCCTGAATTCACCATGCTCGAATGGTATCGGGCGGAGGAGACCTATTACGCGGCAATGCGGGATTGCGTCGAGATGCTCAAGCTCGCCGCAGGCGCCGTGCCCACGCAGTGCCTCGCCTTTCGAGGACACACCTGCAATCCGTTTCTTGATCCGGAGCGATTGACGGTCGTCGAGGCGTTTCGGCGCTTTGCCGGCATCGACCTGCTCGCCAGTTTGTCGGATGACGGCGAGGGCGACAGCGACGCTTTGGCCGAAGCCGCCGGGAGCGCGGGCGTTGATGCGGCCATCGACGACACCTGGTCCGATCTGTTCAGCAAGCTCCTTGTCGCGCACATTGAACATCGTCTGGGGCTGGAACGCGCGACAATTCTCTACGAATACCCGCGCTGCGAGGCGGCGCTCGCGCGCGCAACGCCGCACGATGCACGATTCGCCGAACGTTTCGAGCTTTATGCCTGCGGTGTCGAGCTCGCGAACGGTTTTGGTGAACTGACCGATCCCGGCGAACAGCGCCTGCGCTTTGAAACGGAAATGGAAGAGAAGCAGCGCATCTATGGCGAGCGCTACCCGCTTGACGAGGAGTTTCTTGCATCGCTGTCGAGCATGCCCGACGCGAGCGGCGTGGCGCTAGGCTTCGACCGCCTCGTCATGCTGGCGCTCGGCGCGCCGCGGATCGACGACGTAATTTGGACGCCGCTGGCGGAGGCGCCACGTTGAGCATGGAGCATGCGCGCGTGAAGACGCCGTCTGGTGTCGCTGGAATACGGGATCTGCAAGAATCAGACATCCAGAATGTCGTCGCCTATTGGCACGAGAGCAGCGCGGAGCATCTCGATGATCTGGGGATCGACAGAGATCGCCTCGGCTGCCCGAACAGCACCTATGCGCGCTTTCATCGCGCGCTTCGCTCGGGCAATCCGGACCAACCCAACATTGCATTTGCAATCACCCTCGACGATGAATTTGTGGGCTACACGCTGCTCAACCGCTACGACCCGCAGATCAACTATTCTCATTGGCACATCACCAATGTGCGGCGCCGCGCGGCCGGCCTTTCGACTGCGCTTTATCCGCATCGCATCAAGACGTATTTCGAGACCACGCCGATGGCGCGGCTGATCCACCAGACGCGGACGCGCAACGTCGGCGTGAACCGCATGCTCGACAAATATGTTCCGGTGGCCGAGACGGCTTCTATCGAGCGTCCGGACGGCGTCGCCAGACCCGGCGCGTTCCACATTCGCTACGTGCTTCGCGCCGACGTACCGCGCCTGTTCGAGATCGCCGCGGGGTGGACAGGTGCCTGACCGCGCGCGGAGGGAGTGGTCGCCTCCGGCGCGCCGTCGGCATTGTCAGTGGCCTGGAGGCGGTGGCTGGTTTTCATCCGGCGGCGGGCCCTGTTCTCCTGGCGGCCCTTGTTGCCCCGGCGGATACGCGCCCTGCTCCTGTTGCCTCAGAAGCATGCGGCATTTGTGCGGGTGATTGGCGCACCATCGCGCGCTGTAGCCATAGGGCACGGCAGGCGGAGCGCCGGCATAGCCTTGGTCGCCCGGGGGCGCGCCGTAGCCTTGCCCCTGTGGCGGCGGCCCATAACCCTGCCCTTGCGGCGGCGGTCCATAGCCCTGTTCCTGCGGCGGCGGGCCGGAGCCCTGGTCGGGAGGAGGTCCGCCCTCTTCGGAGCCGGGAGGAGGCCCATAGGCTCCGGGCGGCGGACCCTGCTCGTAGGGTCCGTAGGGCCCATAAGGATAAACGCAGCCGCCAAGAGTCACGGCCGCTCCAAGCAAGGCGGCTGATATCAGTAGGGAACGCATGATCTAGTCCTCGATAAGGAGAGGAGCCCATCCGGGAGCCATCTAAGGCGATGCATGCCTTCGGCGCAACCGGGCAGGCCGCACCACCCTTTATCCGGACGTCGCGTTCCCAACATTATGCACCCGAAGATTGTCATGGTCTGGGGGACTATAACCGGCACGGTGTTCATGGGTGGCCGGGACAACGGCCCGGCCATGACGACGTTGTAGAGAGATGCATATCCGCTCCTGCTCCGTGAATCGCATGCTCGCTCTCGTATGGTGGTGCTCGCCCATGGTGTGAGGCGCGGCGAATCATGATGTCAGCCAGACCAGCATCCCACCCCTCGTCATGGCCGGGCCGTTGTCCCGGCCATCTATGAACACCGCGTCATGAGATGGGGGAATGACAATTTTTCGCATTCAATTTCCAAAGCTAAGCCGTGAGCGCGTCAAGCTCGGTAGCTGTCGTTGATTTTCTCCAGCGCCGAAGCGCCGGGACAAAGATCGCTTTCCTGCAGCTGGTTCAACGGCGTCGCCACGGTGTTCAAATGGGCGTGGATGTCCTCGGTCTCCGCTTCGAGATAGAGGAGTCCGGTCACGATTTCGCCTGCAGCGTGGCGCTCCTGTAGATACTTCATCGCCGCAATGCGGTCGCGCGGATCGTAATCTTCGTGAAGCTTGGCGAGCTTCAGGACCGAGCCGTCATGCTGGGTCACGGTCTCCACCGTTCCCGGCGCGTAGTCGACGGCGATCGCCTCGCGCGGCGTGATGAGGTCGAGCCGGTTCACCGCTTCGTTGTGCTCGCGCACGAAATCGAAGCTCTTGGTCGAGCCGGCATGATTGTTGAACTGCACGCAGGGGCTGATCACATCGATGACGGCGCCCCCCTTGTGTGAAATCGCGGCCTTGATGATGGGCACGAGCTGTCTTCGGTCGCCGGAAAAGCTGCGCGCCACAAACGTCGCGCCGAGGATCAGCGCGAGGCTCACCAGATCGATGGCGGAGTCCATGTTCAGTCCGCCCGCCTTGCTCTTCGAGCCGCGGTCCGCGGTTGCCGAGAATTGCCCCTTCGTCAGCCCGTACACGCCGTTGTTCTCGCAGATATAGACCATGTTGATGCCTCGCCGCACGCAGTGGGCGAACTGGCCGAGGCCGATCGAGGCGGAATCGCCGTCGCCGGATACGCCCAGATAGATGAGATCGCGATTGGCCAGGTTGGCGCCGGTCAGCACAGACGGCATGCGCCCATGCACACTATTGAAGCCGTGGCTGTTGCCGAGCAGATAGTCGGGCGTCTTCGACGAACAGCCGATGCCCGACATCTTGGCGACCCGGTGCGGCTCGATGTCGAGCTCGAAGCAGGCCTGGATCAGCGCGGCGCTGATCGAATCGTGGCCGCAGCCGGCGCAGAGCGTCGAGATCGAGCCTTCATAGTCGCGATGGGTGAAGCCGAGCTTGTTGGTGGGAAGACCCGGGTGGCGAAGCTTGGGCTTGACGATATAGGTCATGGATTCCTCAGGCCGCGCGGCTCAGAAGCGGCTTCATGCGCTCCGCGATCGCGCCGGTAATGAAGCGGGCGGTGATCGGCGTGCCGTCATAGTGAAGGATGGAAATAAAGCGCGCCGGATCGATAGCGCATTCGTTCACAAGCAGTTTCTGCATCTGCGCGTCGCGGTTCTGCTCGACGACGAAGATCTGGTCGTGCGCGTCGACGAAGGCAGAAACCTCTTCTGAGAATGGAAAGGCCCGGATCCGCAGCGTGTCGAGATGCAGGTCTTGCGCTTCAAGCGAAGCCAACGCTTCATCCATGGCAACCGATGTCGAGCCATAATAGATCGCGCCGAAACGCGTAGCCCTTTTTGCCGGAAGCCGCACCGGCTGCGGCACCATCGTCTTCGCGGTCTCGAGCTTCCGCAGGAGGCGCTGCATGTTGTCGACATAGACGGCGCCTTCCTCGCTGTATTTGGCGAAACGGTCATGGGAGGAGCCACGCGTAAAATAAGCGCCCTTCGTCGGATGCACGCCCGGAAGTGTGCGATAGGGAATGGCATCGCCGTCGACATCGAGGTAACGGCCGAAGCTCTTTCCGGCTTCCAGCTCTTCGGCCGTCATGATCTTGCCGCGGTCGTAGCGGCGCGAATCGTCCCATGCGAGCGGCGCGCAGAGCCAGTCATTCATGCCGATGTCGAGGTCCGACATCACGAAGATGGGTGTCTGCAGGCGCTCGGCGAGATCGAAAGAAAGCGCCGCGAATTCGAACGCCTCGCCGGGATCCTTGGGAAAAATCAGGACGTGCTTGGTGTCCCCATGGCTCGCATAGGCGCAAAGCAGCACGTCGGATTGTTGCGTGCGTGTCGGCATGCCGGTCGATGGGCTGCCGCGCTGGATGTCGAAAATGACCGCCGGAATCTCAGCGAAATAGGCGAGGCCGAAGAATTCCTGCATGAGCGAGATACCGGGCCCCGACGTCGCGGTAAACGCGCGCGCACCATTCCAGCTGGCGCCGATCACCATTCCGATCGCGGCGATCTCATCTTCCGCCTGGACGATTGCAAATTTGTTCTGCTTCGTTTCAGGATCGACGCGGAGCTTGCGGCAATGCGCGCTGAAGGCTTCCGCGAGCGAAGTCGAAGGCGTGATCGGATACCAGGCCGCCACTGTAGCTCCGCCATAGACGCAACCCAGCGCTGCCGCGTCATTGCCGGCGATAAAGATGCGGTCGCCCACACCATCCGCGCTTGCCACTTTTAAAGCGCAGGCGCCGGCAAGATGCAGCTCCGCGTAATCGTAGCCCAGCCGGAATGCTTGGACGTTCGGGGCAATCAGCTTGTCTTTGCCCTTGAACTGCGCCGCGATTGCACCCTCAACGATCGCGGGCTCGATGCCCAACAGCGACGCCAGGCCGCCCACATAAAGAATGTTCTTGAACAATTGGCGCTGGCGCGCATCCGTATAGGTGCGGTTGCAGATTTCGGTGAGCGGTATGCCGATGACGCTCAAATCCTCGCGGAATTTGGATGCCGGCAGAGGCTTGGTGGAATCGTAGACGAGGTAGCCGCCTGCATCGATGGACGCCACATCTTTGTCCCAGGTCTGCGGATTCATTGCGACCATGAGGTCAACGCCGCCGCGGCGGCCAAGCCAGCCCGCGGCCGAGACGCGAACTTCGTACCAGGTCGGCAGACCCTGGATGTTGGAAGGAAAGATATTGCGCGTGGCGACAGGCACGCCCTTGAGAAGCACGCATTTCGCGAACAGCTCGTTCGCGCTCGCCGAGCCCGAGCCGTTCACATTGGCGAATTTGACGACGAAATCGTTGGTCGCTTCTATCGGCTGCGGCATGATTGGGCCTGTGCGGGTTCCAGGTAGAATTTTTTCATGTCCCAGGCGCCAGTCGGGCAGCGCTCGGCGCAAAGTCCGCAATGCAGGCATACGTCCTCGTCCTTCGCCATGATGCGGCCGGTCTTGAGCACGTCGGAAATAAAGAGGTCCTGTGACGTGTTCGGCGCGGGCGTCATGAGGTGCAGGCGCAGATCGTTTTCATCGGCATTCGGCGTGAAGGTGATGCAGTCCATCGGGCAGATGTCGACGCAGGCGTCGCATTCGATGCAGAGTTTGGTCTCGAATACTGTTTCGATGTCGCAATTGAGACAGCGTTGCGCTTCGAGGAAGCCGAGCTTGGGATCGAAACCAAGTTCCACTTCGACCTTGACGTTGCGCAAAGTCACGTCCTGCGGCGCATGCGGAACTTTGTAGCGCAGGTCGAGCGAGACGTCGTTGTCGTAGCTCCATTCGTGAATGCCCATCTTCTGGCTCAAGAGATTGACGAGCGGCGGCGGCCGCACCTTCACGTCGTCGCCGTTACAGAGCAGATCGATGGAGATGGCAGCCTCATGGCCGTGAGCGACGGCCCAAATGATATTTTTCGGACCGAACGCCGAGTCGCCGCCGAAGAAGATTTTCGGATTGGTCGACTGCATGGTGACGGGGTCTACTTTCGGCATGTCCCAGCGGTCGAATTCGATGCCGATGTCGCGTTCGATCCAGGGAAATGCGTTCTCCTGTCCGACCGCAACCAGCACGTCGTCGCATTCCATCTCGACGTCCGGCTCGCCCGTGGCCACGAGCGTGCGCCGCCCCTTTGGATCGTGCTCTGCCTTCACGTTCTCGAACCGCACGCCGGTCAGCTTACCGTTCGCGTGGATGAACGCCTTGGGCACAAGAAAATTGTGGATGGGGATGCCCTCCTCCATCGCATCGTCTTTTTCCCAGGGCGACGCCTTCATCTCCTCGAATCCTGAGCGCACGACGACGCGCACATCCTCTCCGCCGAGACGCCGGGAAGTGCGGCAGCAATCCATCGCCGTGTTGCCGCCGCCCAGCACGATCACGCGTTTGCCGATCCTCTCCGTATGGCCGAAGGAAACGCTCGACAGCCAGTCGATGCCGATATGAACGTTCGCCGCCGCTTCCTTGCGGCCTGGGATGTCGAGTTCGCGCCCGCGCGGTGCGCCGCAGCCGACGAAGATCGCGTCGTAATCCTCCGCGAGCAGCGTTTTGAGGCTTCCCACTTTTTCGCCGAACCGCAATTCGGGCTCGAGACCGAGAATGTAATTGCACTCTTCGTCGAGCACGCGCTCGGGAAGGCGGAATTTGGGAATCTGCGTGCGCATCATTCCGCCCGCCATCTTGTCCTGGTCGTAGAGAACACAGGTGTAGCCGAGCGGCAGAAGATCGCGCGCGACGGTGAGCGAGGCGGGGCCCGCACCGATTAGCGCGATGCGCTTGCCGTTCTTCTGGTGGGCCGGCTTCGGCAGACGCTCGCTGATGTCGTCCTTGTTGTCGGCAGCGACGCGCTTCAGCCGGCAGATCGCGACCGGCTCCTTCTCGACGCGCAGACGTCGGCAGGCGGGTTCGCAGGGCCGGTCGCAGGTGCGGCCGAGCACGCCCGGGAAGACGTTCGATTCCCAGTTGATCATGTAGGCGTCGGTGTAGCGTCCGGCCGCGATCAGTCGGATATATTCGGGCACAGGCGTGTGCGCCGGACACGCCCATTGGCAGTCGACCACCTTGTGGAAGTAGTCCGGATTGCTGACATCGGTCGGCTTCATGCCGGAAGGGCGGGCGGGCGCGGGCGTGCCAAGCTCCTCAGCCGGAACTGAACTCATCTCTCTGAATGATCTCCATCGCGCTTCCGCCCTTCGACGGCCGCACTCCTTCGCGGGCGGGATTTCAACCCTGCCGCCCCGGTTGCTGCCCCTGAATCACCCATACTAGCCGTCAAAGCTTAGCGCGCAATTGCTAAAGGGATGCAGGGCCCTAAAAACGGGCTCTTGCGCATGATTTGCCCCAAATCTTCCGTTGAACCGCTCTGGATCGGACGGTCGCGCTCGCGATAATGCCTGCGCCTCGACCGGAGCCCTGCCTTGGACATTTCTCTTTCCGACGAACACCGCGCCATTGACGAGAGCGTTGCCCGCATTTGCGTCCGCTTTAGCGACGCCTATTGGACCGAATGCGACCAGACGCCCCGCTTTCCCGAGGAGTTCCATCACGCGATGGCGGAGGCGGGCTGGCTCGGCATCACCATGCCGGTGGAACTGGGCGGCGCCGGGCTCGGGGTCACCGAAGCGGCCATCATGATGCATGCGGTCACGCGCGGCGGCGGCGGATTTTCCGCGGCGTCGACCATCCACGTCAATCTCTTCGGCCCGCACGCGGTCGTCGTGCACGGCACCGAGGAGCAGAAAGCGCGCTGGCTGCCCCCGCTCATCAGGGGAGAGCAGAAAGTGTGCTTCGGCGTGACCGAGCCCAATGCGGGCCTCGACACCACGAACATCGAGACGTTCGCGCGACGCACCAACGAAGGCTACGTCATCCGCGGGCGGAAGATGTGGACGACGACGGCGCAGGAAGCCGACAAGATTCTGATTCTCGCGCGCACGCGGCCGCGCGCCGAGTGCAGTCGTCCGACCGAAGGAATGACTCTTTTCTACACCGATCTCGACCGTTCGAAGGTCGAGGTGCGCCGCATCGAGAAGATGGGCCGCAGCGCGGTCGATTCGAATGCCGTCTTCATCGACGACCTCTTTGTGCCCGACGACGACCGCGTCGGCGAGGAGGGCAAGGGATTCCGCTATCTCCTCGACAGTCTCAATCCCGAACGCATTCTGATCGGCATCGAGGCGGTGGGTCTCGGGCGCGATGCGCTGCGCCGGGCCAGCGATTATGCTCGTGACCGGCGCGTGTTCGGGCGCGCAATCGGCCAGAACCAGGGCATCCAGCATCCGCTCGCCGAGAACTGGGCGATGCTTGAGAGCGCCTACTGGATGTGCCTGCGCGCCGGCCAGCTCTATGATTCGAAGAAACCTTGCGGCGCTGAAGCCAATGCCGCGAAGTTTCTCGGCGCGCGCGCCGCCTTCGACGCGGCGACGCGTGCGGTGCTCACCCATGGCGGCATGGGCTACGCGCGCGAATACCAGGTCGAGCGGCTCTTCCGCGAGAGCATCCTCACGCGCATCGTGCCCGTGACGGAACAGCTCGTTCTCTCCTTCATCGCCGAGAATGTGCTCGATCTGCCGAAATCGTACTGATCAGACGTTTTGGAATTGTGTCAGGCTGAGGATGTTGCCGTCGGGATCGGTGAACCATGCCACAAGGGCGCTCTTGTCTGGCGAAGTCCAGATGCCGAGATTGTCCTGGCCGAAACCGTCATAGATTTGAAACACGACGCCCTTTTTCCTCAACGCGGTTACGACCGCGACGATATCGTCGACGTGCCACCCGAGCGCCGTGAAGCGCCGAGGCGCAAAGTCCTTCAGTTCGGAGATGCGAATGGTACGCCCGTCAGTTTCCAGCATGAGCGCGAATGGATCCTCCCCTTTCACGGCAAGACTCAGCGAGTCGCGATAGAAGACCTTGGCCCTCGCGGTCACGTGTGCCGAGAAACGTCACCACTCTTGCGGATGCGGGTAGGGCCATGGGCTGGCCTCGAGAGCGGGAACGGGATTAAACAATAGCGCAAATCGCAACGGTCATCTGCATGCCGGGCCTCTATTTCGAAGAATTTTCCGTTGGGCAGACATTCGCTCATCCGATCCGGCGCACGGTGACGGAGGCCGACAATGTTTTCTTCTCTGCGATCACGCACAACCCCGCGCAGCTACATCTGGACGAAGAATATGGAAAGACGACGGAATTTGGAACGCGCATCGTCAATTCGCTGTTCACGCTCGGGCTGATGATCGGCATTTCCGTGGGCGAGACGACGCTCGGTACGACGGTCGCCAATCTCGGCATGGACGAGGTCCGTTTCCCGAAGCCCGTTTTTCACGGCGACACGCTGCATGTCGAGAGCGAGGTGCTGGAATTGCGCGAGAGCCGGTCGCGCCCGCAAAACGGTATCGTCGTATTCGTCCATCGCGCCATCAACCAGCGCGGCGAGATCGTCGCGTCCTGCAAACGCTCCGCGCTGATGCTCAGGAAGCCGGGATGATGCGCCCAGATATTTCCTCCCGCGCCGGTGTTTCCTCCCCCGCTCGCGGGGGAGGTGCCGCCGAAGGCGGCGGAGGGGGCCAGCGGTGCGCCCACTTACCCCCTCCGCCCGCGCTTTGCGCGGGGGCACCTCCCCCGCGAAGAGCGGGGGAGGAAAGTAAAGCGGAAGACGAAAATAGAGTACGGGGCTCGGTGCCATGACGATCCTGCGCTCGATGCTGTTCGTGCCGGCGGACAGCGAACGAAAACTTGCGAAGGCAAAGTCTTCGCCAGCCGATGCACTCATTCTCGATCTCGAAGATTCTGTTGCAGCCGAGAACAGGTCGCGCGCGCGGGGTCTCATGCGCGAGTTTGTTCCTCATGCTTCGGCGCGGAGCTGGGTGCGCATCAACCCCATCGCGAGCCCGGACTACGCCGACGATCTCGAAGCGGTCGCTGCTGCGCCCCCCGCGGGCGTTGTCGTGCCCAAGCCCGATTCACCGCAATCATTACGCACGCTCGATGCAGATCTCCTGACGCTGGAACGCGCGAACGGATTGCCCGAACGCGGCATCTTCGTCATTCCGGTGGCGAGCGAAACGCCAGCGGCCGTTTTGAATCTTCGGGAATATCGAATTCCGCCCCCGCGCCTGCGGGCGCTCACATGGGGCGCCGAAGATCTGTCGGCAGCGCTTGGCGCCACTACAAACCGGAATGAACACGGCGAATTCGCTTTCACCTATTGCCTCGTGCGCTCGCTCTGCCTTCTCGCGGCGAAGGCGGCCGGTGTCGAAGCGGTCGAGACGCTTCATGCCGATTTCAAGGATTTCGCCGGGCTCGCGCGCGTCGCGCGCGCCGCGAACCGCGAGGGGTTCACGGGAATGCTCGCGATCCATCCCGATCAGGTCGAAGTGATCAACGCGGCCTTCACGCCTTCGCTCGACGATGTCGAGCATGCACGCCGGGTGGTTGCGGCATTCGCGGACGGGGCGGGCGTCGCTTCGCTCGACGGCAAAATGCTCGACCGGCCGCATCTGATCCAGGCCGAGCATGTGCTCGCGCTCGACGAGGGCGTCCGATCACGCGGGTGAACGGCGCATCATCCACCCGTAAAGCACCGCGATCAGAAGCGTGAAGGCGGCGAGGCCGAGCAGATTGGCCGGCGCGAAATCTGCCGGCACAAGTCCGAGCGGCGCGTCGGTCGAGAGCGCCACGATCAATCCCGCAAGCAGCACGCCGAACAGGCTTTCGCCCACGATCATGCCCGAGGCGACGAGCACGCCCAGCCTCTTCGCGTGCGCAGGGTTCTTCGTGCGGGCGGCGCGCCTGTCGTACCAGTGGCCGATGACCGCACCGATCACGACGGGAAGCGTGGCCGACATCGGCAGATAGATTCCGATG
>Ga0182024_10022158_pt1 | contig 11465 bp, 10 predicted proteins | sample P32metaG_FD_120480 | JGI IMG/M metagenome (GOLD analysis project Ga0182024, IMG submission 120480) | Permafrost microbial communities from Stordalen Mire, Sweden - P3-2 metaG (Illumina Assembly) | ecosystem: Environmental > Terrestrial > Soil > Wetlands > Permafrost | place: Sweden: Stordalen... | reverse complement strand
TGTTGTTCGTCTGAAGGACGCCGCCCAGGTCGGACTTATTCGAAGCGCCGGTCCGCAGCCGCTTGATTGTCGTCGGCTTGTTTCCAAAGGCTTCCAGGAAGGCGAACGGAGACTCCTGAGCATCAAAAGGCTGCTCAGCTAGGGCAGAAATGGCTTCCTCGATTTCAACGGCGTTCATCCGGCCCTTTGTCCTCTACGGGCGATCCACTTTGCTAAGTCCTACCGCGAGACAGAGCACGCGATGTACCCCGAGTGCTTAGACGAAATACGTGTGACTTGACGCCCTAGGCGCCCACAAATCCGCCGGAATACAGCGCGTTTAGAGCGGGGATTTCTTCATTTGCAACATAGCGCGACTTCAACACAAGCAAACGACTCCTATGATAAAGTCTACGGAAAAGGCTTTATCGCATAAATTTGTGCAATGGAGGTAGCCCGGTTACGCCCAATGCGTTTGACGGTTTGGATTACGACCGGCATTCAAAAGCCGGAAGCCGCCGATAACGACAATTATCGGCGCTAAAGCGACCACAACTTCGTCCGTCGACTTCGGTTCAACCGCGTTCAGCCTTTGCCATTGATCGCAATTTCGCTCAGCCGAGCAATCGATCATTTCAGAAGCACCCGGCACGCCCTCGGCACACGGTAACTGGCGCGCCCGAGACGATTCCGCGGTATAAAACATTACCCGTTCCGCAGGCGCTGATGTCATATTAATCAATGCGCAATATTGTCTGCGGACAGAAGCGATGATTGGCCTTGGTACATATGCTGAAACATGCGTTGGGTTGCGCTGCAGTAAGACGTGCCGTTATTCGACTGATTCAGCGTCATGAAGCTCGGGGCCGATTCTTGGGACATTTAATTTGTACTCGGCCACGAAAAAACTTGACATGTCAGAGCGTGTCCCCAATTGCATAGGGTGATTACTTGCCGAATTCGTGATCGAAGCGGCCAAGCCAAGCAAGCGGCACGCCGAAGGCGGTTGTCAGGGTGGAGGAAACTGCGGTGCAAGGTATTGATCTCGCCTATCGAGCGATGAAACCTATCGCTATCGCTGCGCTCATCGCCAGCCTCGGGATCCCGTTTTCAGCCCACGCTGAAACAGCACCGCCCAAATGCGATGCGCCTCTCCATCTTCTCAGACTTGCCAATCCGCTGACACGCTTTGCACAAAAGCTCGCAACCCGCGGCCCGATCACCATTATCGCCATTGGTTCTTCGTCGACCGCCGGCGCGGGCGCAAGTTCGCCAGCGACGAATTATCCCAACCGCCTCGCTGAAGAGCTCAAGCAGCGTTTCCCAAACCGTTCGATCACCGTGCTCAATCGCGGCGTCAACGGCGAGGAAGTCGGTGACATGCTCAAGCGCTTCGATAAGGACGTACTAGCTGCCAAGCCTGACCTGGTCCTGTGGCAGCTTGGCACCAATTCGGTCATCAGTGATCACATGTTCACCGACCACGGCGCCGCGATCCGCGATGGCCTCAAGAAGATCCGCGCTATCGATGCCGACGTCGTGCTGATCGATCCGCAATTCGTGCCGAAGGTGATTGTGAAGGCTGACGCCGAGCACATGATCGAATTGATCGCTATGACCGCGAAGGTGGAAAATGTCGACCTATTCCGCCGCTTCGACGTGATGAAGCGTTGGCGCGATGCCGATCATATGGCGTTCGAGTCGTTCGTGTCACCCGATGGGCTACACATGAATGACTGGAGCTACGCTTGTATGGCCAAGGGCCTTGGCATGGCAATCGCCGAAGCCGCGCAGCGGCCTGTCATGTCAGCGAAGGCCACATCGCACCTGGTGCCCTGAGCACCCGCGTTCCTTACGCCGCGGCTGCTGCTCGTCGCCGAGTTTTGCAACACAACCCGCGATTCGCGTCAGCTCTATTTTATCTGGCCCTGCCGGCTGACCGAGCGGATGCCTCGCAGGTCGAAGCGCATGGCAACGATATCTTTGCCGAATCTCACTTTGGAAGTGGGATCACCGAAGGCTAGCCATTTTTGGAGGTAGACGTCTTCGCCAGCCATCGTTCCCTGCCCGGTACGGCCATAGACAACCCATAGGCGTTGCTGTGGCGATGCAAAGTGGGCGACAGTAGTCGATACATCGTGAGTAGTACTGACTATCGTCCGGTCGAGACGATACCGATCAGCATAGTTGGCGAGAACGTAGCGTGCAGCTCCGTCATTAGTGATGATTGCATCGCCAGGCTGAACATTTTCGGCCAAGTAGGCGGCGGCGAGGTCCCAACGCGGCTTGGTCTCTGATCGGTAATACGGCGCGAGATTGGCGATTCCCGCGAACGCTAGCGCCGTCGCGGCAACCGGAAATAACGGCCGCGATAAGCCGGCTAGGCCAAGTCCCGCCAGTATGAAGAACGGGCCGGTGCTCCACAACAGATAGCGGGTTATCCAGAACGGCGTATAAATCGATAGTATCGCCAACGCAATCGGCATGGTGATAGCCGCGAGCGCGACAACGCTCAGGAGCTTTGCATCGGTCCTGAGACGCCAGGCGCCTAATAATGCCAGGCCAAACACCGCCGCGCCGAGCCATGGTACGGGCGTCGGCAACAGCATGAAGGTGGTGACATCCGAGACGCGATATAAATAGGTAGCCGCGATTACCGACCAAACGTGTTCAAACGTAGACGCCGGTATCCAACGATAGGTTTGAAAGGGATCTTGGTCGGCGGCCAGATAGATTGCGATCAGTCCGGGCAACCAGGCGAGGACGATGATGGTCTGCGCAATCGCCCAATTCCGAATTAGATTCCACCGCCCAGTTGCCGTGCGACGGATTATAACGGCAATGGCGATATTTGACGCGATGAGCCAAAACGCCGTCACTAGTAGAACATTAAGCGCGCCAATCGTTCCGATCGTATAGGCGGCCCAGGACACGCGCTCACCCTTCGATTGGCCCGAAGTTGGAAATGTGATCGCCGACCGCCGCGCGATGCGCGCCAACCCCCACAACGCAAGCATGACCAGACAGGAGGCGAGCGTATAGGGGCGTGCCTCTTGGCCCAATTGCACGTCAAGCGGCGCCAGCGCTATGAGGGTGCCGGCTGCCAAGCCCGCTCGGGGCGTTTTAATCTCGGTTGCGACCATCGCGACCAGCATGACGGCGATCACGCCAAAGATCACGGACGGTAGGCGCAGCATCCACTCGTCGATAATTGGGGCGTCGAATGCGCTGGCGAGGAAGAAATAAGTCGGGAAATGTTTGTTATGAAGTGAACTGGCGATCAGATCCGAAATCGCCAAATTGGCGCGAACGTGGGTGATGACTTCATCGAGCCACAGCGGCTTGTCGGAAAGGCCGTATAGCCGCGCCGCAAAAGCGAGCGTCCCCGGAATCAACGCAACGGCGACTGGTGTCCGAAACCAAGTCATGCCGATCAATTGCGCAGGGGGACCAAACCGGAACATTCCAGATATTGCCGCCACACTAGCCCGAGGCAGTCAACCTAATCTTGCGTTGTCCGCTGGTCGGCTATGAGCGAAGGCCAGGAAAAAGCATCGTACCGGGGGAAACTAGCTCGGGCGAAGTGGCCGGCGTGGGTTCAGGCGCAGTTCGTTGAGGGCCGGGCGATGTCCGCTTCTCTAATCGGCCGATCTGGGTCAAGCGCTTTCAGGCTGTCCATTGCTCCGGTGTCGATGTCACCTGCGGGCTCGTGTTTCTCTTCGGAATCGGCACCAAGGCCGTTCCATCATGGGATTCGAAGAGGTGGAACAATCTTTGGGGCGGCCTTGTCGTCAGACGAACGGCAGGTTCAAGCGGACACCCGGCATGCCCTCGGCACACGGTAACTGGCGCGCCCGAGACGATTCGAACACCCGAACTTTGCCGCAGGAGCCTCCCCCACATCCGAACCGAGCAAAATCAGGCCCGTTGCCGCTGGCCGGGGTTTCGTCTATTGAGGCGGACAGGCGCCCGTAGCTCGGTTGGATAGAGCGTTGCCCTCCGAAGCTGGCAGGACACTTAAGCTCCCGTGTGAGAACGCCTTGTAAATCAGCATTTGTCTTTACATCCTCGCGCTTTGCCATAGTTGTCGGCACGACCGGGCCACATCGAATTGACGGGCGGCATACGATCGTCGTGGACGGCGGACTGACGGCATCCTGACGCTCTTCAAATGACCAAGGAATGGCAGCTACTGCAAAATCGGAATTCAGAGACCCCACAATGAACCTAGAACCCATTTAAAAGGAGAAGGTCTATGAGGGGATTCTTGCGGGCAATCGCGATTTTTATCGCGCTGCTCATGAGTAGCGCCGCCGCAACGGCGGAGGATACTTATCCGTCGCGGCCGGTGCACATTCTGGTTCCGTATCCGGCCGGCGGCGGCGTCGACATTGTCGCACGCTCACTGGGCGACGAACTGTCGAAGCATTGGGGTCAGCCGGTCGTCATCGAGAACCGTCCGGGCGCCGGCGGCGTCATCGCGTCGCAGGCGGTGGCGACCTCGCCGAAGGACGGCTACATGCTGATCGTGGTCGCCAGCGGCCACGCGACCAATCCGTTCCTGTACGCACATCTGCCCTACGATACGTTCAAGGATTTTACGCCGATTTCGTTGCTCGGTTCGTCGCCGAACATTCTTCTGGTCCGCGCCGACTCGCCGTTCAAGACGCTGGCGGACCTCCTCGCCGAGGCCAGGAAAAAACCAGGCAGCTTGTCCTACGGCCATGCCGGCAACGGAACCTCGACGTATCTCGCAGGCGAATTGCTCAAAAGTTTGGCGAAGGTCGACCTCACCGGGATTCCCTACAAGGGCGGTGCACCGGCGATCAACGACTTGCTCGGTGGCCATCTGCCGATCTCGTTCAACAACGCGCCGGAATCATTGGGCCAAATCACCAGTGGCACATTGCGTGCGCTGGCGGTGACGACGGCAACTCGCGCACCGTTCCTACCGAACGTGCCGACCATGGCCGAGGTCGGCGTGCCGGGCTACGACACCGCGGTGTGGTGGGGCCTGCTCGGACCGAGCAATATGCCGGCCAACGTTACAGGCAAGATCGCCAAGGATACGGCCGAAGCGATGAAGTCCCCAGTGATCAAGGATCGCCTCATCAAGCTCGGCGCGACCTCTATCGGCAGCTCGCCTCAGGAATTCGGCAGGCTCATCAAATCCGACTACGACAAATGGGGGCCAATCATTAAAGCTGCCGGTATAAAGGCGGAATGAACCAACCCACATTCGTTATGAGACAGAGCGTTGCCTTGCCACGGCGGCATCAAGGTCTTTGCCGAATGGAGCGCTGCCCTCCGAAGCTGGAGGAGGCTACTAGCCGGTCTCCATAATATCCTTGTGAGGCAAGGAGCCAGCGCTCCAGGGTAGCGTCATTTCTCAAGAAAACGCCTGAAAGGCACGACCGGGCCACCCCGGTAGACCAGCTTTGGTAGCAACTATGCCGCAGGAATTGAATTTCGAGATCGAGGACGTCGTTTCATAGTTTGGTTCCGGATATCGGTGGAAACTGATCGGCCCAAACACAAGGACAGCCAATGGCGAGAGCGAATGGGGTTTACACCCAGCAGCGAAGGATATTATTTGCCCGCGTTGGGCGGATGCATTTCTACAACGGCCCAGTGCCCGGTGACGAGCGGCCGGTCGGTGGGGGGAGTCACAACAAGAGCAAGACTGGCCACGAAGTCTACAATTTCCGAGAGACGAACACGCGCCTTTTCGGTTACTTCCAGCCAACGAGGTCCAGCCATATCAATTTAAAACGCATTGATTCCATCGCTGCTGCTGCGAAAAAGCTAAACCGGGTTCTTGTAGTTTCTGTCGCACGTCGCCCAGAAGGCGGGCAAGTAATTGTGGGGTGGTACAAAGACGCAGAAGTACTCCGGAAAAAAGTCCAACACTCACCTGGTAAGCCGCGAGGATACGGGCACTATTGCTGGGCGAAACGACGCAACTGTGTTCTTCTGCCTGACGAGAATCGGAGCCTCGAAATCCCTTCCGGTAAGGGCGGCATGGGACAATCGAACATTTGCTACCCTCTGGCCGCAAACGGCAAACCAAAACCCGCGAATTGGATTCAGCAAGCTTTGCAATTCGTCGATGACTACCAAGCGAGCGACATTCTCGTTAGCCCCGAGGCGGACGCTGAAACGGAAAGCGCAGCCGCTGCAGAAAAGGCCCTTGAGCAACAGCAAGGGAACTACCGTGTGTCTGATATTGCCTTCGCGTGAAGCCTCGTAGCGATCTGCACGCGCGGGGTAACCCTTCATGCCATCACAAACTTCGCGCATAGTTATTAACCCCTAGAAAATAAGACATCTCGGATGTGCGTCTAACTCAAGCTCGTTGCAATTACGCATAGCTTTGTGGGAGAATCGCGCCTTCAAGAAACAGGAGAGTGTTGTGGCTTCAGGCACCGTCAAATGGTTTAACCCGACCAAAGGTTATGGTTTCATTCAACCGTCCAGTGGGGGCGGTAAGGACGTGTTCGTTCATATTTCCGCGGTTGAGAAGGCTGGCCTCAGCACACTTAATGATGGGCAGCAGGTTGAGTACGACCTCGTACCCAACAAGGGAAAAGAGTCGGCCGAAAACCTCAAGCTGAAATGATTTAACGTACGAATTGGCCGCTCATCAGCCTCTTATTTCTTCTGCCTTAGATTGGCCCGACGCACTGATCGTTTACGACAGGGTATTCTGTGGGCGTGGAACCGCTGCTCTAATCAGAAGCGTATTCGCGGAATTTTTGGCAGCCCACTGTGTGATTTGCCCTTAAGCCCCGGCGCGCCCTCGGCACACGGTAACTGGCGCGCCCGAGACGATTCGAACACCCGAACTTTGCCGCAGGAGCCTCCCCCACATCCAAACCGAGCAAAATCAGGCCCGTTGCCGCTGGCCGGGGTTTCGTCTATTGAGGCGGACAGGCGCCCGTAGCTCAGCTGGATAGAGCGTTACCCTCCGAAGCTGGAAAAACCCACAAGACATCATTCTGAATGTCCTTCTTAGGCAAGGGCAGACTGACCGGAAGTCACATTGTTTCTCAAAATATCCCTCATAAGGCACGACCGGGCCACCCTGTTTAATTAGGCGGGAAGTTCTTTTGCAATGAATGTGCTGAAGTCATGATGATCACACGTCGGCAATGATCAGGCAGGATTCTGATGGGTGATGTCTATAAGCCGGTTCGTGTGGCGGCAGTTCAGGCCGCTTCCGTTTTTCTCGACCGAGAAGGATCGACGGAGAAGGCGTGTCGGCTCATTCGCGAAGCTGGCGCACATGGTGCCCGAGTTATCGGCTTCCCCGAAGGCTTCATTCCTGCACACCCGGTTTGGTTTCATCATCATGCCGCGACTGCTGGGATATCGAACAAGCTGTCCGTGGAGTTATTTAAGAATTCCGTTGAGGTTCCTGGCGCTGAAACGGAGGCGCTTTGCGAGGCTGCGCGAAACGCAAACGCCTATGTCGTCATCGGCGTGTGTGAGAAGCTTCCGAACACACTGGGCACCTTGTTCAACACGCAGCTTTATATCGGGCCGGATGGTAGTCTTATCCGCAAACACCAGAAAATTATGCCCACGGTCGGAGAACGACTGGTGCACATGGGCGGGCATGGCGACACATTCGGCGCGTTTGCGACCGAGTTCGGGCCTGCGTCCGGTCTAATTTGCGGCGAGAATTCAAATCCACTAGCGATCTTCGCGCTGATCGCCGAAGGCACCCGCATTCACGTCATGAGCTGGCCCAATCATTTCCCGACTAGCGGAGATCCGCTGCGGAATCGGGTCGCCATAGATTCGCAGGCGTTCGCCCAAATGAGTAAGGCTTTCGTGATTTCTGCCTGCGGTACCATCGACGAACGCATGATCGAGATACTCAAGGTCGGCCCGGACGGCGAACAATTCCTGAGAAACCCGGACTGCTGTGGCGGGAGTTTGATCGTCAACCCTATGAGTCGAATTATCGCCGGACCAATGGGGCCGGAAGAAGGGATTCTCTACGCCGATTGCGACTTAGAACTCGCCATCCAGATGAAACTGCGGCACGACTTCGCGGGCCACTACAATCGCCCCGATATTTTCCAGCTTCATGTCAATCGCGCGGCGCCCCAGCTCTATCACGTGCACAACGCGGAATTCCCGCAGGAGCTTACTACAGACGCGGTAAGCGCCCTTCCGCGGCCGACCGGGCGTTTAGCGCCGCCCGATACAGAGCCGCAGTAGTAAAGCGCAGCGCCTATGCACGGCAACGCTTCCGTCGCGTCTCGCGCAATCTTGAAAAGCGGAAGCCCTTGATCCGATAGGTCTTCCGTCGCCCCTCCCATTCGCATTGCGAGCGCGCGGCACTCAAGCGGCACACTGCCAATACAACTAGAGCATTGGAGGATTAAGTCCTTGGCATCGAGTCACCGATGTCCTTCAATGACTTCAAATGGATAAGCGTTGACCAATGGCCACAATCCGGCCGCTGCGGGGCCGTTGGCAAGCGATGGTGCGGCGCAGAGGCGTCCCGCCCCGTTGCAAGTCGTTCGACAAGCGCACTGACGCGACGCGCTGGCGCGCCCGAGAAGATTCGAACACCCGAACTTTGCCGCAGGAGCCTCCCCCCACATCCAAACCGAGCAAAATCAGGCCCGTTGCCGCTGGCCGGGGTTTCGTCTATTGAGGCGGACAGGCGCCCGTAGCTCAGCTGGATAGAGCGTTGCCCTCCGAAGGCTGGAAGGAATAGGCAGCCGAGATCAACAGAAGCCTAGCATTCTCAGCACAATCCAAGCGCCATCCTTTCGATTCGGACGTAATCGGCACCCAAGCGCCACAAGCGCGATGGTGGTCAAACGCGCGATGGCTGGCGAGGATAGTCGGGAACTAGCCGCCTGCTAGAACTGACCTCTTGAAATCAGCTTTGGCTGGCCTAAATCGCTTCGCGCCGGGTGCCAGGAGACACAGTGCGGGTCCGGTGGGCCTTGAATTGCCGTTGGGGAGAATTTGCTTGCCATGACCGCCGTTGATGAAACGAAGCACGAGAGCCGTGCTTTCGAGGCCGATGTCGCCAAGCTGCTGCACATGATGGTGCACTCGGTCTATTCCGACAAAGACATCTTTCTCCGAGAACTGATTTCGAACGCCGCCGATGCCTGCGAAAGGCTGCGCTACGAAGCGATCGCTAATCCTGGGCTACTCGGAGATGACCCGACGCCTCGCATCACCCTTACCATCGATGCTGATAAACGGAGCCTCACAGTCGAAGACAATGGCATCGGAATGAGCCACGACGAGTTGGTCCAGGCGTTGGGAACTATCGCGCATTCGGGCACCAAGGCCTTCATGGATCGGATCGAAGCCGCCCAGGGTGGCGATAAGGCGACGCTTATCGGCCAATTTGGTGTGGGGTTCTATTCGGCGTTCATGGTGGCAGATCGCGTCGATGTCATTTCCCGCCGCGCCGGGACCGATGAGGGGTGGCTCTGGTCGTCGGATGGTAAGGGCACTTATTCGGTTTCGCCTGCGGCCCTGGCTGACACTCCGGGCCGCGGCACCCGCGTTGTCTTGCACCTGATGGAAAGCGCGAAGGCTTATACCGAGCGCTTCACACTAGAGCGGATCGTAAAGGCACAGTCTGGCCATGTGCCAGTGCCGATCGCGATCATCGAAAAACCCGGCGCGGCGCCAACCGAGGTCGCCGATGGGGCAGCCCTTTGGACCAAGCCAAAGTCCGATATTAAGGCCGCGGATTATACCGACTTTTATCGCAGCATCGCGGGGCAGTTCGATGAGCCGGCGCTGACGGTCCATTTCCGTGCCGAGGGTCGGCACGAATACACCACGCTTGCCTTTGTTCCGGGCTCCCGACCTTTTGACCTCTTCGATCCCGACCGAAAAGGCCGCATCAAGCTTTACGTGAAACGTGTCTTTATCACGGATGAAGCAGAGGTGCTGCCGCGCTACCTGCGTTTTATTCGTGGGCTGGTGGACTCAGCCGACCTACCGCTCAACGTCTCACGCGAGATGATTCAGGAAAGTCCAATCCTTTCGGCGATCAGGAAGGGCGTCACAAGCCACGTATTGAGTGATCTCGAGAAGCTCGCGGAGAAGGAACCAGAATCCTTCACCAAGATTTGGGAAAACTTCGGCGTTGTGATGAAGGAAGGAATTTACGACGATTTTGAGCGCCGTGATGCGCTTCTGGCATTATCCCGCTTTAAGACGACCGCTTCAGCGAGTTCGTGGCGGAGCATGAAAGACTATGTCGCGTCGCTCAAGGAGAACCAGACCGCGATTTACTATCTAGCGGGCGACGACATTGCTCGGCTCGAAGCCTCGCCTCATCTTGAAGGATTTCGCGCACGTGGCGTGGAGGTTATTCTTCTTGCCGATCCGATTGACAGTTTCTGGGTAACATCAGCGCCGTCGTTTGAAGGCAAGCCATTCAAGTCGGTAACGCAAGGGGCTGCGGATTTGGCACTCATCTCGCGCATCGATACCAAGCAGGAGAAAAGTTCCGAGGCGGATAAAGCGGTCACAAGTTTCATAACCTTCATCAAGGAAACTCTTGGCGAGGCAGTCGCAGATGTCCGTCCATCAGACCGTTTGACCGACAGCCCCGTTTGCCTGGTGGCCCCCGAACATGGCCCCGACCGCCAGTTGGAGAAGCTGTTGACCGGTGCGGGACGGCTTAAGACTGCCGCGAAACCGATACTGGAAATTAATCTGCGTCACGACATCGTCATGACCCTTGCATCATTGGGTGATGACGACCGCGCTTTTAAACAGGACGCCGCACACCTGCTGTTCGATGAGGCGCGAATACTCGACGGAGAGCGCCCGGAGGACGCACGAATGTTCGGTGAAAGATTGGCACGAGTCCTGAAGCGGGGTCTTGGAAAGATTATTGCCTGAAGCAAAATCGCCTATTTGGTATGGCGGCCATGGCGCTCGCAATCTTGCTGTCGGCGGCGGTCGCTTCCATGCAAAAGCGGCCGAGCCTGGAGGAATTGTGGGCTCAGATGCAAATGCTGAAAGCCAAGCTTCCGCGGCTTCGACCCAAGCGCGCCCGTCACCCGGAGGCTTGAATCTGGGATCTGCCGGCCGCCCATTAACAAAATCGTCGAAAATTTGTTCACTGCGGTGCACCGCGCGTTGTTCCTAAAGCCGCGAAAGACTCGCGCCCATGCGTTGGACGGCGCAAATTTACGTCTCGGGTACACCTGTGTGCATTGCAAAACTGTAACGTCAGGGCCGCCATAGTTTCATCAAACGGTCGCGCGAGCGCCACGATGCCCGTCTAACCACCGTGGGGGAAACGATAAAAGGAGACCGAGGCTATGCAGCTCCATACCGATCCGCCGAAGCTCGCCGGGATTCGCTCCTTCGCCTCGCCGGTGCGCTGCCCGCGTTGCGAAGACTGGATGGTCGCGCCCGTGGTGTCCGAATTCGTCGAAGGCGGCGGAATCCGGCACTACTGGGAGTGTGAGGCTTGCGGG